>Ga0302151_10000071_pt1 | contig 60043 bp, 57 predicted proteins | sample I_Bog_N1_3_FD_192428 | JGI IMG/M metagenome (GOLD analysis project Ga0302151, IMG submission 192428) | Peat permafrost microbial communities from Stordalen Mire near Abisko, Sweden - I_Bog_N1_3 | ecosystem: Environmental > Terrestrial > Soil > Wetlands > Peat | place: Sweden: Abisko, Stordalen...
AGGGGCTGGTCTATGAGACGCTGGCAATGAGCCAGCTCATCGGCTACCGCACCGGCGGCACGATCCATATCGTGCTGAACAACCAGATCGGCTTCACCACGGTGCCGGCGCACGCCTATTCGGGCCTCTATTGCACCGACGTCGCCAAGGCGATCCAGGCACCGATCCTGCACGTGAACGGAGACGAGCCGGAGGCGGTGATTTTCTGCGCCCGCATGGCGGCCGAGTTCCGCATGCGCTTCGCGACCGACATCGTGCTGGACATCGTCTGCTACCGCCGTCACGGCCACAACGAAAGCGACGAGCCGGCTTTCACCCAGCCGCTGATGTACCAGGCGATCGCGCGCCAGAAGACCACCCGCACTCTGTACGCCGAGCGGCTCGCGGCCGACGCGATCGTCCCGGCGGCCGAATCGCAGAAGATGTGGGACGGCGTCATGAGCGTTCTGGAAGACGCCTACCAGGGCGCGCAATCCTTCAAGCCGAACAAGGCCGACTGGCTGGAAGGCCATTGGGCCGGCTTCGCGCCCGCCGGCCGCGAAACAGAGCGGATCGAGGAAGCGACCGCGGTTGACATGGCAACGCTGCGCCAGGTCGGCGCCGCACTGACCCGCGTACCGGCAGGGTTCGAGCTGAACCCGAAGATCGCCCGCCAGCTTGAGGCCAAGCAGGCGATGATCGACAGCGGCCAGGGAATCGACTGGGCGACCGGCGAGGCATTGGCCTTCGGCACGCTGCTGCTGGAAGACTTCCGCGTCCGGCTCTCCGGCGAGGACTGCCAGCGCGGCACCTTCAGCCAGCGCCACGCGGTGCTGATCGACCAGATCAACCAGAACGAATACGTGCCCCTGAACAACATCTCGAACGATCAGGCGCCTATCGAGATCTACAACTCGCTGCTGTCGGAAGTGGGCGTGCTCGGCTTCGAGTACGGCTACTCGATCGCCGATCCGCGCACCCTGGTGTTGTGGGAGGCGCAGTTCGGCGACTTCGCCAACGGCGCGCAGGTGATCATCGACCAGTTCCTGGCCAGCGGCGAGACCAAATGGCTGCGCATGTCGGGGCTGACGCTGCTGCTGCCGCATGGCTATGAAGGGCAGGGACCCGAGCACTCCTCGGCGCGGATCGAGCGCTACCTTCAGCTTTGCGCCGAGCGCAACATGTGCGTCGCCAATCTGACCACGCCGGCCAACTACTTCCACATCCTGCGCCGGCAGATGCACCGCAACTACCGCAAGCCGCTGGTGCTCTCCACGCCGAAGTCGCTGCTGCGCCACAAGCTCGCGGTCTCTCCGCTTGCGGACATGGCCACCGGCAGCGCGTTCCGGCTGGTAATCCCGGAAATCGACGAGATCGCACCGCCCCACGACGTGAGGCGGGTCGTCCTGTGCAGCGGCAAGGTTTTCTACGACCTGCTGGCGAAGCGGCGGGAGGAGGGACTCAAGGACGTCGCGATCCTGCGCCTGGAGCAGCTCTACCCGTTCCCGGTCAAGACGCTGACCCGCTGGCTGGCGCCCTATGCGAACGCCCAGGTGGTGTGGTGCCAGGAGGAGCCGGAGAACATGGGCGCGTGGTGGTTCCTGGATCGCCGTATCGAGGCCATCCTGGCGCAGCTTGACGGCAAGGCCAAACGTCCCGTCTATGCCGGTCGTCTGGCTGCCGCGAGCCCGGCCACAGGGCTCGCCCGGACGCACTTGGCCGAGCAGGCGGCACTGGTGGCCGACGCGCTTGGCATCGGATGACCTGAGACGACGACACCCCGGGGAGACGGATGGCAACCGAGATCAAGGTGCCCGTGCTGGGCGAGAGCATCAGCACAGCCACCATCGCGCGGTGGATGAAGGACGAAGGCGACGCGGTCGCGGCCGACGAGCCTCTGGTGGAACTGGAGACCGACAAGGTCACCGTCGAGGTGAATGCTCCCGCCGCCGGCGTGCTCACGTCGATCGCTGAGCGGGTGGGCGCCGAGGTGGAAGTCGGCGCCTTGCTTGGTCTGGTGGAGGAAGGCGCTACCGCATCGGCCGCAGCGCCGAAGCTGCGGCCGGTTCCTGCCCCCGCGCCCGTCCTGGCCGCCGTTGCGGCCGAGCCGCGCGCCACCCCCGAAGCCGCCGCTGCCGGAGTCCATCAACCGCCGCGGCCGCCCGGGCCGGTCAGCCGCCCTGCCTCGCTGCCGTCTGGCCCCGCGCCGCTGCCTTCGGCCGCCAAGTTGATGGAGGAGCAGCGTGTGCGCATCCCCGATGTCGGCCACGGCACCGGCAAGGACGGCCGCATCACCAAGGGCGACGTGCTTGCGTTCCTGAACCGCCCGGCGCCAGCGCCGCCGCCGCCGCCGGAGCCCAAGGCACCGCGCCAGGCGCAGGCCGGCGAGGAGCGGGTGAGGATGACCCGCCTGCGCAAGACCATCGCCACCCGGCTGAAGGAAGCGCAGAGCAACGCCGCCATGCTGACCACCTTCAACGAGGTGGACATGAGCGCGGTGATGGCGCTGCGCAACGAATACCGCGACGCGTTCGAGAAGAAGAACCAGGGCGTCCGGCTCGGCTTCATGTCGTTTTTCGTCCGCGCCTGCGTCTCTGCGCTGAAGGAGTTCCCCGCGGTCAACGCCGAGATCGACGGCGACGACATCGTCTACAAAAATTTCGTGCACATGGGCATCGCCATCGGCGGCAGCGCCGGCCTGGTCGTGCCGGTGATCCGCAACGCCGACCAGATGGGCTTTGCCGACATCGAGGGCGCGATCGCCGATTTCGGCCGCCGTGCGCGCGACGGCGCGCTCAAGCTGGAGGAGCTGATCGGCGGCACTTTCAGCATCACCAATGGCGGCATCTACGGCAGCCTGATGTCCACGCCGATCCTGAACCCGCCGCAATCGGCGATCCTGGGCATGCACAAGGTGCAGGAGCGCCCGATCGCCGTCGGCGGCAAGATTGAAATTCGCCCGATGATGTATCTGGCGCTGTCCTATGACCACCGCATCATCGACGGCAAGGAAGCGGTCAGCTTTCTGGTGCGCGTGAAGGAAGGCGTCGAAGATCCCCGCCGCCTGCTGCTCGGACTCTGATCGACGCCACCTCCGCCCCGCGGGGCGGAGGGCCGGCTTGAAGGTTGCCCCACAATGAGTGAAAGTTTCGACGTCATCGTCATCGGCGCAGGCCCTGGCGGCTATGTCTGTGCCCTTCGCGCCGCCCAGCTCGGCATGAAGGTCGCCTGCGTCGAGAAGCGTGCGACGCTTGGCGGCACCTGTTTGAACATCGGCTGCATCCCGTCCAAGGCGCTGCTGCAGTCCTCCGAGAACTATGAGCAAACCAGGCACGCGCTGAAGGACCATGGCATTCTGGTCGAGGGCGTGACGCTGGATTTGGCCCGGATGATGGCGCGCAAGGGCGAGGTCGTGTCGGCCAACGTCAAGGGCGTCGAGTTCCTGTTCCGGAAGAACAAGGTCACGTGGCTGAAAGGCGCCGGCCGCATCGCCGCGCCGGGCAAGGTCGAGGTCGATGGCACGCCATACGAGGCGAAGCACATCGTCATAGCCACCGGCAGCGAGAGCATGCCCCTGCCGGGCGTCGAGGTGGACGAGCAGCAGATCGTTACGTCAACCGGCGGTCTTGAGCTGGGTCAGGTTCCCGGCCACCTCGTCGTGATCGGCGGCGGCTTTATCGGGCTGGAAATCGGCAGCCTGTGGCGCCGGCTTGGCGCTCAGGTCACCGTGATTGAGTTTCTCGACCGGATCGTGCCGCCGATGGATGCCGAGGTTGCCCATGCGTTCGAGCGCATCCTGACCAAGCAGGGTCTGAAGTTCAGGCTTGGAACCAAAGTCACGGCCGCGCGCAAAGGCAATGACGGCGTCACGCTGACCATCGAGCCAGCCAAAGGCGGCACGCCGGAAGAGATCAAGGCCGATGTCGTGCTGGTTTCCGTTGGTCGCCGTGCCTACACGGACGGCCTCGGGCTGGCCGAGGCCGGTGTTGTCACGGACGACCGGGGACGGGTGCGGACCGATGGCCACTTCGCCACCAACGTTCCAGGAATCTACGCCATTGGCGACGTCATCGCCGGCCCCATGTTGGCGCACAAGGCCGAGGACGAAGGCGTGGCTCTGGCGGAGCGGCTGGCCGGCCAGGCCGGGCACGTCAATTACGGTGTGATCCCCGGGGTCGTTTACACCTGGCCCGAGGTCGCGCTGGTCGGCAAGACCGAGGAAGATCTGAAAGCCGCCGGCATCGCCTACAACGTTGGAAAATTCCCGTTCACCGCGAACGGCCGCGCCCGCGCCATGGGCGATACCGATGGGTTCGTGAAAATCCTCGCGGACAAGACCACCGACCGCATTCTGGGCGCCCACATCATCGGCCCCGACGCGGGCACGCTGATCGCCGAGCTTGCCACGGCGATGGAATTTGGCGCCTCGGCCGAGGATGTCGCGCGCACCTGCCATGCGCATCCCAGTCTGAACGAGGCGGTCAAGGAAGCAGCCCTGGCAGTCGAGGGGCGGGCGCTGCATATCTAACGCATCATGACACCGCTTGCTCTCACCATGGGCGATCCCGCCGGCATCGGCGGTGAGCTGACATTGCGTGCCTGGATGGCGCTGCGTGGCAACGGGCACAGTTTCGTCGCCCTCGACGATCCGCAGCGACTGAGGGCGCTGGCTCGCACCCTTGATCTGGATGTGCCGATCGAAGTCGTGCAGGGACCGTCGGCGGCTCGCGGGGTCTTCGCGGGCGCATTGCCCGTGATGCCGGTGCCGCTGGCGGTTCGGCCGCTTCCTGGCCGCCCGGATGACGCAAACGCGCCCGCCATCGTCGCCTCGATCGAGCGGGCCGCGGCGCTGTCGCTGTCGGGCGCTGCCGCTGGTGTGGTGACGAACCCGATCAACAAGGCCGCGCTGTACCGCGCGGGGTTCGCATTTCCCGGACACACCGAGTTCCTTGCCTCGCTGACCAACGCCGTGAACCGCCAGGTCATGATGCTGGTGAGCCCGGACCTGCGCGTCGTGCCGGTCACCGTGCATGCCAGCCTGCGCAATTCCATTGCCATGCTGACAATGGACATGATCCTTGCTGCGTCACGCACGACCGCTGCGGCGCTGCGGGACGAGTTCGGCATCGCCCATCCGCGTCTCGCGGTTGCCGGTCTGAACCCGCATGCCGGCGAGCAGGGCGCGCTGGGCGACGAGGAAGTGACGATCATTGCGCCCGCCATCGCGACGCTGCGCGGCGAGGGCATCGATGCCTCCGGTCCCTGGCCTCCCGATACGATGTTCACGCGGAGTGCGCGTGCGCGCTACGACGTGGCGATCTGCATGTATCACGATCAGGCACTGATTCCGTTGAAGACGCTCGATATGGACCACGGCGTGAACGTCACCCTCGGCCTGCCGATCGTGCGCACCTCGCCCGATCACGGCACCGCCTACGATATTGCGGGGAAGGGGATTGCCGATCCCGCCAGCCTGATCGCCGCGCTGGCGCTTGCCGCCGAACTGGCCGAACGGCGTGGCGCCCCAGAGGGACGTCAGTCATTAGCGGGCCGCAAGCCATGACCGCGATTCGCCTCGGCGTGAACATCGATCACGTGGCCACGCTGCGCAACGCGCGCGGCGGAGCGCATCCCGATCCGCTGGATGCCGCACGCGCCGCCATCGCCGGCGGCGCCGATGGCATTACCATGCATCTGCGCGAGGACCGCCGCCACATCCGCGACGACGACGTGCACCGCGTGCGCGCCGCCATGAGCAAGCCGCTGAACCTGGAGATGGCGGCCACCCAGGAGATGGCTGCGATCGCCTGCGCGGTCCGCCCGCACGCCTGCTGCCTGGTGCCGGAGCGCCGCGAGGAAGTCACCACCGAAGGCGGCCTGAACGCCGCGGGTCAGCGCGAGGCGTTACGCCCCGTGGTCGCCACCTTGCGCGCAGCCGGCATTCGCGTCTCGCTGTTCATCGATCCCGATCCGGAGCAGCTTCGCGCCGCCGCCGATCTAGGCGCTCCGGTGGTGGAGTTGCACACCGGCGCCTATGCCGATGGCAAGCCGGGCGAGCTTGACCGGTTGCGCGCGGCGGCGGCGCTGACGCCGTCGCTGGGTCTTGAGTGTCATGCGGGTCATGGGTTGACCTTCGACAATGTCGGCCCGGTCGCGGCGTTTCCCGAAGTGAGGGAGTTGAACATCGGCCATTACCTCATCGGCGAGGCGATCCTGGACGGCGGGCTGCAGGCCGCGGTTGCCCGCATGAAGCAGTTGATGGTGCAGGCGAGGCGGTAGCCGTCCATATAGGCTCATCTGCTGGTTGGAGCGGCAGACGTCGTAGGGCGGAGAAGCTCTTGCGCCCTCCGCCATTGCCGCAAGCCGCGCCGCAAGTGGTGGACGGCGCTACGCTTGTCCACCCTACCCGACACGTTTGCGACGTCGGGCGAGCGGGGCGTTCTACTTTACGTTCGCGGGAACTGCGATGGTCTGCAGGATCGCGCGAGCCTCCTCCGGCACCGCCACCGGACGCTGGGTTGCACGATTGACAAAGACGTGAACAAAGTGCCCCTCGGCTGCTGCCACGTCGTCATCGTTGCGAAAGATACCGATCTCGTAGCGTACCGAGCTGCCGCCGATCCGTCCTACCCGAATCCCCACGTCGATACGGTCCGGGAACGCCACTGAACTGTGGTAGCGGCACTGCACTTCGGCGACGACGCAGTGCACGGGTCCCTCCAGCAGATCGATACCATTGCTCAGCTCGAAATTGGTCACCGCAGTATCAAAGTACGAAAAATACACGGCGTTGTTGACGTGCCGGAACACGTCATTGTCCATCCAGCGCGTGGTGATCGCGTTGAAGTACTTGTAGTCGGCGCGCCGGCCGGGAGGATGGCGGCTCATGTGCCCCGCTCTGCTGTTGCTCGATTGCCCCCATAACAGCCGGTTTGCTGCGGCGCGTCCATAAGCCGAAGGGTCCCGCGCCGCAGCGCCCGCCGGTCGTTGCACGGCGTGGCATCCCCGCGCTACAGGCGGTAAGTCCTTGTGGATTGCGGGAGAAATGCGTGCTCGATTCGCTTTCGCGCCGAAGCCTGGGATCGGCTCTCGCCGTCTGGGCGGCCGTTGTCGTCGCCAGGCCTCGCCCAGCCACTGCGCATGCGCGCATCCAGGAGAGCCAGCCGCCGATCGGCGGCAGCGTGCCCGCCGGCCACGTCGTTCTGGTGTTCCGCTACAACAGCCGCATCGACCGGGGCCGGTCCCGCCTCACCCTGAACCGGCCGGACCGCAGCCAGACCGTGCTGACGATCGAGCCGGAGGGGCCGCCGGATGTGCTCAGCGCGGCCGTGGACGTGACACCCGGGACTATGTCGTGCGTTGGCAGGTGCTGGCGGTCGATGGACACATCACCCGCGGCGACGTTCCGTTCACAGCAACCGGTCCCTGACAGTGGCACTCCTTGTGGATCTGTTTGGCTATCTGTCGATCGTTCTGCACGGCCTGACGATCGTCGCGCAGTCCGTGGCGCTGGGCAGCGTGCTGTTCATCGCCCTGTTGGCGCAGCCGCTTGCGCCGCGGCTCGGCGCGGCAGGCCCGGGGATCGAGCGCGGCGCCGCGCGGATCGCGGCCTGGAGCGCCATCGGCCTCATCATCTGCGAGGCGCTGGCGCTGGCGCTGCAGACGGCCGTGCTGGTCGATACCGTCGATCTCGGCGTATGGAATGTTCTCGGAGCCAATTTCGCGATCGCCGGCCTGGCCAGGATCGCGGCGTCCGGGCTGATTGCGTTGCTCCTGTTCGCCCGCCTTCGTCATCCGCCGATCGTGCCGCTTTTGGCGCTCGCCGCGATCGTCATCGTGGCCGCGACGTTCACGACCCACGCCGCCGCCCGTCTCGACAACCGCGCGCCCCTGTTGCTGGTCGAGGTTCTGCACCAAGCGGGTGCGGCAATCTGGATCGGCGGGCTGCCGTGTTTCCTTCTCGCGCTGGCGCGTGTCCGTGGCGGCGAGGCCGCCCGCATCATTGGCGAGCGCTTCTCCCGCATGTCGATCGCGGGCGTCGCCTGCATCCTGGCCAGCGGCATCACGATGGCGCTGTTCTATGTCGGCGATCTGCAGGGCTTCTATGGCACCGCCTACGGGGTCATGGTCACCGGCAAGATCGCCATGTTCCTGATGCTGCTCGGCCTTGGCGCCGGCAACTTCCTGCTGATCAGGCAGCTTCGCGCCGATCCGGCGACGCCCATCATCCGGCTCCGCCGCTTCGCGGAGGTCGAACTCGGCATCGGCATCGCGATCTTTTTTGCCGCCGCATCGCTCACCTCCGTCCCCCCGGCCGTGGACCTGCTGCAGGACCGGGTCACCTGGCAGGACATCGTCCAGCGCAACATGCCGCAATGGCCGCGTCTTACGCCGCCGGACCGTGACACGCTTGCCGTGCCGGCGTTGCAGGCGAAGCTCGATGCCGAGGCCGCGCGGCCGGGGGGTACGCGGCAATGGGCCGTGGTACCCGGCTCGGGCGAGTTTCCGCCGCGCAATGCCGCCGACATCGCCTGGTCGGAAAACAATCACCATTGGGCCGGACTGCTGGTTGCGGCCGTCGGGATACTGGCGCTGCTGAACCAGGCGGGCCTGCGCTGGGCGCGCCATTGGCCGCTGCTGTTCCTGCTGCTGGGCGGCTTCCTGTTCCTGCGCTCCGATCCGGAGATGTGGCCGGGCGGCAGTATTCCGTTCTGGGATTCGCTGCGTGACGTCGAAGTGCTGCAACACAAGTCGCTGGTACTGCTCGTCTCGGTCCTCGCCGTGATCGAGTGGCGGGTGCGCGCCACGCGCTGGAACAACCGCGTGGCTGTGCTGGTGTTCCCGTTGCTCTGCGCGGTTGGCGGGACCTTGCTCCTGACTCACAGCCACGCGATCGCAAACATCAGGGACCAGCTATTGATCGAGGTGACCCATACGCCGCTGGCGCTGGCCGGTATTGTCGCAGGGTGGGCGCGCTGGCTGGAATTGCGGCTGGACCCGACTGCCAATCCGGTCGCCATCCGCGTTGCCGGGTGGATCTGGCCGGTCTGCATCCTGTTCTGCGGCCTAGTACTGCTGGACTATCGCGAGTCGTGAAAAGGCAGCCGCCGCTGGGGGATGAGACGGGTCGATGTTGGGTAGGGTGGACCAGCGAAGCGCCGTCCACCAATGCGGCAACCCGCACCGCAAGAGGTGGATGGCGCTCCGCTTATCCACCCTACCCTCCGATCGGCCTAAATCGCGAGTCGCCCAGTCAGGAGCCGTCCGGATTGGTCTGCTGTATGAGCCTGCCCGAGCCAGGCAAAAGCCGGACTACCGCAGCGCGGCGGCAACATCGTGGAACAGCCGCGCCGGCAGGCCGCCGCCGAGTACGTCCTTCATCGGCCGGTTGTCGTCGTTGCCAAGCCAGACACCGATGATCGTGCCATCGACGCAACCGATGAACCAGGCGTCGCGGAAATCCTGGGTGGTGCCGGTCTTGCCGGCGACGGAATGGCCGGGCAGGGCGGCAGCGCGGCCGGTCCCTCGCGCCACGACGGCGGCCATCATGCGCGCCATCATGGCCGCGTGCTCGGGGTCCATGACGGGCTGTGCCGCCGCATAGCCAACCGGCGTGACCCGCCCGTCGGCGCGGACACTGTCCACCCCATGCGGCACCACCAGCCGCCCCTCATTGAAGAAAGCCCCATAGGCTGCGCTCAGTTCGAGCAACCCCACTTCGCCGGTGCCGAGCGCAAGCGACGCGTCGTCCGGCAGGTGGTCCGCGATCCCCAGCCGCGCTGCCAGCCGCGCCACCACGCGCGGGCCGCCAGCCTGCAGCAGCAGCCGCACGGACGCCGTGTTGCTGGATTCGACCAGCGCTTCCTCCAGCGTGATCTCGCCGGCAAAGCGGTGCTCGAAATTGGTCGGGCTCCAATTGCCGATGCGGAGCGGTCCGTCCAGCACCGTATCGTCCGGGCCAAGCCCCTTTTCCAGCGCCGCCAGCCAGACAAACGGCTTGAACGCGGAGCCTGGCTGGCGCCGTGCCAGAACCGCCCGGTTGTACGGGCTGTGGCGGTAATCCCGGCCGCCGACCATGGCGCGAACCGCGCCGCTAGCGGCGTCCAGGACCACAATGGCGCCCTGGCCCACGCCCGCGGCCACCCCGGGGCCGTCCAGCAGCGCCACCAGCCGCGCCTCGGCCGCCGCCTGCAGACGCGCATCCATCGTGGTCCGCAGCGTGGCGTCGGCGTCGGGCGGCAGCAGCGTCTGCGCCTGATCGGCGACCCAGTCGGCGTACCAGCCCGGCGCGATCGGCGGCGTTGGCGGGAAGGCGATCTGCTGCGCCGCCTGCTGCGCCTGCGCCGCGGTGATTGCGCCGGTTTCCGCCATCGCGGCCAACACCTCTTTCGCGCGCGCAGCGGCGGCGGCCGGGCTGGTCCGAGGATTGAAGCGCGACGGTGCCCGTGGCAGGCCGGCCAGCACCGCCGCCTGCCACAGCGTCACGCGTCGGGCGGAGACGCCGAAATACATCCGCGAGGCCGCGTCCATGCCCCACGCGCCGGACCCGAGATAGACGCGGTTCAGCCAAATCTCCAGGATTTGCCGCTTGCTGAAGCTTTGCTCCAGCCAGAGCGTCAGCAGCAGCTCCTGCACCTTGCGGCGGAAGGTGCGGGCGTTGGTCAGGAACAGGTTCTTCGCCACCTGCTGCGTCAGGGTGGAGCCGCCCTGCACCACGCGGCCGGCGCGCAGATTGGTCCAGGCGGCGCGCGCCAGGCCGATCGCGTCGATTCCGGGATGGTGCCAGAAGCGGCGGTCCTCGACCGCGACCGCGGCCGCGGGCAGGTAGGCCGGCATGTCGGGCAGGCGCAGCGGATCGCCGACCACGTCGCCGAAGGTGGCGATCACCCGGCCGGAACGGTCTTCAAGCGTCAGGCTGGGACGGCGTGCGGCGTCGAGCGCCGCTTCCGGACGCGGCAGATCGCGCGCAAACCAGAGCAGCAACAGGGCGAACGCCAGCGCGCCCCAGATTGCTACGATGACGATCCAACGAACGACATGCAAGGCTCGTCGCCGGCCGGCCGGCTGGCGCGCGGGCGGCACGGCACGATCGGCCGCGGCAGGACGCCGCGACGGGAGCCGGGAGACCGGCAGGGCAGGCTGAGGCGTGCGCGGCATCCTGACCATACGGGGCGCGGACGGCGCCCGGAACGAGACGCAGTGTTATGGATTGTCCCAGCGTCGGGGAAGCGTTTCCGTCGGGGAGCGATCGGAAAAGCGGCTGCTTGCCGCCAAGGCCCGCATCACGCAAAGTCCTGGCAACCTGCAACGAGGGCTGCGATGAAGGGTCTGTTTCTCGATGCGGAGGACGGGCTTGCCACCGTATTCCGGCGCGTGGCGCAAGCGGATGATCCGCCAGTGACGGTGAACCAGCAGCCCGACATAGCGCCGCATGAGCTGCCGGGCCTGCTGGCGGGCTACGACTTCATTCTCGACGACCATACGCTGCTGCCGACCGAGGCTATGCGATCCTGTCCGACGCTGAAGCACATCGTTTTCCTCGGCACTGGCGCGCGCAGCTACATGGACCCGGAGGCGCTGGCCGCGCTCGGCATGACGGTCCACGTCATCAAGGGCTATGGCGACAGCGCCGTTGCCGAGCACGCCATCGCTTTGATGTGGGCGGCTGCGCGCGACATTGCCGGGATGGATCGCGCGATCCGCGCGGGCGACTGGCCGCGCACCGAGGGCTTGCAGCTTGCCGGCAAGACGATCGGTCTGCTCGGCTATGGCGGGATCGCCGCCGAGGTCGGGCGGATCGCGCATGGCGCGGGACTGCGCGTGCTGGCCTGGAACCGCACGCCGAAAGCCGCGCCGGGGGTCAGCTTCGTCGACCTGGACACGCTGCTCGCGGAAAGCCACGTCCTGTCGGTGCATCTCCTGCTGACCGATGAGACGCGCGGGCTGCTGGACGCCGGGCGCATCGCGCAGATGCGTCCTGGGGCGATTCTGGTGAACACGGCGCGCGGCGCGATCGTGGACGAGGCGGCGATGATTGCCGCCCTGCGATCCGGGCAGCTTCGGCACGCTGCTCTCGATGTGTTTGCCACCGAGCCGTTGCCGGCCGGACACGAGCTGACGCGGCTGGAGAACGTGACCCTGTCCGCTCACAGCGCATTCCGCACGCCGGAGGCCAGCGAGACGCTGATCCGCCGCGCGCTCGACATCGCCAGGGGGCTTGTGGCCCCATAGGCGTGCCGACGGCGCCGGCTCTGGTGGATGGTCGGCGCAAGTTGTCGTGGCGTTTTGGTGCGGGCAAGTTCTGAGCACTGCTCAACCTCCGCCACGAATCAGCCGCTTACGCCCGCGTTACCGGCCGACCAAGGCCGGCTGTCCAATCCCTGGCAGTAACGGGGATTTGGATGACGCTTTTTGGAAGTGTCCAGGCCCGTTTGAACTGGTCTTATTCATGTTCACCGGCCCGTTATGCTGCACCGCGATTGACCAACACCTTCGGTTTGGTAAGCTACAGGTGATGGCACGCGTTGTTGCTGGCGCTGTTGCCCGACCCATAATCTCGGTTTAGACTACCTCGATTACGAAAGGAGTACGTGATATGTCGCTTGCCGGGGCCGCACAAGGGATCATAGGGACCGCGGTCGTTGCGCTCCTGTTCTATGCAGCGTTCAGACTCTTTCTTTGGCAGATGGGCAAGGTTATGGCGCTTCAGCATAAGGTCACTGTCTCCCGCCAGTCGGTGGTTCAGCCGGCGGTCGATCAACCGCCTGTCTAGTGGCACGGCGCTGCGGCGCATGGCACACTCAGACCGGTTCGCTGCGCGGGCGTGGCGAAACTGGTAAACGCAACGGGCTTAAAACCCGTTACCCTCAAGGGTTTGCGGGTTCGACCCCCGCCGCCCGCAGGCTCAGCCTTACGCTGCCAGGACGATCTTGAAGCAAGTGCAGCGACAGGATCGGAATTGGGCAAGCCGGCCAGACATCGTCCGTCCGGCTGCCTGTAACGTCAGCATACCAATGCGGGCAGCAAGAATGCTGGCCGTTGCGGCTTTGGCGCTACTGGCCGCGTGCTCGGATGCCGCTGCGCCGGCGGGAACGCCCGGCTCGGTCTCGACTCACATCAATGGCGAGGCCGGATGGACGGCGCGCGTTGGTGGCGGCCGGTAATTGCAGGCGGCCGATGGCGGCCGCCTGCGCGGCGGGCTAACAAGCGTTGCCGCGAAAGTTGAACGAGCGCACCACGCCGCCTGCAACGACGAACGTCGTCTCGCAGAGCAGATCGACGAACTCCGGCGGAAATCCCACGCCGTACCCGGTGCCATACCATCCGTATGCCCCCGGACCCCAGGCGCCATAAACGGGGACATATCCCGGAAGGAATTCGGTGCTGCGCTGGTCATAGGCGAGGTATTTCGTCCCGTTCACCTCGTAGCTGCGTGAGGGCACGCCCATCGCCTGAACCAGCGCCTGTTCCGGTTGCCCGATCAGCGGCGCGAGCTGCGCCTGGCGCTGCGCCAGGGTATTCACGCATCCGGCGAGGAATACGACGAGAAGCGGCGCCACGAGACGCATGTAACGGGTACCTATCCGCAATGGCCCCTCCAAAATGGGAACTCCACGCGTGACTGACCACTGATCACCGATCACGCTCCGGTAGCCACAGAACCTGGCCGATCCGGTTGGCGCCGCTTGCCGCCATCGCGAGACGGTCGAAGCCCAGCGCGATCCCGGCAGCTTCCGGCATGCCATGGGCAAGCGCGGTCAGAAAGTCCTCGTCCAATGGCCAGTCGGGCCGTCCGCTGAGCGCATGGCGGCGTGCGCGGTCGGCCTCGAAGCGGGTGCGCTGCTCGGCGGCGTCGGTCAACTCGACGAAGGCGTTGGCCAACTCGATGCCGCACAGGAACAGCTCGAAGCGCTCGGCGACGCGTGGGTCGGACGGGTCGCGCCGCGACAGGGCGGCCTGGGCGGCAGGCCAGTGGGTCAGGAAGGTCGGATGGGCGCGGCCGAGCCGGGGTTCCACCCGTTCGAGCAGCAGGCGAAAGAACAGGTCCTCCCAGCTTTCGCGGTCACGCAGCGACGTGCCGGCGGCGGCGGCCAGGGCCGGCGCGTCATCGGCAGTGGCCAGCACATCGGCGCCGACATAGCGGTCGAACGCCTCGGCGACGGTCAGGCGCTCGATCAGGGACAGATCGGTCGCAACCCCGCGGCAGGTCACGACGGGCGGCAGCACGGCGCGAAGGAACGCGGCGGTCTCCTCGATCAGCGAGTCCATGCCGGCGCCGGGACGATACCATTCCAGCATGGTAAATTCAGGACTATGCAGCGCGCTGCGTTCACCGTTTCGCCAAACGCGGGCGAACTGGAAGATCGGGCCGGCGCCCGCCACCAGAAGGCGCTTCATCGCGAATTCCGGGCTGGTATTCAGCCATAGTGGCTCCGTGGTTCCGTCCGGGCGCTCGCGAACGGTGCGGAAGGCGCGCAGATGCACCTCCTCGCCGGGAGACGGTACGGCGTAGGGGGTTTCGACCTCGGTGTAGCCACGGGCGGTGAAGAAGGCGCGCGTGGCGGCGGTCAACCGTGCACGGCGGCGCAGAAAGGGCAGGCGGTCTGCCAGGCTGTCCGGGTGCCAGACGGGGTGCATCAGACGGCATCCATCAAACAGCATCCAATCAAACGAACTGGGGCCGTAAGAAACGAAGAATCTATCAAACCTGGTTCCATCACGGGTTCCGTGCTGCAGGCGCGCGCCTTGCTCCACCGCGCCGCTACGGCGGCGTCACGTCGTTGCGCATCACCGTCGGCCCGCCCGCAGTCGGCGGAGCGGTCGCCTGTGTACGCGCCGAGGCGGGCGTGGCAGCCGGAGAGGGCGCGGCCGGCGTGCCGGGCGCCAGCGTTGCGGCTGTCGCACCGGGCGTGGCGGCCGGCGCCGCTTCGAACGGCGCGGCAGATGACGAGCCAGGGGGCGTGCCACCAGGGGACGTGCCACCAGGGGACGTGCCGACCTTTGACGGGTCCGGATAGATCACCGCTGGCGGCGCCAGTGACGTCGCCGCGACCGCGCCCGGCTCTGTGGCGGCCGGCCTGCCGTCTTTCGCGGTTTCTGCTGCTTTTTCCTTGGTGGCCGGTTCGGCCGGCACCGTGTAGTCGGCAACGATGCGGGCCTGGTTGCCGCCGATCACCAGGACCCTCTGCCCGACCGCCAGCGGCTTCGCGTCCTTCTGCGTCACGCTCAGCATATCGCCATTGGTTTTGCGGACGATGTACTCATAGGCTTTGGTATCGGTGGCCACGTGCTCGACCGCGACGCCGGCCAAACCGCCGATCAGCGAGCCGCCCACGGCCCCTAGCGCCGCCCCCATCCCGGTTCCTGTCTGGGAGCCGACGATGCCGCCCGCCGCCGCCCCGGTTACGGCGCCCGTGGCGCCGGAGGCACTGACAGAGATATCGCGCACGCCGGCAACGACGCCCTGCTCCACCTTGTTCGACTGCTGCATCGCCGAGGTGTTGTAGGTGTCAGGCGAGAAATTGGGGCCGCAGCCGGCGAGGGCCGCAAGCAAGACGGCGAAAAGTGCTGGTCTGACAATCAATGGAGAGCCACCCGTTCGTTGTTCGGTGGTCCTGATAGACAGAGCCGTGTGGCTTTGTCATGAGCCCGATGTCAGCCATTGCATCGATGCATAGCGCAGGCAGACACACCCGGAGCGAACACAGGAAGCTTGTTACTGCAGGCATCCCCCGCGTGGCTATGCCCATCGGAGCAATCCCGCACGAGAAAAACAACCACGTTCAACCCGGAGCCAGCACCGTGGCGCCAAGGGCCGGCTCCAAGACCGCTGCCAAAACCGCTTCGGCGGGCAGCCCGGCGAGATTGGGCCGCCGAAGCACGGTCACGCTCCGCCCGCGCGGCGCGCACAGCGCCGGGTCGGAGTCATGCGAGAACAACACGACCGAGGGGCAGCCGGCGGCGGCGATCAGATGCATCGGCCCGGTGTCGTTGCCCACGGCCAGCGTCGCTGCACGTGCCAGGCTGGCGAGGTCGGGCAGGGTCGTGCGGCCCGTGAGGTCCAGCGTATTCCCGGCCACCGCGCCGATCGCTGCGGCCAGATCCCGCTCACCCTCGGAGCCAAGCACGACCGGAGCAATTCCATCCTCCGCGAGGCGGGCGGCGAGCGCCGCAAACCGGTCGGCCGGCCAGCGCTTGGCCGGGCGGTGCGGCGAGCTGCCGGGAACGAGCAGGGCGATGCGCGCCGGCAGGTTGAAGCGCGCGACGGGTCCCTGGCTCCACGACAAGTCCGGCGGCGCGGCCATGGCGATGCCGGCCTGGACGAGCTGGCCGAACTGCCGGTCGATATCGTGCAGCCGGTCGCGGTCCGGGTCGCGATCGGGGTGCGAGCAGCCGCGGGCGATGCCGGACCATTCCGGCCGTCTTTGGCGCGGAAACAGCCGGAAATAACGGCTCGACCGGCCGGACGTTTGCAGGTCGTAGACCCGGTCGAAGCGTCCTTCGACCAGACGCCGGCGCAGCCTCAGCAATCCGGGCAGGTCCCACCAGTCCGGCCGTTGGTCCACCAGTATGCGGTCGAACCACGGCGCGGCGGACAGCCACCCGGCATAGGGGGTCGTGGTCAGCAGCGTGATCTCCGCGTCGGCATGGTGCCGGCGGATCGCGGCGAACGGGCCGAGCGACAGGATGACGTTGCCGAGCGCGCCCAGTTTGACGATCAGGATTCGCTTTGATTCCATGTCAGGCCGGTTTGCGCGCGATGGTGATCCACTCGTCGCGCAGCAGGCCGTAGGTCACCTCCTGCTCGGGTGGCAGGCGAAAGATTTCCACTGCAAACCCGGCCTCGGCCAGCCGGTCGGCGAAATCGAGGCCATAATAGCGGACGTGGTCTGCCTGGCTGAAATGCGCATGCCGCGCTTCGGTCGTCGTGACCGCGGGGTTCTCGTAAGTTTTCTGCCGCGTGGCGTTGATCGGCGCGGACAGCAGGGCGACCCCGCCGGGCTTCAGCAGCCGGAAGATTTCGCGCATCGCCTTCCGGTCGTCCTGGATATGTTCCAGCACGTGGTGTGCCATCACGACATCGTAGCTGGCGTCGGGCAGCGCGACGCCGGTGATATCGACCTTGTGGGTGACTCCGGGCTGCAGGAGGTCGGCAGTCTCGTACAGCGGGTTGCCGCGCATCTGGCGGATCACGATCTTTTCGGGCGCGAAGTGCAGGATGCGCTTGCCGGCGAGCCGGTCGCCGCCGCCCTCGGCCACCCAGAGATGCGTCAGGCGGTGGCGCTCGCGGCTGCCGCAATTCAGGCAACGTGCATCCCAGCGCGGCGGGTGGCCAACGCTGATGAAAACGCCGTGGTAGCCGCAGATCGGGCAGGTCCGCGGCAGGCGCGTCTCACGGAACTGGCTGCGATCGTGCAGCCACGCGCCGACCAGCCGGCGCCATTGGGTCAGGCTGCGGCGGGGCACCTGTGCGGTCCCTGCCACGTGCGCCGCTTGTCCAACTGGGGTCGTATCATACGGCATTGGTCCTCCGGCGGCACAATAGGCGCCGGGCGCCAGGTTGCCCACTGGTTGACGGCGCCCGGCTTGGCGCCGAAAACCGCGCAGATGACGACTGTGTTGGCATCGTGGATTTTGAGTGAATCCTTTGCCGGGCTCCAGGCCCAGGCGCTCGGTCTGGCCGAGGCCGCCGGGCTTGACCCCGAAATGCGCGTCATGGCGCCGCGCGCGCCGTGGAAGTGGATCCCCGCCAGCCTCTGGCCAAAGCCGCTCGCTGCCGTCCCTGATGCCGTGCGCCGGCCGATCCCCGGTCTGGTGATCGGGGTAGGCGGCATGGGCGGGGCCGTGGTCGCCTCTCTGCGCCGGTTCAGCCGCGCGGCGGTGCAGGTGCAGAACCCGAGGATCAACCCGCGGCACTTCGACCTGGTCGTGGTCAACCGGCACGACGAGCTGACCGGCCCCAACGTGTTCGTCACCCGCACCGCGCTGCACCGGGCGACGCCGGCCCGCCTGGCTGCCGCCGCGGATGCATGGCGCGAGCGCTTCGCCCATTTCAGGCGTCCGCTGGTCGCGGTGCTGGTCGGCGGCAGCAACGGCCGGTTTCGGCTGGACGCAGCGGTTGGCGGCCAGCTTGCCGGCCAGCTTGCGGACATGATGCGCCGCGACGGGGTGGGCGTGGCGGTGACGCCGTCGCGGCGCACCGACCCGGCCGTGACGGCGCTGCTGCGCGAGGCGCTGGAGCCGCTCGGGGGCTATGTCTGGGACGGCACGGGAGAGAACCCGTATTTCGGCATGTTGGCACTGGCTGACGCCATCGTCGTCACCGCCGACAGTGTCTCGATGATCTCCGAAGCGGCAGCGACAAGCGCGCCGGTGCTGATGGCCGCGCTGCCCGGCCGCTCGCGCCGCCAGCGCCTGTTCACCGAGATGATGCTGGCCGAGGGCCGGGCGAAATGGTTCGCCGGCCGGTTCGAGCAGTGGCATGCGACGCCGCTCGACGACACGCCGGAGGCCGCGGCCGAAATGCGCCGCCGGCTCGGTTTCTAGCGGTTCGATGCTGCGGATCGAGACATTCAACGCGCGTGCCGGCGGCAATGTCTTGTACAAGGCGCTTGCCCATCCGCTGGCGGCCGAGGCCATAGGGCGCCTGTACGCGAGGCTCGGCGCGGCGGGGCCGGTCGCGCTCTACGATCCGGACGGCATCGCCGAGGTGCTGCTCGCGCTTTACCCTGGCATGCCCGGCCTCGCCGGGCTGTTCGTGCATGACGTGACGCTGGTCGGGCAGAACCGCGCCGGCTTCACCGCTCGAAAGCTGACCGAGCTGCCGGAGAGCGGTGCCCGCACGGTCCTGATTGCCGCTTTCGACGCTGCTCGCATTGCGGCGCGCATCGCACCGCTGCTGCCGGCGGGTGCCGCTGTCCTCACGTTCGATGAGGCGAAATTGCCGGCGGACATGCTGACGGTTCGCGGCCGCTATTTGGATCGGCTCAACTTCGCCACGAACTTTGCGTTTTTTCGAGATGCCGGCGGGCTTTCGACCCGGTTGGTTTCGGCAAACTACTGGGCAGGCTACGGCGCCGGCGCGATCCGGCTGTGGTTGCGGCTGTTCGGCGACACCGGCCAGGAACTTGCGAGCTGGGAGCAGGAAGTTCCCGCCGGACCAGGTGGCTTCTCGATCGACAGCCGTGCGGTTCGCGAGCGTTTCGGGCTTGGGGATTTCACCGGGCAGTTGTTCATCCACGCGATCGGCGCCGCCGGCCACGACGTGGTGAAATACGCGCTTGACACCTACGCGAGCGAGAATGGTGCAAGCCTGTCTTGCACTCATGATGCGAATGCCTGGCCCTCGGACCGCTACGCCGGGCTGCCCGCGCCGCGCGACGACGAGCGGGTCGTGCTATGGTTGCAGAACAGTCATGCCGTTCCGATCCCGGCCGGCGCGGTAGCGCTGGATCGCATGGGCGCGGAGCAGCCGGTGCCGCTTCCGCACGCGGTCGGACCGTTCGCGACGCTGGCGGTCGATGTTGCGTCGGTGCTGCCGGGCGTCACGTGGCCGGCACAGATCGAGGTGCGCGCTGGGCGTCACGTGGTGCGTCCCCGCTACGAGGTGACCCGAGGCGCGCGCGTGCGCATTGCGCACGTCAACGTGGAGCGTGCCGATCTGCAGCCAGATACAGCGATCACCTCGCTGCCGCCGGAACTCGGCCGCGGCTACCTGCTGCCGTTCCCGGTTCTGCCCCGTGCGCGCTTCCGAACGATCATGCTGCCGACACCGATGGCAGAGTCGCAAATCACATTGCCCGTCCGGCTTGACGTGTTCGGCCAGGACGGCAGCAGGATCGCCGGGACCTTCCTCGGCTGCCTGCCGCGCGATCACGCCGTGGCGGTGGATCTCGGCGACGTCGATGTGCAGGCAGGTCATGCCGAGCTGGTCTACGACTTCCGCGATGGCGGCGCCGCGGACGGCTGGCTGCATGCGCTGTTTCGCTACGAGGACCGACAGTCCGGCCACGTCGCCGAGTCGAGCTTCGGCGCGCATATTTTCAACACGGTCATGACCTACAAGGACGAGCCGCAATCCTACGGCGGTCCGCCCCCCGGCCTGTCGACGCGGCTGTTCCTAAAACTCGGCGATGCGCGGCGGCGCAGCTATGCGGTGCTGATCTATGCCGCTTCGGCGCCGTGGCGTCCGCGCTCCGAGACCGCGCTGCAATTGCACGACGGAGCGGGCGCCGTCATAGCGGAGGAGCGGATCGCGATCGCCTGCTCGGGATCGGCGATGGTTTGGCCGCACGAGGTGTTCGGCGCCGGCGCGATCGCTCGGGCCGGCGCCGACGGGTACATTCTGGTCCGCGATACGACATGCCGGCTGTTCGGCTATCATGGCCTGATGGATGAGGCGGGCGGCTTTTCGCTCGACCACATGTTCGGTTTCTGAGCGCGGGGCGCAGGAGGGAAAAGAAATGCAAAAAGCACCTGTGCGGCTCGATCGTCACGGCGATGTGGCATTGATCCTGATCGACCACCCGCCGGTCAACGCGCTCTCGCTGCCGGTCCGCCAGGCGCTGCTGGGCGTGTTCTCGGATTTCATGCGCGATGTGACGCTGCGCGCAGCGGTGATCGCCGGCGAGGGGCCAACCTTCATCGCCGACGCAGACATCCGTGAGAACGATGGAAGCGCCGGCGAGCCGACAATCCAGGCTTTCCTTCGTGCGCTCGATACCTGTCCGAAACCCGTGGTGGCGGCGATCCATGGCACCGCCCTCGGGGTCGGATTCGAGCTGGCCCTTGCGTGCAACGCCCGCATCATAGCGCCCGATGCCACGATCGGTTTTCCCGAGGTGCGCATCGGCACCATTCCCGGCGCCGGCGGAACGCAACGCACGCCGCGCATCGTTGGCCCCACCATTGCGCTGGAATTGATCACCAGCAGCCGCACCGTACCGGCGGACGAAGCGATGACGCTCGGTCTGGTGGACGAGGTTGCCACCGACCTGCGCCGTGCCGCGATCGCGCGCGCCCGCCAGCTTGCCGACGCAGGTCATCTGTCTCGCGTCTCTGATCGCGGCATCCCGGCATACGACCGGGCTGCGTTCGAGGCGGCTGTAGCGCAGGTGCGCAAGCGGGCGCGCGGTGCGGCGGCGCCGCTGCGCGCCATCGAGGCAGTGAAGGCGGCGCTGGAGCTGCCGTTCCCGGATGGTCTCGCCCGCGAGCATGCGATCAACCAGGAACTACGCACCGGACCGCAGGCCAAGGCGCTGCGCCATCTGCTCCACGCCGAGCATGTCGCGGGGCGTCCGCCGCCGGGGATCGCCGCTTGGCCGGTGCGCCATGCCGGCGTGGTCGGCGGCGGCACGATGGGCTCCGGCATCGCGGTGGCGCTGTCGGATGCCGGGATCGACGTCACTCTTGTCGAGGCGGATGAGGCGGCGACGATCGCGGCCGAGGGGCGTGTGCGCGAGGTCTACGACCGGCAGCTCCGCGGCGGGCGGCTGTCCGAGCGGCTGCACCAGGAGCGCGTGGGCCGCATTCGCTATGCCGCCAGGCTGGCCGCCTTGCGCGACTGCGACCTTGTGATCGAGGCGGTGGTCGAAGATCTCGAAACCAAGTGTGCCATCTTTCGCGAGCTGTCGCGCGTTGTACGGCGCGACGCTGTGCTGGCCAGCAACACTTCGTATCTCGACATCGATCAATTGGCCGACGTGGTGGATGCGCCGGAGCGGGTCATCGGTCTGCACTTCTTCAGTCCGGCGCATGTGATGCGCCTGTTGGAGGTCGTGCGTACCAGCCGCACCTGGCCCGAAGTATTGGCGACCGTGCTGATGCTGGCCAGGCGGTTGCGCAAGATCGCGGTGGTGGCGCGCGTTTGCGATGGATTCATCGGCAACCGCCTGCTCGCGCGCTGGCGGGCACAATGCGAGTTTGCGCTGGAAGACGGTGCGCTGCCCGCCGAGGTTGACGCCGCGCTGGAATCGTATGGCTTCGCCATGGGCATCTTTGCCGTGTTCGACATGGCCGGGCTGGACGTGGACTGGATGATGCGCAAGCGGCGTGCCGCGACCCGCGACCCGCGCGAGCGCTATGTCCCAGTGTTCGATTGGATCTGCGAGCGCGGCCATTTTGGCCAGAAGACGGGCCGCGGGTTCTACTTGCACCGCGAGGGGAAGCGCGAGCCGGACCCCGAGCTTGTCGCCCTGGTCGAGCGCGCCTCCGCCCTGCGCGACATCGTGCGCAGGCCGGTCTCGGCCGAGGATATCCAGACCAGGGTGCATGCCGCGATTGTGAACGAAGCCGCTCGCATTCTCTCGGACGGGATCGCTGCGCGGCCATCGGACATCGACGTCGTGCTGGTGCACGGCTACGGCTACCCCGCCTGGCGCGGTGGCCCGATGCACGAGGCGGATGTCATCGGTATTCCGGAGTTGCTGAAACGCGTCGAGGCGCTGCACGCGGCATCCGGTCTGGGCTGGGAGCCGGCACCACTGCTGCGCGAGATGGCGGCAGCCGGGAAATGCTTCGCCGACCTGAATGGCTGATGGCGGCGGAGGCTGAAGGCAGTCCGGGCCGGACCATCCTGACCAGGCGGTCCGGCCCTGCAGGCGCTAACGAATACGAAGCCTACTTGGCTGCCGGTGCGCTGGGTGCCGGTGCGCTGGCTGCCGGTGTGAAGTCCTGGCCCTGCTTGGCCGCCGACAGGCTCTGCGCGTTGAGCGAGTCGGTCGAGGCCTCGTGTGACGCACCCTTGCTGGCCTTGGCCGCGTGCGTCGCGTGATGGGTGTGGACTGGCTTTGTGGTCTCAGCCAACGCAGGCGCGGCCGCGATCCCGAGCGCGAGGACCGACAGCCAAAGTGTTCTTGCGGGATTTGCACTCATGGGTACTCTCCTCCTACTTGCTGTTCGTGAACTGGCAGGGGCCGGCCCGTCTGGCCGGTTCCCGACAAGACCAATATCACCCCGCGAATGAGCCGACTACGGGACATTTCTGTGTCCTAACTTCAGCGCGTGGGCTGTGGGGAGGCGCTCAACCTCCGCTTCTGGGGCGGCGCTGAAACCTCCACGTAGGGTGGATCAGCGCAGCGCCATCCACCATTGCCGCCCGCCGCACCGCAGCAGCGGAGGATGGCACGTACCGCGCCTATCATCCCGATCTCGCGTCTGCCGCCTGCCGCCTGCCTTCAGGGTCTTAGCCACGCAGCCCGAAGCCACTTTCCGCGAACGTCATGCGCGAAATGCGAAGCTCACATGGTCAATCGGCATGGCTATCTCTGGCAATCCGGGCGCTTGTCAGGCCCGGAGTCGCCTCGGCGCGCTTACCGGCAAGCTGGTGGGGATGGGCCATGCAAGCGGCGGCGGGGGGATTTCAAGCGGCGTTGCCTGGTCCGGGGTGATCCGGCGCTTCCGGTTGGCGGGCCATAAACCTATTGAAGGCGGACCGTGCAACAATCCGCTTTTTCATCGTGTCGGTATGAAGTCTGTCAGAGGTTGCCATGGAACTGGTGTTGAATGCTCAAGTTGAAATCAAGGTGCTGGATGAGCGCCTCAAGACCTGGGGCCTGCCACGATATCAAAGTGAGATGGCTGCGGCGGTGGATTTGCATGCCTGCCTTGACACACCACTGGTGATCGAAGCAGGGGCGGCTGCGCAACTGGTGCCGTCCGGGATTGCCCTCCATATGGCAAACCCAAACCTGGCTGCCGTGATCCTGCCTCGTTCCGGTTCCGGCCACAAAAGAGGGTTGGTACTCGGGAACCTGCAAGGGCTGATCGACGCGGATTATATCGGGCCTATCATGATAAGCGTTTGGAACCGCAATGCCATGGGTACAGCCCCGATCGTCATTGAGCCTGGCGAGCGCATTGCTCAAATGATGTTCCTGCCGGTTGTGCGGGTATCTTTTGAAACCGTCGAGGAGTTCTCGACAGAGTCCGGCCGTGGCGATGGCGGGTTTGGTTCGACGGGTGCAACTCTACGTCCAGCGCTTGGCACAGAATGAAACCATTGGGCGCTTCTGCCACCGTGGACAGCAGCGTTGGGCGGGGGTGGTCCGACCGTCGGTCGTGGCGACAGGAGCAAGCGTGGTGGGGGCAATCACAGTCTGCCTCGGTTACGGGTGTTCCTGGCGATGTCCGAAATCGGGGGCGGGGGTCGCGGCCGATGTCACTGCCAGGCCTACGGGCGCGCGGCGGCGCAGTCGGCACGGACGAACTCGCCAGGGCCGCGCCACACCAGCACTGTGCGCCCCGGCAAACGGCAGGCGCGGGCGAGCGCATCCGCGGCGTCAAGCCGGCCGTTCAGCACCGGGCCACTGAAATCGACGTCATTGCGCGCGAAGTCGCGGCTGTCTGCATCAGCGGTGATCCCGCCCCACAGTTGCAGCTCGCGCGATGGCAGGAGCACGAGCGCCGGCGTGACCGGCACCACGCCGGTGAACACCGAGCGCCGGGCGTCGATATAGGCCCGGGTGGTTACGATCAGGCCAGGCAGAGACATTGCGCAAAACACCAGATTTGCCGCAACCAGACCGCGAAAGGCGTAGGCCCGGGGGCCGAGGCGGAACGTTCCGTCCGGCGCGACAAGTCCCGTAACGACCGTCAGCGCTGCCAATGGCCAGGCGAAGAACCAGTAGCGGGGACCATATTGGTGGCCGCCGAAGTTCGGAAAGTAAAGAAAAAAACGATCGTTGCCGGCAGGGCGAGGTCAAAGAAGCGTACCGACCGGCTCCGGACCTTGGCGGCGAGCGCAGGTAACTGCAGCGCCAGCAAGGTGAATCCCCCGAACAGCCCGAGCGAGCCGGCCCAATAGACCGTGTGGATGACCGCGCGCAGGGCCATCAGGGGGAGGTCGGCGGCCGCCTCGCTGAATGTCGTGTCCGGATTGGTCAAGGTCGCCGGCGTCTGTAGCGCATCTCCGGTGATCGCCCAGTCGTAGCCGAGACAGAGCGCTGCTGCCAGACGATCGTGGCGGCGGCCGCCGCGCTCAGCATGTGCGAGAACAGCGAGCCGCCGTTGAACAGCACGAACGGCGATGCCAGCACCAGAACCAGCGCACCGGCCTGCACCGGGGGCTCGATCCTCAGGCGGCGCATGGCGCCGAGAAGGCTGGCCCCGAGCAGGACGGTCAGCAAAGGGTTGGCCAACCAGTCAAGCCCGAAGGCGCGGAAGGGGGCCAGAACGAGCGGCCAGCCCGGCGGGTACTGGCTGAAAGTATGACCATGCGCCGTAAATACGCGGAACAGCCTGAACAGCTCCGGGTCGGGCGGCGGCGGGTTGCTGAACCTGCCGGCCAGAAGCGTGTCGGCAAGGAAGGTGTACGAATGCTCGTCGCCCGAGTTGGGCCAGAACGTTCCGGCGAGCCAGCCGGTGAGCAGGCAGAGCGCTCCGGCCAACCAAGGCAGCACCGCCGGGCTGCACCGCGGCAGGCGCCAGGCTCTTTCGGCCGCTGCGAGCGACACCCGGAGCAACAGGAGGGCGATGGCAATGTGCAGCGCCCCGGTGAGGGGCTGGGTGCTACCGATGATTGTGGGCCTGAGCGTCTGAAAAGCGGCTTCGATCAGCGCGAGGCCGAACAATGCGACGAACAGCAGCGCATCGCCGGCCGTGGGGCCTCTTGGGGGAACGGATGTCGGCGACGCGGATTGCGGCATTAGACGGTCTGCCGCGCGCAGACGGACGGTCTGGGTCTCGCCGTCTGCGAGAGCGGTCAGGATCATGGCGCGTGGCGGTCCTTGTTGCCGTCTTCGTGGCCTTGCTTGGATTCGGCGTGCCAGAGGTAGGCGTCGGATGATCAGACCGGAATCTGGGGTTGGAAGCGGCTTGGAATTCGACGGCTGATACGGTGATTATATCCATACGGCCCATGATATACGTAACTTACGCACTTACGATACGCGCAGGCAATCCACATCTTTGCGAAAAATTACTTCCAAAGCGATCCCACCTGGGCTCCAGTAGCCCAAATCCAACTGACTGCTAGTGCTTTCGGTATCCAAAAATGGGCGCGGAACAAGGCTTACCCAGGTGTCCCAGGTATGCCAGCCGAGCCTCTATATCTTGATTTGCCGGAGGACGGGAACTGCCGGTTCACAGGCCACACGCGGCCCACTCATCCTACTACATATAGATCAACCTGGGACACCTGGGTAAGCCTTCGCGGAACCCATGATTGGGCATTTTTATTCCTGCGCACATAATAGAAGGTAGAGATAATTCTTTCGTGGTTCCATTTTCCACAGTAACAAGACTCCATACGCCATAATCTTCTCCGTCATAAGTTTTCCCCGAAAACGGAGAGGGGCGGTACTGTGTATCGAATATTTCTTTTACGATAGTCATAGCCCTTTGGGCATGACCGATCGATATGATACCGATAATATTTATTGCAATTCCAGTAAAAGATATTACAAGAAGAAATGCTTCGAGTCTATTTGAAGGGATAAATGCCTGTGCAGTGGATGAATTCTTTGTATCAGCGATTGCCTGAAGCGTAAGGCCATATGCCGTATAGAGAAATCCATGAATCACCAGGATTAACGATAGCCGGTTGTCTATATTATCACCCTCGCGTTTGACATATTCGCGAAACACATTATATATTTTTATCTGATCATCCACTGACAGATGGCCCGCAGGAGATACTTTCGTCGCAGGGGATCCGTTCGTTACTGGTGTTGGTCTCTTTGAGAACCAATTAAACATTGTCAGTTAAGCTCCAATGGTGGGCACTGACCGCGCCTGATCGCCGGGAACGCCACCAGCGCCAGCCCATACAGCACCGCCGCCCCCAACAGCACGCGGCTGAACCCCGCCTCCCGCGCCAGCAGGTTCGCCGCCGGCGTCGCCACCACGGAGAACGCCCCGTTCAGCGCCCAGGCCCAGGGCAGCAGCGCGCCGCTCCCCGTCCGCTCCAGCCCCAGCGGGAACGGCAGGCCCAGCGCCAGCGACGCCGGCGCCAGCACCGCCAGCACCAGCGCCGCCCGCGCCGCCCACGGCAACCCGAGCGTTGCCAGGATCGCCGGCTCCAGCCCCACCGTCACCGCCACGCACCACGCCGCCACTACCAGGCACGCCGCCGCCGCCGCCAGCCGCGCCCGGTGCGCCAGCCGGTCCGCCACCATCGCGCCGAGTCCGGAGAACACCAGCATCCCAGTCAGCACCAGGGCAAACCCAGAGGTCCGGTCGTTCAGCCAGAAGCTCGCCCGCTCGATCAGGGCGATCTCGATGAACAGGAACCCCAGCCCGAGCGCCGGGAAATACAGCACCGCGCGCAGCCCCACGCCGCCCAGCGAGACGCGCCCGGGCGCCAGCAGAGGCACCAGCAGCACCAGCAACGCGATCAGACCCGCCTGCGCCAGCACCGCCAGGTTCACCAGCGCGCCGATCTCCGCCTGCGGCAGTATTTCCAGCCGCTGCAGAATGGTGCCGAGCTGGTCCAGCCGCAGCACCGCGTAGAAGAACGGCCGGTCCAGCGTCACCGGCGACAGGCTGAACGCCGCGGCGGAGGGCGTCGGCTGGCCTGCCAGCACTGCCCCCGCCTCGTCGGCGATCGAGTCCGCCGGGCCGCCCTGTTCCACCTCGCCGCTGACGAAGGACACCGCCGGCAGGTCGTTGTAGATCCCCGCCCGCGCCGCTGCGACATCGATGCCCGGATACCACGACACATCGAACGACCGTTCGTCGGCGAACGTCCGCAGCGTGCCCACACGATCTGCGTCCCAGGGGCGGTTGGACAGCAGCACCCGCACGCCCCAGGCCGAGCGATACACCACGACATGCGCCGCCGGGTCCGCGATCCCCGCGGCCAGCAAGGCCGCCCGCGCCGTCGCCAGCATGCGCAGCGCATACACCGGGAAGTCCCGGATCGAGACCGGGACCGACACGATCCCGCCCGGCGCCAGCGCGCCCAGCGCCGTGGTCAGCGCCTCCACCGTGAAGGCACTGACGTTCGCGTCGGTCGCGTCCAGAAAGTCGGCCGACAAATCAATGATGTCGTATGGCCCGCCGTCGCGCGCCGCCGCCACCGGCCCCTCGCCGCCGATCCGCACCCGCTTGTCGGCGCGCCATGCGGGCGACGGTCCCAGCCCGTCGCGCAGCGCGTCGCGCAGCACGGGCTCCGGTTCCAACACCCGGACATCGGCAGCGCCCAGCGCGAGCGCCTCCGCGATCCGGAACCCGCCCGAGGCGCCGGCCAGCAGCACCCGCGTGTGCGGGATCAGCTCATACGGCGCCGCATCCAGCGCCGCACGGGCATAGCCCACGTCCAGAGCGCCCGGTTTGGGCAGCGCCGCAATCCTGTTGCCGTCGCGGTACAGGCCGAAGGTCTGCGGCGGCCCTGCCACACCCAGCAGGCCGGCGTTGTTTGAAACATCGGTGTCCACGCGCTCGGTGAAGTCGTCGAGCAGCAGGTAGTCGCCGCGTGGCAGCAGCACCTGCGCTACGATCTTTGCATCCGGCGTGTGCAGTGGGGCGTAGATCGCCTTGAAGTCGTTGAATGTCGCCTGGCTGCCCAGCACCAGCAGCGCCTCGGCCGCCAGCAGTGCCATGCCAGCAGCGGCGGCGCCCGCCCACCGCTGCCGGCCGCGAGAGACCCACGCGCTAGCGGCCAAAGGCACCAGCAACACCGGCACCAGATAAAACGCGTGGACCACATGCATCGCGGCCAGGATCAGCGCGGCGCCGGCGCCGGCGCCCGTTAGGTCGAAGCCGTAGACCAGGCCGATCCGGGATGCGTTCAGCACGAAGCTGAGGCTGACGAACACGCCCGCCAGGAAAAAGAACGGCAGCAGCGCTGCGTAGTAGCCGGCGATGTTCCCGAGTTGTGGGACCCAGGTTGCGGTATTCTGCAGTTGCAGCGGATTGAACGGATTTATTGTGGTCAGATAGAACCCGCCGGCCGCGGTGATCACCAGCAGCACGGGCAGCCAGGTGAGCAGCAACGGTCCTCGGCGGGCGAAGGCGTCGCGGAATAGCGTCAGCAGGACGCCGCTGAGCGCGAATCCTACCATGACGATGGAGATTACCCAGTAGCCGTACTCGGACCATTTCGCGACCGCGAAGTAGCGGGTCAGCGCGGTCTCGTAGCCGACGGCGGACAACGATACGAGGAACAGCGGCCAAAGCGTTGGGGGCGCTGCCCCCAAACCCCCGGCGGGGCGCTGCCCCTGCACCCCGCCAAGGGCCGACGGCCCTTGGAACCCCGGACTGGCGGAGTGGAGAGCCGCTCGAACGGCTTCGTCGCTCATGGCCCCCTCTCCACTCCGCCAAACTGACGCGGGTCCAGGGGCCGCTGGCTCCTGGCGGGGGTGCAGGGGGCGGCGCCCCCTGCCGGGGTCTGGGGCGGAGCCCCAGCGCTCACGGCCAAACCCAACGCTTGATAAACGCAGTCATCTCCGCGTTGAACCGCGCGGCATCATCGACAAACAGCGCGTGCCCAGCATCATAATAGACATCGGTCTCCGTATTAGGCCGATTGCGAGCCAGGTTCTCCGCCTGCCCGGCCAGCCTGGGCCGCACCACATACAGCACCGGCTTACTGGTTGCATAAATCGCCTCACGCCAATAGCTCCGAGGCACGCCATAGTTCAGCAACGCGCGGCTGGCGGGCTCCGGCGTGCGCAAGGCGGCCATGGTCAGCCGTTCGAGATAGGCCTCCCCGGTCGAGTGCATGAACATAGACCGAACGAACCGCTCCAAGTAGACCGGATGCGGCAGCCTCGGACCAGGCTTGCGCGGGCGCACCGGAACAGGCGCAGGCTCCTCGCCCACAGAGTTATCAACCAGCACCAGCCCCGCGATCTGGCGGTCGCCGAACCTGTGCACATAGGCCAGCGTGTCGAGCACACCGAGCGACCAGCCGGTCACCAAAACGGGCGCAGGCCCAAGGTGACCGATCAACTCGGCGATGTCTTCGCCGCGCCGCTGCGGCTCGTAGCCAGTCGCCGCCACTTCGGAGTCGCCCTGGCCGCGCGGGTCGAAGGCCACCACGTGATAGCGTCCCGCAAGGGCCTCGATCTGCGGCCCCCAGATCCATGCCGGCATGGTCCAGCCCGGCACGAAGACGATCACGTGGGCCGTGGGCGGCCCGGCCTCCAGATAATGCAGCCGCACGCCGTCGCTGGTGGTGAAGAACCGGCTTTGCGCCGCCAGGTCGTCTCGTGCAAGCGCCGAACGCCCCGCAAACAACAGGGCGACGGCGAGGAAACCGAGTCGAATGTGTCGCATTCCGGTAGAACACCGGTCCGCGCCGCGTCGTGTCAACCATTCTGGCGCAAGCCCGCCGCGCGGCGCCATAGTCGGTCCGGTTGGGTGAAGGCGGTGGGCACATGACGGACACCTACGCGACACTGACGATCGAACAGCCGCAGCCCGGGACGGCTCTCGTCACGCTGAACCGGCCGGAGGCGGCGAACGCGCTGAACACGCAGATGGCGCTCGACCTGCACGCGGTATTCGACGGCTTCGCAGCCGAGCCGGACCGCCAGCGCTGCATCATCGTCACGGGCGCGGGGGCGCGCGCGTTCTGCGCCGGGGGCGACCTGAAGGAGCGCAACGGCATGACCGACGCGCGGTGGCAGGACCAGCACCTGATCTTCGAGCGTGCCATCCGCGCGATCATCCAATGCCCGGTGCCGGTGATCGCGGCGGTGAACGGCGCTGCTTTCGCCGGCGGGCTGGAGATCGCGCTGGCCGCCGATTTTATTTACGCTGCCGGTCACGCCCGTTTTGCGATGACCGAAGTAACGTTGGGCATAATGCCTGGCTTGGGCGGAACGCAGACCTTGGCGCGCGCGGCGGGGGCACGACGCGCCAAGGAAATCATTTTAACCGGCCGTGCGTTCACGGTCCGAGAAGCGCACAAGTGGGGCATCGTCAACCAGGTCTGCGCGGCGGGCAGCCTGATGATGGAAGCGCTGGGGACGGCGGCCACGATCGCGGCCAATGCGCCTATCGCGGCACGGCAGATCAAGCAGTCGGTCGACCGCGGGATGAACATGGATCTCGGCAGCGGCATGATGTTCGAAATCGAGGCCTACAATCGAACGGTGCCGAGCGAGGACCGCCGGGAGGGTATCCGCGCCTTCAACGAGAAACGAAAGCCCGTGTTCCGGGGACATTGAACAGTTGCGCACCGACGGCGAACAGCCGAAGTCGGCCGCGTTTGCGACGCGAAGCCGGATCGAGTTGACGTGATTGAAACGAAAGCCTTGTCGAATAGCCAGTTGAGCACGACCGCATTGTGCGCGTCGGAAGGAAACGAAGTCGGAACGGCATGGGTGACCTAAGGACCTTCGAACCGGACGCCGGCCGGTTGTTCGATCCGGGTTCGCTGGGCGCGATCCTCGCAGACAGCAAGGTCATCGCGTTCGCGGCCATCCGGGACGGCCGTGTCATCTTTGCCAATCCTGCGTTTGGCGCCCTGTTCGGGCGCCGACAGACACTCGCCGGACTCGCGCTGCGGCATCTCTTTGCTCCGTATGACCGCGCCCGGCTGGCCGACGCCCTGACCGTCACAGAGCGTTCGTCGGAGATCTTCGCCGGCCGGGCCGTGCGGGAGGACGGCTCTTCGTTCGAGATCGAGCTGCGGCTGGCCTTCGAGTCGATCGACGGTCAGCCTACCGTCGTGGTGTTTGCCGGCGACATCACCCAGCGGAACCGATCCGAGACCCAACTGAGCTGCCTCGCCTATTCGGACTGGCTGACCGGATTGCCGAACCGTGCCTTTCTGGCGGATTGCCTGGGACAAACAATGCGTACGGCGCGGCGGGAAGACCATAGCTTCGCCGTGCTGGTGGCGGACCTGGACGGCTTCAAAGCGGTCAACGACACCTGGGGCCACGCCATGGGCGACACGGTGTTAAAGCTTGTGGCGCAGCGGTTTCTGTCCTGCATGCGCAAAAGCGACACGCTGGCCAGGCTCGGCGGGGATGAGTTCGGCGTGCTGGTAACCCGCCTGCGAAGCGCCGAGGACGCCGAGCGCATCGCTGGGCGGCTGGTGCGGGTTGCGCAACGCCCGATCGAGGTCGGCGGCCATGACGTGCGCGTCGGAACCAGCGTCGGGATCTCGATGTTTCCAGATCACGCAACGTCCGTCGATACGCTGATTGCGGCGGCCGACAGCGCGCTTTACCGCGCCAAACGGGAACGACGAAGTTGTTATCGGCTGGCCGCGCCGCTGTGCGAATCGGAGACCACTTCGCTGCCGCTGATATGCTGGAGCGAAGCTCACGAGGTTGGCATCAAGGAAATCGACGAGCAGCATGTCCAACTGGCGTCTCAGATCAACGAGTTCGCCGATGCGCTGAAAAACGGCCACCTGCGCAACGATACCGCTGGCAAGCTTGCCGGGATCGTCCGCCTGGCCGAGTTCCATTTCGCGACCGAGGAACGCCTGATGGCCGCTTATGGGTTCGAAGATTCGGTTTTGCATCGAGCGACGCATTCCCGACTGCTCGACGATATCCGCACGCTGGCGGCGGAGCGCGATTTTCGCAGCGTAAGTCTCACGACGCGCTATCTGCAGGAATGGCTGCTGCGCCACATAGACGGCATGGACAAGCAACTCGGACGTGCGCTGCGACGCCGTGGCGTGCGGTGACTGCGGAGTCCGGCGGCAAATTTTCGAACCGGCCGCGTCGGAGCCCGGCGTGGTATGAAGCCCTTCAGCGCAGATCGCCGCCGCATGCGCCACTCTCCTCAAGCCAGCAGCGAGCTGGCGTCTCGCGAGCCACCGCCCGAACGGGCGGCAACCAGTTGGAGGAGACCATGAAGAAATTCACTCTCGTGCTCTTGGCCGTTCTTGGCTTGATGTCGGCGGTTCCGGGCATGGCCGGAGCGTTTAATCCGAGCCACCAGTTCTCCGCGTCGGAGTCGGGCGGCTAAAGACGTTTGGCGATCAAGGTCTGGGCTGTGGAAGAGCTGACCGCAGGAGGCAGTGTCATGAGCTTCCTGGTGGCAGTCGGAGCCTTGGCCGTTGCTGTCATCTGCTGCGCATGGTTGTCGCTATAGGCCGGCTCCCTGGTTTCCGGCGGCGTGCAAAACATGCGTTCGGCGATGCACCTCGACACGTGATTCTCCCGGCACGATCGCGGCGCAGGAGCCGATCCAGAATGGTCGGCTCCTTCTTTTTGGCCGCCGCAGCCCGCTCGCTGTTCACGTATCACCCGGCTGAGAGCGCGACTCCGCCTGCCGGCAACCGGGGAAGCACGCTTCCGCACGTTCAGCCGGCATCGCCATGCCCGACCAAGGCGCGCATCTCCGCCTCCCGGCAGATGGTGAGCTTACCCCGGTCGGCGTCGTAGGCGACCAGCCCGGTCGCGCGCCAGGTGTTCAGGATGGTGATGATGCTGCGTGGAGTCGCCCCCATCAGGTCGGCCAGATCCGCCTGGCGGAAGCGCCCTGCCAACCTGATGCCCTGGTCGGTCCGCCGGCCGTCGATCTCGGCGAGATGGAGCACCTGCCGTGCCAGCCGCACTGCCAGGGTCTCGAACGTGGCATCCTGAACCATCTCGAAGGTCCGGCGCAGCCGCGCCGAAAGCATCCGGCACAGGTTCACCCCCAGTGCGGGCGTGTCGGCGAGCACGCCGCGGAAGGTGTCGGCGCCGATGCGAAACAGGCGCACGCGGCCTTGCACGACAGCCTGGGCGGTGCGCGTGCCATCGTCGATCACCGCGATCTCGCCGAACAGGTCGCCGGTGCGGAAAACCTCGGCCATCAGTGCCTTGCTGCGCCGGTCGATCACGCCGACGCGCACGCGACCGTCTCCGCCGATGACGGCGTAGACCGAATCGCCCGGGTCGCCCTGGTCGAACAGCGTCGCACCGTCCTTCGGCTCCAGCAGCTTGCCGCCGCTCTCAAGCCGGCCGAACTGGGCTTCCGTCAGGCCATCGAATGCGCCAATTCCGGAGAGCAGTCCCATCGGCGCGCGGGGCTTAGCTGTCGGCCAGCTCTGCCGCCGCCTTGTGCGCCGCGGCTTCCTCGGCGCTGGCGATGCCGCCGTGGGCGGCCGACCAGGCGACCGGGTTCTCCAGGAAGCGGCGCACCTCGGCGAGCGCAGCCTCGCTGAAATACGGGCGGTCGCGGCAGGCCTCCAGCACGTCCCACCAGGTGCACAGATGGTGCAGCGCGACGTCCATCCGCGCCAGCGTCTCGAACGCGCCGGGGAACACGCCATAGAAGAACACCACGAACGTGTGGTTGACGATGACGCCGGCGTCGCGCAGCGCCTGGGCGAAGCGGATCTTCGACTGTCCGTCGGTGGTCAGGTCCTCGACCAGCAGGGTGCGCCGGCCCTCGGGCACGTCACCTTCGATCAGGGCGTTGCGGCCGAAGCCCTTGGGCTTCTTCCGGACATAGGCCATCGGCAGCGACATGCGGTCGGCGATCCAGGCGGCGAACGGGATGCCCGCGGTCTCGCCGCCGGCCACCACCTCGATCGTCTCCAGCCCGACGTGGCGGTTGATCTTCTCCACCGCGAGGTCGCAGATTTTGGCCCGTGCGCGCGGAAAATAGATGATGCGCCGGCAGTCGGTGTAGACTGGCGACTTCCAGCCCGAGGTGAAGGTGTACGGTTCCTCGGGGCGGAAATTCACGGCCTTGATCTCGAGCAGGATTCGCGCGGTCGCAAGCGCGGCGTCGCGGTCCCATTCGGATGCGGTGATCGGCATGGCGTGGGCCGGCTTTGCCATGGAGGCTCCCTCGATCGAACCCACTGCTGATAACCGATACGGGACGGCGGAGATAGTCCATGGGACTGACCGGACGCCATTGCGGCACGCCAACGGCTGGAGGCTGCGCCGTCTGGGTGGCGAGCTGGTTTCGGGGCGTACGCCCACAGTGGTCGTGACCTGCCAGGAGGCCGTGGCCTCCCCCGTCCGGGAGCACCTTCGCGGAGTTGAACGGGGGTTCCGGCTGCGTGTCCGGAGCTGGCACCGGGAGTCGCTTTCTGCCGCGCAGCCTGTGTCAGTGGCACTCCGCCGATACCGGACGACCCAGACCACCCGTGCCATGGTCGGTTGCGGTCAGTGTGCAGGACTGAACCGATCGCGGCAGCGCCCGCGCGAGCCACACAGCGGTATTGGTGTATTTGCAATAGAGCCAGATTGGTTCACGGTCGCCGGCGTAAGACCGCAAATCCCAGGTTTGGATGATCTGGCTGCCCTCGTAACGGTCTTCCGGAACCAGGTATTCCAGTGCTTCGCGCGGGCCGTGCGTCACCTCGATGCCGGCGAGCTGCTCGACGGGATCGCCCGACCAGACCGCCTGCCAGCCTGGCTCGGCGCCGACCTCGGGCCGGGCCGGGGCGAACGTGGCGGGGCAGGCGATCGGTACGACATCGGCCGCCTGGACCGGGGTGCCCAACGTGACGCCCTCCGCGACAAGCAAGGCAACGAAGCCGGCCGCCAGGCGCCGCCAGGGCCTCATGGAGCCGTCACGACGCTGTATCGGTCGCCGTCATCGACCTTCATGCCCTCTCCCTCCGGAAGTTTCCCTACGCCGGTCACGCCGGGTTCGCGTTCCCCGACGTAGCCGAGCTTATTCAGCATCGCGCAGCCGGTCGATCAAAGTAAAGACAAATTACAGTATATTTCCTTATAGAAACGATATACGAATATTAACCACTTCTTTTCCGCATCAGATAACTTGTATTCTTCGATGGGTCTCTCCTTCCAAAATTTACGATCCAAGCCAAGCATTACATCAAAAATTTCGGGATGGAGTGGTTTGACGGAATCAATTCTGCTCTTGCTTGCGTCCTTGCCCCAGCTTTCGACCCCCGTTTGCCGGTCAAAGTTCAGCAATACCTGCGTCGTCACCGTTCTGGCCTGAATGATAGTCTCGCCTACGGCTGTTACCAAGCATATTAAGCTCGCACCATTCGGACTCTCGGCGTGGAAGATCTCACCAATATCAAGCTTCCTAATGGCGTCACTACGATCGTCCATTTTCCGCTCTCCTTCTAATTGCGGGGTCCCGCTTCTAGCGGTAGCCTTGCAGCAGAAATGGTATCATAATTTCAACCCGTTCTGCGGCGGGTTTATCGGTGATACCCAAAACCTTCTCAGTGCATGCTAGGCAAAGCGTTCGACCGCTAACACTGCACATCCCGGTCTTGCCGTAGGTCCCACCGGTCTGACATCCATCAGAAAACCCGTCACATTTCAAATCTCCGGCTGCGGCTAGCCGAATTGCGGCCGTTCCTCCGCGGCGCTACCAGAGGCGGCCGCAACACTTCGATATTCGCGACTTTCAGATGATAATTAGCTGCCTTCGCCAAATACTCGCTGAATTATGGCATAAACGGGATCAGTTTGCCTCAGCCAGGATTTTGCCATACGCCGTACAAACCGATCAGCGTCAATTGGCCAGCCGTTCTTAGCGAGTACGTCACTTGAGCTATCTAATATCGCCTGCAACGTCGAAATATCATATACGTACATAGCTCCGCTCTTTGTGCAACATTCGTCTTGGGTTAGAACGCTTACACTCAACCCACTGCCACTATATTTCTTTGTGAGAATGTTCACATCGATCTGTAACACACTCTCGATGGTACTGAGTGGAAGATATCCAACCGCCTTTGACGTGCCAACGCCATTGAAGCTGCTGAGTATCTGTGCCCTATCGCCATCGCCAAGCCCGATCATGGTTTGGGAAGGTCCTCGATTGGATAATTGAAGTTTTTCAGGTCGTAAGGCGAAAATCTCTGTCCGTTCTCAAGTATGATTTTTGTCCCCTGTTTGTTGTACCACTGGATGTAGCAGCTTGTGCAGAGGGGATCATAGACCCCGACACCGGGTGCGCCACACTCCACGTTGCCACAGAAAAAAGCGGCCAACTGGGAACTGGCCGGCCGCGGCTGCTTCGGTCCCGTTGGGCCGGTTGCAGCGGCAGTCGTCTGCGTCAGCCCTGTCGCAGTTGATGTCAAAGCCGCCGGATTGGACGAACTTGCCACCGCGGAGGGCGAGTGACCGCTCGGGTCCGTTAGCTTGGGCGGATCGTTATGGCTGTTTGACCACCCCATCGCTTGGCCGAACGCATCCTCGAAGCGACTTGGCCGGTTGCCGGTCCATGGGGCGGGCGATGCGCCCGGTGCGGCCCGATACACAATCCGCACCGGAATCCGCACCGGATCGCCGAGCCCAGCAATCGCATCGAGTGCATGCGCCGCTCCCTCGGGTACCAGCACGCACGGCAGATGAAAGGCCTCGGGGCCACTCGGTGAGGCGGGATCGTTCTCCGGCATTGCCCTCTGGCTCCAAGTTCACGGTCTGTTCCTTACCGCGCCGGAACCGACAGTGGCAAGAAGGCCAGCACAGTCCGGAGCGGGCGCCGCCAAGCGCCTCCGCCGCGCCGGTCCGTGGTCCCCACCGCCGCCTTACGCCCCCAGCGGTGACCAGGCGGGCGCGGAGGCGTCGGTCGGGGTTCGCAGCACCTGCTCGTTGAAGCCGGTGATGTCGATCGAGGCCAACTGCGACCCGCGCCAGAACGCAAGCACACGGCCGTTCGGCGCGAAGGTGGGGCCCTCCTCCGCAAAGGACTCCGACAGGATGCGCTCGCCGGTGCCGTCCGGGTGCATCACCCCGATGGCGAAATTGCCGCTGCCGCCGCCGAACCGGGTGAACGCGATCAGGTCGCCGCGCGGCGACCATACCGGCGTTGCGTAGCGGCCGGAGCCGAAGCTGATCCGCCGTGCGCCGCCGCCGCCTGCGCTCATGACGTAGAGCTGCTGGTCCCCGCCGCGGTCCGAGTTGAACACGATCTGCGACCCGTCCGGCGAGTAGCACGGGCTGACGTCGATCGACCCCGAGCTGGTGATGTCGCGCGCGGTGTGGCTGCCGAGATCGACCGACACGATGTCCGATCCGTTGCCGCGCGCCACGGACATGATCACGCTGCCGCCGTCGGGCGAGAAGCGCGGCCCGAAGGTCATGCCGGAGAAGTCGCCCAGCACCTGCTGCCGTCCGCTGTTGAGGTCGAACAAGTACACCCGCGGCCGGCTGTTGGCGTAGCTCATGAACGCGATTTCGGGCCGCGTCGGGTGAAAGCGCGGCGTCAGCACCAGCCATGAGCCGTCGGTGAGAAAGCGGTTGTTCGCGCTGTCCTGGTCCATGATCGCCAGTCGCTTGGTGCGCCGGTCGCGCGGGCCGGTGGCCGAGACGTAGACGATGCGGGTGTCGAAATAGCCCTTCTCGCCCAGCAGCCGCTCGTAGATCACGTCGGCGATCATGTGGGCGATGCGGCGCCAGTTGCCCTCGCTGGTGGTGTAGGCGGTGCCCTGGATCTGCTTCTCCGGCAGCACGTCCCACAGCCGGAACTCGACGCGGACGCTGCCGCTGCCGGAGGTGCGCCCGGTCACCAGCGCCTGCGCGCCGACCGCCTTCCAGTTCTGGAAGTTCGGAACATCCCCGGTGGCGACGGTCTCGATCGAGGCCGCCGCGCTGATGGGTTTGAACAGCCCGGACCGCGCCAGGTCGGCGCTGACCACGCCGGCAATGTCGCGGCCTAGCGGCCCGTCGCCGAATGAGGGAATGGCGATTGGGATCGGGTCGGTGCGGGCGCGGTTGACGTCGATCACCGCGCTGGGGCCGGGACCGCCCCCGGTCGGCGGTGCGGCCTGGGCATGCACCGGCTCGCGCGCGCCGGCGGCGGCGAGCAGTGTGGAGGCCGCCGCCGTTGCGAACAGCGAACGGCGGGTGACGGCAGGCAGCATCAGGTCGGTCATGGCGTTCTCTTCCATTGCTGTGATGCTCGGGACGTGACGATCAGGGACGGAACCGGAAGGTGAAAACGCGGGTCTGGCCGAGCATTGAGGATGGCAGCGGCAGGTTGGCGCATTGCGGATCAAGCACGGCGCGGACAGCACGCTCCGAGAACACGCGCAGACGCGGGTTGCCGGCCACGCGGCCCTGGTCCTCCGGCGCAACCGCGGCCAGACGGACCGTGCCGGAGGTGTCGGTGGTGACGGTCAGCAGCACCTGCATCTTGTCCAGGTCAAGCATGCCCGCGTCGGTGGTCCAGCAGCGGCGCACGAAGTCGCCGACCGCGCCGCGCTGCCCGGCGCTCAGGCCGGCGGTGTCGTCCCGCGGACCGCCGCCGGCGGTGGCCGCGCCGCCGTGCTGCGCGGCGGTCCGGGTCTTGTCGCCCTGCTTCGCGCTGTTGCGCAGGCGTTCCAGCGTGTTGTCGAGTGCGGTGCTATCGGGCGCCGGGTTCTTGGTCGGGTTGGGCTGCGAGGTGGCGCTGGGCGGGCTGGGCGGCGGCACCACGCGCGGCGGCGGCTTTGGCAGGGGCGGCGCGGGGGCGGCCTGCGGCTTGGGCGGCGTGTGCGGGGCCGGCGGCGGCGGCTTGACCGGGGACGGTGCCGGCGTGGGCTCCGGGGGCGGTTGCTGCGTGGGGGGCGCGGGCTTGGGCGGGCTCGGTACAGCAGGCGCCGGCCGGGGTGGCGGCGGAGGCGGTGGCGGTAGCGGTGGCGTGGGCAGCGGCGGCTCGGGCGAGGTCGGCTCCGGCGTCGGCTTCGGCGACGGCGAGGGGGCCTGCGCCTGGCCCGGCGTCGGACCCTTTTGCGAGGACTGCGTGCCCTCGAACACCATCGCCACTTCGGTCTCCGGCGGCTCCTCCGGCGGGGTCACGAGCATCGGCAGGCCGAAGATCAGGACCACGAGCAGCACAACATGAAGCGCGACCGAAAGCGCCGCGCCGCGCCGTAACCCCGGGCTTATCCCGGTGTCGCGGCGGGTTCGCTGCCCGCTGATGCCGAGGAAGATGCGCTGCAGCACGGAGGCTGCCTTCAACCCTTCGGCCGGGCGCTGCCGCTGCCCGAGGGCGCGTTAACCGGGGCGGGTGCGGCGCCTGCCGGCTTGCCACCGGTCCGGGCCGCCGGCTGCCCAACCCCCTGGGCAGCCCCTTGCGCTGTCGAGGGCGAGCCCTCGGCGAGCAGCGCGACCTTGGTGAAGCCGCCGCTGGTGATGGTGCTCATCACGGCCATGATCCGCCCATAAGCCAGGTCCTTGTCGCCGCGCACGAAGATGCGCCGGTCCTGGTTGTTCTCCGCGATCGCCTGCAGCTTGCTCACCAGCGCGTCCAACTCCAGCTTCTGGTCCTGCAGAAAGATGTCGCCCTGCGCGTTGATCGTGACCGTCAGCGGCTCGCTGTCGCTGTTCACCGGCTGCGCATTGGTCTTCGGCAGATCGACCGACACGCCGGAGGTCATCAGCGGCGCCGTCACCATGAAGATGATCAGCAGCACCAGCATCACGTCCACCATCGGCGTGACGTTGATCTCGGCGAGCGGGCGGTAGCGCCCGCGTCTCTTGCCGGCGAGCGGAGCGGGCATGGCTCAGGCCTTCTCCTCGCTCTGCCGCGACAGGATGGCGCTGAACTCCGAGCCGAACGATTCCAGCCGGCTGGCGAAGCGGGCGAGCGCTGTGCTGATCTGATTGTAGGCGATCACCGCCGGGATGGCGGCAACCAGGCCGATGGCGGTGGCGAACAGCGCTTCGGCGATGCCCGGCGCGACGACGGCGAGGTTGGTGTTGTGCATGGCGGCGATCGCCGAAAAGCTGTGCATGATGCCCCAGACCGTGCCGAACAGGCCGACGAACGGGGCGGTGGCGCCGACCGAGGCCAGGAACACCATCCAGCGCTCCAGCCGGTCCATTTCGCGCTGCACCGTTACGGTGATGGCCCGATCGACGCGCTCGTTCACGCTGGTGCGCGCGATGTCGGCGCCGGAGACGCGCAGGCTGCGCCGCCACTCGCCCATCGCCGCGGCGAACACCGAGGCCATCGGGTGCCCGGGCTGGCTGCCTTCCTGGTCGTAAAGTTCCTCCAGGCTGCCGCCGGACCAGAACCGGTCCTCGAACCCGTCGGCTTCCTTGTTCACCTTGCGCAGGCTGGACCACTTCTCGAACACCACGGCCCAGACCCAGACACTGGCGGCGAGCAGGCCGAGCATCACCATCTTCACCACGATGTCGGCCTGGACAAACAGGCTCCAGAGCGACAAGTCGCCGCCTGCCGCGCCCAGGTTCACCGCATCGACTGCCCGATCCACCGCATACCCCTCTTAGCAACGCCCCCGTTTAGGCCGGGCGCGTGTCAGACCCCTCCGAGGCCGGCCGCGGGGCCAGCATCGTCTCCAAAGCCTGCCGCAACACGGGCGGCAGTCGGGCCGGTTTCTCCCCGCCCGGCTTTACGCAGGCAAGCCTTACCCTCAGAACGGCACAGGAACCCGCTTCCCCCTGGACGTCCTGGCGCAGCGCCACGGACGCCCCGCCGATCGCGAGCGCCTCTGTTACCACGGTGAGCGAGTCGTCGAGCCGCGCGGGACGCAGATAGTCCACTTCGACTCGCCGCACCACGAACAACAGGCCGAAGCGGTCCGCCATCACGGCATGCGGGAATCCCAGTGCGCGCAAAGCTTCGGTGCGGGCGCGCTCGGCAAAGCGCAGGTAGTTGGCGTAGTAGACGACGCCCCCGGCGTCCGTGTCCTCGTAGTAGACGCCCAGCGTGTGGCGGTGCAGCACGGCTTTGCCGGTGGCGTTTGCGCGATCCGTCATCCTTCCTCCCGCAGCAGGTCGAGTTGGTCCGGCTGGCGCGGCGGTGGGGCCAGGTTCAGGTGGCGCCAGCCCGGCTCGCCGAGCATCCGGCCGCGGCTGGTGCGCAGCACCAGGCCCTCCTGGATCAGGAACGGCTCGATCACGTCTTCGAGCGTGTCGCGCGCCTCGGCCAGCGCAGCGGCGAGCGTCTCGACGCCGACCGGGCCGCCGGCATGGTGCTCCGCGATCCGGCGGAGGTAGCGCCGGTCCATGGCGTCCAGGCCGAGCCGGTCCACCTCCAGCCGGGTCAGCGCGGCGTCGGCGTCGGCGCGGTCCACCGGATCGGTGCCGGCCACGGAGGCGAAGTCGCGCACCCGGCGGAGCAGCCGCCCGGCAATGCGCGGCGTGCCGCGGGAGCGGCGGGCGATCTCGGTGGCGCCCTGCCCGGTCAGGGCCAGGCCCAGCTTGGCGGCGCCGCGGCGGACGATCAGTTCCAGTTCCTCCGGGGTGTAGAAGATCAGGCGCAGCGGGATGCCGAACCGGTCGCGCAGCGGGGTGGCGAGCAGCCCGGCGCGGGTGGTTGCGCCGACCAGCGTGAACGGCGGGAGATCAATCCGGACGCTGCGTGCTGCCGGGCCTTCGCCGATGATCAGGTCTAGCTGGAAGTCCTCCATCGCGGGGTACAGCACTTCCTCGATCGCCGGCTGCAGGCGGTGGATCTCGTCGATGAACAAGACATCCCTGGGCTGAAGGTTTGTCAGGATCGCGGCAAGGTCGCCGGCGCGCTGGATCACCGGGCCGGACGTGGCCCTGAAGCCGACCCCCAGCTCGCGGGCGACGATCTGTGCCAGGGTGGTTTTGCCGAGCCCGGGCGGGCCGTGCAGCAGCACGTGGTCGAGCGCCTCGCCGCGGGCGCGGGCGGCCTGGATGAAGACCGCCAGGTTTTCGCGGGTGGCGGCCTGGCCGATGAACTCGGCCAGCGTCTGCGGGCGGAGCGAGGTCTCCGCCGCGTCTTCCTCGCGCCGGGCGGCCGAGACGGTGCGGTCTTCGCTTGGGGCGGCGGGCGGGGTGGTCACGGGGTGAGGACCGCTGCAAGGCGCGTTTCGTAGATCGCCCGGGCAATGCGCGTTGGGGGAACAGCCGCTTGGGCAACGGACGCTCGGGCTGCAAACGTAGGGTGGATAAGCGTAGCGCCATCCACCGCAGTCGTGGTGCCCGGCCGCCGGCGATGGTGGATGACACTTCGCTTATCCGCCCTACGCTCCTGACGCGTCATGTGGCGGGCGCCTTTTGGGCAAGCTCTTTCAATGCGTCACGGATCACCGCATCCAGCTTCGCAGCCTCGCCCAGCGTTTCGATCACGCGGGCGATCACCGGCGCCACCTCCGGGCGGCGGTAGCCGAGGTTCACCAGCGCCGAAGCCGCATCGTCGGCCACGCTGGGCGGACGGGCGCCTTGCGCCGGGACGTAGCTGGCCCCGGTTGGCATCGCGCCGGCCTTGTCGCGCAGCTCTGTCAGCAGCCGCACAGCGAGCCGGGCGCCAACGCCTGGCGCGCGCGTCAGGCTGGCGCGGTCGCCGGCCGCGATCGCGCCGATCAGGTCGCGGGGCGACAGCGCGGACAGCACCGACAGCGCCACCTTTGAGCCGACGCCCTGGACCGTGGTGAGCAGCCGGAACCAGTCGCGCTCCGCCGACTCCGCGAAGCCATACAGCACGATCGCGTCCTCGCGCACCTGCGTTTCGATCAGCAGGCGCGCGGCGGCCGGCGGGGCGGGCAGGGAGGCCAGCGTGCGGGTGGAGGCGTGCACCAGGTAGCCGACGCCGTTCACGTCAATGACGCAGGAGCCGTCGGCCACCTGATCGACCCGGCCGGTGAGCAGCGCGATCATGCCATCCGCCGTGCGGCCGCATAGACCAGCCGGCTGGCGCGGTGGTGCGCGTGGCAGATCGCCACCGCCAGCGCGTCGGCGGCATCCGCGCGGCGGATCGAGGCGCCGGGCAGCAGGCGGCGGACCATCATCTGCACTTGCTCCTTGGCCGCGCCGCCGGTGCCGACCACCGACAGCTTGACCGACTTGGCGCCATACTCGGTGACGGGGATGCCGGCCAGCGCCGGGGCGAGCAGGGCTACGCCCCGCGCATAGCCGAGCTTCAGCGTGGCGGTGCCGTTGCGGTTCACATAGGTCTCCTCGACCGCCGCCTCGGCCGGGCGGTGGGTGGCGAGCAAGGCGGCGAGCGCGTCGTGCAGCACCTTCAGGCGCTCCGAGACCGGGGCGGCGCTGTCGGTGGCGATGACGCCGTCCCCGATGTGGCGCAGCCGGTTGCCATCGGCCTCGATGATGCCCCAGCCGGTGAAGCGCAGGCCCGGGTCGATGCCGAGCAGCCTGACCATCCGCGAATCGGTTCCTGTTCCTGTCTTGTGCCGGTATACGCCGGGTGGGGGCTGGGCGCAGCAGGGGGATGGAGATTGGAGCTGGGGTCTGCGGTGGCGATCCATGATCCGCTCAGGGCGGCCTGATCTTCGGATGATCTTCAGCCCGCCGGCCCCATTTAAATCTGGCGCTGGCGTTCGCTGTTTGCTCTTGTTCTTCTCAAGGCCATGATTTACCGGCCATGAACCTATCGGAGTTTACCATGAAGCATCGGAAGTTGGCCTCGGGCCGCCCCGTGCGGCATGGACTCGCACTCAAGACCGCGCCACTGCGCGCGGTTGGCGACGAAGCGCCTAGCTATATCGCTAACGAAAGAGCCTGGCCGCGGCGCATGTATGCAATCGCATTCGACCTGGATACCGACACTCTGGAGCGCACGTACGGAAAAGCGTCCTGGCGAAATGCCTACGAGGACATCCGTCGGGTGCTTGCCAGCCATAACTTATCGCCAGCAGGGAAGAGTCTACTTCGGGGATGCTGATAAGGTCGATCCTGTCCGCTGCGTCCTGGCCGTGCAGGACCTCACGCGTCAATTCGCCTGGTTCGCTGCGTCCGTCAGTGACATCCGGATGCTTCGGACGCCGCATCCATCCGCCAGAGGTTGATTGGTCATTGCCACGCCGCTTCCAGCGCGGTATAGAACGAAGGGTGAACAACGAGTCACAGGGCATGCCAGAGAACGATCCAAATGCCTTCCGCCTGCCCTGCGTCTTGGTGCCCGAGGGCGCAGCGCGTCCGCTCGATGCGATTTCACGGCTATGCGATCCGGTGCGAATCCCGGTCCGGCTGGTTTATCGCGCCGCATTCGGAGAGGCCGGCGCGCAGAACCGCAGCCGGCTGGCCCAATCCGACCGGGCGGCGGCGGCGGCCAGCCAGGCGACATGGCCGCCGCCCATCAGTGGACCCACACGCAGCGGCGGCGATCATCGCTGGCGGGAGGCCAGCGGTATCACGGCGCCTGATGGCGACACGCGCCGGGCTGATCGGGCGGCGCAACACGATCAGCCCGGCGCCCGATCGGACGCAGACAGCGACCAGCGGCCATCGCGCGGCACAGCGGACACCGGCCCGGGCAGTACGACACGCGAATACGCCGCCGATATCCGGTCGCTGCGCGATACGAAGGGGGCGTTCATCGGCGTGAACCAGGAATGCGTTGCCTTGGTGCGGGAATTGACCAACGCGCCGCGCTCGACGACATGGCGCGCGGGCTCGACTGCTCGCGGCAACCAAACCCTGCAACCGGGCATGGCGATTGCGACGTTCGACGCCGACGGCCACTATAGCGGGCATACGGCGATTTATCTCGGCCAGGACGCGACCGGCATTTTCGCTTATGACCAGTGGCGGGGCCATGCTCCCTCCGTCCGTCACATCGCTTTCCGGCAGGGCAGGGGAACCAAGGTCGATGACGGCGACCAATACAGCGTCGTGACTGCGCCATGAGGCCTCGGTCGCACCTGGCGGCTGGTCTGGCCGGCTGGCTGATTGCGGGCGGAGGCCTGTCGGGGGCGGCGGTCCAGGCAGCCGATGGTGCACCGACCGCCTGCCCGGCCACCTTTACCCCGCCTCGGACCCAGTTCGCCGCCGAGCCCGGGTGGCAGGCGGTCTGGTCGGGCGATCCCGTCGAGCAGCTCGCCGGCATCGAGGTGACACACGGCCCGCGCGAGGCGCTGGAGTACCTGGTTCCGGAAGACCGTTACGAGGGCAGCCAGATCATCCAGACCTGGGATTTGCGGTCCTATGCTGCGGATCCGGAGCCCATTTGGCTCCATTGTAAATACACGAATACTGCGGTATTACTTGCCCGGGCTCTGCCGCGATCGGTCGGGTCCTGCACGCTTACCGCGACCGACAATGGCAGCGGCGGCCTCGGCCGCCCGACATCGGCGGAATGCCGCTGATCGCCCGGCGGGGGCCTGGTCAGGGACCGGCCTTCCTGGCGATATCACACTTGCAGAACGTTCGGCTTGTGGCAGGGGATCGGTAGCGCCTCGCACGACGTGCTTCTGCTCCAGGAGCCAAGGACAAACCCTTGTGAGGGGAAGGCATCGCCGGCATATTTTTGGACGGACGGCATCGCGAACCGGCTGCCGTGAAGTCCCCCAGCCGAGTTGGCCTTAATTTTCCATCAAGCCGGCGACCGCAATCTCGCCGTCGGTTATATAGTGGTTGACGCGCTTCGTCGCCACGCAGTCTCCTGCGCGATGCAGGGAAATGTCCCCGATCAGGCGGCGTTCTTTCAATACATCAACGATGTAGTCGCGCTCGGCGTTTGTATCCGAATCGGTGGCGTGGGTGACCTGGAACGTCAGTCGCGTCAGGGAAAAGCCGGTGTCCCTGGTGCCGGCCCCAACCCATAGCACGCGTTCGTCGTCTGGTGGTTTGTCCGCGTTCAACCAGAAGCCGGCTGTTGTCACGTCGTCCTGGGCGTGGGCGAGGCTCAGCGCCCAGAAGCGGATGTGGTGGCGCTTGCGTGGGCTGTCGTTGATCGGCTGCTGGAAGCCGACATCCTGGCCTCGTCCAAACAGATAGAGGGTGCTGAACGGCGCGGTGGGGTAAGGCGTGTTGCGGACGAACGCCCGGATCATGCGCCACGAACTGGTCGCACCCAACCGATCCGCCGTGGACCAGCCTGCCGTTGCAAAAGCAGCGTGAAGCTGCTGGAGCGTGCCGATCAGCGCGATATTCACCGGGTCGCCGGGCAACCCGTCCGCGGTGGTCGTGAAGCTGGGGATATGTTGCCGCTGGAGAATTTTCAGGCCCATGCGGACCACGCGCGGCAGAATGACATAGGCCGCCACGCCGTAAGTCAGGCTCACAGCCAGAATCCATGGCAGTCTGCTGTCCGCGGTCTCGAACACCACGAAGACGATGAGCCAGACGCTGAAGACGCCCAGACACAGGATCAGCAAGCGGCGCAAGAAGCGTGTCAGCAGTCTCACGGTCTGCGTGCCCTATGGAACGTCAACGGCGTGACCGTCGCCGGCCTGAGTCGATCGGTGAGACCGTTGTGCATGGCGGCCGACGTTGTGCCTCTTTCGCTGGCGTTGGTTGGTTCGGGCACTGCGGCGCCCGGCTCCGACGACCGCCGCGGATCGCAGATGCCCGTCGGAACGAGCCGCAGTGTGACACGCTGCGCCCCGACAGGCGAGCGCGGGTGCGATGGGGTCAGACCGGCGGGGGCTTCACCTCATGGTTGCCGGCTCCGTTGTTGGCGACCAACCAGTAGACGATCCCGAGCGACAGGATCGCGCCAGCCAGCGCGAGCATCCCGGAGACATCGACGCTCGATACGTCTGCCACGATGAACCTGCGCACCGTGGCCAGCATCGCGATCAGGATGATCGATCGGACCCGCACGACGTTTTCGGCGGAGGTCTTCACGATCACCAGGGAGCGCTTGAATTCCAGGGCGATCAGGATGGTGAAGATGATGCCGAAGACGTTCTGAAAGATGACATGCTCGGAGACTCCTTCCGACGCCCAGACGAATGAGACCAGCAGGGTCTCCACCAGGTGCCATACGCCGCCGATTACGATCGCCACGATGGCGAGCGTGATGACGGCCATCACCACATGCTCGAAATGCTCGTAGACGTTGTTTTGTCTTATCGTATCCAGCAGGTCTTTCATCATCGCTCCAAGCGGCGAGGTAGCCGACGTCATTGGCCGGATGATAGCCGATCCGTTCCGGACGGGGAACCGCCGGCGCTACAGAGCCTTTGTGCAGCAAAATCTCGCCTCCAAGCCGACCGGCGTCCTACTCCGGCTTAGGTGGCCATGGAGTGTCTGGTCCCGTAGGGGCGTTTGCGGCGGGCGAGCCTTGCGCGAGCAGCGCATTAAGTGTTTGTTGCCGCTGTATGTCCCTAATCATACGCTCCTGCGAGACGGCATTCGGATTGTAAACGCGCCCGATATCATCGGTTCGTAGAGTATCCCCAATGCCTATATCTTCTGCCATTGCAATCAGTAGCTTTCGCAGGCGCTCTTCCAAGACATGTGGCGGCATCGGGTTTACACTAAAAATTAGAAATAGCTCCGCCCACGCCTCTCTGACCCTACGCGACTCACTGAATACGACATCAATCAGGTTAAGTGCTCTGACGCCGGCTTCGGAGTAAATCGCTGCCCTCTCTTGCATTAGCATCGCAAAAACATGAAGCTTATTTTTCTGGCGCTCTTGGGCGCGCTCGGAGTCGCGACGTAACGACTCTGCAAGCTTTGCAGCAGCCCTTGGCGCTTGCCATGTAGCAAAAACCGCTAGTGCCGTCGCAATAGCACTGAAGACTGCTGGCACGATATTCAGAAAATCATTCATATTCGGATCTTGGCGTGAACGGTGGGAGGTCCCTTAGCTTGACAAATCTAACATTCATAGGTCCGCGCTGCGTTTCAACGCGAATGAATTTCATAGAGGCAAAATCTCGCGGCATTTGAAAATTGAGATCTTCGTCTTCGCCTTGCGGCCCCGTTGAACCTCCTTGAATAAGGACTACATTAGGAGGACTTTTCATCGCAAGTGTAACCGAAATCGTATCACGTTCTGATTCAGAGTATTTTCCATCCAACACGAAGCCGGACGGGTCTGCGCCAACGATTTGCCCGCTTATAAAGACGAGCATAGCGAATCCTTGTCCTTGCTTACCGGACAGATAGGCCAAGTAAAAGCCATCGATTGTCCCGCTCATGCGTGGCGCCTTGGAATCATCGCGACCCAATTTGAATCTTCGGCCAAGGTCGACCAACGCTGCGTCCGCGAAGCCGCGATTGATCCTCGCTCAGTGGTGCGGCAAAGAATTCCCTGATCATGCTGTGCGGTATCCCCTCGATGGCCAGAAACGCACGGATGCGGATCGTTTAGGCGTCATCCGACCGCCACGCCACCGAAGTCCGACTTGCTCGCGCCGCCGTCTGACCGGTCCTGCACCTTGCTTGCCGCCGACCGTGCTTAAACGCCCTCAAAACGGTCAAACCGACCAACCCTCCAACCCCTCCAAAAACCGAGCCGCCTCCCCCCGGATCGCCGCCTGCTTCCCCCCATCCATCGCCGCCCAACTCCGCAGCGGCAGCGCCATCCGCGGGTTCCCCGCAAACCGCTCGGCATGTCGCGCCACAAAATCCCAATAGAGGAAATTGAACGGACAAGCCCGCTCCCCCACCACCGCCTTCACGTCATACGCGCACCCGCGGCAATAGTCCGACATGCGCGAAATATACGCCCCCGAAGCGGCATAAGGCTTCGACCCCACCACCCCGCCATCCGCGTACAGCGCCATCCCCCGAGTATTCGGCATCTCCACCCACTGATACGCATCGGCATAAACCGCCAAGTACCACTCATCCACAAAATCCGGATGCACCCCCGCCAGCAGAGCAAAATTCCCCGTCACCATCAGCCGCTGAATGTGGTGCGCATACGCCTCCCGCCGCGTCTGCCCCACCACCTCCCGAATGCACGCCATCTCCGTGCGTCCATCCCAATAGAACGGAGGCAGCGCCCGCGTCGCACCCAGCGCATTCAGCGCGCCGTATTCCGGCATGTACAGCCAGTAAATCCCCCGAACAAACTCCCGCCAGCCAATAATCTGGCGAACAAACCCCTCCGCCGCGTTCAACGGCACCGCCCCGGTGCGCCACGCCGCCTCCGCCGCACGGCACACCACCAACGGGTCCAACAGTCCAATATTCAGCGCCGGCGAGATCTGCGCATGAAACAACACCGGCGCATCCCGCCGCATCGCGTCCTGCCAATCGCCAAACCGCGGCAGCCGCTGCGCAACGAACGCCGCCAGCGCCGCACGCGCATCCTTCGCCGTCACCGGCAACGCGAACCCGTCCAACTCGCCGAACAGCCGCGGCAAACACGCAGGCACCATCTCCATCACCCCGCGCGTGATCGCGTCCGGCGCAAAGCGCGGCACGTCCGGCGCCACCACGCGCGAAGGCAGCCGCTTGCGGTTCTCCGCATCGAAGTTCCAGCGCCCGCCGGCCGGCTCGCCATCCTCCATCAATAACCCGGTGCGCTTGCGCATCTCGCGGTAGAAGAACTCCATCCGCAACGAGCGCCGCCCATGCGCCCACAAACGAAAGTCCCGAACTGAACACAGGAAACGATCGTCAGGCCGAATTTCGGTCTCCGCCAGCTCCGACCCCCCGCGCATCATCTGCAACACGCGCCACTCGCCGGGCTCGGTTGCGACGATCCGCTCCGGCCGCAGCCGCGCCACCGCGCGCGCCACCTCACCGGTCAGAGATTGGGTGTTCTCCGGATCATCCAGCGCGACGTAGTCCACGCGCACGCCGCGCCCGACCAGCGCATGGGCGAAATGTCGCATCGCCGACAACACCAGCACGACTTTTTTCACATGATGCGGGACGTAGGTGCATTCCTCCATCACCTCCGCCATCAACACCACGTCGCGCGCGGCATCGAGGTCGTTCAGCGCCGATATCCCGCGCGAGACCTGGTCGCCCAGGACAACCCGCAGCGTTGCGACGCTCAAAGCGGCCCGGTCACAGCCGTTCGTAGTGAACGATCGACCCGTCGGCCGCCGAGAACTGCATGCCCGCCCACACGCTGGCCATGTCGTACCAAAGCGCGAAGGTCAGGTCGCCCGACAGGTCGAACCGATGCGCGCGCACCGGCCCTCCCGCCGAGTCCAGCGTCTCGGTCCCCGCCGGAGCCACGTGCGGGTGCACAAGACCGCCGTCCTGGGTGCCGATCATCGGGACCTGCAGCAGGCGCGTGGTCCAGTAGGTGGTGGGCAGGGCGTCCTCCGGCGCGATATACGGATCGGTGCCGCTGCCGCGGACCTGCAACCCGGCCGCGCTGCGGTCCGCCGCCATCCACAGATGCCGGCCGTTGCGGTCGGTCTGGCCCTCCAGCGCGGCGATCTTCCCGCCGCGCCAGCTTTCGTGCGCCCGGTGCTTGTAGGCGACCAGCGGGATCGGCCCCAGCGAGACCCGCGCGTCCACCGTCACGCGCACGTCGAAATCCCCGTCGCCAGTGCGGGTGAACTCAACCGAATGGGTGCCGATCGGCGAGCCGTGGCGGACGATGCGGAAGCTGAGTCCGGTGGCCGGCGGCATCGGCGCCGCAGCCCCCACCCCCAATCCGCACCCTGCGGCGAGAGCCGCCAGACACAGCCTCCGCCGCCCGAGCGCTGTCCTTGCGTCGTGCATGCTTCCTCTGATGGTCGTTTCGTGACAAAGCTGGCATCGCCGGAAGGTGACGACAAGACGCTGCCGCTGTGGCAAAGTCGCCACACGAGCAGCCGGGTCCCGATAAAACGATGCGCCAGCTTCTGCTTTTGCGGCACGCCAAGTCCGCCTGGGATGATGCGAAACTGCCGGACCGCGAGCGCCCGCTCAACCCGCGCGGCCGGCGCAACGCGACCGCGCTGCGCCAGGCGATGCGGGACCTGGGCCTCGCGCCCGATGTCGTCCTCGTCTCGCCAGCAAAACGTACCAGCGAGACGCTGGAGGCGCTGGAGCCCTGGGACGAAACGCCGCTGATCGAGCCGATGGACGGGCTTTACCTGGCGACGGCGCCGCAGCTTTTCGCGGTCTTGCAGGGCGTGGCGGAGACGGTGCGCAGCGTGCTCCTGGTCGGCCACAACCCCGGGATGCACGATCTGGCGACCAGTCTTTCGGATGCCCGCGCCGCCGCCGACCAGCCCGATGCCCTGCGGCGGCTGTCCGCGGGATTTCCCACGGCGGCGCTCGCCGAGTTCGCCATAGCCGGCCCCTGGTGGCAGATCGGTCCGCGCGCCGGCCGCCTGCTGCGGTTTCTCACTCCCGCGGATTTGACCGACAGCAGGCCAGCCGACTGACCGACGCGATGGATATGGATCTGGAACTGGCCGAGACGAGCGAGGCGCAGCCGCCGGACGAACCGGCCCCGCCGGCTGCCGCGATGACGCTGGAACTCGACCTGCCCGCGGACGCAGCGTCCCGGCTGACACGGCTGCCGGCGGTTGCGCGGATGAAAACCGGCCGGTCGCGCACCAGGAAGGTGACCATCGTCTGGCACGACAGCCCGGCACGCGACCTGTCGGCCGGCGGCCTCGCGCTCGCCGAGCAACACGGCGCCTGGCGGCTGGAGCGTATCCGGCCCGGCCCGGAGCCATGGCCCCCCGGCGCCCCGCCCCCCGCGCTCGCCGAGTCCACCAGCCTGCCGGGCCTCGGCCAGCCGCTGCCGCAGCCGCTGCTGCCGGCCGTGGCGTTCGAAGGCCGCGCGCTCGACCTGTCGCTGGCCGCCGACGAAGGACCGGTCCTGCTGACCCTGCTGCGCGGCACCCTCCGCACCATCGGGCGCGAACAGCCGGCCTGCCGCCTGTTTCTGTCCGGCGCCGAGCCGGCGGTCCTGTTGCTCGCGCTTGCGCTGGCCGGGGAGTCGGGCGCGAGTGTGACGCGGGCGAGCCTGGCCGCCGAGGCGCTGGCCATGGCAATCGGCGCGCTGCCATCCGTGCGGCGTCACGGCGCGCCGACGATCAGCGAGGCTGCCTCGGTGGCCGATGCCTTCGGCGAGGCGGTCGGCCATCTCGCCGATGTGATCCTGCAGCTTGCACCCGCCGCCGCGGAGGGGACGAACGGGCCGGACACCGTGCATCACATGCGGGTTGCCGTGCGCCGGCTGCGCTCGGCCCTGGCGGTGTTCCGCCGCGCGGTGGCGTGTCCGGCGGTCGAGGCGGCAGAGGCAGGCCTGAAAGCGCTCGGCGCGCGGCTCGGCCCGACCCGCGACTGGGATGTGTTCGCCACCGAGACCGGCCCCCGGGCCGCGGCTGCGTTTCCCGGCGACAAGCGGCTGGAGCGGCTGCTTGCCGTCACGGAGCGGCGCCGGCGGGCGCACCAGGCAGCTCTGGGCGCCTTTCTGCGTGGCCCGGAGTTCCGTCGCCTCGGGGTGATGCTGGCCTGGATCGCCGCCGGCCGGTCCTGGCACGACTCCATCGGCGAGGCCGAACGGGAGGTCCTGGCCGCCCCGCTGACCGAGTTCGCCGCACGCGTGCTGAGCCGGCGGCTCAAGCGGGTGGCCGCCGCCGGGGAAGGGCTGGACGGGCTCGCGCCGGAACTGCTGCACGATGTCCGCCTGCTCGCCAAGCGGTTGCGCTATGCCGCGGAGATTTTTGCGCCGTTGTGGCCCGGCAAGGCGACCCGCCGTTTCCTGGAGCGGCTCGCGGCGTTGCAGCAGGAGCTTGGCATGTTGAACGACGGGGCCGTGGCGGCCGGGCTGCTCGACGAACTGGCCGCGGCCGGCGGCCGGCAGGCTTTCGCTGCCGGGCTGGTGCTGGGGTTTGTCGGCGCCGGCGCGGGCGCGCATCGGACCAACATTGCGCGCGCCTGGACGAAATTCCGCCGCCAGGAGCCGTTCTGGACTTGACCGCGCGCGGCCGAGTCCGGCAAGGCGCCTGAACGCCACGTCGCCAGGGATGTCTGTGTGTCGATTGGACGACCGCGCCGGATTTTCCGCTCCACGTTTCCCCGCCTGTTTCGACGCGCCGCCGCCCTGATGGCAGTCGTGTTGGGCGTGATCGGGGCCGGCCATTGGCTCGCAGGCCTCGACTGGAACCGGCCGGGCCGGGCCGGAGCGCCCGAGCGGCTCGAAGCGCCCGCGGGGCAGGTCGCCGTGGTGGACGGCGGCACGCTTCGCCTGCAGGAGAGGGTGGTCCGGCTGCTCGGCGTGACGCCGCCGCCGCGGGGCAAAATCTGCCGGCGCGGCGACGGAGCGGAGGTGGATTGTGGTGGGGCGTCGGCCGACGCCTTGGCCGCCCTGGTGCGAGGCACGTCCGTGGCCTGCGAGGTGCGGTCGGTGGACTCGATGGGCCGGCCGCTCGCCGTCTGCCGCGCCAGCGGGACCGAGTTGAACCACGCCGTGGTGGCCGCAGGCTGGGCGCGCGGCGACCGCAGCCTGCCCGGGCTGGACGGGCAGGAGGCGGAAGCGCGCAGCAAGCACCGCGGCCTGTGGGCGACCGGCGAGAGCTGGTAGCGTGTGTGCGGATCGGGGCCTCTGACCGACGCCCGCTTGACGCTATCGCGTCGTGGGAGCCCGCGTCGTCGAGAAGCCGGGCGGGGCGAGCTGCCAGGGATATCCGTGCCGGGCCTGCTCGTAGCCATAGTCGAACAGGGCACGCATATAGGCTGGGTCGAAGGATTTGCGGTGCGCTTGCTGAAAGTCTGCGCCGATATAGGCCAGCCGGAATTGCACGCCGTCGCGCCGCGTCGTTTGGAAGATTCGGATCACGTCATTCATCCCGCTGAAGTGGATCATCGTTGAGATCGAGCGGGAGGCGATCCTCAGCAGCGAGCGTTCCGTGCTCGCCCATTCGGGGTCCATGCGGGCGTTGCGGATGATGTAGGCGATCCGTTCGCGCTGGAACCCGGCCTCGCGCAAGCTGCGATCAAGTTCGAGCGCGGGTGGATACAGGAACACCTGCGACGCGGCCCCGCCATCGACGTGCATTTCCTGATACGCCCGCCCGGCAACCTTCACATCGATCATCACCGGTGGAAAAGCGCCGGGGATCGCGGCGGAGGCGAGGAGTATGCGGCGGAATAGCTCCAGCGCGCCGGGATGTCCGCTGGCGGCAATAGCGCCGATGTTCCACAGCACAGGCCGCTGCAGGTCGAGGTTGGTCGTGCCGATCAGCAGCAGCCGTCCCTTCTTATACTCGCGCGCCATGTCTTCCAGCATCTGCTCGTTCGCGTACCGGCTGATGAGGCGATAGAGAGGGGCGGTGTCGGCCAGCGCCTCGCCAAACAGAAGCGCTGAGGCGATTCGGCGAAACAGCAGAATGTCCGGCGGCGCAATGTCGGTGAAGACGTCCCGCAGCTCGGGATCGTACTCCGGTCCGAGGAAGGCGAACGGCGCGGTCAGTGCGCCGGTCGAGATTCCGGTGACAACCTGGAATTGCGGACGGGTGCCGGCTTCGGTCCAGCCGACCAGCAGCCCCGCGCCGAACGCGCCATCGTCGCCGCCGCCGGAGATGGCCAGGAAATTTGCCGCCGGACGGCGCCCGTTCGGATCGGGCGGCGTGGCGGCCGCCTCCCGGTTCGCTTGCTGAAGCGTCTCCTGCAGGAGCGTGTCGGCGCTGCGGTCAACCCAGAAACGGGCGTTGGGAATGCCGAGCACTTCGATCCCCTCGGTTGCCTCGGCGGGCGGGGCTTGAAGCCGCGGAATCGCGCAGGCGGACAGCAGCAGAATCAGGGTCAGCGCAGCTAGCCATGGCGCCATGGCGACACCGCCTGCGCCAAAGCTGCGAGGATACCGGCCTGACGGCTTCATGCGTTGTCCGTTCGATACGGGGATGAGGCGCGCTGTAACGCGTCCGCTGCGACCGGGGAAGCAGCCTTCCGTGACCGACCCGGAGCATGGCGCTTTGCCGCGCCCACCAGTGGCGGCGCCAGCCTGCCCGATCCGCTTCGCCTCGACCGTTGCCGTTTTCCAGACGTTCCCCTGGACGCACGACAGGTTTGGGGTGAGGCTGGGTGCTGAAAGGAGGCTGCGAATTGGGGCATGAGCGCGAAACATTCTGTCTCTACAGCGCGTTGGATCGGAAGCAGGCAGCCTGGCGGCAAAGCTGGAGGCTGCAGACACAGGGAATTAACCGTAAACCGGTTAATCTGGCTACCGCATTGCACTAAAATGATTTTTCCCGATAGAATCTTGCTGAATGCGGTTGCCCGGCGTAGGGGAGCGTTGCGATCGGGTTTAGAAACGTCCGTAAAGGGGGAGCCATGGCGCAGGCCGCCGAAACCAAGAAGCGTGTCGCCAAAGGACGCGAGGCCGGGCCTGACAGGGAGCCTGCCGACAAGGATCATGCCCACCGGGACCTGCTGCTGAAAGCCTATCGCGACATGCTGCTGATCCGCCGCTTCGAGGAGAAGGCGGGACAGCTCTACGGCATGGGTCTGATCGGCGGCTTCTGCCACCTGTATATCGGCCAGGAAGCGGTGGTGGTTGGCGTGCAGCTCGCGCTGTCCGACGGCGACCAGGTGATCACGTCGTACCGCGACCACGGGCACATGCTCGCCACCGGCATGGAGGCGCGCGGTGTGATGGCGGAGCTGACCGGGCGCTGGGGCGGGTATTCGCACGGCAAGGGCGGCTCCATGCACATGTTCAGCAAGGAGAAGAACTTCTTCGGCGGGCATGGGATCGTCGGCGCGCAGGTCAGCCTGGGCACCGGGCTCGCCTTCTCCAACTGGTATCGCGGCAGCGACCGCGTGTCGGTGACCTATTTCGGCGAGGGCGCGTCGAACCAGGGCCAGGTCTACGAAAGCTTCAACATGGCGGCGCTGATGAAGCTGCCGGTGATCTACGTGATCGAGAACAATCGCTACGGCATGGGCACTTCGGTGGACCGCGCCTCCGCCAGCCGCGACCTGTCGAAAAACGGCGTCCCGTGGGGCATCCCCGGGATTCGGGTGAACGGTATGGACGTGCTGGCGGTGAAGGATGCCGCCGGGCAGGCCGTCGCGCACTGCCGCGCCGGCAAGGGTCCCTACCTGCTGGAGATGGAAACCTACCGCTACCGGGGCCACTCGATGTCCGACCCAGCGCGCTACCGCACGCGCGAGGAAGTGCAGGCGATGCGCACGCAGCACGACGCGATCGAAAGCGTCCACCACAAGCTGGAAGCGCTGGGCGTCGATGAAGCCGCCATCAAGGCGATCGACGACGAGGTCAAGGCGATCATCCAGGACGCCGCCGACTTTGCGCAGAAGAGCCCGGAGCCCGACCCGTCGGAGCTGTGGACCGACGTGCTGCTGGAGGGCTGAGCGATGTCCACGCAGATCCTGATGCCGGCGCTGTCCCCCACCATGACCGAAGGCAAGATTGCGCGCTGGCTCAAGAAGGTCGGCGAGGAGGTCCGTGCCGGGGACGTGATCGCGGAAATCGAAACCGACAAGGCAACCATGGAAGTCGAAGCGGTGGACGAGGGCAAGCTCGCGCAAATTCTGGTGGACGAAGGCACCGAAGGGGTCGCGGTGAACACGCCGATCGCCGTGTTGGCCGCGAACGGGGAAGACGCCGCGCCGGTGAAGACCGCGCCGCCGCCGGCCGGGCCGAAGGTCGCGGCGCAGGCTGAGGACGCCCACGCGATCGCCGATCGTGCCGCGGCGGGGACTCGCAAGTCTGCGCTGGAAGCGGCGCCGGCGCCGGCGCCGGCCGATGTGGAGAAAGCCTGGGGGCCGACCAGGCCGATCACCGTGCGCGAAGCGCTGCGCGACGCGATGGCGGTGGAGTTGCGGCGCGACGACGCCGTGTTCCTGATGGGCGAGGAAGTCGCACAGTATCAGGGCGCGTACAAGATCAGCCAAGGGCTGCTCGACGAATTTGGCCCGAAGCGCATTATCGACACGCCGATCACCGAGCACGGCTTCACCGGCATCGCGGTCGGCGCGGCCCTTAACGGGCTGCGGCCGATCGTCGAGTTCATGACGTTCAACTTCGCCATGCAGGCGATCGACCAGATCATCAACTCGGCAGCGAAGACGCTGTACATGTCGGGCGGACAGATGGGATGCCCGATCGTGTTCCGCGGCCCGAACGGCGCCGCCTCGCGCGTCGCCGCGCAGCATTCGCAGTGCTATGCGAGCTGGTACGCGCATGTGCCCGGACTGAAGGTGGTCGCCCCCTGGTCGTCGGCTGACGCGAAGGGCCTGCTGCGCTCCGCGATCCGCGATCCCAACCCGGTGATCGTGCTGGAGAACGAAATCCTCTACGGCCAGACCTTCGAGTGTCCGACCGACGAGGCGTTCCTCGTCCCGATTGGCCGCGCCAAGGTGGAACGCGCCGGGACGCATGTCACCATCGTCGCGTTCAGCATCATGGTGGGCGTGGCGCTGAAGGCCGCAGATTTGCTCGCCGGGCAGGGCATCGAGGCGGAGGTGATCAACCTGCGCTCGCTGCGTCCTTTGGACACCGCGACGATCATTGAAAGCGTGAAGAAAACGAACCGCCTGGTCACGGTCGAGGAAGGCTGGCCGTTTGCCGGTATCGGCGCGGAGATCGCCATGCAGGCGATCGAGCACGCGTTCGACTGGCTGGATGCCCCGCCGGTGCGAGTCGCCGGCCTGGACGTACCGCTGCCCTATGCCGCCAACCTGGAAAAACTGGCGCTGCCGCAGCCCGGTTGGATCGTGGACGCGGTGAAAAAGATCGTCTGAAGGGATACGCGCATGGCGACGAACATCCTGATGCCGGCGCTCTCGCCCACCATGACCGAGGGCACTCTGTCGCGCTGGCTCAAGAAGGAAGGTGAAGCGGTCAAGGCCGGCGACGTGATCGCCGAGATCGAGACCGACAAGGCGACCATGGAGGTCGAGGCGGTCGATGAAGGCGTGCTGGGGAAGATCCTGGTTGGCGACGGCACCGAGGGCGTGAAGGTGAACGAACCGATCGCCATTCTTGTCGATCCGGGCGAGAAGGTGCCGCCGGCCGGCATCGCGCCTGGCGAGAAGGCGGCTGCCGCACCGAGATCCGAACCGCCGAAGGCCGCGGCGCCTGCGGAGCCGCCCAGGCAGGCCGCGCAACCGGCCGCCGCGCCGGAGCCGTCAGCGCGTGGCGGCAACGGCCATGATGCGGAAGGCGGGCGGATTTTCGTCTCGCCGCTGGCGCGCAGGATGGCGAAGCAGGCTGGGCTCGATCTTGCCGGTCTAAAGGGCAGCGGGCCGAACGGCCGCATCGTGAAGGCGGACATCGAGGCTGCACAGAAAGGCGCCCCTGCCGCCGTGCCCGCGCCTTCCGCCGCGGCTGCCGCCGTGCCTTCCGTCGCTCCGTCGCCAGCGCCCACCCCCGCCGCGCCGCCGGTCGGCAAGGCGACGCAGCCCGCGATCACCGCGCCGCACCGGCTCGTCCCCAACAACAATGTCCGCAAGGTCATTGCGCGGCGGCTGACCGAGGCGAAACAGACGATCCCGCATTTCTACGTCTCGATCGACGTCGAGCTGGATGCGCTGCTCAAGCTGCGGTCGGAGCTGAACGCGAAGTCGCCGGCCGAGGGTCCCAGCGCGTTCAAGCTCTCGGTCAACGACCTGCTGATCAAGGCCGCGGCGATCACGCTGTGCCGCGTGCCGCGGGTGAACGCGAGCTACACCGAAGACAACATCATCCTGTACGACGATGTGGACATCAGCGTGGCGGTGTCGATTCCCGACGGGCTGATCACGCCGATCATCCACAAGGCGGACCAGAAAGGCCTTGCCGCGATCAGCAACGAAGCGAAAGACCTGATTGCGCGGGCGCGCGCCGGCAAGCTGAAGCCGGAGGAATTCCAGGGCGGCGGATTCTCGATCTCCAACATGGGCATGTATGGCGTGTCCGAGTTCGGCGCGATCATCAATCCGCCGCAAGCAGCGATCCTTGCGGTGGCGGCGGGACAGCAGCGCGCCGTGGTGAAAGACGGTTCGCTCGCGATCGCCACTGTGATGACCTGCACGCTGTCGATCGATCACCGCGTGGTGGATGGCGCGCTCGGGGCCGAGTGGCTGGCGGCGTTCAAGTCCGTGGTCGAGGACCCGCTCAGCCTGATGCTGTGAGGAGGCGGCCGCATGATCCGTCCCCGCACCATCGCCAGCATCCTGACCTATACCGCCGGCAGCGTCATCGGAAGCGCGCTGCAACTCGCCATCGTGCCGCAAAAGCCGCCGGGCGTGCGCTCGCCGTTGTTGCCGCCAGGTCCGGTGATTGGCGTGGTGTGGACGGTGCTGTTCGCGATGCTGGGCGCGGCGCGCGCGAAGCTGCACGGGCATCCGCGCGAGCAGCGTCTGGTCGATGCGCTTTGGCTCGGCTGCCTGTCCTACCCGCTCTATACCGACGGCATGCGCAATCGTCCGGCCGCCTATGCCGGCAACATCGCCACGATCGTTGCCACCGCCGCGATCGTGGCGCGCATCCGGCGCGTGTCTCCGGCCGCGGCGAGGCTTGTCCTGCCGGTCATTCCGTGGGTGATTTTTGCCACGATTGGCATCGCGGCGGAGCCAGGCCGCTCAGTCGGCAACGACGACTGATGCCGGCCAAAGGCAAGGTTGGGGCTCTGCCCCAAACCCCGCCAAGGGGAGACCCCTTGGAACCCATCACTTTAAGTGATGGGGGTCTG
>Ga0302151_10000078_pt1 | contig 56184 bp, 47 predicted proteins | sample I_Bog_N1_3_FD_192428 | JGI IMG/M metagenome (GOLD analysis project Ga0302151, IMG submission 192428) | Peat permafrost microbial communities from Stordalen Mire near Abisko, Sweden - I_Bog_N1_3 | ecosystem: Environmental > Terrestrial > Soil > Wetlands > Peat | place: Sweden: Abisko, Stordalen...
CGACTGTCCGCTGCTGGCCGGCTGCGGTCCTCCGCGTCGGCGCCAACACTTGGCCGCCGGCAGCAATGCAGCGGTTGCGGATATCGCAGCGGGTCGGCTGCTTGAAGAGCACCAGATCGGATCAACCTGCTGAAGCAGGGTTGAACGGGTGCCCCGCCCGCTCATTGGATCGTCAGCGGCACCCCGATGTGCGTGAACACCGTCCACACCATCGGCCCGGACGCGCCGGTGGCCGCGGGATCGCTGTCGACCACGTAGTAGCAGGTGTGCGCCCAGTCGTGCGACTGGAAGTCGATGCAGACCTTGTCGTCCGTGACGTTGAACGGGCCCGCGCTGCGGCTGCGCGAATTGTTGGCCGTGGCGATGCCGTTGGCGAAGCTGATGTGGACGTCTCCGTAGCGCGCCGGGTCGCGTGGGTGGGGGAACGTCCATGAGCGTCCTTCCAGCATGGCGGCGTCGAGATGGCGCGTGCGCGCCGGCCGGTCGGCAGCGGCCACCTCTGGATCGCGCACGCTGGCGGCGACGGTCGTGGGCGGTGCGGCGGACGCGCCCGTGACGACGGATCCGGTCAGGCTCAGCGTCTGGATCTCGGCCATGGCCTTCTGGGGCTCCTCGACCTCGACGGCGACGTGGCCCACCAGCAGGCCCATGCTGATCGAGGTGCGCAGGTACCTGGTCTCGCCGACGGCCAGCGTGAACGTCGTCGTCTTCTCCACCTCGGTCGTCGTGGATGCGGTGTAGGTGCCTGCGGGCCGGTCCAGGTAGAAGAAGCCGCCCGGCTTCGAGCTGCCGACCACCTGGCCGTTGAGGTGGATGTCTGGCTGGATGGCGGCGCCCATCATCGAGCTCGATCGGAAGAAGTAGATCCGGCCCTCGGCGGCCGGGATCGGCAGGATCGAGCTCGAGACCTCGGAAAACCTGGGGCCGCTGGCGCAGCCGGTGAGGAGGGCACCGACCAGCACGAGGGCGGTCAGCACGATGCGTCGAATCATTCGCGTCTCCAATGCGCAGGAAATGGCCGCGAGTGTGCCCTACGCCGGCTCGTACCGGGTGGACGAGCGTGTGGCTTGCGTCACGGTCGCGGAGCCTCGATTCGTCGGACCGTGCCGGCGGCGGTCGGGCCGACGCGCCTGGAGCTTTGAGGCGGCTCAATGATCGCTGATGTTGACCATTGAAGTCGTCAGTAGACGAACGGAACCAGCCGTTTGGTTCGCGCCATGTAGTGGACATAGCCGCTGCCCAGCGCCGCCGTCAACGCCGCCTCTTCGACCATGATCCGCCGCATGAACGCCAGCGCGATCGGCGCGAGCAGCACCAGGAGCGACAGCGCATTGCCTCCGCACAGCGCGATGCCGACGAAGGTCATCAACGATCCCGTGTAGGCCGGATGGCGGATATGCCGATACGGTCCCGTGTCGATGACCTTGTGGTCCGCCGCGATGGCCACGTCGAAGGTGAACAAGCGGCCCAGGTACGCCATCGAGTACCAGCGCAGTGCCAGGCCCGCGACGAACACGCCGATGCCGGTGGCGACCAGGCACGCCGTCGCCGTCGGGCCCATGTCGAACAAGGCGTCGAAGCGCGCCTGCGGAAAGCGTCGTCCCACCTCCCACGCCGCGCCGACGCTGATGAAGATGACGGCCATCAGCAAGCGCAGCGAGCCGCGGTCGGCGCTGCGCGAGGCGTCGCCCGAGAGCCGGGTTCGCATGAGCGCCAGCTCGGCGACGAGCACGATGCCCAGCATGATCTGGACGAGGGGAAAGTGCGGCGTCACAGGCGGTACATCCAGTCCGCCTCGTCATGCGGCACCTGCCGCACGATCTGGGTGGGCGTGCGGCCGCTGATCTCCTTGCACTCGCGTACCAGGTGCGACTGGTCTGCGTAGCCGGTTTCGGCGGCGTGGGCCGCCCAGTCGATGGGCTGGCCGTTCTCGATCAGGGCACGCGCCTTGCGGAGGCTCCGCTCGCCGCGCCACAGCCGCGACAGGCCCGGGACGTTCATGCCGCCCTCGCGGCGGGCCAGTCTCTGTACCTGGCGCGGGCCGACGCCCAGCAGGCGTCCCGCCACCTGCAGGCCGATGTTGGCGCCCATGCGGCGCAGCCGCGTCCAGGCACTCGAGCTCGACGACGCCGCATGGGCGGCCATGAAGTCGTCGACGATGCGCCGGCGCTCGTCGTCGTCACGCGTGCCTGCAACGGCCTCCACGAGCCGCAGGCCGCGGTCCGGCAGGATCCGCGCGGCGTCGACGAAGCCGTCCTGGATTGCCGCGAGGTTCACGCCGAACAACGCATGGAACGCGTCGGGGTAGAAGACGGCGCAGAAGCTGTGGCGTTCGCCTTCGTTGCGGGAGACGCAGGGCCGGCGCTGGCAGCCGTGCACGAAGTGCCGGGGCAGCGCCTCGTCTCGCGGCGTGTCGCCTTGCGAGAGCAGGTGGATGCGGCCCTCCAGCATCCAGGTGATGCAGCAGTAGGGATTGGCGGGGAAGCGATTGAGTTGCTCCTGCTCCTCGAGCGCGCACCCGCGCGTGTCGCGCACGACCAGCATCAACAGGTGCTCGCTCCACCGCGCGGCGGGCGGCCACATGCGGGCGATCGGCCGATGAGGGGTGGTTGGAGATGCCATCGGGCGATTCTGCCGAAGCGGGCTGTCCGATGATTGAAGGATCACGACATCGGCGGAGCGCGTGCCTGCCTCAGCCGAGGGTCGACGCATCCAGCCGGGTCGCGAACTTGCCCGTGCCGCTCAATGGGATGAGCAGCCGCTGCGTCGCCCGGGTCGCGGCCACGTAGAACAGCCGGGCCTCTTCCACTTCGTCCTGCGCCTCCTCGGGCATCTGCCCGGCGCCCGAGATGGCGACGACGGGAAATTCGAGGCCTTTGCTGACGTGCATGGTCAGCAGCTTGATGGTGTCGGCGAGCGGGTGGAAGGTGCCGGAACCCTTGCGAACCTCGTGCGGCAGGCGCCGGTATTTCAGCACGTCGGCGCAGCGTTCCATCTGCGCGTAGTGGCGGCAGATGATGGCCATGTCGCCCCACGCGTAGCCCTCCTGGTGCGCGGCGCTCAGCAGTTCGGCGATCTTGACAGCCTCGTCGCGCAGGCTGGGCAGTCGGATGACGACCGGTGCGTGGCCATCACGGCCACAGCTGACGGGGTGTACCAGCGGCACGCCGTCGTCCGCGCTGTCCTCCGACCTCAGCAAGTCGGCCGCCACCATGCTGGCCGTCTCCAGGATCTGCCGCGTGTTGCGGTAGTTGATCTTCAGTATCGTCGTGCGCCCCTGGGCCTGGATCCCCAGGCTCTTGAAGCTGAACTGCTGCGCGCGTCTGCGCTGGTAGATACTCTGCGCGTCGTCATACAGCAGGAGCAGGCTGTTGGTTGCCGGGTCGACCATCTGCGCGGCCAGCTTCAGCCAGGCGGCCTCGAAGTCGTGTCCTTCGTCGATCAGCACGGCCTGGTATTGGCCCGAGGGAATCAGCCCGCGGTCGACGCCGCGGATCACGCCCGCCACCATGTGGTCGAACATGTCCGGCCCCTGGGCGGGCAGCGCCTGACCGTAGGCCACCAGTTGCTGCCGGCACCACCTGTGAAAGTTGCGGACATGAACCTTGTCGGCAAGGCCCTTGGCAGCGACGATGGCGTCCAGCTTCACGGCGAGCGGCTGGTTGTAGCAAAGCACCAGGACGGGCTTGGCGTTGGTGCAGGCCCTGGCCAGGTACTCCGCGCGATAGGCCAGGATCATCGTCTTTCCCGAGCCCGCCACGCCATGGATGACCCGATGGCCTTCGCCCAGGCTGCGCGCGAGTTGCTCCTGCTGCAGATCCATCACGCGCATGATGTCCGGCAGGGCGTCGTCGGCGGTGTCGTCGCCCGTGGCGAAGAGTCCGATCTGCGTGGAGACCCGCACTTCCGGGAAGAGGATCCAGCGCACGCGATCGATCTGCGGAAGCGACAGCACGCCGCGCATGAGCGTGGGAAACATGTCCCACAACCGGCTCTGGAATTCCTCCGGCGCGATCGTGGCGGTCATCTCGTCGCTGCAGACGACCCGGTGTGGTTCGATGGCGCAGTTCAGTTCCGCGCCTTCGAACTGCTTGCGCGTGACGTGGGTCAGCACCACGCCGTAGCTCCAGGGGAACGCCAGCTTTCCATCGGCGTTGACCAGCCGGGCATCCTTGGCCAGCGCGTCGACCACCTGGTGCGCGTAGTGCCTGGCCTGCTCCAGCGGATTCGGAACGTTCTTGGGAATGCCTTGCGCCAGGATCTCCCAGGTCTGCTTGCTCGCCGTGCGGATGGTCTCGAGCCGCCAATCCTTCACTTCGAGGATGAGCAGCCCGCGCCGGGGATGCAGCACGACGAAATCGGGATGCGAGTGCGTCGGACCGACCGGCACGTCATACCAGACCAGGTAGTCGTCGTCGAGCTTCTGCTCGAGTCGCTCGGAGGTTCGTCGCTCCCCTTGAGTCATGCGCGAGACGCAGGTGCTCAGAGCCGGTATGACGGTCGCCATTTTGTTTCGAGGATCCCTGAATCAGGGGCTCATCGTGCCTGAGTGGCGCCGCACTGTCACGGTGCCGGTTGCGCCTCAGCCGGTGGCGCCTTCGATGAAGTCCCGCATGTATCGCGCCACGTCCAGCCCCGCATGCGGCAGCGCCATGTCGCCGCGCACCTGTTCACGACGCTCCGCTGGCACCGACTCCGGCCGCTTCTGCAGGATCCACGCGCTGTAGTCCTCGACGAATTCCGGATGCGGCTGGATGCAGAACACGCGGTCGTCCACGCTGTAGGCCGCGATGGGGCAGAACGCGCTGCGCGCCTGCAGCGTGGCGCCCACGGGCAGCGTCAGCACCTGGTCCTGGTGCGAGGCCAGCAGCGACAGCGACGCCGCGGTCGCACCGGGCTTCAGCGGGCGCGTGCCCACCCACTCGTAGTCCATGCGGCCCATGCCCCAGCCGTTCGACGCCCGGCCCACGCGGGCGCCCAGGCAGTACGCGATGAGCTGGTGGCCGAAGCAGATGCCCAGCAGCTTCTTGCGTTGCTTCAACAAGGCGGTGACGTGCTGGCGCAGCGTCTCCACCCAGGGCTCGTCCGAGAACGAGTCGGCCTTGCTGCCGGTGAGCAGGACGGCGTCGTACGGGTCGAAGGAGTCGGGATACTCGCCGCGCGTGGTGTTGAAGCGCTCGAACAGCCAGGGCACGCCGGCGGCGGCGAACATCGTCTCGGTCATGGCGCCGTAGCTGACGTAGGTGTCGACGACCGCCGGGTCGAGGTTGTCGTTGTCGAGGATGCAGATCTTGAGGGGCGAATTCATCCCGGGATGGTAAGCCGGCCTCAATGCCCCGACGCGGCGCTCTTGATTGGCGCCCGGGCATTGCGCCGGAGCCACGCGCGTTGCACCGGGTCGATCAGCATCCAGCCGCGGCCGTCGGTCTTGCGCTCCAGCATGCCCTTGGCCGCGAGCGCCTCCAGCGCCCGGCTGATGCTGGAAGGCGCCACCTTCGCGCCCAGTTGCGTGGCGGCCCAGGCGACGCTGTCGGCCGCGGTGGGCGGCCTGTCCTCGAAGACCAGGCGCAGCGCGGCCTGCTGCAGGCCGGTGAGCCCGCGCCAGGTGGCCGACCACTTGTTGGGCGACTGCTGGCTGAGCATCTCGTCGAGCGCGCGGTCCAGGGTCCAGGTCGGGTTGGCCATCACCAGGCTCACGGCATGCAGGAACGGCTCGGGTTGCGTGCCGAGCTGCTGGAAGGTCTCGTGGGCCAGCACCTGGTTCAGGTCGCGCCGCGTCGCCTCGTGGAACTTGCGGGCCACGAAGCCGATGAAGTCGAGTCCGAGCGGCTCGTAGCCCTCGGTCTTTGCGAAGCCGTACAGTGGCGTGTTGGTGCGCGAGAACATGTCCAGCAGCTGCACGTCGGACGAGCCGGAGAAGATCGCGCCGATGCGCTTGTTCGCCTGCGTGAGCGCGGCGCGCAGCGACGCGGAGATCTGCGGGCCGTTCTGCGCCGACGCGATGGACTGGAATTCGTCGAAGACGAGCACCACGTCGTGCGTCGTCTCCTCCAGGATCTGGGTGAGCAGGCTGTCGAGCATCAGCGCGGGCCGGGCGGGTGTCTGCCGCTTCGGGGGATCGCCCAGGTCGATGCTGGCGCCCAATACGCCCAGCCGCTTCACCGGCGTGCTGCCGGTGCGCCGCGCGCCCCTGGGTTGCACGCTGAGGCCTTCCAGCGCCTTCTGCAGCGCGTAGTTGATGCCTTGCAGCGGGTCGTCCATGTCCATCCAGCAGTCGATGTAGACCGCGACGGCGCCGCGCGACTGCACGTACGGGATCACCTCGTCGCGCAGCAGCGTGGTCTTGCCGGTCTGGCGCGGGCCGAACATCGCGATGCGTTCGTGCGCCAGCAGCCGCTTGCCGAGCGCGGTGGCCAGCTGCGAGCGGGCGCAGTGCCACGCCTGGGTGAGGTCGGACATGGAGATTTGCGCAAAGTGAATCGATGGCGAATTTTACGCATTGATGCGTAATTGCGCAAACGCAGGTCTGAGCCCGGCGGCCCGGGCACCGCGCGTGCCGTCGATGGCATGATCGCTCCGTGGCCACAGGCTGCCTCTCGAGGCCGCCCGCCGCCGCGGCCCCTTGACCCCTCCCGATTTACCCGCAGTCCGCCAAATCGTCGGCCCCCTTTAACCACTGGTCCCATTCGTCAATTCGAGTGAACTGGCTGGTTGGCAGGAGCTCTACTTTGGACTGCGGGTCTCGGGTGCCTGCATACTGTGAGGATGAGCGAAGATTTCAAGCCCGGGACGAGACCGCTGCTGCGGCTGGCCGGGCTCGATGCCGTGCGAGCGTTCGTGTCGCGTGCAGAAGAGGTGCACGTGATCTGGACCGCCGTCGTCGCATTGATGCTGAGGCTGTACCAGGAACCCGATGCCAAGGCCCGACGCGAGTCCGGGCCGACGGACTCGCAGGTGGTCACGGCCCTGCGCGTCGTGCTGAGCGAGAACTTCGGCAGCGAGTCGGCCGACTACACGTCCTGGGCACTGGTGCGCTATGGCTGCCGCCAAAAGCCCACGATGACCGCGCTGCATCCGTGGGAAGGCCTGATGTTCGAGTGGCAGCAACGCCGCGCCAGCGCGCCCCGCATCGCGCTGATGCTGCGCGACGGCGGCCTGGTCAAGCCGCTCAAGGCCACCTCGCTCGAGGCCCTCGACGGCTGGGTCACCGATCCGGTGAAGGCACTCGGCGAGGCCACCGACATCGTCGAGGCCCTGTTCGGCGAGCGCCTCGTCTCGTACAACCTGCACGACGACGGCTCCACGCCCTCGCACGACACGCTGTTCGGCGGCCTCGTGGCCTCGCTGCTGCCGCAGGGCCGCCTGCAGCAGTTGCGCCAGGCGCTGGTGCGCGAGGAAGACGGCGCGGTCTGGCGCGTGGAATACACCTTCGAGGACGAGCGGGCCGTGTTCGAGGCCCCCGCCCGCGGCTCCACGCTGGACGTCGACTCGGTGATGGGCGCGGTCGACGCGCTGATGGAACGCATCGGCCGGACCGAGCGCGTCTATCGGCTGGCCCCGGGCCGCTACAACAACGGCGAGATCGGCCTGTTCGTCCTCGCCGATGCCAACAAGTTTCCCGAGATCGCGTGGCGCCTGCGCCTGCCGTTGCTGCGCAGCCCCAGCGTGGCCGACCTGCCCGCGGGCGTGCCCACCGCCGCGCCCGAGCCGCTGCGCGTCGGCGCGCGCCCGATGGCGCCGCGCCCGCCCTCGGCGGTGGCCGTGAGCGCCGCGGCCCGCGAGGCCGCGCAAGACGATGTCGCCGTCGCCACCGGCCCGGGTGCCACTGCGCCGATGTCGCTGCTCGAATCGCAGTTCATCACGCCGACGCCGCCCTCCGGCCCGGTCGAGCGCGCCGCCGACGCGGGCATGAAGCAGTTGATCAACGCCCTGCGCCGTTCCTTCGGCGCGGGCCGGCTGCTCCAGGGCGGCCGCTGGATGAAACAGGTGCGCACCGAGCCGCCCTCCTGGATGTCGGCCGGCGGCGACCCGGTGCGCATCTTCTACGAGAAGCAGGAGACGGTGTTCCGCAAGGGCCGCATCGGCTGGGGCGCACTCGTGCAGGTTGACGACGGCGTGTTCGCGCGGGGCCAGGACGACCTGCCCGGCGTGCTGGTCTACAGCGACGACGAGTACTTCGACGCCCGTCCGATGGAGCTCGCGGCCATCGGCGTGCGCCTGCTGGAGCTCAAGGCCGCTGGCGGCACGTCCGACCTGGCCCGCTTCGCCCAGTGCGTGCGCAACGACACCGGCCGGCCCCTGGGCGTGACGGTGCCGGCCGCGCTCAGCGCCAAGGAGCCGCTGCTCAGCAGCTTCGTGGCGATCCGCGCGCATCTGCCGGACGGCATCCTGGCCGGCACCTGGTTCCCGGTGCTGATCCACTCGGCCAGCGTCGTGCCGATGATCGTGCCGTCCACGTTCTGGCCGCCCGCCATGCTGCAGGCCTGGAACGACCGGCGCATGGTGCTCGAGTCGGCCGCCCGGGCCTGAGTTCCGGCCGGTTTCCCGGCCACTTCGGACCATCGCCCGACAGGGCGGGGCCTATGATCCGCGCATCATGAGCAGTACCTCGTTCGGAGCCCTCCGCAAGGCGCACATCGCCACGCGCTACCGCAACGCGGCGCTCGTGCTGGGCGTGGCCGTGGCCTTGCTGGCCGGCACCGCCGTGTGGCTGGTGCTGCAGGCGCGCCACCAGGTCTGGGAGGATGCTCGCCGCAACCAGGAGGACGTTGCCCTGGCCGTGCAGCTGTCGATCAGCGGACTGCTGGCACAGTCGGAATCGAGCCTGACCGGCATTCGCGACGACCTCGCCGGGGCCTCGGTTGCACGGGTGGCCGCACGCGACACCCAACTGCGGATCCTGCGCGAGGCGCAGCGCTTCGATCCCACGTCGGCCTTCCTGGGCGTGCGTGCCGGCAGCTCGATGCTGCTGGTCGATGCCCAAGGCCGTGTGCGGGACGATCTCGCGGCGCAATCGCTGCCCCGCCTCGACGCGGCCGACGCGCACGAGTCGATCCGCTTCGGCGCGCTGTTGCAGTTCGGTGGCGATGCGAGCTGGTACCTGCCGGTGGTCATCGCGGCGCCGCGCGAACTCGGCGCGGGTGCCATCATCTATGCGCTGGTGCCCACCCAGCGGTTGCTGGTCGCGGCCTCCAGCCTGAAGGTGCTGCCCGGCAGCCTGGTCACGCTGTTCACGAAGAGCGGCCAGCGGCTGCTGCGCAAGCTCGTCGCCGACGACATGGTGCAGGCCAACGGCAAGTCCGTGCCGCCCTCGGTGCTGGCCACGGTCGCGGCGGCGTCGGCCGGCAACTTCACCACCATCAGCACCGTGGACGGGCGTCCCACGCTCTACGCCTACTCGAGCGCCGATACCCTGCCACTGGTCGTCACCACCGGCGTGCCCGAGTCCGCCCTGCAGCGCGAGTGGCTCGCCCGGGCGAGCGCGCCGTTCCTGATGCTGGTGGCCGGGCTGGCCACCGTCGTCGTGTTCGGCATGCGGCTGCGCGCGGCGCTCGCGGAGCAGCGTGCCTACGTGGCGACGCAGGAGTACCTGGCCAGCCACGACCAGTTGACCGGCCTGCCCAACCGCTATGCGTTCCTCCAGCACGTCCGGGGCCTGATCCGCCGTCGTGGCGGAGGACGCGGCTTCTGCCTGCTGCTGCTGGACGTGAACCGTTTCAAGGACGTCAACGACACGCTGGGCCACGAGGCCGGCGATGCGGTGCTGCAGGCGCTCGGCGAGCGGCTCGTGGGGATGGGTGACGCCGTGGTGTTCGTGGCGCGGCTGGGCGGCGACGAGCTGGCCCTGTGCGCCTCCCAGGTGGACCCGTCGGACACCGCCGCGATCGGCGCGCTGTGCGAACGCGTGCACGCCGCGCTCGGCGCGCCGCTGGTGTCCACGGGCATCGAGCTCTCGGTGACCGCGAGCATCGGCATCGCGGCCTGGCCCGCCGACGCGCAGACGGCGCCCGAGCTGCTGCGCTGCGCCGACATCGCGATGTACCGCGCCAAGCAGGACCTGGCGCCCTACTGCCGCTTCACCGGCGGCCTGGACAACTTCACCTCGGGCGCGCTCGCGATGAAGGCCGACTTCGCCAAGGCGATCCGCGACGGCACGCTGAGCCTCGTGTACCAGCCCAAGCTGCGCGTGAGCGACCAGGCCCTGGTCGGCGTGGAGGCCCTGTCGCGCTGGAACCACCCGGTCAAGGGGCCGATCGCTCCGTTCGAGTTCCTGCCGCTGGCCGAGACCACGGAGCTGATCCATCCGTTCACCGACCTCGTGCTGAAGAACGCGGTGGGCCAGATCGCGGCCTGGCTGGCCACCGGCCATGCCGTGCCCGTGGCCGTGAACATCAGCGCCAACAACCTGCTCGATCCGCTGTTCGCCGACAAGCTGCGCGCCCTGATCGCGGGCAGCGGCGTGCCGGCGCGGCTGCTGGAGCTGGAGGTGACCGAGAGCGCGGTGATGCGCTATCCGGACATGATGCACGAGCGCCTGCAGGAGATCCGCGCGCTGGGCGTCAAGATGTCCATCGACGACTTCGGCACCGGCTACGCGTCGCTCGCCTACCTGAAGCACCTGCCGGTGGACACGCTCAAGATCGACAAGCTGTTCATCACCAACGTGGACACCGATGCCGGCGACCGCCTCATCGTGCGCAGCTCGATCCAGCTGGCCCACGGATTCGGCATGAGCGTGGTCGCCGAAGGCGTGGAGAGCCAGGCGGTGGTCGACATCCTCGCCGAAGAGCGCTGCGACTTCGCACAGGGCTACCACTTCGCACGGCCCGCCAGCGCCGCGGTGATCGAGGCGGAGTGGCTGCCGCGCCTGGCGCTCGAGACGGCCTGAAGTTCAGGCGCCCCAGAGCCAGCGCAGCGTGTCGGGCAGCAGCGCCCCGCCGTGCCGCAGCGAGTGGCCGCCGCCGCCCACCACCAGCTGGTGCTCGTAGCCCGCGTAGGCGAGCGCCGCGGCCATCTGGCGGTTCGCGTGCAGCCAGTGGCCGAAGACGATGTCGAGATCGTTGTCGCCGTCCTGCAGGAACACGCGCAGCGCCTTGGCCGGCGTGCGGCGGATCGTATCGGGCCATGCGTTGCCGCCGCGCAGGTTCACGAACGAGCCGCAATGCGACACCACGTTGCCGAAGGCCTGCGGCGCGTGCCAGGCCGCGGCGAACGCCGCCTGGCCGCCGGAGCTGAGGCCGCAGATCGCGCGACCCGCCGGATCGTCGGTCACCGCCAGGCCCTGCAGCGCCGCCGGCAGCAGCTCCTGCACGAGAAAGCGCGCGTTCGCGTCGTCCGTCGCGTCGTACTCGACGCTGCGGTTGTCATTGCCGCCGTAGATCGGCAGGCCCGGCCCCGTCTCGCCCGGCTCGACGAACACCGCGATCGTGGAGGGAATCTCGCCGGCGTGGATCAGGTTGTCGAGCACCGTGCGCGCGTTGGCCTCGGCTGCGAGATAGCGCGCGCCGTCGAGGAACACGACCAGGTTGGCCGGGCGCGACGGGTCGACCTGCGCCGGCACGTACAGCTGCCAGCCGCGTTCCACGCTGGGCCAGACGGTCTCGCCGCGATGGCGGTGCGCCGTCACGCGGCCCTCGGGCACGCCCGCGCGCGGCTGCGCGTCGGGCCCGGGCGCGTAGGGCTCGTCCACGCTGAGGGCGCGCGCGAAGCGGCCGCGATCGGGCACCGGCATGCCGGGCAGCATCCGGCCCAGTTGCGCGGCCAGCGGGGAATCGTCGTAGTCGTCGGCCATGGGGGCTCTCAGTTCACGGGCGTGTTCAGGAATCGTTCGAGCTGGGCGCTCCACAACGCGGCGTCGGCGCCGGAGGCGAGGTGGCCCTTGTCGCTGTCCAGCTCGATGTAGCGCGCGTTCACGCCGTGCGCGGCCAGCATCGGCATCACCTCGAGCGCGAGCTCGGGCGGGAAGCCGACGTCGGTGCGCGAGCTGACGTAGAGCAGCGGCGCACGCATGTCCTGCAGGCGCGGGCGCACGTCGAATCTGTCGCACGCCCTGGTCAGCGTCATCAAGGCGTTGGGATCGAAGACGGCGGCCCATTCGTCGGCCAGGCGGTCGATCTCCGCCGCGCGCGCGGCCGGGTCGGGAAACTTCGCGGCCAGCTCGCTCTCGATGCCGTAGCGCTGCAGCGTCGCGATGCGCAGGGTCTTCATGTAGGGCCGCATCGAGCCGGGCACGTCGACATAGGCGCCGTCGCGCCAGGCCGGCGCCTTGGCCAACGACTGGCGCAGCGCGACCTCGGAGGCGATGGGCGAGCGATGGTACGGACACGTCACCGCGGCGACGACCCGCTGCACGAATTCCGGATACGCGACGCCCCACTCGAACGCCTGGTAGCCGCCCATCGACGGCCCGACGGCGGCCACGAGGCGCATGACGCCGTAGTGGTCGAGCAGGCGCTTCTGGGCCTGGATCATGTCGCCGACGGTGATGTCGGGAAACGTCGTGCCATGCGGCTTCCCGGTGCGCGCATCGATGCTGCCGGGCCCCGTCGTGCCGTAGCTGGAGCCGAGCGCGTTGGGGCAGACGACGAAGAAGCGGTCGGTGTCGATCGCCCTGCCCGGCCCGACCAGGTCGCACCAGGCACCCTCGGCGGCGAAGGCCTCCGGATTGAGCATCGACGGCCCGGTGGTGAGCCCGTGCAGCACGATCACCGCGTTGTCGCCGGCGGCGTTGAGCGTGCCGAGCACCACGTGCGACTGCACGAGCTCGGGCAGCACGGCGCCGCTGGCCAGCGGGAAGTCCGCGCTGAGATGCAGGCGCGGCGCGAAGGCGTTCGCGGTCGTCACGTCAGAACGCGTAGCTCAGGTCGGCGCCGATGGTGCGCGGCTGGATGATGCCGGCGTCGAAGGTGTAGCCGGCCGTCGCCGCCTGCGTGTTGTTGACGTAGTTGATACCGTGCGAGTTGCCCAGGTTCTTGCCGTAGACCGACAGCTTGACCTTGGCGATCTCGATGCCGGCATTCAGGTCGAACGTGGTGTACGACGGCACGTTCAGCGGGAACTTGTCGCTGAAATTGGAGATGCGCTTGCCGATGTAGTTGTACGAGCCGCCGACCCACGACGCGTGGCCGCCGAGCGCGAAGCGATAGTCGGCCGCCAGCGAGCCCGTCCACTTCGGCACGAAGGGCATCTCGTCGCCGCTGAGGCCGCCGAGCGCGGGCGCGTCCTCGGTGAGGTGCGAGTCGGTGTAGGCGCCGGTGGCGCGCAGCGTCAGGTCCCGCACCGGGAACAGCAGGAACGTGCCTTCCGCACCGGAGGAGCGCGCCTTGCCGCCGTTGGTGAGGTACTGGTAGGTCGCACCGTTCACGACGGCCGAGGTCTGGGCCTGCACGTTCTTCCATTCGGTGTCGAAGATCGCGGCCTCGAGCGACATCAGCTTGCCGCCGAAGCCCGACTTGAAGCCCAGCTCGAAGCTGGTGACGGAGTCGGGCGCGAAGGTCGGGCTCCCGCCCGCGACGATGCCCGGCGGCAGCGCGCTGGGGCCGCCGTCGCGGTAGCCGGTGGAGACGTTGGCGTACATCGCGGTGTCGGCGGCGGGCTTCCACTTCGCGCTGATGAGGAAGCTGGTCTTGCTGCTGCTGGCGCTCTCGGCGATCGGCGGCGTCACGGTCGGCACGAGCAGCGACACCTGGTAGTCCTGCGTGTAGTCCTGCGACGAATGTGCGTAGCGCAGGCCGCCGAGCAGGTCGAAGGTGGGCGTGATCGACCAGGTGGCGTTGCCGAAGACCGAGTACTGGTCGTACTTGGTGCCCAGCATCGCGTTGAACAGCGGGCCGTAGGTGGTGAACGGCGTGCCGGTGGCCTCGATGATCGGGAACAGCGGCGGGAGCGTGTTGCTGCTGTCCTCGTGCGTGTAGAAGACGCCGCCCTCGTACTCCAGCTTGTCGTCGAAGGCGCTGGTGCGGGCGCGCAGCTCCTGCGAGTAGCGCTTGGTGGAGATCGTCTGGCGCTCCGGCAGCGCGAAGCCGGGCAGCAGGGCGCCGAGCTCCGGCGTCAGGTCGACGTTGGTCGACACCGACAGCTTCTGGTACGTCGACGAGGACACGATGTCGTAGTCGCCGGCGCGGCCCTTGATCGTGCCGTTGTAGACGTCCAGCGTGATGGCTTCGTTCTCGGGCAGCACGTGGCTGTGCGTGAGCGCACCGGTGACCGGCGTGAAGGACGCGGTCTGCACGTCCTCCATCCCGATGCCGCCCGACTTGAAGTGCTGCGTCAGCGCCGACGCGTTCAGCGCCCAGTCCGGCGTGATGGACCAGCCGAGGGCGACGCGGCCGCCGCGGGTCGTGGCCTTGTTGTCGTCCTTGGTGCCCTCTTCGGGGTTGTCGATGTAGCCCGCATCGGTGCGATCGAGCACGCTCACGCGCAAGGCCAGCTTGTCCGCCACCAGCGGGATGTTGAGCGAGGCCCGGCCTTCGTTGCCGGTGCCGCCGTCGGTCACCTTGTTCGCGCCGGCGGAGATCGAGCCGCTGAGCGTGTGGCTGTCCGGCTGGATCGTCACGTAGCGCACCAGGCCGCCCACGGCGCCCGCGCCGTACTGCGTGCCTTGCGGGCCCTTGAGCACCTCGATCCGGCGCAGGTCGGCGGGGTCGAGGTCGGGCGTCAGCGTGCTGCCGGTGGCGTAGGCCGTGATCGAGCCGACCGGTGCCTCGTCGATGTAGAACGCGGTGGACGGCGTCGCCTGCGCGATGCCGGTGGAGATGCCGCGCAGCACGACCGACGTGTAGCCGCGGCTCAGCGCGATGATGGACATGCCCGGCACCTCGGCCACGTAGTCCTCCAGCCGGTCGAGGCCGCCTTCGGTCAGGCGCGTCGCGCTGATGGCGGTGACCGAGGCGGGCACGTCGATCAGGGCCTGCTCGCGTTTCTGCGCGGTCACGAGCACCTCCTGCAGGTTGCTCTTCGTGTCGTCCGGTGCCGAAGCGGAGGCCGCGGGCGCGGAGGCCGCGGCGGCCTGCGCATGCGCCTGGCCGGCGTGCAGCGCCGCGAGGGCGCACAGGGTGGCCGCGGCCATCGCGGTCGGTCGGGCGATCGGTGCTTGCGGGGCGTGCGTGGCACGCGTGTCGTGGGCTGGCTTCATGGTCTTGTCTCCGTTCTGGACGAGTTGCCTCTGCGCGGTCGGGTGCCGCGCTCGCGAGGTCGTATTGAAATTGGCTAGAAGATCTTTCCGGGATTGAGGATCGAATTCGGATCCCAGGCGCGCTTGGTGGCGCGCATCAGTTCCACCACATGCGGGCCGACCTCGGCGAGCAGCTTGGTCTTCTTGCCCATGCCGATGCCGTGTTCGCCGGTGCAGGTGCCGCCGGCGTCGAGCGCGCGCTGCACCATGGCGGCATACACGCGGTCGACGGCCTCGCGTTCCTGCGGCGCGTCGGGCATCTGCAGGAACAGCACATGGAAATTGCCGTCGCCCACGTGGCCCAGGATGGGGGCGACGAGGCCTTCGCGGTCGATGTCCTCGCGCGCCCGTGCGACCGCGTCGGCCAGGGCCGAGATCGGCACGCAGACGTCGGCCACGACGCACACGCAGCCCGGCCGCAGCGCGAGCGCGGCGAAGTAGGCCATGTGGCGGGCGCGCCAGAACTGCGTGCGGTCCTCGGGGCGCGTGGCCCACTTGAAGTCGATGCCGCCGTGCGACGCCGCAAGCTCCTGGGCCAGCTCGGCCTGTTCCCGCACCGAACTCTCGCTGCCGTGGAACTCGAGGAACAGCGTGGGCTTCTCGGGCAGGCCCAGCTTCGAATGCAGGTTGCAGGCGCGCACCTGGTGCTCGTCGAGGAACTCGATGCGCGCCAGCTGGCCACCGCTCATCACCAGCTCGCCGACCGTGTCCACCGCGTCCTTCAGCGTGGGGAACGCGCAGCTGGCCGCGGCCACGTTGGAGGGCAGCGGATGCAGGCGCAGCGTCAGCTCGGTGATGATGCCGAGAGTGCCTTCCGCGCCGATCATCAGGTGCAGCAGGTCGAAGCCGGCCGACGACTTGCGCGCGCGCGTGCCCAGTCGCACCAGCGTGCCGTCCGCGAGCGCGACCTCCATGGCCATCACGTTGTGCTGCATGGAGCCGTAGCGGATCGTGGTCGTGCCCGAGGCGCGCGTCGACGCCATGCCGCCGATGGACGCGTTGGCGCCGGGGTCGACCGGGAAGAACAGGCCGGTGCCCTTCAGCTGCGAGTTGAGGTCCTCGCGGGTGATGCCCGGCTGCACCACGCAGTCGCCGTCCTCGGCGTGCACGGTGACGAGCGAGTTCATCAGGGACATGTCCAGGCACACGCCGCCGAACGGCGCGCTGACGTGGCCCTCCAGCGAGCTGCCGGCGCCGTAGCCGATGACGGGCACGCCGAGTGAGTTGCAGCGCGCGAGGATGGCGCTGACCTCGTGCTTGTCGCGCGGCCAGGCCACCACGTCGGCGGGCAGCTGCACGTCGAGCGCCTCGCCGCGGGCGTGCTGCTCGCGCACGGCGCGGGTGGTGTTGACGCGGTCGCCGAGCGCGCCGCGCAGGAAGGCGACGGTCTCGTCGATGGCGGCCGGCTGGACCTCGAAGGGGGTGGTCATCGCGGCCTCACGAACTCTTGCGCACGCGCTTGACGGCGGTCACCCTGGGCGTCGCCGCGAGCTCGACCGGCTCCGCCTCCTGGCGCATGACGTGGATGATCGCCAGGTCGAAGTGGCACGACATCGCCGAGGCGGCGCCCATGGAGTCGCCGGAGCAGATGCGCTCGACCACGTCCTCGTGGCCGTCGATGACGCGCGTGAGTTCGTGCGGCATGCGGCGGTCGTCCAGGTGCAGCCGTGACGAGGCCTCCACCGGCGTGCGCAGCGCGTGCAGCAGCATAGAGTTGAGCGGGTTGCCGCTCGCCTCGGCGATCAGCGTGTGGATGGCCATGTCGCAGGCGACCCGGCGCGCCTGGTCGGCGCCGGCCGCGCGCATCTGCGCGGCCAGTTCGCGCAGGCAGCGGCGCTGCGCCTCGGTGGCGTAGCGCGCGGCCAGCTGCGCGGTCTGCATCTCGATGGCGCGGCGCGTCTCCAGCACGTGGGCGACGGTCACCTGCGCCGTGTTGAGCGCGTAGTCGAACACCTGCATCAGCACGGTCGGGTCGATCGGGCGCAGCTTGGGTTGCTTGCCCGCCTCGATCTCGAGGATGCCCAGCGCCGCCAGTGTGCGGTAGGCCTCGCGCACGCTGCCGCGGCTGACTTCGAGGTCGCGGCTGATCTGCACCTCGCTGGGCACGCGCATGCCCGGGCGCAGGCCGTCGCGGTTGACGAGTTCGAGCAGGTGGCGCGCGACCTGGGCCGACAGCGTCGGGCGCTCGAGGGAAGACAGCGGGGTGACGGATTCCATGACGATTCTCGACAAGGTTGGGTTGAGCGGAGGGATCTCAGCGCTCTTCGCGGCCGACGACGGTGGCCACCATGCGTGCGAACGAGGCCTCGGTGGCGCGCAGCACCACGCTGCCGATGGCGCCCATGACGACCGTGAGCAGGACGAGCGCGATGGCCAGCGCGTTGGGCGAGATGGCGCTGATCCGGTCGGACAGGCCGCCGATTGCCAGCGGGCCGACGACCTGGAACATCAGGCCCACCGTCGACATGACGCCCACCGTGCGGGCGCGCAGCGGCGCAGGCGCGAGATCCTGGATGGCGTTCGGCGATATCAGCACGTTGGCGATCAGCGGCGTGACGATCAGGCCCAGTACGCAGAAGACCTCGAACGCCGAGCTCACGAAGATCAGCAGCGACGCCATCGCCGCGAAGGCGATGTTGCCGAGCGCGAGCAGCCGCAGCGTGCCGGCCGGGCCCATGCGCGGCCGGACGATCTTCATGCCGATGACCGCGAGGGCGGTGCCCGCCAGCGTCGCCAGGAAGAACGACACGCCCACGCCGTTGCCCAGTTGTTGCGGGCTGGCGCCGAAGCGGCGCGCGACCATGATGGGAATCCAGCTGCCGACCGCCGAGAACGCCACCATGCTGAAGCCGGTGCCGCACACCACGCCGGCGAGGGTGCGCCAATGGGCGCGCAGGTAGTCGCCGAATTCCTGGCGCGAGGCCTCAACCGCCGCGGGGGTGTGCGCGTCGTAGCGGCCGCGTTCGACGCGCGGCATCACCAGCACCAGCAGTGCGATCGGCACGCCGGCCGCTGCGGTGGCGTAGAACGCGAGGCGCCAGGTCTCCAGGTGCTGCATCGCTGCGGGCAGGTGCGGCCGGGCCATGTCCGACAGCGTGACGGCCTGGCCGCCGAGCGCCGCGCCCAGCGACGCCGTCAGCAGCGTCACGAGGCCGAAGAGGGTGTTGGCGACCACGCGCTGCGAGCGCGGGAACAGGTCGGGGATGAGGCTGTTGTTCACGGGCAGCGGGCTGCCCTCTGCCAGGCCCAGTCCCACCGAGGCGAAGAACAGCATCGAGAAGTCGGCGGCGGTGCCGCGCAGGGCGCCACACGCGCTCCACAACACGACCGAGATGGCCAGCACCCAGCGGCGGTCGTAGCGGTCGGAGAGCCAGCCGCAGGGAACCATCGCCACCGCCGTGGCGAGCGTGAAGCCGACGCCCTGCAAGAGCCCCAGCTGGGTGTCGGACAGGGCCAGCACCTGGCGCAGCGGCTCGGCGACGAGCGTGAAGATCAGCTTGTCGACGAGGCCCAGCACCATCACCAGCGAGAGCACGCCCAGCGAGAACCACGCGCTGGCGGGGGCGCGCTGCTTCCCGGCTGCGTCGACGCCGACGTCGCTCGCGACGGGCGCCGCGCGCATCAGGGTGGCGTGCGTGCTCATGCGGCCGCCTTCTCCGACAGGCCTAGCACGAAGTGGTTGAGCGCCGCGGCGAACTCCGCCGGCATCCACATCGAGACGCCGTGCTCGCAAGGAAAGCGCGCGACGCTCGCGTGGCGGGCGGCGGCGATGAATTCGGCTTCGTGGGCGACCGGGCCTTCGTCCTTGTCGCCGTTGAGGAACAGGATGCGCGAGGGGATCTTGCGTACCTGCGCCAGGGTGTCGCGACGGGCGAGGCTGTCGACCGCCTCGCCCCAGGCGGCCAGCCGCATGCCGGCGGCCACCATCGCGTCCATGTCGGCGCGGGCGATGCCCTTCTTGACGAGCGCGTCGGCGCTCTTTGCCACGAGGCGTTTTTCGCCCATCAGCGCGGCCATGATGCGCACCATGAGCTTGCGGGTGCGCAGCGTGCGCAGGGTCTTGCCGGCGATGTTCTGCGTGCAGCCTCCCAGTGCCAGGCCGGCGATGCGCTCCGGCGGGATGGCCAGCGCCGCGGCGATGGAGGTGTAGCCGCCGAGCGAGTCGCCGGCCAGCACCACGGGCGCCGGCGCGAGGCGGCGCACTTCCGAGGCCACCAGCTCGGCCGCGGCCTCCAGCGTGAAGTGGCTGTCGCGGCGGCTGCCGTGGCCAGGCAGGTCCAGCGCGACCACCTGCAGGCGCGGGTCCAGATGGCGTCGGACGGGGTTCCACATGGCCTGGTTGCCGCCGGCGCCGTGGAGCAGGATCAGCACGGGCAAGGCATTCGCGGTGGTCATGGTTGTCTCCGTGGACAGTGCTAACCTGTCCTACATGTTGTCTCTGTGATGCCATTACGCTGCGAATCAGGGCGACTGTACACCCCGTGTTTCTACCGAGTTGTGGTGTCAAGAACTCCTTACCTGTCCAATAGGTTGGCGAATTCAGGCAACCCGACGCGATGGGCGGCCATGGGAGAATTCGGGCGATGAACTCGTTCACCGACGTGATCCTCGAGACGAAGAGATTGACCTTGCGCATCCCGGTGGCGGCCGATGCGGGGGCCGTGTTCGCGCTGCGTTCCGATCCGGTCGTGCAGCGCTATGGCAGCCACCCGCCGTGGACCGATCCGGCCGAGGCGACCGCCTGGATCGAACGCAACGGTCGCGCCATGGCCTCCGGCGAGCATGTGCAGTTCGCCATCGAGCGGCGCGAGGACGCCGTCGTCGTCGGCTCCTGCACGCTCTACGCGCTGGACGCGCAATGCCGGCGCGCCGACGTGGGCTACGCGCTGGCCGTGTCGGAGTGGGGACAGGGCTACGCCAACGAGGCCGTGACGGCCTTGCTGGACTGGGGCTTCGACCGCCTCGAGCTGAATCGCGTGGAGGCCGACATCGACCCGCGCAACACGCCGTCGGCGCGCGCGCTGGAGCGTCTCGGATTCGTGCGCGAAGGCCACCTGCGCGAACGCTGGATCGTTGGCGGCGAGGTGTGCGACTCCTTCATCTACGGGCTGCTGCGCTCCGAGTGGAAGGCGCGTCGCGCAAGCGCCTAGTTGGCTCGCGAGATGCTGCCCAGGCCGCCGCCGTTGGTGTTGACCGTCTTGGGGTCGCCGTAGTACGTCAGCGAGCCCACGCCGCCCACGCTGGCGTCCAGGCGCGTGCTGGCCCACACCTTCACGGAGCCGACGCCGCCCACGTTGACGTTGGCCGTCTCGGCGTGCAGGTCGCGCGTGTCGATGGAGCCGACGCCGCCCACGTTGAGCCGGAAGTTCCTGACGCTGCCGTCGACCTTCAGGCTGCCCGCGCCGGCGAAGCGCACGTCGAGGCTGTCGCCGCTCACGTGCGTGATGGTGCTCTCGCCGGCGCCGGCCATCGTGAATGCGCTGAGCTGCGGCACGGTGATCGTGACCCGCAGGTCCTCGTGGTGGCCGCCGATGGTGACGGTGTCGTGGCGCATGTGGATCTTCAGCTCGTTGCCCACCACGTCCGTGAGCAGGTCGCGCACCAGATCGTCGTCGCCGTTGACGGTGACCGACTGCGGCTTGCCCACCTCGATGTGCACGTTCACCACGCCGGAGTTGGAGACGGCGCTGAACGGCGCGACGCTGCGAACCTGTTCGGCGGCCTGCGCATGCACCGAGACGAGCGCGGCGAAGATGGCGAGCGAGAGGGTCAGGGCGGTGCGCATGGGCGTCCTCGGTCTTGTGGTTGGCGAATCGTTTCGATTCTAGGAACGCCCTCCCCGGCGCTCCACGCCGTTGCGACGAGCTGCACCGCGCACGGCCCGCGATGCGCCTGCGTGCGACGAACCGGCGCTCAGGCCGTGGCCGCCAGCAGCGGCGCGATCAACTGCGTGAGCCAGGCCATCACCGCCTGCACGCGTGGCGCGAGCTGGCGCCGGTGCGGCAGCATCAGCGATACAGGCATCGCCGGCGCCACGAATTCCGGCAGCACCTCCACCAGCTGGCCGGAGGCCACCAGGGCCTCGGTGCCGAAGGCCGGCGCCTGGATCAGCCCGAGTCCGGCGAGCGCGGCGGCCTGGTACGCATCGGTGCCGTTGACGGTGACGCGGGCGCGCACGGGGATCGCGCGGTGGCGGCCCTCGGCGTCGACGTAGTCCCACGCCGCGCCCTGCGCGTTGAGCGATGGCATGTAGTGCACCACGTGGTGGCGCGCCAGGTCGGCCAGGGTGTGCGGCGTGCCGTGCGCGCGCAGGTAGGCCGGGCTGGCCACGTTGCGCATGCGCAGCAGGCCCAGCGGCCGTGCGACGAGCTCGGAGTCGACCAGCGCGCCCACGCGCAGCACGCAGTCGAAGCCTTCGTGCACGAGGTCGACGCGGCGATCGGTGGTGCTGATGCCGATCTCCAGCAGCGGATGGGCGGCGAGGAACTCGGGCAGGCGCGGCAGCACGATGTCGCGCGCCAGGCGTGTGGGCAGGTCGATGCGCAGCCGGCCGGTGAGGCCCGTGGACGCGGGCTGGAACATCGCCTGCAGCTGCTCGGCCTCGGTCAGCAGTTCCTTGCAGCGGTCGAGGAAGCGCTCGCCGTCGGGCGTCACGCGCACGCTGCGCGTGGTGCGCTGGAGCAGACGCGTTCCCACCTGGGCCTCGAGCTGCTGCACGGCGGTCGAGACGCGACCCTTGGCCAGGCCCAGCTGCTCCGCCGCCCGGCTGAAGCTGGCGAGCTCGGCCACGGTGGCGAAGATGCGCAGTTCGTGCAGGTCCATGGCGAGATTGTTCTCTTTTGTAGAACAGTGTGGCGTTGGATGCGCACTTTATCGCGCGATGAGGAATTCTTAAAGTCACCCCATCGATTCACCCACCTGGAGCCCGACATGACCCCATCCACCCCCATCGCCCTCGTCACCGGCGGCAGCCGCGGCCTCGGTCGCAGCGCCGTGCTGAAGCTGGCCGAGCGCGGCGTCGACGCCATCCTCACGTACAAGAGCAACGAGGCCGAGGCGCACGCCGTCGTGCGCCAGGTGCAGTCGCTGGGCCGCCAGGCCGTCGCGCTGCAGCTGGACGCCGGCGACAGCAAGAGCTTCGCGGCCTTCGCCGAACGGGTGAAGGCGGCGCTGGCGTCCACCTGGCAGCGCACGGACTTCGACTACCTGGTCAACAACGCCGGCATGGGCATCGATCACGCCACCGTCACCGAGACCACCGAGGAGCAGTTCGACCTGCTGTTCAACGTGCACCTGAAGGGCACGTTCTTCATCACGCAGAAGTTGCTGCCGCTGATCCGGGACGGCGGACGCATCCTCAACACGTCCAGCGGCCTGACCCGCTTCGCCCTGCCCGGCTACGCGGCCTATGCGGCGATGAAAGGCGGCGTGGAGGTGCTGACGCGCTACATGGCCAAGGAACTGGGCGCGCGCGGCATCTCGGTGAACACCGTGGCCCCGGGCGCGATCGCCACCGACTTCGGCGGCGGCCGCGTGCGCGACAACGCGCAGCTCAACGCATTCGTGGCCTCGCAGACGGCGCTGGGCCGCGCGGGCCAGCCCGACGACATCGGCGGCGCAGTGGCATCGCTGCTCACCGACGCGAACAAGTGGATCAACGCGCAGCGCGTCGAGGTATCGGGCGGCATGTTCATCTGACCGCGGCAGCGGTCATCCTGCGCGAAGTCGCAGGATCCACGCCGGCCGTAACGCCGCTCAATGCGGCCGGATGTGGCCGTGTTCGCCCAGCTTCGGCGGCGTGCCGGTCACCGCGGCCTCGGCGATCCTGTACAACTGGACGAGCTTGTTCTCCTTCACGTTCCAGTAGTCGGCGTGCTCGATGCGCACGCGCACCAGCGCGAGGTCGGGACTGTTGACGCCGCCCTTGAACTTGAACCACGCCTCCGCGCCCTGGTTCCACAGGGCCTGCTTCTTGGCGGCGTCCTCGACGACCGACGCGACGCCGGACACCGAGACGTAGGTGTCGGAGCCGGGGTCGGCGTACGACACGTTGACCTGGTCGTCGCCTTCGAATTCGGCGACGGAGTCGCCTGAGCGCGACATGAAGAACCACAGCGCGTCGTCGTCGATGTGCTTGTTCTGCGTGGTCATGGGGCGCGAGTGCAGGTGACCCTGCACCTTGTGCGTGGTGAACATCGCGAACTTGATGTCCTTGATCAGCTCGCCGAGCTTGTCGAGGTCTTGCGGCGTCTGGTTGTCGTCGTCGTACATGGTTGAATTCCTGTAAGGTGTGTGCCTGCCCCCTTGCAAGCAAGAGGGAGTCCCGCACGTCCGATGAGCAGCATCCAGTCTCCAGCCATCCGGCGCCCGCGTTGCGCCACCTGCGATCTGCCCATGCGTACGTGCGTGTGCGCGCTCGTCCCACCCGTGCACAACCATGTCGAGGTGCTGGTGCTGCAGCATCCCGAAGAGGTGCACGAGGCGAAGAACAGTGCACGGCTGTTGCGGCTCGCGCTGGTGCGTTGCCGCGTGGTGGTGGGCGAAGCGTTCGCGCCCGAGGTACTGCGCGGGCTGCTCGGCGGTGATGTTTCAGGAGCGGCGCTGCTTTACCCGGCAGATACCGAGACGGGCACCGCGTTCGGGCCACCGGTCGCTCGACCGGAGCGCCTCGTGCTGCTCGACGGCACCTGGCGCAAGAGCCTGAAGATGCTGCGCGCGAATCCCTTGCTGCAGTCCTTGCCACGATGGCCTCTCGCGCCGCAGCCGCCCGCGCGTTACGGCGCGCTGCGCAAGGCGCGACTGACGAACCAGCTCAGCACGCTGGAGGCGGCCTGCGCCGCGTTGGCGGACATCGAATCGACGCCCGCGCGCTACGCGCCCCTGCTCGCGGCGTTCGACCGCTTCGTGGCGGATCGCGCGTCGCGCGCACGACGCCCGCAATGAAGATCGCCGCCTGGCCTGAGAGACCTGGCGGCGATCGGGCCGACAGTGACCGCGCTCAGTTGCGGTCGCTGCGCGGCGCCGGCGTCACCGTCGAGTCGGTGCTCGAGGTGTCGGTGGTGGTCGACGTGGCGGCCGGCGTCGTGTTGTTGAGCGTCGCGTTCGCATCGGCGGGGGTCGTCGCAGACACTGCGGTGTCCGCCGGCGTCGTCGACGTCGACATCGGCGTGTTGGCCGTGGTCGACGACGAATCGGTGGACTGCGCCACGGCGGCTCCGATGCCTGCCAGCAGTGCGGCGGCGGCGGCGAGGGCGGACAACTTCTTTTGATAGCTTTGCATGAGATCTCTCCAGGAGGATTGAGGGTTGTTGAGGATCGGCGTGCGCGTCGATCCTTTCTGGCAGATCGAATGCAGCAAGCCGGATGCCGTCGACAGTAAGAAGGCGATGCGGACGTAACCGTTTTGCCTAGACCCCTGGTTCGCGCGGCGACCCAAACTCTGCGAGCATTCGGCTTCCTGTTGACTTGCGCCTGGCGCGGAGACCCTTCCCATGGAAATGACCCACGACCTGATCGTGATCGGTGGCGGCTCCGGCGGCGTGGCGGGTTCGCGGCGCGCGGCCGTGCATGGCGCCAAGGTCGCGATCGTCGAGGCGGATCGCTTCGGCGGCACCTGCGTGATCCGCGGTTGCGTGCCCAAGAAGCTGATGATGTACGCCGCTGGCTTCGCGCACCAGTTCAAGGATGCCGAGGGCTTCGGCTGGACCGGCGTTCAGGCGCGCTTCGAGATGTCGCGCTGGGCCGATGCCAAGAAGCGCGAGATCGATCGCCTGGAGCACGTCTACGACGACCTGCTGCTCAACGGCGGCGTCGAGCCCGTGCGCGGACACGGACGCCTCGTGTCGCCGCACGAGGTGGAGGTCGGCGGCCGGCGCCTGGCCGCGCCGCGCATCCTCGTGGCCACCGGCGGCGCGCCCGCGGCCGATGCGTTTCCCGGGCTCGCGGCGGCGATGAGCTCCAACGAGGTGCTGGACCTGCGCGAGCTGCCCGAGTCGCTGCTGGTGATCGGCGGCGGCTACATCGCCGTGGAGTTCGCGAGCATCCTGGCCGCGCTCGGCAGCCGTGTCACGCTGGCGTTTCGCGACAGCCATCCGCTGCGCGGCTTCGACGCCGAGCTGCGCGGGCGCCTCGCGCTGGCGCTGGGCGAGCGCGGCATCACGCTGGCCTGCGGCGTGGCGCTGGAACGGCTCGAGCGCGATGCCGCGGGCTTCGCGCTGCACCGGGCCGACGGCAGCGTGCTGCACGCCCACGCCGCGCTCAACGCCACCGGCCGCAAGCCCAACACGGCCGGCCTGGGCCTGGCCGAGGCCGGCGTGAAGCTCGACGCGCGCGGCGCGATCGTCGTCGACGACGACAGCCGCAGCGTCGTGCCGTCGATCTGGGCCGTCGGCGACGTCACCGACCGCGTCAACCTCACGCCGGTGGCCATCGCCGAGGCGCGCGCCTTCGCCGACACCGAGTTCGGCAAGGATCCGCGGCGTGTCGACCACCGCGTGGTGGCGAGCGCCGTGTTCACCGATCCGCCGATCGGCACCGTCGGCCTGACGGAGCAGCAGGCCTCGCTGCGGGGACCGGTGGACGTCTACGCCACCGACTTCCGCCCGATGCGGGAGGCCTTCTTCGGCGGCTCGCAGCGCACGTTCATGAAGCTGGTGGTGGACGGCCTCGACCAGCGCGTGCTGGGCGTGCAGATGATCGGGCCCGACGCGCCCGAGATCGTGCAGAGCCTCGCGGTGGCCGTGACCTGCGGCGCGCGCAAGGCCGATTTCGACCGGACGATCGCGGTGCATCCCACCGCGGCAGAGGAGTTCATGCTGATGCGCACGCCGGTCCGCCGCGTGCCACAGGCGACGCTCAGTTAGCGCGTCCTGGGCGTGACCCAGCGTGCCAGCAGCGCGAACAGCCCCTGCACCACGAGCGCGAGCGCCGCGGCCGGCACCGCGCCGGCCAGCAGCATCGCGTGGTCGTTGAGCGCCAGGCCCGTGACGATGCGCTCGCCCAGGCCGCCGGCGCCGACGAATGCCGCGATCGTGGCCGTGCCCACCGTGATGACGGCGGCGGTGCCGATGCCGGCCATCAGGGTGGGCAAGGCCAGGCGCAGGTCGACGGCCGTCCAGCGCTGCGCGGGCGTCAGGCCCAGCGCGGTGCCCGCCTCGCGCAGGCCCGCGGGCACGCCCAGCAGGCCCGTGGCCGTGTTGCGCGCGATGGGCAGCAGCGCGTAGAGCGTCAGCGCCACGAGCGCGGGGCCGGTGCCGATGCGTCCCATCAGCGGGATCAGCATCGCCAGCAGGGCCAGCGACGGGATGGTCTGCAGCACGCCCACCGTGGCCATGACCGGCCCTTCGCTGCGCGGGTACGCGGCCGCCGCGGCGCCCAGCGGCACGCCCAGCACCGTGGCGCACACCACGGCCACGATCACCAGCAGCAGGTGCTGGCCCAGCAGGCGCACGAGATCGGGAGCGAACAGGCGCTCGAGGAAACGGCCGCCCAGCGCGTCGCGCTGCCGGGGGTCGTCGACCGCCGTCTGCGCGGTCGCGTCGAAGTGGCCGCCGACGAATTCCTTGGCGATGTCGGCGAAGGTCTCGTGGCGCAGTTCGGCGCGGCCGTTCATCGCGATCATCGTGGCGGCCGGGATGCGGCCGGCGAGCGCCTGCAGCGCCTGCCATTGCGCCGGGTGGCGCGTGGGCGCATCGAGCCGGTACAGCAGCACGGCGTCGTAGTGCGGGAAGTAGTCCTTGTCGTCGGCCAGCACGCGCAGGTGGCGCGGCGCGATCTGCGCGTCGGTGGTGTAGATGTCGGTGACGGCGATCCTGCCGCTGGCCAGCGCGTCGTACGACAGGCCGTGGTCGATGCCCACCGGGTGCGCCGTGAGGCCGTAGCGTTTCGACAGGCCGGGCCAGCCGTCCATGCGGCCCAGGAATTCGTGCGAGAGGCCCAGCACGACGTCGGGATGATCGGCCAGGTCGCTGATGCGCGTGATGTGCAGCCGCTCGGCCGCGTCGTCCGGCATGGCCAGCGCGTAGCCGTTGGAAAAGCCCAGCGGCACGCCCAGCCCCAGGCCCTGCGCGGCGAGTTCCTTGACGATGACATCGTGCGCCGACGGTGTGCGATGGCCCAGGATCTCCTCGTCGATGGTGCCCAGGTATTCGGGGTAGACGTCGATCGCGCCGGCCTTCAGCGCGGCCAGCACGACGGCCGTGTTGCCCAGTCCTTCGCGGTGTTCGGCCGGGCCGGCCGTGGCCGCGGTCTGGCGCAGCACCTCGCCGAGGATGTACGACTCGGTGAAGCGCTTGGAGCCGACGATCAGCGCGCCGCTGGGGTTGGCCCAGGGCGCCGATGCAGGCGCCAGCGCGAGCGCGCGCGGCACGGCGTTGACGACGGGGTCGGCGGCGCGGGCCGGGTTCGCGGCGGCGAGCAGGCCCGCGGCGAAGGCGAGTATCGCGGCGAAGCGGCGGGCGGCCGACAGGCTGGCCAGTGTCATGCGAGGTTTACGGCGAATTGCAAAGGAGGGCTATCGTCGCACGGCCGTGGCCCGAAAGCGCGCGCTGCGGGAAAATGCAGCAATCACTTACCAGATGTCGCCGTGTCCACTGTCTCTCCCGAATCCGCCGCACCCCTGAATGCGGGCAGCGGCTCGCTGTCCGACCTCGCGCAGCGCGATCGCTTCCTGCAGGCGCTGGCGCAGGCCGTGGCCGACGGCAGCGCCACGCGCGTGCTCCTCAGCAAGCCCGGCGGCAAGGACGACGACCTGGAGCGCGTCACGGCCCGGCCGCTGGTGCTGCGCGGCGAGCGTTGCCTGTCGTTCGTCTTCAAGCACCGCACCAAGGACATCACGAAGAACGAGCCCGTGGCCACGGCGCTGGAGACGATCGCCGGCCTCGTGGGCACGCGCTTCGCGCACGCGCACCTGTTCACGCGCGACGCCGAGCTGCAGCTGATGATGAGCCGCAAGGGGCGCTACACGCTACACCGCGCGAAGCTGGGCACCGGCGAGGCGACGCGCCCCGCCGTGGCCGCGGCGGCCGAGGACGACGATGCGCGGCACGATCGGCAGAAGCACCGCTACTTGAGCCTGGACGCGCCCTTCCTGGTGGAGCTGGGCGTCACCACCGCGCGCCACGAGCTGGTGCCCGCGATGGCGCGCAAGTGGAAGCAGATCAACAAGTTCGTGGAGGTGATGTCGCATGCGCTGGAATCGGCCGGCGTGGGTGCGGCGGCGCCGCTCAACGTCGTCGACTTCGGCGCCGGCAAGGGCTACCTCACGTTCGCGCTGCACGACTGGCTGCGTCGCCAGGCCGCCGGCGCGCCGCGCGCGCTGGACGTCGTGGGCGTGGAGCTGCGGCCGGACCTGGTCGAGCTGTGCAACGAGGCGATCGCCAGGTGCGGCCTGCAGGGACTGCGCTTCGAGGCCGGCGACGTCGGCAGCTTCGTGCCGCAGCGCCTGGACGTGATGATCGCGCTGCACGCGTGCGACACGGCGACCGATCATGCGCTGCACACGGGCATCCGCGCCGGCGCGTCCATCATCATGTGTTCGCCGTGCTGCCACAAGCAGATCCGCCCGCAGATGCAGATGCCCTCGCTGCTCAAGCCGATGCTCCAGCACGGCATCCACCTGGGCCAGCAGGCCGAGATGGTCACCGACGGGCTGCGCGCGCTGCTGCTGGAGGCGCACGGCTACGACGCGCAGGTGTTCGAGTTCGTGGCGCTGGAGCACACCAGCAAGAACAAGATGATCCTGGCCGTGCGGCGGCAAGGCCGCCAGGACACGCCACAGGCCGAGCGCCGACGCGCCGACGTGCTGGCGCAGATCGCGGAGTTGAAGCGGTTCTACGGCATCCGCGAACACTGCCTCGAGACGCTGCTGGCCGAACCCGAGACGGCTTGACGCTCAGTCGACCGGGTGTGACCTGAACATGCCCAGCAGCAGCAGGTCGTAGGTGATCTTCAGCACGCCGCAGGCCACCAGCGGCGCGGCCAGCAGGCCGCTGGCCAGCAGCGAGGCCCCGATCGTCGGGCCCAGCGCCGACGCCAGGCTGCGCGGCACCGCGGTGAAGCTGGCCGCGGCGGCGCGCTCGGGCGGCGTCACCACGGCCATCACGAAGGCGTTGCGCGCGGGCACGTCCATCGACGACAGCATGCTGCGCGCGAGCAGGCAGGCGAGCGCCAGCGGCAACGTGGGCGTGGCCGAGGCCGCGATCAGGAACAGGCTCGCGGGGATATGCGTGAAGGTCATCGTGTTGACGAGGCCGAAGCGGCGCGCGAACACCGGCGCGAGCAGCTGCGACGCGGTCATCAGCAGGCCCGACCAGAAGAAGAACTGTCCCGCCGCGCCCAGCGACAGCCCGAAGCGCCTGAACAGCCACAGCGCCAGCATCGAGTTCACCAGCAGTCCGCCGGCGAACGAGTCGATGCAGAACAGGCCGGCCAGCCGCACCACGATGCCGCGCGACGGGCCCAGCGGTTGCGGCGCGTCCGGGTTGACGTCGGCCGCCGCCGCCTGGTCGCGTTGCTCGTGGGCGATGAAGCCGCGATACAGCAGCGCCACCACGCCGCCGATGGCCGCGTAGAGCACGAACATCACGCGCATGGCGTCCAGCGCGGTGTCGCCGGTGTGCGCGCTCCACCACGCGGGCCACGCGGACGCCAGCGCGCCCACGGCCGCGCTCAGCCCGCCCGCGAGCGCGTAGCGCGAGAACAGCGCCGTGCGGGCGGTGCTGGTGGCCGCGGCGCGGGCGAGCCGGGCATGCTCCAGCGGCAGGAACACGCTCACGTCGCCCGAACTGGGGTTCAGGGTGCCGACGAAGGCGACCAGCGCCAGTGGCCAGAACGCGTGCAGCCCCGCGAAGCCCAGGCCGGTGGCCACCATCGTCAGCGCCGCGGCCAGCATCAGGCGTGACGCGCGGAAGCGATGGCCCAGCGCCCCGACCAGGAGCGTGGCCACGGCCGAGCCGGCCAGCGTCAGCGTGCTCAGCACGCCGATCTCGACGATGCCCATGCCCAGCGCGCCCAGGTAGGCCGGCAGCAGCACCGCCACGTAGCCATCGGCGAAGCCGCGCAGCATGCGGCTGGCGAGCAGCCACGCCGCCGCCGGTTCGATGCCGGCGGGCAGCCACCAGGAGGGAGTTCGCATGGCGCCGATTGTGCTGCGGGCGGCGCTCGCGGTGCGCGGAATGGGCGATTAGCCGCTCGATTTGCACCGGGTATGGCGCGCCTCCCTTGAAGTGGGGGCTTGGCGGCTTGGTGGATGCGGGGCGGCGTGGAAGCATCGATCTCCCGGACGGCCATGGCGGTCGACCGCCCTCCTCACCACCCAGGAGTTCGCTGGATGCACCCGTCGCCCGAGACCCTTTCCCCCTTCCGCGATCCCCTGCGCGGGCGTTCGCTGGCCATGCTCTTTCGTGCCGTCACGGCAGCGGCGACGCTGTCCGCCTGTGGAGGCGGCGGGGGCGACGACACGCCGTCGCCACTACCGCCGTCGCCGCCGCCTGCACCCACGCCTGTACCCACCGCGCCGATCGCCGCGCAGATATCGGTGCCGACGCCCGTGGGCTACGACGCCGAACGGCTGGCGGCGTTCAACCGCCTCAACGAGATCCGCCTGTCGGCGGGGCTGGGCATGCTGGCGCAGAGCACGACGCTCGACCAGGCCGCGCAGGCGCATGCGGAGTGGATCATCGCGAACGACTCGTTCACGCATGAGGAGACCGCGGGGACGACCGGGTTCACCGGCGTGCATTGGTGGGGTCGGGATGAGGCGTTGGGGTATGTGCCGATAGGAGGCGAGGAAGTCATGGCGGGGATGGTCCATGGGGCGCAGGGCGTCGATGTGCTGATCAACGGCGTCTATCACCGCGCCGGGATGCTGGCGTTCGAGCCCGTCGATGTCGGCATTGGCTGGTCGGGCACCGCTTCAACGAGTGTTTCGATGCCACTGGTCATCGATATGACCCGGCCCGGCGCGGATATGGTTCGAGGGCTTGGGCAGGCTGCGCAGGCTGCTATCAATGGCGTGGCGATATGGCCGCTGGATGGCGCGCGTGACGTGGCGTTGCGACTGGGGCTGGAATCGCCAGATCCCGTTCCCACGCAGGACGTCCTGAGTCTAGGCACGCCCGCTTCGATCACGGTGGATCGCATGAAGACCATTTCCACCACTTCGTTCGTCATCTCGAATGCGGCAACGGGCACGGTTGTCCCTGGCCAGGTACTGACGGCGCGCGACGATCCGAATTCGCTCATTTCCGGATCGTTCGTCGCACTCGTGCCTTTGAGTGCGCTGGAGCCGAGCACAACCTACCAGGTCTCCTATTCGGGCAGCGCCGTGGCATTCCCATCCGGCGCAAAGGAGGCGGTCGTGCGGACATGGTCGTTCACCACCGCGGCGCAGTGAGTCTTTGCTGTCTCCGTCAATGATCGACAGTACATTTGCTGAATGCGCCGTTGCGCTGGTACATGTCCGCCTGCTGGGACCAGGTTCCCAGCAGGCCGTTCGAGAAGCGAGTTCCGTCTGAGCAAGATGCGCTGGATCCATTGAGGCAGTCACAGGTCTTGACGACGAGCGCGATCTCATTGGCCACGGCCGGAAACGTCGGAAGTCCGACGGCCTCCAATGTCGCCATGGCATTCTTCGGAATGGTGACCGTCAGCCTTGGATTGCTCGACTGCCAGAGCGCAATGAGCCAGCCATATCCCTGCCCCGGCTGAAACGTCGACGCCAGTGACACGGCGTTGCCTTTGACAACGTACGGCGGATCGACCTTGGACCAACCGGCACCGACCTGGAACTGCACGCCCGGGAGGCAGTCCTTCGCGCAAACGTGATCCGCCGGAATGTCGAAGCTCAAGGTGATGGTCACGGGCGCGCTGCTTCGATTGATGAATTCATCCGGACGGACCGGACTCGGCATCCCGGTCGCTTCCGCGACGAAGTCGAAGCCCCAGTACGCATATCCCAATGAAGGAACGCCGCCCAGCGGACCGTCATAGAGCGTCGCATCGGCCGTGAACGGCGGCACCGCCGTGGTCATCCCCGCTACGGCCGTCGCACACGTGCTGTCCGCATCCCTCGGCTTGCAATCACTCGGCTGCACCTTCGCGGATCCAACGTCGCCGGCGAAAGACCAAGGCACGGCGAGCAGGAGGCAGAGCAGGCGGACGAGGCGTATGAGCAATGAGATCGACATGGCGTGTCGAAGCAGTTGAACGATGGCGGGCCGAGTGCTCGCAAAAGTGTGCGATGCCACGGAACATGCGATCGATTCTCGACCGCCCGCAGGAATCTGCCATGCGCCGATTCGGCGGTTTCGCCGTCCGCGCGCGGGCCTTCGCAAACGCGCCTGGAAATCGTTCGGAACGACGTCGGCCGACCCTAGACGCCAGACTCTAGATCGCGACCTGCGCCCCCATTGACGCACCGCAACACGCGGCGCAACATTCTCTTCGTCGGGCCCTCGGTGGCCGCTGACAGTGAGTCCAACTTGCGTACTTTTCGCTCCAGCGGCGCCTCGCGCGCCGCGCCTGCCGGTCGCTGCGACCTGGGCCCGGCCACGGTCGGCAACGTCGTCGTTGCCGCGTCCAACGCAGCGGCATGTTCGCCGCGCGACCACGGCGATTGCTGCGCCCCTCCAGGCTCGCGACACCGGCGCGTCGCGCCGGAGCCGGCCTGACGGCAGCTCCACCGCTTCCCTGCTGAACGTTCCGGCAGGCGGCCTCGTGGCCGCGTGCCGCTCGTGTCGCGCCGGCCCCTTGCCGTGCGCTCCCGTTCCGGGCCTCTTCGTGCAAAGCCTCGGCGATCCAGCGCGCCTGCGCCGTCGCGGCCCGCGCATGCCCGGACACAACACCAACGAGTGACAACACTCGAGGAAGGTCATCATGTTCTCGGAGTTCTTTCAAAGTGGCTGGACGAGCGGTTCCGCCACGGCTGCCGCCCTCGGCATGGCGCTGGGTGCGCTGCTGCTGCTGTGGCTGCTCGCCAAGCTCACAGGCGCGGTGCGCTACATTCCCAACGACCGTGTCGGGGTGGTCGAGAAGCTGTGGAGCAGCAGCGGCTCCGTCAAGCTGGGCCTGCTGGCGCTGCACGGCGAAGCCGGCTTCCAGCCCGAGCTGCGCCGCGGCGGCTTCCACTTCTTCAAGCCCCTGCAGTACCGCGTGCACATCTGCCCGATGGTGTCGGTGACGCAGGGCAAGCTCGGCTACGTGTTCGCGCGTGACGGCATCGACCTGCCCGCGGGCCAGACGCTGGCCGACAACGCGACCATCCACAACTTCCTCGACGTCCGCGCCTTCCTCGAAGGTGGCGGCCAGAAAGGCCCGCAGCGCAAGATCCTGCGCGAAGGCACGCACATCATCAACCCGGCGCTGTTCGTCGTGATGACGGAGGAAGCCACGTACTCGATGACGATGGACTCCACCGAGCGCGAGTACTACCAGAAGATGCGCGAGCTGCTTGACCTGCGCCACGGCTTCTCGCCGCTGGTGATCAAGGGCACGGAGGATTCGCATGCATCCGACCTGCTCGCCGTGGTGACGGTGCAGGACGGCCCCGCCCTGCCGCGCGACGAACTGCTCGCGCCGGACGTCGGCGACCATCACAACTCGTTTCAGGAGCCCGAGAAGTTCCTCAAGGATGGCGGCAAGCGCGGCCGCCAGGAGCGCGTGCTGGTGGAAGGCACCTACTACATCAACCGCCTGTTCGCGACGGTGGAGCTGATCAACAAGACGGTGATCCCCGTGGGCTTCGTCGGTGTCGTCGTGTCGTACACGGGCCGCAAGGGAGCGGACGTCTCGGGCGCCGAGTACTCGCACGGCGAGCTGGTGGAGACCGGCTGCCGCGGCGTATGGCGCGACCCCCTGATGCCGGGCAAGTATGCATTCAACACCTACGCCGGAAAGATCGAGCTGGTGCCCACGACCAACTTCGTGCTGATGTGGCAGTCCGGCGTGACGGGCTCGAACTTCGATTCGAACCTGCGCGAGATCACGCTGATCACCAAGGACGCGTTCGAGCCGCTGCTGCCGCTGTCGGTGGTGGTGCACATCGACTACCGCAAGGCGCCGATGGTGGTGCAGCGCTTCGGCAACGTGAAGCAGCTGGTGGAGCAGACGCTCGACCCGATGGTGTCGTCGTACTTCAAGAACGTGTCGCAGACGCGCACCTTCATCGAGCTGATCCAGTCGCGCAGCGAGCTGCAGGCCGGCGCGTCGGTCGACATGCGCGGCCGTTTCCAGGCCTACTCGCTGGAGTTCCAGGAGGTGCTGATCGGCACCCCGAAGCCGCAGCCGGGCGACAACCGCATCGAGAACATCATGTCGCAGCTGCGTGACCGCCAGATCGCGCGCGAGCAGGTCGAGACGTTCGCGCAGAAGCAGATCGCCGCCGACAAGCAGCGCGAGCTGAACGAGGCCGAGAAGCGTGCCGAGAAGCAGGCCGAGCTGACGTCGTCGCTGGTGGACATCTCCATCAAGGACAACAACGGCGCCGCACTGGTGAAGGCCGCGGAGCGCAGGCGCCAGGAGATGGAGTCGCTGGCCCAGGGCGAGAAGTTCCGCCAGGAGAACGAGGGCGCGGGTCGCGCCTCGGCGATCAAGGCCGTGGGCGAGGCCGAGGCGGCGGCGATCAAGGCCAAGTCCGAAGCGCTGGAAGGCGAAGGCGCCGACAAGCAGTTGATGCAGACCGTGATGCTGCGCCTGGCCGAGGCCTTCGAGACGGCGCGCGTGCCGCTGGTACCGCAGATCCAGGTGGGCGGCTCCTCCGGCGACGGGGGCGGCAACGCCTTCGGCACGCTGCTGTCGCTGATGAACTCGCTCAAGGCCGCGGAGCTCGCGCGCCTGGTGACGTCGGGCAATGCGGGCACGCGCCCCGTCGCCTGATCTCAGCCCAGGTGGCGCACGATCATGTCCACCAATAGCCGGAAATCGATCGGCTTGGCGACGTGGTCGACCATGCCCGCGGCCAGGCACTCGCGGCGTTCGTCCAGCATCGCGTGCGCGGTCTGCCCGATGACGGGCAGGTCCGGCGCGAGCTCGAGGATGCGGCGGGTGGCCTCGTAGCCGTCCATCTCGGGCATCTGGATGTCCATCAGCACCACGTCGTAGGCGTCGCGGCCGTCGGCCAGCACGCGATTGACGGCCTGGCGGCCGTCGCCGACGATGGTCGTCGTCGCGCCCTCGATCTCCAGCGCGCGGCCCAGCACCAGCTGGTTGACCTCGTTGTCTTCGGCCACCAGCACGCGCACTCCGTCGAGGCGGTGCGGGGCGTCGCCCCACGTGGAGTCGGGCGCGTGTTCCGGCGCGCCCGCGGGCGCGGGCAGGAACGGCAGGCGCAGCTCGAACACGCTGCCGGCGCCGGGTCGGGTGCGCACTCGCACGACGCCGCCCATCAGCTCGGCCAGGCTGCGGCTGATGGCCAGGCCCAGGCCCGTGCCGCCGAAGCGGCGCGTGGTGGACGTGTCGGCCTGCTGGAACGCGTCGAACAGCTGCTTCAGGTGTTGCGGCGCGATGCCGATGCCGCTGTCGGTGACGCGGTAGACCATGCGCGCGTCGTCGTCTTCGCCGGTCTCCACGCCCACCCACACGTCCACGCCGCCGGCCTCGGTGAACTTGATCGCGTTGGACAGCAGGTTCACCAGCACCTGCTGCGTGCGCAGCGCGTCGCCCAGGCAGCGGTCCGGCAGCGCCGCGTCGAACACCAGCTCGAGGCCGATCTCCTTTTCGGCGGCGCGGTCCCGCAGCAGCGCCACGGCCTCCTCGGCCAGCGCGCGCGGCGCGATCGGGCGCTGCTCGACGCGCAGCTTGCCCACCTCGATCTTGGAGAAGTCCAGCACGTCGTTGACGATGCCCAGCAGCAGCCGGCCCGAATTGAGGATGGCGGCGAACGTGTCGGTCGTGCGCGTGTCGACGTTGTCGCGCAGGCCCAGCTGCGCCAGGCCCAGCAGCCCGTTGAGCGGCGTGCGGATCTCGTGGCTCATGTTGGCCAGGAACTCGCTCTTGGCGTCGGCGAGCTCCACCGCGCTGAGGCGCGCGCGCTCGCGGTCGGCCTCCAGCGAGTGGCGGTCGGTGATGTTGCGCACGAACATGATCACCTGGTCGCTGCCCAGCGGCAGCGTGCGCGCCTCGAAATGGCGTTCGCCGTCCGGATACGGCAGGGCGTATTCGGTCATCACAAGGCGCTTGGTGACGATGGCCTCCTGGATGGCCGCATCCAGCGGCTCGGAAGCCTCTGGCGGCAGCACCTCTTCGATGCGGCGTCCCAGCAGCCCGGCAGTGTCGGTGTAGCTGTCCGCGTGGTGGCCCATGCGGAAATCCACCACGGTGCCGTCCTGGCGGATGCGGAAGTAGCGATCGGGCATCGCGTCCAGCACGCGGCTCAGCTCGGACGTTCGCTGCGAGACGATGCGCTCCAGCTCGAGCTTGCGGTCCTCCAGCGTGCGCGTGGCCAGGCGCTGTGCGGTGAGGTCGAAGTACGACGCGATCACCAGGTCCTCGCGGCCGATGGACACGCGCATCGCCGAGAACGAGGCGTAGAAGATGTCGCCGCTGCGGGTGCGGAACGGCGTCTCGACGTTGCGCACCTCGCCCTCGCGCCGGAGCACCTCGATCACGGCATCGCGCACGTTGAAATCCACCCAGGTGTCGAGATCGACGCCATTGCGGCCTATGGCCTCGTGGGGGGCGTAGCCGAACATCGAGACGAAGGAGTCGTTGACCTCCAGGAAACGCTGGTCCTCGTAGGTCGTCAGGCCGAGCCCGGTGGGATTGGTGCGGAACATCGTGGCGAAGCGCGCCTCGCTGTCGCGCAACGCGGTCACCGCGCGTTCGCGCTCCTCTGTGAGCTCGTAGCCCTCCAGCGCGCGGCCGACGTCCTCGCACAGGCGCTCCAGCAGCGCCAGTTCGCCGGCGTCGAAGAACTGGATCGCCGACGAGTACATCGTGAACACGGCCACGGTGCGCCCGTGCGACTTCAGCGGATAGGCGGACGACGACCGGTAGCCCAGCGCCAGCGCCCCTTCCCGCCAGGTGGCCATGCCGGGATCGGTGCCGATGTCGGTGGAGTGCATCGCGCGGCCTTCGCGAAAGGCCTGTACGCTGGGCGCGAGACCGCGCGGGCCGGCGGCCAGCGAGGCGTGCGGCGGGTCGAGGTAGGTGCCGGTCTTGCCGGCCCAGGCCACGGGCACCAGCTCGCCGGCCTCGGTGTCGGGCCGGCCCATCCAGGCCATGCGCAGTCCGCCGTCGCGCACCATGATCTGGCAGATCGCGGCGAACAGCGGATCGGGCGCGCGCTCGCGCGCAATGGCCGCGTGCACGTTGGTGAGCACCTGGTAGAGGCGATTGAGCCGGCGCAGGTGGCGCTCGTCGTCGCGCCGCTGCGTCACGTCGCGGCCGATGCTCAGCACGCCGGCCAGCTCGCCGTGCGAGCCGAACACCGGCGTGTGCAGCGATTCCACCAGCTCCTGGTGGCCGTCGTGGGCGTAGGTGAGGGTGAACTGGTGCGGCACCGGCGCGCGCACCTCGATCGCGCGCCGGTCGGCGGCCGCGAACTCGGCGGCCACGGCGGCCGGCAGGAACGCGCTGGCCGGATGGCCCAGCAGCTCGTTCTCGGGCGCACCGATGAAGCGCTCGAAGCGCACGTTGCAGGCGAGGAACCGGCCATCGACGCCCTTGAACCAGACCAGGTCGGGCAGCGTGTCGATCAGCGTGCGCAGGCGCCGCGCCTGGCTGTCGATCTCGGCCGTCTTCTCGCGCACGGCGCGCCGCAGCACGAGTCCCCACACCACGGCGACGATCGCGCCCAGGCCCAGCGCTGCCGCCGCCAGGGCCACGACGCGCGGCCAGCGCGAGCCCGAGAGCGCCTGGCCGAACCACTTGTCCTCCAGCGCCTTCTTCTCGCCAGGCGAGATCTGGTCGAAGCCTTTCTCGATCAGCGTCAGCGTGGCCGCATTGCCGCGCCGCACGGCGCGGTGCATGTGGCCGTAGTACATGACGAACGCCTCGCGGAAGCGCTGCGACGCGTTGGCCTTGTACAGGTAGTACTCGGCCGACGGGCCGTCCATGCAGAAGATCTTCGGGCCGCCGGCGACGGCCGAGGCGATCAGGCTCTGGTAGCTGGGGTACGTGTCGATCAGCGAGACGCCCCCGGCCTGCAGCCGGTCGATGCAGACGTCGCCGGCCAGCGCCGCCACGTGGAAGCCCTTGAGCGAACGCAGGTCGACCAGGCCCTTGACGCCGCTGTCGGCGTAGATCGGCTCGCGCACGTCGGCGAACGGCGCGGTGAAGTCCATCGTGCGCGCGCGTTCGGACGACCAGAAGATGGTGTCGATGACGTCGGCGTCGCCGTCGGCGATCCGGCGCAGCGCGTCCGACCACTCCACCGGCTCGAGGTCGACGTGCACCCCGGTCTTCCTTTCCCACAGCCTCCATTCGTCTGCCACGAGCCCGGCCGGGTGGCCATCCTCGTCGCGGAAGAGGTAGGGCGGGTAGTTGTCGGAGCCGACCACGTGCAGGACGCGCGGCGCCGTCGTGGCGACCGCGCTGCCGGCCGGCGACGAAGGTACGGCACCGGGTATACCGTCGACGACCGCCGGCGTGGCCGCGGCGAGCATGCAGGCCAGTGCCAGCACGAGCACCGTCGACGCGATGCGGGCGGCTCTGGCGGGTCGCGCGGCGGGAGCGGGTGCGGGAGCCAGAACGCTAGTCCGACAGCCGTGTCACGCCCTCGAGCGTGCACGCGTAGACGGCGTTGCGAAGCGCGGCGATGGCTTCGTAGCGCGGAAAGCTGCGGCGCCAGGCCAGCACGATGCGGCGCGTGGGCACCGGCGCCTCGAACGGGATGTAGCTGACCAGGGCGTGCGACTGCGGGTCGTCCATGCCGTGGGTGATGGACAGCCGCGGCACCACGGTCACGCCCATGCCCGAGGCCACCATGTGCTTGATGGTTTCCAGCGACGAACCTTCGAAGCTCTTGCGGATGCCCTCGGCGTCGTTGGAGAAGCGCGCGAACTCGGGGCACACCTCCAGCACGTGGTCGCGGAAGCAGTGTCCCGTGCCCAGCAGCAGCATCGTCTCCTGCTTCAGGCGCTCCGACGAGATGGACGTCTCGCTGGCCAGCGCGTGCGCGCGCGGCACGGCCACGACGAAGGGCTCGTCGTACAGCGGCGCGATGGCCAGGCCGCTGTCGGGAAACGGCTCGGCCATGATCGCGCAATCGAGCTCGCCGGTGCGCAGCATGTCCAGCAGCTTGACTGTGAAGTTCTCCTGCAGCATCAGCGGCATCTGCGGCGTCAGCTCGATGGCGTGGCGCACCAGCTGCGGCAGCAGGTAGGGGCCGATCGTGTAGATGATGCCCAGCTTCAGCGGGCCGGACAGCGGATCCTGGCCGCGCTTGGCGATCTCCTTGATCGCCGCCGCCTGCTCGATGACGCTCTGCGCCTGGCGCACGATGGCCGTGCCCAGCGTCGTGAGGCTCACCTCGTTGCTGCCGCGCTCGAAGATCTTGACGTCGAGTTCCTCCTCGAGCTTCTTGATCGCCACCGACAGCGTGGGCTGCGACACGAAGCACGCCTCGGCCGCGCGGCCGAAGTGCCGCTCGCGGGCAACCGCGACGATGTAGCGCAGCTCGGTGAGTGTCATGGCGCTATTGTGATGATTCCCCGGTCGCAACGGGGACCCGTATTCACCCGCGCAACAGTTCTAGGCCTTCATCCATTCGAGCTTGCCCCCGAGCCAGCGCTCGACGTGGGCCGACGCCGCGCCCGGCGCGCGTGCCAGCAGCTCCGGCGCCGCGCGGCGAACATGCGCCAGCAGCGGCGCGTCCTCCTCCAGGTCGGCGAAGCGCAGCAGCTGGTCGCCCGACTGGCGGGCGCCCATGAACTCGCCCGGGCCGCGGATCTGCAGGTCGCGCCGGGCGATCTCGAAGCCGTCTGTCGTCTCGGCCATGGCCTTCAGGCGCTCCTTGCCCACCATCGAGAGCGGCGGCGCGTACAGCAGCACGCAGACGCTGGCGGCGCTGCCGCGCCCCACCCGACCGCGCAGCTGGTGCAGCTGGGCCAGGCCGAAGCGCTCGGCGTGCTCGATCACCATCAGGCTGGCGTTGGGCACGTCCACGCCCACCTCGATGACGGTGGTGGCCACGAGCACCGGCAGCGCGCCGGACTTGAACCGGGCCATCACGGCCGCCTTGTCGGCCGGCTTCATCCGGCCGTGCAGCAGGCCCACGTTGACGCCCGGCAGCGCGGCGGCGAGCGCGGCGTGGGTGTCGGTGACGTTCTGCAGCGTCAGCGGCTCGGCGCGGCCGGCGTGTTCGGCGGCGGCGTTCTCGGCATCCTCCGACTCCTCGATGAGCGGGCAGACCCAGTAGACCTGGCGGCCGGCGGCGATGTCGTCGCGGATGCGTTCCACCACGTCGGGCCGGCGGGTGTCGGCGAACACGCGCGTGACGATGGGCGTGCGCCCGGGCGGCAGCTCGTCGAGGGTGCTGACGTCCAGGTCGGCGAAGTAGGTCATCGCCAGCGTGCGCGGGATGGGCGTGGCGGTCATCATCAGCAGGTGCGGCTCCAGCCCCTCGATGGCCAGCTTGCGGCGCAGCGCCAGCCGCTGCTGCACGCCGAAGCGGTGCTGCTCGTCGACGATGGCCAGCCCCAGGCGGGCGAACTCCACGCCCTCCTGGATCACCGCATGCGTGCCAACGATCAGCCGCGCCGAGCCGCTGGCGGCCTGTTCGCGCGCCTTCGCCCGGGCCTTGCCCTTGCGGCTGCCGCTGAGCCACGCCACCTCGATGCCCAGCGGCTCCAGCCACTGGACGAGCTTGGCGAAGTGCTGCTCGGCCAGGATCTCGGTGGGCGCCATCAGCGCGCACTGCCAGCCGGCGTCCATCGCGACCGCCGCCGCGAGCGCGGCCACCACCGTCTTGCCGGCGCCCACGTCGCCTTGCAGCAATCGGTGCATCGGACGGGGCCCGGCCAGGTCGGCGACGATCTCGTCGACCACGCGCCGCTGCGCGCCAGTGAGGCCGAACGGCAGTACGCCCAGCAGTTTCTCGTGCAGGCCGCCGGCGTGGGGCACGATCCCGGGCGCGCGCAGCAGCGCGCGTTCCGCGCGCGAGGCCAGCTGCGACAGCTGCTGGGCGAGCAGCTCCTCGAACTTCAGGCGTTGCGCGGCCGGATGGCTGCCGTCCTCTAGCTCGTGCAGCGACACGTCCGCCGGCGGGTGGTGCAGCGTCTCCACGGCCACCCGCAGGGATGGCAGGCCGTCGGGAATCACCTGCGGCGGCAGCACCTCCTGCAGCGGCGCGCGCGCCAGGCTGGCGGCGATCACCTTGCGCAGGTAGGGCTGCGGCAACTGGGCCGTGGTCGGATAGACCGGCGTCAGTGACGGCGGCAGCGGCGCGCCCGGCACCACGGCCTTGAAGGCGGGGTGCACCATCTCGCGCCCGATGAAGCCGCCACGGATCTCGCCGCGCACGCGCACGCGCTGGCCCGGCGCGAAGGTCTTCTGGTGCGAGGGATAGAAGTTGAGGAAACGCAGCACGAGCTCGGCGCCCGACTCGTCGGTCATCTTGGCCACGAACTGACGCCTGCCGCGCTGCTCCACCCGCGATTCGATCACCGTGCCCTCGACCTGCACCTTCTCGCCGGGATGCGCGCGGGCGATGGTCGTGACCTGGGTCTCGTCCTCGTAGCGCAGCGGCAGGTGCAGCGCGAGGTCGATCGCCCGCACGAGGCCCAGGCGCTGCAACGCGCGCTGCGGGCCGCTGAGCTCGGCCTTCGCGCCGGGCGCGGGTGGACTCTCGGCGACTGCGGCATCGGCGGGCTTGCTGGACATGCGAGGCATTCTCGCGCCTGGCGTGTTGTTTCCTGGTGCGCGGAACGGCCAAATCGAACGAATCCGTACAGCCGCGTACATGCCGATACCAGGCTGGCTCGATAGTTGCCTGACAATATCCGCTGCCGCTTCGGCGGCCCCTTTCCTCAGTCGTCCAACATGCGCCTCCTTGCCCGTTTCGTGTTCCTGATGGTTGCCGTCTTCGGCGTGAGCCTGGCCTTCGCGTGGGCCTGGGACAACTCCGACACGCAGCAGGACGCCAGCGTCCACGCCCCTGCCTGAGCGTGCCGGACGAGAACGTCGCCGCGGCGCGCGATGCCGTGCACCTGCCGCCGCCCTCGGGCGAGCATCGCCTCGGCGACTTCGATTTCGAGCTCCCCGACGCGCTGATCGCACAGCACCCGGCGGCCGAGCGCAGCGCGTCGCGCCTGCTCGATGGCACGCCCACCCCGTTCGTCGACCGGATCTTCCGCGAGTTCCCCGGCCTGCTGGACGCCGGCGACCTGCTGGTGTTCAACGACACGCGCGTGATCAAGGCGCGCCTGTTCGGCACCAAGGCCACGGGCGGCGGCGTGGAGCTGCTGGTGGAGCGCGTGCTGCCGCCCGACGAGGCCTGGGCCCACATCCGCGCGAGCAAGTCGCCGCGCGCCGGCACCACGCTCGCCTTCGGCGACGCCGCGGCCGGCACGCGCTTCGAGGTGCAGGTGCTCGGGCGCTGCGGCCCCGAAGACTCGATGTTCCACCTGCGCTTCCCGGGTGACGTCTTCGCACTGCTGGAGCAGCACGGCCACGTGCCGCTGCCGCCCTACATCACGCACGCCGACGAGGCCGACGACGTGCGGCGCTACCAGACCGTGTTCGCCGACCGGCCTGGCGCCGTGGCCGCGCCCACCGCGGCGCTGCACTTCGACGACGCGCTGCTGGCCGAGATCGCCGCGCGCGGCGTGCAGTCGGCGCGCGTCACGCTGCACGTGGGCGCGGGCACCTTCCAGCCGGTGCGCAGCGACAAGCTCGCCGAGCACCAGATGCACACCGAGTGGTTCGACGTGCCGCGGGCCACGGTGGACGCGGTGCTGCGCACGCGCGCCGCGGGCGGCCGCGTCGTGGCCATCGGTACCACCACCGTCCGCGCGCTGGAGTCGGCGGCCGAGGCGGCGCGCCAGGCCGGCGCGCCGGGTTCGCTGATGGCCGGCCCGGGCGAGACGCGCATCTTCATCACGCCGGGCTACCGCTTCCAGGTGGTGGACCGGCTGGTGACCAACTTCCACCTGCCCAAGAGCACGCTGATGATGCTGGTGAGCGCGTTCTCGGGCATGGAGCGCATCCGCGCGCTCTACGCGCATGCGATCGCGCAGCGCTACCGCTTCTTCAGCTACGGTGACGCGATGTTGCTGGACCGCGTGGATCGGTAGTCAGCAGCTCTCGCACCCCGCCGCCGCCAGCCACGGATCGCGCGTGTTGGTGCCGAAGGTGGACACCAGGAAGTCGACGAACGCGCGCGTGCGCATGGGCACGTGCTTGCGCGTGGGCATCGCGGCGAACAGCGTCAGCGTCTGCATGTGCCACTGCGGCAGCACGCGCTCGAGCGCCTGCTCCATCAGGGCGTCCTCGACGATCATCGACGGCAGGCCCGCGATGCCCAGGCCCGCGAGCGCGGCGGCGTAGAGTGTGTCGCTGTGCGTGGTCATCAGCGGCGGCAGCGCGCGCAGCTCCACCACCTCGGGATCGCCACCGCCCCAGGCCGGCCTGAAGGTGAGTTCGCGCTGCTCGCTGGGCGGGATCGGCATCAGCGTGTCGTGGTTGGCCAGGTCGCGCGGATGTGTCGGCCGGCCGTGCAGGTCGAGATACTCCGGCGTGGCGCACATCACCACCTCCGCGGTGGCGATGCGGCGCGCGATGAACGCGCCATCGATGGGTCGTGCGCGCTGCACGATGATCGTCACGTCGTGGTTCTCGTCGGGCGTCTCCGCCGCGCCGCTGACGGTGAGTTCCAGCGTCACCTTCGGATGCAAGGACCGGAAGCGCGGCAGGTGCTTGGCGAGCTGGTGCACCGCGAAGCCGGGGGGCACCAGCACGCTGAGGCGCCCGCGCGCCTCCGCGGTGGCGATGCCGGCGACGGCCTCCGCGTCGTCGACCTCGCTGAGGATGTTGCGCACGCGCTCGAGGTAGTCCTCGCCGACGTCGGTGAGCGCCAGGCGGCGGGTGGTGCGGTTGATCAGGCGGGCGCCGAGGTGCTCTTCGAGCTCGGCGACCAGCCTGGTGGCCACCGCCGGCGCGATGTCCATCGCCGTCGCTGCCTTGGCGAAGCCCCCGGCGTCGATGACTCGGGCGAACACACGCATCGCACGCAACTGGTCCATCGATATTCTTCTTGAAATGGGAATAAACAATTCTATGGCTGCTTGTTTATCCCCGTAGACGTAAGGAATAAAGTGAATTCATCGATGAAGCGCAGACACACACAACGCGTCACCGAGGCCCGGCGGAAGCCTTGAAGGCAAGCCGCCGGACATCCTCAAACTGTTGAAGAAAGAAGTTCATCATGCAAGTTCGTCAAGTCATCGCCGCCGCCCTGCTCGCCGTCACCGCCGTGGGCGCCATGGCGCAGGAACTCGACCCGAGCGAAACGCTGCAGGCCAAGAGCCTGGCGGCGCAGGCCGCACAAGGCGCGACGTCCGGACGCAGTCGCGAATCCGTCGTTGCCGAGACGCGCAACCTGCAGGCCGAAGGCCAGCTGAAGACCGTGGGCGAGCGCGCCGAGGCGCCGGCGGTCGCGGTCGTGCCTCAGACCCCGTACGCCGGTCGCACGCGCGCCGACGTGAAGGCCGAGCTGGCCCAATGGCGCCAGAACCACAAGGCGGTCGTCGGCGAACTCGGCTGATCCCTTGTTGTCATCCTGCGCGAAGTCGCAGGATCCACGCTGGTGAGCGGGCGGAGCGAGACTTCGCGTCGCCCGTTTTCGTTGCGCGGCGACAATGGCCGGATGTTGAAATTCGAGATCCTGGCCACCGACGCCCTCGCCCGTCGTGGCCAGCTGACGCTGAACCACGGCGTGGTGCAGACCCCCGTGTTCATGCCGGTGGGCACCTACGGTACCGTCAAGGGCGTGCTGCCGCGCTCGCTCGAGGAGATGGGCGCCGAGATCATCCTGGGCAACACCTTCCACCTGTGGATGCGTCCGGGCCTGGACGTGATGGCGCAGTTCGGCGGCCTGCACCGGTTCGAGGCCTGGAAGGCGCCGATCCTGACCGACTCCGGCGGCTTCCAGGTGTGGTCGCTGGGCGAGATGCGCAAGATCTCTGAAGAAGGCGTGCGCTTCGCGTCGCCGGTCAACGGCGACAAGCTGTTCCTGACGCCCGAGATCAGCATGCAGATCCAGACGGTGCTGAACTCCGACATCGTGATGCAGTTCGACGAGTGCACGCCTTACGAGACCAAAGGCGTGCTCACCACGGAGCGCGAGGCGCGGCTGTCGATGGAGCTGTCGCTGCGCTGGGCCGCGCGCTGCCGCGACGAGTTCGCGCGGCTGGAGAACCCCAACGCCCTCTTCGGCATCGTGCAGGGCGGCATGTTCGAGTCGCTGCGCGAAGTCTCGCTCGACGCGCTGGTGGCGATGGATTTCCCCGGCTACGCGATCGGTGGCGTCTCGGTGGGCGAGCCCAAGGAGGACATGCAGCGCCTGGTCGCCCACACGCCACATCGTCTGCCGGCGCACAAACCGCGCTACCTGATGGGCGTGGGCACGCCCGAAGATCTGATGCACGGCGTGACCCACGGCGTGGACATGTTCGACTGCGTGATGCCCACGCGCAACGCGCGCAACGGCCATCTCTTCACGCGCTTCGGCGACCTGAAGGTGCGCAACGCGCGCCACAAGAGCGACGAGGCGCCGGTGGACGCGAGCTGCAACTGCTACACCTGCCGCAACTTCAGCCGCGCCTACCTGCATCACCTGGACCGCTGCGGCGAGATGCTGGGCCCGATGCTCAACACCATCCACAACCTGCACTACTACGTGAACCTGATGCGCGAGGTGCGCGCCGCGCTCGACGACGGTCGCTTCGCCGAGTTCCGGATGCGCTTCGCGCACGATCGCGCGCGGGGGGTGTAGCGCGCCGGCCGACTCCCGTCGGCCCGGCGCGCCGGGCTTACTGGATCTGCGTGGCCGAGGTGACGACGACGTTGGGGATCGGCAGGCAATCGGTCGTGTTGGCGGCCGTGTTGGCCACGCACGACGAAGGCGACGTCTGCGACGCCGTGACGATCGCGGTGACGACCGACGATCCGGCGGTGATCGTTCCGAACACGGCGTAGTAGGGGCCCAGGTTCGTGCTGTTGTCGGCCAGGTTGAAGAAGAACTGCGACGTGGTCGTGATCGAGTCGACCGTCGGCGGGTTGTTTGCATTGGCCATCGCGATCGTCCCCGCCGTGTTGCTCAGGCCGGTGGCCTCGACGGCGATCGGCGCGAACGTGCCGGTCTTCGGCGTCGCGCTCGCCACGCTCGTGATCTGCGGCGCGTAGCCGCCGCCCTGCATGATGAAGTTCGAGACGACGCGATGGAAGATCGTGTTGTCGTACCAGCCCGTGTTCACGTACTGCAGGAAGTTGTCGACCGTCTTCGGGGCATTTTGCGGCGCGAGCGTGACGTCGATGTTGCCGACGGCGCTCAGTCCGTTGTTGACCGCCAGGCGCACGATGGGCGCCGGCACGGTCAGCGTGGCCGAGCCGACCTGCGTTCCGTTGGAGTCGGCGATCACCGAGCCCGTGAGGCCGCCGCTGACGGTGCAGGAATACGTGGCGCTGGTCGACGTGTTGCCGGATTGCAGCGTCATGCCGGTGCAGACGGGCGAGCTGACGGCCAGCGTGCTGTCGAGGCCGGTGCCGTTGATCGTGATCGTGGCGGTCGACGCGTACTTCGTGGCGTTGACGACGATGGCCGTGACCGTGGCCGTGGGAGTGCCTCCGCTGGTGCTACCGCTTCCGCCGCAGGCAGAGAGAGCGGCCACCAGGATGGTGAGTGTCGCTGCTGCCGTGGCTCTCGTGGAGTCGTGGCTTTTGGATCGTTGCTGCATGATTGGTGAGAATGAAGAAAACGTGGATAGTAGGCGATGCTCCTGCGACACATTGTTAAGTCGAAGTTAATGTTGCGTAGCGATTTTCTCGATACCCCCCAGGGTAAGGCGGTTCCCAGGATGGCTAGACGACCGTGCTGGCGAGCAACTGCCCCACTTCATGATGCAGGCCCTCGGGCGTCACCGCCTCCGCCGCGATCGACGTGCCCACGTTGAGCCCCACCTTGCTGAACAGCCCGCGGCGGAACGGCCTGGTCATGGCGGCGCCTTCCACGCGCGAGAAGAACGAGCCCCACAGGTTCTGCAGCGCCAGCGGGATCACCGGCACCGGGCGCGTCTCCAGGATGCGCATGACGCCGCCCTTGAACGGCTTCAACGTGCCGTCGTTGGTGATGCCGCCCTCCGGGAAGATGCCCAGCAGGTCGCCTTCGGCCAGCACCTGGTCGGCGGCGGCGAACGCGGCCTCGTAGGCCGCCGGATCGTCGCTCTTGGAGGCGATGGGAATCGCCTTGGCGAGCCGGAAGAACAGGCCCAGCCCCGGCGTGCGGAAGATGCGCGCGTCCATGAGGAAGCGGATGGGGCGCGGGCTGGCCGCCATCAGCAGCACCGGGTCGACGAAGCTCACGTGGTTGCACACGACGATGGCCGGGCCGGTGGCCGGGATGTTGGCGTCGCCCTGGATCCGGAAACGATAGGCCGTGCGCGTGAGGATGAACGCGACGAAGCGCAGCAGGTATTCGGGCACCAGCCAGAAGATGTAGCCCGCCACGACGGCGTTGGCGATGCCGGTGATCAGGAACACGCCGCCGATGCTCACGCCGAAGTGCAGCAGCGCTCCGGCGATCAGCGAGCTGGCGATCATGAACAGCGCGTTCAGGATGTTGTTTGCAGCAATGATGCGGGCTCGGTGGCTAGCGAGCGCCCGCATCTGGATGAGCGCGTACATCGGCACGCTGTAAAGGCCGGCGCTGAGCGACAGCATGAACAGGTCGATCATCGGCCGCACGTGCTGGCCCTGGCCGACGAAATCCGCCAGGCCCCACAGCGTGGTTGCCGGGGCCGCGAGATGGTTTACCGAGAAGTACAGGTCGACCGCGAAGATGCTCATCCCGATGGCCCCCAGCGGCACGAGGCCGATCTCCACCTGCCGGCGCGACAGCACCTCGCACAGCAGCGAACCAATGCCCACGCCCACCGAGAACAGCACCAGCAGCAGCGAAGCGACATGCACGTCGCCGTGCAGCACGTCCTTGGCGAACGACGGGAACTGCGACAGGAAGGTCGCGCCGAAGAACCACATCCACGAGATGCCCAGCAGCGAGCGGAACACGACGATGTCGGTGCGCGCCAGCTTCAGGTTGCGCAAGGTCTCGGTGATCGGGTTCCAGTTGATCTTCAGGCTGGCGTCATGGGGGGGCGACGCAGGAATGGCCTGGGCCGTCAGTCGGCCGATCACCGCGATCGCGAGGCAGGTGCCGCCGGCGAGCGTCGGACCCATCCCCGGCACCACCACCAGCAGGCCGCCGGCGAGCTGGCCCAGCAGGATCGCGACGAAGGTGCCCATCTCGACCATGCCGTTGCCGCCGGTGATCTCGTGGTCGTCGAGGTGCTGCGGCAGGTACGCGTACTTCACCGGGCCGAACAGCGTGGAGTGCACGCCCATCAGGAACAGGCAGGCGAGCAACACCCCCACCTGCTGGGCGACGAAGCCCCAGGTGGCGAGCAGCATGATCGCGATCTCGAACCACTTGATGACGCGCATCACCCGCGCCTTGTCGTACTTGTCGGCCAGCTGTCCGCTGGTGGCCGACAGCAGCACGAAGGGCAGGATGAACACGGCGCTGATGACCAGTCCGGCCTTTTCTGGCGGGAGCCAGGAAACGTCGAGCTGGTACGTGACCAGTACCGTGAACGCGAACTTCAGGACGTTGTCGTTGCCCGCGCCGAAGAACTGCGTCCAGAAAAACGGCGCGAAGCGGCGTTGCGTGAGGAGCGAGAACTGGCTGGGATGGTCTTGGCTCATGGGGTGCGGGTGTACGAACGTTGTGCCGACTGTAGCCGCAGGCCCTGGCTCGCGCCTGCGGCGACACCCTCGATCTCGGCGTCATTCGCGGAGGTCATTGCACCAGCGTGGGCGTGCCGGCGAGCTGGGTGCGCTGGAGCCAGGCGAACACCGATTCCACGGTCACGGTCTCGATGTGGTCGCTGAATCGCTTCGAGTTTGGATGGTCGTCGAACGCGACGTTGGCGCGGGTCATCCGGCCGCCCAGGCGCGTGAGCGCGTCGATGTGAAGCACGGTGGGCTGGTAGTCGTGCAACTGCAGCCAGGCCTGGGCGCGCTCGCGCGTGCTGGCCGCGGGATCGAGCGAGCCGGCCAGGGTCTCGAGTGCCCACTGGTTGCTCTGCTGGTAGCGGGTCGACCACGGGTAGGCGACGACGTTGTAGGCCGGCGTATCCCATTGCACGAGGCGGCGATCGTCGGTCAGCACCTGCATGAGCGCGGCCTGAACCTCCGGGTTCGGGACGACGTAGGCGGCCTCGTAGCGGAACGGTGTGTCGAAGAAGAACTCGGCCAGGCCCTGGCGGAAGACGGCCGCCTCGGCGGTGCCGCACTGGTTCAGCTTGTGGGCGATCCGCCAGGTGCTGCGTGGCGGGCGCGGCGTGGACGCGCCGTCGAAGAGCGCCGCTCCGGCCGGTGTCTGTGAGGTCGGTACCGCGGGCGCGGGGCCCTCGCGGTAGGCGAACGCGAGGTGCGACCAGTTCAGGCCGTACTTGCGCAAGTCCTGTCCCGCGCGCGCGATGATCACGACCTGGGCGTCGGTGGCGTCCAGGCGTTGCTGGACGCGTTCGGCCAGCCCGAGTGCCCGTGTCATGCTCAGGGTGTCGGGTGGCGCGGCATCGCAGTTCTGGCCCGCCCGGGCGGTGGACGAGGCGACCGCGAGCGCGCCCAGCGCCAGGCGCAGCCATCGTGCGGCGCGGCTCATCGCGACATGCGCTGGTTGTACGACAGCGAGCGGCCGATCTCGTTCGGAACGAACGCGATCACGTGGCCGGCGCTGCTCAGCACCATGCCGGTGGCCACCGCGGTGACGGTGATCACCGTGCCGGTCGCGACCAGCGTCGTGCCGACGACGTGGCCTGCGAAGCAGATGCTGCCTTTCACGCCGTCGGCGACGTTCTCGACCACCCACACCGTGCCTTCGGCGCTGGCCTCGACCCCGGTCACCACGATGGAGCCGACGCCCGCGACCAGCACGACCGGAAGGGCCACCGAGATCGCGACCGGCACCAGCGACGCTTCGCTGATCTCGCTGGGGGAGCGTTGCGCGTGCGCGGCGTCGACAGTGACCAGCGCCAGCACCAGGGTGGCGATCGCGCGTGAGGCAGAAACGGGTTTCATGTGGAACGTCGGCAATGAGGAAGTCGCGATGTTGTGCGGTGCCCGGCAGCGCGGCAACGGGATTGCGACGAGTGCCGACAGCGGCGTCGTGAGGTATCGTCCACGAGTACTTTTGCCACAGCCTTCCGCCATGAGCTCCACCGTCGAGATCGTCAATGTCCTGAAGAGCGAGCTGAAGCTGGCGCGCCTCACCTACGCGGACCTGGGGCGCGAACTCGGACTGGCGGAGTCCAGCGTCAAGCGCATGTTCGCCAAGGGCGACATGCCGCTGAAGCGGATCGACGAGATCTGCCGCGTGCTAAAGTGCGACTTCTCGGAGCTGGCCCGCAAGGTGGCCGACCTGGAGTTGCTGCGCGACGAGCTGACTCTGGAACAGGAGCACGCCGTCGTCGGTGACAAGCGGCTGCTGGTGATGGCGCTGTGCGCGCTCAGCCAGTGGCCCTACGAGCAGATCATGGGCATGTACGCGTTCACGGATGCCGAGGCGATTCGCCACCTGACTCATCTGGACCGGCTGGGCATCATCGAGCTGAAGCCGCTGAATCGCTATCGGCTGAAGGTGGCCAAGACCTTTCGCTGGCGCGCAAACGGGCCGGTGATGCAGTTCTTCCGCGACCACGGGGTGGTCGACTACTTCTCAGGCGGCTTCAACGGCGAGCACGAGATGGTGAGCCTGGTGCACGGGCACATCAGCCTGCCCATGGCCAAAGTGTTCCAGGAGCGGCTGCAACGGCTCGCGCAGGATTTTGCCCAGCAGCATCTGGCCGATCAGCGGCTGCCACCGACCCACAAGCGGGGCTTCACCGCCGTGATGGCGCTGCGGTCGTGGACGTTCGGGCCCCTGCGCGAACTGCTGCGCGACCCGAACATCGAACCTTGAATCGGCTCAACGAGCGGCGAGTGCCGGACTGTTCTCGCGTTCCACCATCTCGCGCGCGAACTCGATGAACGCGACGGCTCCACGTGAAGTGGGATCCCACACGACGCCCGGCTGGCCGTAGCTGGGGGCCTCGGCAAGGCGAACGTTGCGCGGGATCACGGTGTTGAACACCTTGTCGCCGAAGTGCGCCTTGAGCTGGTCGCTGACGTTGACCTGGAGGGTGATCCGCGGGTCGAACATCACGCGCAGGAGGCCGATCAGTTCGAGGTCGCGGTTGAGGTTGGCGTGGACCTGCTTGATCGTGTTGACCAGGTCGGACACGCCTTCGAGGGCGAAGTACTCGCACTGCATCGGCACGATGACGCCGTGGGCGCTGCACAGGCCGTTGAGCGTGAGCAGATTCAGCGACGGCGGGCAGTCGATCAGCACGAAATCGTAGTCGCCGGCGACCTCCTTCAACGCGCGCCGAAGCCGCTCGTTGCGACGCTCCAGGCCCACCAGTTCGACCTCGGCACCGGCCAGTTCCCGGTTCGCGCCGAGCACGTCGTAGTTGCCACTGGTGGAGCGTTGCACGGCTTCCTGGATCGTTGCGCTTTCCAGCAGGACGTCGTAGACGGTCAAGGGCAGCTCACGCTTCTGAATGCCGGAGCCCATCGTGGCATTGCCTTGTGGGTCGAGATCGACCAGCAAGACGCGCTGGTGCACTAGCGCGAGACCGGCCGCCAGGTTCACCGTGGTGGTGGTCTTGCCGACGCCGCCCTTCTGATTCGCAATGCAGAAAATTCTCGCCATGGATGACCGGTGAAAGCGCTGTTTGGCCTGTGGCTATTGTCGGGGCTGTTGCGGCGCGTCGTCAGCGCATTACTGGGGGCGCAGCCACACCAGGCAGCGTTTTTCGTTCAATTCCGGCACCTCGAGTTGTTCCACGTGAAACATCGAGACGTCTGCCGGGATCTGCGCCTGCTCTTCGGCGGACAGGTTGGCCTTCATGGCGGCCCACTGACCGCCGGCCGCGAGCAGCGGTCGGGTGAGCCTCGTGAAGTCGAGGATCGATGCGAAGGCGCGTGAGGTGACCAGATCGAATTCGGGCGACCTGAACGTGCCGGGTTGCTCGACGCGGCCGTGCACGCCGTGCAAGTTGGGCATGCCCAGTTCGGCCGCAGCCTGTCGGACGAAGGCCGCCTTCTTGGCAACGGCGTCGACGCAGGTCACCTGCCATGCGGGATTGAGCATCGCGAGGATGACGCCGGGTAGTCCGGCGCCGCTACCGACGTCGAGAACCCGCAGGCTCCCCTGCCCTGCGGCGCCGGTGCCTGCGCGCAGGGGCAGTACGACGGCCAGGCAGTCGAGGAGGTGATGCGTGAACATCTCACCTGTGTTGCGAACGGCGGTCAGGTTGTAGACCTTGGTCCAGCGTTGAATCAGCGTCAGGTAGGCCAGCAATCGCTCGCGGTCCGTTGCCGTCAGTGCCAGCCCAAGCTGGGGAGCGAGGGTCTCGAGTCGACCGTCGAGTCGGGACGGGGCACCGTATTCAAGTGGCATGTTCGGCGGGGGCGGAATGGGGGCTCGCGAAGCCCTTGAAGCGCTTCTTCTTCAAATGGACGAGCAGCAGCGAGATCGCGGCGGGCGTGACGCCGGAGATTCTTGTCGCCTGGCCCAATGTCTCCGGCCGGTGCTGGGTGAGCTTCTGACGAACCTCGAAGGACAGCGCGGTCACCTGGTTGTAGTCCAGCTCGGCCGGCATTGCGAGTCCTTCGAGGCCCTGTGCGCGGCTGACTTCTTCATTCTGCTTGTCGATATAGCCGGCGTATTTCGTGGCGATCTCGAGTTGCTCAATGACTTCCGCGGCCAGTTGGACGCCGAGTTCCTGGTTGAGTGTTTCACGTGAAACATCCACCGTCGGACGAGCGATCGCGGTGGCCGCCACGACGGTGTCGAAGTCGATGCCGGGACGGCGCAGGAGGTCGGTCAACGAATGCTCATGCTCCAGCGCCTTGCCAAGCAGGCGCTCTGCGTCCGCGGCGGGCAGGATGTTGGGGTGCACCCAGGTCGAGCGAAGGCGCTCGGTCTCGCGCGCCAGCGCTTCACGCTTGCGATTGAAATGGGCCCACCGGGTGTCGTCGACCAGCCCGAGTTGGCGACCCAGCTCCGTGAGCCGCAGATCGGCGTTGTCTTCGCGAAGCTGCAGCCGGAACTCGGCGCGGCTCGTGAACATGCGGTATGGCTCGGTGACTCCCTTGGTGATCAGGTCGTCCACCAGGACGCCCAGGTAGGCCTGGTCGCGCCGCAGCACGAAGCCGTCCGAGCGCCCGGCGGCTCGCAACGAGGCGTTGACCCCCGCGAACAGGCCTTGGGCGGCGGCCTCTTCGTAGCCGGTGGTTCCGTTGATCTGGCCGGCGAAGAACAGGCCTGTGACCGAGCGTGTCTCGAAGCTGCTCTTCAGCTCCCGCGGGTCGAAGTAGTCGTACTCGATCGCATAGCCGGGACGCAGGATGTGCGCGTTGGCCAGGCCGGCCATCGACCGGACGGCGGCCAGCTGGATGTCGAAGGGCAGCGAGGTGGAGATACCGTTCGGATAGAACTCGTGCGTCGTCAGGCCTTCGGGCTCCAGGAAGATCTGGTGTGAATCCTTGTCGGCGAAGCGATTGACCTTGTCCTCGATGCTCGGGCAATAGCGCGGCCCCACCCCTTCGATGACACCGGTGAACATCGGACTGCGGTCGAAGCCGGAACGAATGATCTCGTGTGTGCGGGCGTTCGTGTTGGTGATCCAGCACGGTAGCTGGCGCGGGTGCTGCGCCGCCGTGCCCATGAAGCTGAACACCGGCATCGCGGTGGTGATGTTGCCGTTGGCGTCAGGCATGCCGTCGCCCGGCTGTTCGACCAGCTGCGAGAAGTCGATGGAGCGGCCGTCGATGCGTGGCGGGGTCCCGGTCTTGAGCCGACGCTGCGGCAGCTTCAATTCCTTGAGGCGTGCGGACAGGCGCTGCGCTGGCGGATCCCCTGCCCGACCGGCACTGTAGTTCTGCAGCCCCATGTGGATCTTGCCGTCGAGGAACGTGCCAGCCGTCAGCACCACGGTGCGGCCGCGAAAGGTGATGCCCGACTGCGTGATCGCGCCGGTCACCCGATCGACGCCGTCCACCGATTCGACGACCAGGTCATCGACCGCCTGCTGGAACAGCCACAGGTTGGGCTGGTTCTCCAGGCGGTGCCGGATCGCGGCCTTGTACAGGATGCGATCCGCCTGGGCACGCGTGGCGCGGACGGCCGGACCCTTGGAGCCGTTGAGGATGCGGAACTGGATGCCCGACTCGTCCGTCGCGGCCGCCATCGCACCGCCCAGGGCATCGACCTCCTTGACCAGATGCCCCTTGCCAATGCCGCCGATCGACGGGTTGCAGCTCATCTGCCCGAGCGTCTCGATGTTGTGCGTCAGCAGCAACGTCGCGCTGCCCATGCGCGCCGCTGCGAGCGCGGCCTCGGTGCCGGCATGGCCGCCGCCGACCACGATGACGTCGAATTCCTGGGGGTAGATCACCGGCAACTCACTGCGCATGACCCGAACCATCACGGCTGGGTCGAAGAATTGGCCCGCGTTGCGACACGTCGCGTGATCGAACACGATCGCGCCACGCGGAGGCGGGTGGGGGAAGGTGCGATTTTAGGCGGCCTCGCGAGCACGCGCCACCTGCGAGGACAATCCGGCCATGCCCGTCCCTTCTGACGCCAACGCCAGCTGCCGCCCGGGCTGCGGCGCCTGCTGCATCGCCCCATCGATCACCAGCCCGATCCCTGGCATGCCCGAAGGAAAGCCAGCTGGCGTCCCCTGCGTCCAGCTCGACGGCGACATGCGCTGCCGCATCTTCGGCCGCCCGGAGCGCCCCACCTTCTGCGGCGGCCTGCAGCCGTCCCATGAGATGTGCGGCACGAGCACGAGCCACGCGATGCACTGGCTCACCCACCTCGAACTCGCGACCCGCCCGGCCTGAAACGACAAATGCCGCGTGAGTGCAAGCACTCGCTACGCGGCATCGGCGGTTGTACCCAAGACCTTGAAAAAAGAACGGGGTGCCGACGGAGGCCGTCGGCACCCCAAGAGTCAATCAGCTTCAGTAAGCGCTTCCGTCGCCTGAGCGACTTTCCCGGAACTGGATGGGCTGATTGTGGAGGGTCTTGGGTGTCCAACCTAGTTAGGCTGGATCGAATAGCTGTTTTGCGGTTTGCGTGGTGTACCGCGCTCAGGCAGACGCGGCCGTGGTGTTCCAGCCGCCTTTGGGGAGACCGTCAACCGTTGCGCCATCGCCGCCAGCGATGTGCCGAAGCTGATCGAGGCGCAGTACCGTCATCGAAGATGAGCCAGCGTGCAGTGCGGCATCTTGCACAGCTACAGCCGTCAAGTTGCCTGCGCTGCGTGCACCTTTGAAGAGTGAAGAAATTGCGTGTCTCATGTGACCTCCGGTGACCTGCTCTCTTGCGCTGTTTGCGCGTTAGAGAGATTGAAGCAGGTCTTCTCGAGGCCAGACACTGTCAAGTCTTACAGGGTGTCCTCAGTCGAGCGCCTCAAGCCAGCAGGCCCAGACGTAGCGCCTTCAGCACGGCCTGATGCTTATTCACGCAGTTCAGTTTATGCATCGAATTTTGAAGATGCAGAACGGCGGTTCTTTCCGCAATATTCATAATCGAGCCGACCTCCCAAGCAGTTTTGCCTTCCATAGTCCACCGCAAGGCTTCTAATTCCCTGGGCGTAAGCGAAGGACCCTCGTCGAGTTTGGGCGTGGGAGGTGCGAATATACGGAATGCCGTGTCTTGAGCATGCACCGCAAATAATTGAAGTTCAGCG
>Ga0302151_10000083_pt1 | contig 55310 bp, 64 predicted proteins | sample I_Bog_N1_3_FD_192428 | JGI IMG/M metagenome (GOLD analysis project Ga0302151, IMG submission 192428) | Peat permafrost microbial communities from Stordalen Mire near Abisko, Sweden - I_Bog_N1_3 | ecosystem: Environmental > Terrestrial > Soil > Wetlands > Peat | place: Sweden: Abisko, Stordalen...
ACCGCAGGAAAGCAGGCGCGGAACCCGTGGATCGCGTGCCGCCGGTGCCCGCCGCGATCCCGCGGATCGCCATCCGGCATCGCATCCCCAGGAAAACCCATCATGACCGTTCTCGCATTCCGTACCGCACCCGGCGCCGTCTCGATCAGCGCCGGCCAATCCAAGCAGCTGGGCATCGTCGACGTCAGCAAATTCTCCAAGATCCGCGTGGTCGCCGACGAGCGCACCGGCTCGGGCACCGGCATCAACGTGCGCATGACCATCACAGAAGGCAACGAGCTCGTGGCGCAGCTGGACACCTTCACGCTGGCGCCGCACACGCAGCTGACGCGCGTCTACGACGTGCCGGGCACCAAGCTCACGATCTTCGCCGACGCCCTCGGCGGCAGCGGCACCGACGGCATCGACCTGCTGGTGTACGGCGCCTGAAGCGTCTCAGGACTTCGCGCCCGCATCCTTGAGGCAGCGCTCCAGGTTCGTCGATCCGGCGGCGAGCGCGCGCGCCACGCCACGCGCCGAGGCGTCGTTGAAGCTCTTGGCGCTGGCGCTGGCCAGATGCTCTGCGTACTGGCTCAGTTCGTCGTCTTCCAGCTTGCCATAGGTGAACGCGTAGGCGGGCAGCGAGATCTGCGCGTAGTGCTGCACCAGCTGCGGACGGCGCGCCTCCATGCCCGCCCGGATGTTGCCGATGGCCGCGCTGTCGACGGCCGGGTCGAGGGAGGCCATGCCTTGCTGCACGGCGAACGCCATCCCGATCAGCGTGTCGGCCATGATCTCCACCGAATGGGTCTCGGTGAGGATGGCCTGCAGCGCGGCCTTGCGGGCCGGGCTGGCCGCCTCCAGGGCCTGGGCGCCGCGACGCAGGCGCTCCTGGGGCGCGATCAGCTGGTTGGCGGACGCCTCCTCGGCGCCGGCGAACTTGCGGCCCAGCGGGCTGTCGTACCAGCCCAGCAGCGGCGTCACGTCGCCGGGTTCGAGCGCGCCGGCCACCGCGTCGACCGCAATGGCGCGAAGGCCGTCGGCCGCGAAGGCCGACTGGGCGCAATCGAGCATGCGGGCCCGCTGTGCGGCGGTCACGCTCGCCTGGTTCTTGTCCAGGGCGTCCGACATGCCCGAGCGCACCTGGCTGCCGAGTGAATCGAGCTGCACCGACAGGCCCGACTTGCGCGTGAGCTCCTGCGCCGGGTCGGCGCCGATGGCGGCGATCGCCGCGCCCGGTCCGGCCAGCAGCGCGAGCACGAGGCTCCACGGGCGGGTGGGTCGAATCATCGGGCGGTCTCCTCTGTGCGAACTCGGTCACCGAGTATAGGGACGCGATGTTGCTAGGGCCTGCAGTGCGACCACTTCGGCCTCCAGCCGCTTGCGCTCGGAGATGTCCTGCGCGATGACCGCGAACTGGCCCTGCACGGGACGGTAGGCCACGATGTCCCACCACCGGCCCGAGGCGCCGAGCTGCTCGAAGCGGGCCGGCTCGCCGGTGAGCGCCACGCGGCCGAAGCGCGCGATCCAGTTGGCCGGATCGTTGGCGATGCCGGGAAACAGGTCCGTCACGCGCGCGCCTACCGCGGTCGCCGAGTCGATGCCCAGCATGGCGCTGAACGCCGCGTTCATCGCGAGGTAGCGGAAGTTCACCGGCGTGCCGTGCTCGTCCACCTCGATCGTGTGCAGCGCATGGCCGCTGGGCAGGTGCTCGAACAGCAGGCGGTAGCGTTGCTCGCTGTTGCGCTGGCGCAGGTCGAGCGACTTCATGCCCGTGATGTCGAACCACGTGCCGTAGAAGCCGTCGGCCTGGCCTTCGAACGGCGCGGCCGGCACCAGCGTGACGCGCAACTGGCGCAGCCCCGAGGTGGTGAGCATGGCCCACTCGAACTCCTGGCGCCGGCCGCCCAGCACCGCCTCGATGCGCGGCTCCAGCGTGGCCCAACCCTGCGCGTCGATGGCCGAGAAGAGCTCGCCCAGCCGCACGCCGATCAGGCGGTCGGTGGGCAGGCCGACGGCGGCCTGGAAGTCGCGGTTGACGAAGCGCGTGACGGCGCCGCGGTCCCAGTAGCCCACCAGCGCCGGCATGTTGTCCACCACCGCGTCCAGGTGCGCATGGGTGCGATCCAGCTCGCGCTCCAGCAGGCGGGTGGCCGTCACGTCTTCCAGCACGGCCAGCGAACGCGCGGTGCCGCCGAGCTCGTCGCGCTCCAGCGTGGCCGACAGCAGCACGTCGATGGCGCTGCCGTCGCGGCGCACGAACTGGTACTCGACGCGATCGCACCGACCGGTGCGGAAGAACGTCGGCAGTACCACGTCGCGCGCGTGCGCCTGCGACGCCGGCGTGAGGAACTCGGACGACATCCGGCCGATCACCTCGTCGCGCTCGTAGCCCAGCAGCGCCAGCCAGCGGTCGCTCACGTTGAGGATGCGCCCGTCCGGGCCGATGGAATGCAGGATGGCCGGCGTGGCCTCGTACAGGCGGCGCACGCGCAGCTCGCTCTCGGCCAGGCGGCTGGCGGTGGCCAGCAACTGGCGGCGCTGGGTCAGCATGGCGGCGACGATGACGGCCAGGTGCGCGAGCATCGTCCGCTGGTGCTCGTCGAGCTTGCGCGGGGCGCGATCGATCACGCACACGGTGCCGATGCGCTCGCCGCCGGGCAGCACGATGGGCGCGCCGGCGTAGAAGCGCACGTCCGGCTCGCCGGTGACGTACGGATTGTCGGCGAAGCGCGGATCGCGCGTCGCGTCGGACACCTCGAACAGCGCGTCGTCGCGGATCGCGTGGTCGCAGAACGCCACGTCGCGCGACGTCTCGTTCGCGCCGGGCATGCCGAAGTTGGACTTGAACCACTGGCGCTGCGCATCGACCAGCGAGATCAGCGCGATCGGCACGCCGCACAGCTGCGCCGCGGTGGCGGTGATGGTGTCGAAGGCCGCCTCGGGCAGCGTGTCGAGCACGCCCAGTTCGCGCAGCGCGGCCACGCGCCGCGTTTCCTCGGTGACGCGCGCCAACGTCATTGCACCAGCCCCACGGCATCCGGATCGATGCGCTGCAGCGGCCCCGGGGCGATGTCCTGCAGCACATCCACGCTCGCGCGCCCGCTGCCTGCATTGCGGGCGACCCAGCGCGCTTCGCCCTGCATCGTGGTCACCAGCGACTGGTCGAGGCGCACGCGGTAGTCCTGGCTCTCCATCATCGTGGCCGCTATCGCGGGAGGCACGTGCAGGCGCTCGGCCAGCAAGGCGCGCGCAGCGGCGGGCTCCGCCTGGATCGCGTGCTGCGCCCGCAGCAGCGCGCGCAGAAGCCTGGCGACGTCGGCCTCGCGGCGCTCCAGCGTCGGCCGTGCGCCCACCAGGCTGAAGTGCTGCGTGTACACGCGCTCCGTCGCGAAGGTGACCGCGTCGCCGGCCAGCGCCAGCGCGGCCGACGCGGCGATCGGCTCCCAGATGGCGATCGCATCCACGCGGTGCTCCTGCAGTGCGGGCACGAGCTGGTCGGGCGGCATGCCCGACACCGTCACGGTGGCCGGGTCGATGTCGTTGAAGACGAGCCAGTTGTCGAGGAAATACTGCGCAGAGCTGCCCAGCACGGTGGCCACGCGCCGGCCGCGGATCTGCGGCGCCTCGGAAATCCGGGCGCTGCGGCGCGCCACCAGCTTGATCTGGGACGACGAGGCGCAGATGGTGGCCACGATGGCGAGCTCGCGATGCGCCGCATCGCCGGTGACCACGAGCAGTTCGGCCGCGGTGGCGAGGTCGACGCGGCCGTCGGCCAGCCACTGGTAGCACTCGCGGCCGCTGGCACAGTCGCGCAGCTGCAGCTCCAGCCCCTCGTCCCTGAAGAACCCGCGCGATTCAGCCACGTAGATCGGCAGCGACACCGGCCCCGACGACACCGCCAGCACCAGCGGCGACGCGGCCTCGGCGCGGCGCGCGAACAGCGCCAGCGCGGCGCCCCACACGAGCGTCCAGGCAAGCGCCCACGCGACGCCCACGAACGCGCGGCGCGTGAGGCGGCGCGGGTGCACGCTCACGCGACCCCCGGTTCGGCGATCAGCACGTCGTCGGCCATCACGCGCCAGGTGTTGCGGCCGGCGTTCTTGGCGGCGTACAGCGCGGCGTCGGCGCGGCCGATGAGCGCCTCGGCCGTCGCCGCGTCCGCCGCGGTGATCTCGCGGCGGAATGCCACGCCGATGCTGGTGGTGAGCGTCAGCGCGCGGCCCTCCACCTCCAGCGGGAGCGCGATGCTGGCGACGATCTTGCGGGCCACGATCTGCGGCTCGTCGACGTTGTTGACGCCCTCCAGGATGATCACGAATTCGTCGCCGCCCAGGCGCGCGACGGTGTCGGTGGTGCGCACGCTCTGCTGCAGCCGCAGGGCGAACGCCTTGAGCACCTCGTCGCCGGCCGCGTGGCCCAGGCTGTCGTTGATGCCCTTGAAGCGGTCGATGTCCAGGTACATCAGCGCGATGCCCGACATCGCGCGGCGCGCTCGCGACAGCGCGAGCGGCATCGCCTCGTTGAAGGCGTAGCGGTTGGCCACGCCGGTGAGCACGTCGGTGCGCACCATCAGGCTCAGCTTCTTCTCGACGTTCTTCAGCGCCGACACGTCGGTGGCCAGGCCGTACAGACCCGCGACGCGGCCGTCCGACTCGATGTCGGGGATGTAGACGTAGTGCAGGGTGCGCGCGACGTCGCCGGTGATCGACTCGGCCTCGAACGTGACGCGCCTGCCGGTCAGCCCGGCCTCGATGCTCTCGCGCCGGCGCTCGTAGGCGACGGGCCGCATGATGTCGCCGATGCGCTGGCCGATGACGTCCACGGCGGGGCGGCGCAGCCACTCCAGGCCCGTGCGGTTGACGAAGCGGTAGCGCTGGTCGGCGTCGAGGTAGGTGATGGCCACCGGCAGGTTGTCGGTGATCGCGCGCAACTGGCCCTCGACCTTGGCGCGCCGGGCCTCGGCCTCCTTCAGCGCGGTGATGTCGAAGGTCATCAGGTAGAAGCCGCGCTGCGCGCCGCCGTCGCTGCGGTCGGGGATCAGGTGGGCCTGGAAGTGCGCCGCGCGGCCGGCGTAGTCCACCTTGCCCTCGAGGCGCGCACGCCGGCCCTGCAAGGCCTCGCGCACATACGGCTCGTGCAGCGCGTACACCGTCTCGCCGAGCGCGGTGCGCATGGGCAGGCCCGGGATGTCGGCCCGGTCGACGCCCAGCGAGCGCAGGCCCGCGTCGTTGGCGTACTGGCAGGTCTCGCTCATGTCGAAGTAGCCCACCATCGCGGGGATCGCGTTGGTGAGGTCGGCCATGCGTTGCTCGCTGCGCGAGATCTCGAGTTCGGCAGCGCGCCGCTCGGTGATGTCCACGGTCAGCGTGTAGCAGCCGCGCACGGCGCCGTCGGGGCCGACGTCGGGGATGTACTCGGCCAGCAGGTGGCGCTCGACGCCGTCGCGGCGCGCGCTGCGCGCCCACTGCACGCGCTCGCCGGCCAGGGCCTTGTCGAGATGGCCCTCCGTCATCGCGTAGGCGTCCTCGCCCAGCACCTCGGCCACGTGGCGACCCACCATGCTGAACGGGTCGTGGCCCAGCCATTCGCGGAACTTCTCGTTGGCGAAGCGGTACCGGTGCCCGTGGTCGATGTAGCCCACCAGCGCGGGCAGGTTGTCGGTGATGTCGCGCAGCTGCTGCTCCGAGCGGTCGCGCTGCCGGTCGCTGCCGACCAGCGCGGCGGTCATCGCGTCGAACTCGCGCGCCAGGTCGCCGAATTCGTCCTGCGTGGTGTTGTGCAGGCGAAAGCTCATGTCGCCGCGACGGATGGCGGCGGCCGCCCGGTCGAGGCGCTGCATGGGCAGCAGCACGCGCCGCTGCACCACCGCGCCGCTGGCCAGCAGCATCAGCAGCATCACGCACGGCGCCGAGAACGCGATCCACTTGAACTCGCTCTCCGCGGCGCGGCGCTGCGCCACGGCGTCCTGGAACCACTGGTAGGCGTAGTCGCTCATCGCCTGCGTGTTCGTGAGGAGCTGGTCCAGCAACGCCTCCTTGCGGCGCTGCGTGAAGCTGTCGTCGGCGGCGGGCAGTTCCTCCAGGCGCGAGAACAGCGCCGGCAGCGCCTGCGTGACGTCGCGCAGTTCCACCAGCGCCGGGTTGCCGGCCGCGCCGCGGTCGTCGGCCAACGCGGCGGCGATCGCGGCGTGGCGCAGGCGCCACTGCTCGGCCGCCCGCGGCTCCGCGTAGCGCGCGTACTCCTGCGTGAGCGCGAGCAGGCCCGCCACCTCGTGCTCGGTGGTCTGCGCGCGCGCCTGTGCGTCGCTCGCGGCGTCCTCGCGCCGGCCGGCCGCGAACACGATGGCCGCGGCCAGGATGCCGGTGCACATCGAGGCGGTGACGAACGCGAGGAGCTGGGAGCGGATGCGCATGGTTGGAGGCCTAGCCGCCCGTTCCGACGGCGCCCGGATTGACCGCCCGCAGCGGCCCCGGCTGGATCAGGTTCAGCACGTTCGGGCGCGCGCCTTCGGCGACGTGGCCCTCACGCTGCGCCCAGCGCACCTCGCCCTCCATGGTGGTGACCAGCGACTGGTCCAGCGACAGCCGGAAGCCCAGTCCGCCCCAGACCCAGTCGACGAAGTGCTGGTCGAGCTTCAACTGCTCGCGCAGGATCGCCTGCGCGTCGGCGGGATGGTCCCGGATGAACTGCTCGGCGCGCTCCAGCGCACGCAGCAGGCGCACGAGCGCGTCGTCGCGGCGCGCCATGACGGACCGGCGGCCGACCAGGTTGTAGTTCTCGATGTAGCTGCCCGTCAGCGGCAGGCGCACGCCCACGGCGTCGATGCCGCGCAGCGCTGCGTAGCCGTAGGGCTCCCACACGGCGACGCCGTCGATGCGACCCGACTGCAGCGCGCCCACCGTCTCCTCGGCCTGCAGCGGCACCATCGTGACGTGGTGCGGGTCGACGCCCACGTTGAGGAGGTGGGTCTCCAGCAGGAACTGCGCGGCGGTGCCGGCGATCACGCCCACCCTGCGGCCATCGAGCTGCTCGCTGCGCGTGACGCCGCTGGCCCTGCGGGCGATCAGCTTCAGGTTGTCGCTGGCGTGCGCCATCGTGGCCACGATGGCGACGTCGGCATGGGCGAAGGCCTGCAGGACCACCGGCATCTCCGAGCTCGTCGCGAGGTCGGCCTGGTCGTCGAGCACCTGGCGCAGGCAGCGCGTGCCGCCGATGCAGTCGGCGAGGACGACCTCCAGGTGCTCGTCGACGAAGAACCCGCGCTCCCGGGCCACGTACAACGGCAGCGACACGGGCGCGCGCGCGGTGGCGATGCGCAGGGACTCGGCCGTCGCGGCGCCGGGCACGAGCCAGGCGAGCGTCGCCCAGGCCAGGGCAGCGGCGGCACGCAGGCGCGTGGTTGGAGGAAGGGGGCGAGCCATCTGTCTCTTCGTTGGTCGAATCGGTCGAGACGCGGGCAGTCTCGACCGTCACCCGCGAGCATCCCGTATCCGGGGCCGGGGCGAAAGCACGAAAAGACGAGGAAAGGGGCTAATTCTGCGTGGAATGCGCCACGTACAGGGACTCGACCCGCCCGGCGCGCAGTTCCAGCACGGTGGAACTCACCAGCGCCAGGTTGCCGGCCTGGCCCTCGTACAGGCTGGAGAAAATGGGGCCCGGCTTTGCCGGGATCCCCAGCGCCTTGCGCAATTCCACGCTCATGCCGCCCAGCCACAGGCCGTCGTCGAAGCGCACCGGCTTGAACCTGGGCGGCAGGTCGGGACATTGCGCCGTCGGCGCGGCACTCGCCGGCAGGTCGACGGCGACCACGGCATCGATGCGGCCGCGCGCCAGCTCGCTGGAGGTGAGCCACAGGCGCTGCGCGGGCGTGGCGTCGGAGACGGTGTAGCAAAGCCAGTCGAGCGCGTCGGTGCCCTTGCCCTGGCGCTGGCTGATGCCCGCGCCGATGGCCTCGCGGGTGGCGGCCAGCGTGGAGCCGTCGAGGGTGACGCGCAGCGTGCCCATCAGCAGCGGACGCACGGGATCTGCGGCGAGCGTGACGGCCGGATCCTTGGGAACGGGCCAGGCCGGCGGCGGCGCGACGGGCGCGTCGGCGGCGCGCGCGGGGTCCAGCGAGGCCGCGGACGCCACGCCCGCAAGGAGCAGGACGAAGAGTCGGCGAATCGAGCGGGTCGGCATGTCTGGGTCAATCTCCGTATTTGTTGGTATGTCGCGAACGCCTCTGCGTGCGTTCGTTTGCGGCCTGTCCCGCCCTGCTGTCGCGTAGTCTCACACGGAAGGCGACAGCTGTCTTGGCATAAGCCGCCAAGGCCGGGGGACATGGTTCCGCGCCGGGTCGATCCTCCTGCATTTCGCTCACGGTCGAGTGACCGCGCGAGCCAATCGGCGGTGATTTCGCACGGTCGCGGCCCCTGGCTGCGGCCCGGAGGGTGACGCAGGGCGGCGCTGCGTCAACGCTCTGACGCGGCATCGAAGTCGCACCCGGGCGCGGGGTCGGGCCCCATTTGGTAGATTTCGGCGTTCACTCAACAGAAGACACCGATGATCGACAAGATCGTTGAAAGCGCCGCGGCCGCCGTCGCGGACGTGAAGGACGGCGCCACCGTGATGATCGGCGGCTTCGGCACCGCCGGCCTGCCCGACGAACTGATCGCCGCGCTGATGGACCAGGGCGCGCGCGACCTGGTCGTGGTCAACAACAACGCCGGCAACGGCGACACCGGCCTGGCCGCGCTGCTGGGCGCCGGCCGCGTGCGCAAGATCATCTGCAGCTTCCCGCGCCAGGTCGACTCCTGGCATTTCGACAAGCTGTACCGCGAGGGCAGGATCGAGCTGGAGCTGGTGCCGCAGGGCAACCTCGCCGAGCGCATCCGCGCCGCCGGCGCCGGCATCGGCGCATTCTTCACGCCCACCGGCTACGGCACGATCCTGGCCGAAGGCAAGGAGACGCGCGAGATCGACGGCACGATGCAGGTGCTCGAATACGCGATCCACGCCGACGTGGCCCTGATCAAGGCCGAACGCGGCGACCGCTGGGGCAACCTCACGTACCGCATGACCGCACGCAACTTCGGGCCCATCATGGCGACGGCCGCGAAATGCACCATCGCCACCGTGCACGAGGTGGTCGAACTGGGTGCGCTCGATCCCGAAACCGTCGTCACGCAAGGCCTGTTCGTCCAGCGCGTCGTTCCCATCGCCCGCACCGCCACCCGCGGCGCGGGCTTCAAGGCAGCCTGACATGACCACCCTTCCCCGCTGGACCCGCGACCAGATGGCCGCCCGCGTCGCCCAGGACATCGAAGACGGCAGCGTCGTGAACCTGGGCATCGGCCTGCCCACGCTGATCGCCAACCACCTGCCGGCCGGCCGCGAGGTGATCCTGCAGAGCGAGAACGGCATCATCGGCATGGGCCCGGCGCCCGCGCCAGGCGCCGAGGACTTCGACCTCACCAACGCCGGCAAGCAGCCCGTCACGCTGCTGCCCGGCGGCTCGTTCTTCCACCACGCCGACAGCTTCGCGATGATGCGCGGCGGCCACCTCGACATCTGCGTGCTGGGCGCGTTCCAGGTGTCGGCGCGCGGCGACCTGGCCAACTGGCACACCGGCGCCGAGGGCGCGATCCCCGCCGTCGGCGGCGCGATGGACCTCGCGATCGGCGCCAAGCGCACCTTCGTGATGATGGAGCACCTCACCAAGGGCGGCGAGAGCAAGCTGGTGGAGTCGTGCACCTACCCGCTGACCGGCCTGGCCTGCGTCAGCCGCGTCTACACCGACCTGGCCGTGATCGACGTCGGTGCGCAAGGGGCCCGGTTGGTCGACATGGTCGAGGGCCTCGGATTCGACCAGTTGCAGGCCGTGACCGCGATCCCGCTTGCGCGCTGACAAGGAAAAACACGTCGCGTCACCGACCGTTCAGCCGCGTCTGGTAGAAATGCTGCACCGCAACGTCGAAAGCAAGCCATGACCGAGGACGAGGTGCGCCAACGCGCCTTCGCGATGCCGCTGCACAACCCGGCCTTCCCGCCAGGTCCGTACCGCTTCGTCAACCGCGAGTACCTGATCGTCTCGTACCGCACCGACCCGGACGCGCTGCGCGCGCTGGTGCCGGCGCCGCTGGAGCTGGCCGAGCCGGTGGTGAAGTTCGAGTTCATCCGCATGCCCGACTCCACCGGCTTCGGCGACTACACCGAGTCCGGGCAGGTGATCCCCGTCACGCTGAACGGCGAGCACGGCGGCTTCGTGCTGTCGATGTTCCTCAACGACCACCCGCCGATCGCGGCGGGCCGCGAGCTGTGGGGCTTCCCGAAGAAGCTGGGCCAGCCCGACCTGCGCGTGCACACGGACACGCTGATGGGCACGCTCGACTACAGCGAGTTCCGCATCGCCACCGGCACCATGGGCTTCAAGCATCGCGGCCTGGATCACGCGGTGGCCAGATCGGCGCTGGAGGCCCCGGCCTTCCTGCTCAAGGTGATCCCGCACGTGGACGGCACGCCGCGCATCTGCGAGCTGGTGCGCTACTCGCTCACCGACGTCACGGTCAAGGGCGCCTGGACCGGCCCCGGCGGGCTCGACCTGCGCCACCATGCGCTGGCGCCCATCGCGGACCTGCCGGTGCTGGAGATCCTGTCGACCGTGCACATCATTGCCGACCTCACGCTGCCCTACGGGTCCGTCGCCCACGACTACCTGGCTTCCTAACTTCCCGTTCCATCTCAGGAGATTCACATGCAACTCAAGGACAAAGTCGCCATCATCACCGGCTCGGCCAGCGGCATCGGCAAGGAGATCGCGCTGGAATTCTCCAAGGAAGGCGCCAAGGTCGTGATCGCCGACCTCTCGCTGGCCGCGGCGCAGGCCACCGCCGACGAGATCAACGCCGGTGGCGGCCAGGCGATGGCCGTGGAGATGAACGTCACCGACGAGGCCGCGGTGGACGCCGGCACCGCCAAGGTCGTCGAGAAGTTCGGCGGCGTCGACGTGCTGATCAGCAACGCCGGCATCCAGATCATCAACCCGATCGTCGACTTCAAGTACGACGACTGGAAGAAGCTGATGGCCATCCACGCCGACGGCGCGTTCCTGACCACGCGCGCCGCCATGCGCGCGATGATCGCCCAGGGCAAGGGCGGCTCCATCATCTACATGGGCTCGGTGCATTCGCACGAGGCCTCGCCGCTGAAGTCGGCCTACGTCACCGCCAAGCACGGCCTGATCGGCCTGGCCAAGGTCGTGGCCAAGGAAGGCGCCAAGGACAGGATCCGCGCCAACGTGATCTGCCCGGGCTTCGTGCGCACGCCGCTGGTGGAGAAGCAGATTCCCGAGCAGGCCAAGGCACTCGGCATCAGCGAGGCCGACGTCATCAAGAACGTGATGCTCAAGGAGACCGTGGACGGCGAGTTCACGACGGTGCAGGACGTGGCGGAGACGGCCGTGTTCCTCGCGGCCTTCCCCACGAACGCGCTGACGGGCCAGTCCATCACCGTCTCGCACGGCTGGCACATGCAGTGATCCGCGCCGGCACCTTCAAGGCCGCCATCTTCGACATGGACGGCCTGCTGATCGACTCCGAGCGCGCCATCTCGGCCGCCTGGATCGAAGGCGCGAAGGCGCTCGGCTTCCAGCTGGAGATGCGCGACTTCATGCGCGTGATCGGCACCGCGTCGCAGCAGTCCGCCGCCATCCTCGTCGACCTGCTGGGCAGCGAGGAGGCCATGCGCGCGACCGCCGCGAAGGCGCATGCGCTGCTGCCGCAGGCCGGCGGCGGCGCGGTGTTTCCGCTCAAGCCGGGCGCGCTGCCGCTCCTGGAGACGCTGCACGCCGCGGGCATCCCGTGCGCGGTGGCGTCGTCGTCGGCCGTGGCGGAGATCCGCCACCGGCTGGGCCACGTCGACGTGCTGAAGTACTTCCGCTGCGTCGCCGGGGGCGACGAGGTGACGCACGGCAAGCCCGATCCCGCGCTGTACCTGCTGGCGGCCGCGCGCCTGGGCGTCGCGCCCGAGGACTGCATCGCCTTCGAGGACAGCGAGAACGGCGCGCGCGCGGCGCAGGCGGCCGGCGTGCGCGTGGTCATCGTGCCCGACCTCAAGCGCCCGCCCGACGACGTCACGGCGCGCGCCCACGGCGTCATCCCCTCCCTGGCCGACGCGATCGATCACGTGCCGCACTGGTTCCCGCGACTGTGAATTCCCTTGCGTCGGACCTCCGCTTTCTCGGCGGCTACCCCGCGGCGACGCTGGACCAGGTGCGCGCACTGATCGCGCAAGGCAAGCTGGGCGAGTACCTCGCGCGCCGCTATCCCGAACGCCACGACGTGCGCAACGACGGCGCGTTGTACGAGCACGCGATGGCGCTCAAGCAGCGCTACCTGCGCAACGCGCCGCTGCTGTCCCGGGTGGCCTACGACAACCGGCTGCAGATCGACCAGCGCGCGCTGGGCACGCTCACCGCGGTGTCGCGCGTCCAGGGCGGCCAGTTGAAGGCGAAGAAGGAGATCCGCGTGGCCGCGATCTTCAAGGACGCGCCGGCCGACATGCTGCAGATGATCGTCGTGCACGAGCTCGCGCACCTGAAGGAGCGCGAGCACGACAAGGCGTTCTACGCGCTGTGCGAGCACATGCTGGCCGACTATCACCAGGTCGAATTCGACACGCGGCTGTACCTGACGTGGCGCGAGCTGCAGGCCGCGGCGAACGTGACGCAAGTCACGCCACCCGACACCTGACTGCAGGCGCGCGATGGGTGCATGGCCCGTGCGGTGCGCTCGCCGCTCGGGATCACGTAACCGACTTCACGAACTGACACGGATTGCGTCGGCGCTCGCACGGTTCGGCAGGACCGGTTGCCTCTATCCTCTGGTCATCCGCAAAGCAGCTTCTTGCCGGCCATCATGACCACTCTCTTCATCGCGCTGTTCGTCGCCATTTCCATCGCCGCCGGGGCCTGGCGCGTCATGGTTGCACGAGGCCGCGCCGCGCAGACCCGGGCCGCCCGCGAGCAGGCCACGCAGGCCGCCCATGCCGCCGTGCGCCAGGGCATGCCCTCCACGAAGCCCGCGGCCACCGAGGACGCGGCGGCCGCCCGCGCCACCGCGCGCGCCAAGGCCCAGCGCGTGATCGCGGCCGAGCAGGCGCGCCGCAAGGCCTCGATCCAGAAGGCCCAGAACGCCGCGCACGTCGACGCCGAACGTCGCGCCAGGGAAGCCGAGGCCGCGGCGCTCGCCTCGACGCTGCCCGCCACCCGCCTGCCCCAGGTCGAGCGTGCGACGCCGGCCGTGCCGCTGAGCAGCGTCGGCGAGAAGACCACGCCGCTGGTGCGCACCGCGACGATCGCCGCTCGCAAGCCCGAGGCGCCCACGGTGCTCAAGACCGCCGCGCAGACGCTGGTGCTGCTCGTGGACGACTCGAAGATGGTGCGCGTGAAGTCCAGCCGCCTGCTGGCCGCGCACGGGTTCCAGGTCGTGACGGCCGTCGACGGCATCGACGCGCTCAAGCAGCTCGACAACTGCTGCCCCGACATCGTGATCACCGACGTCGACATGCCCGAGATGGACGGCTTCGGCCTGGTCAACGCGCTGCGCGGCAACCCGCGCACGCAGCACATCCCCCTCGTGATGATCACCTCGGCCGAGGAACGCCATCGCGAGGAGGCGCTGCGCGTGGGCGTCGGCCTGGTGATGGGCAAGCCCTACGACGAGGCCGCGCTCGTGGCCCACATCCGCAGCTTCAAGTTCTTCGCCCGCGCCGAAGAGCTCGAGTCGCTCGCCTGCGCGTGAGGCCGCGCTGCCGGCACTCCCGGTAGCATGCGGGAATGTCCTTCGTGTTCCCGTTCAAGGGCCGCCTGCCGGGCGGCTCTTTCCATTGGCTCCTGTGGAGCGACGCCCTCACCCTGCTGGCCATGATGGTGGGCCAGGTGGCGCTGCCGTGGTGGATCGCGCAGTCGGGCGGCGCGCACGACCTGTCGGTCTACGGCGTGCTGGTATCGGCGATGTCGTTCGTGGCGCTGCCGCTGCTGTCGCCGTTCGCGGACCGCCATTCCAAGCGCAGCCTGATGACCGTCGGCCTGCTCGGCTTCGCCGTCGCCACCGGCGCGATGGCGGCGTTCGCGACGCTCTCGCACTACCGGCTGGACGTGGTCGTCGCCATCGAGGCCATCACCGTGCTGGCCAGCGCGCTGGTGATGCCGGCCTCCAACAGCATCGTCACCGAACTGGTGCCGCCGTCCGGCCTCTCGCAGGCCCTCGGGCTGCAGCAGACCGCGCAGGCGAGCGGGCGCCTGGTCGGCCCGGCCATCGCCGGTGCCGTGCTCGCCGTCGTGGGCACCGGTCCGACGCTGTGGCTCGGCGCCCTGCTGCTGCTGGCCGCCGCGCTGCTCGCCACGCGCCTGCCGCGGCCCGATCACCCGGCCGCGGTGGCCAGGCCGCGGGGCCGCTGGGCCGACGAGGTGCGCGTGGGCCTGCGCGTCAACTGGGCCATTCCGATCGAGCGCGGCTGGGTGATCTGCAACTTCATCGGCGCCGTGTTCATGGTGCCGTGCATAGCGATGCTCGCGCCGCTGAAGGTGCAGTCGCTGGGCCTGTCGGCGGCCTGGCTCGGCTGGTGCGAGGCCGGGATATCGCTGGGCCTGCTCGTCGGTTCGCTGGGGCCCGCCGCCTGGTGGGCGCGCGCCAGCGGCCGCTTCGGCGCGCGCGTGGGCGGCTCCGCCGCCATGGGCCTGGCGCTGGCGGTGGCCGGCCTCACCGGCGATGGCCACGTGCTCGTGGCCTGCTTCGCGGTGGTGGGCGTCTGCGCCGCCACCACCACGCTGGTTGGCAAGACCCATCGCATGCTCGCGCGCCCGCTCGCGTACCGCGCGCGCATGTCGGCGGCGGCCATCATGACGATCCAGGTCTCGCAGACGCTGGGCCCGGCGCTGGCCGGCGTGGCGCTGCTGCACTGGAGCGTGCGCGGCGTCTACGTGGCGTTCGGACTGCTGAGCGCCGCGTCCGCGCTGGGCTTCTTCCTCGTCCCGGGCTTCCGCGCCTTCATGGCGCTGGAGCACGACGAGGTCGACGGCTGGTACGGCAAGCGGTATCCGGCCGCCTTCGAGGGCCTCTGATCAGCTTTCCAGATGGTGGCGCTGGTGCCATTGCGCCAGCGACTCCTTCGGATACTCGTCGAAGGTGTCGTCGGCCGGACGCACGTGCGCATCGACCCAGTCGGGCTTGTACTCGAGCATCATGTGGGTGACGTCCGGCGGGCGCGACAGCTCGGTGTCGACCGCGCCGGCGTGCGGGTGCACGAGGTCGGGCCAGGTCGGGTCGTAGAGCCACAGGGCCGTGCCGCAGTGCTTGCAGAAGTTGCGTTCGCCCGTGCTGGTGTGGCCGTCCTCCAGCCTGGCCTGGTAGACGTTCAGGTGCTCCTGTCCCGTCACCTTCAGCGTGCGGCGGTCGGCGCCCAGGTTGATGGCGTAGCCGCCGGTGCCCGCCGTCTTGCGGCAGATCGAGCAGTAGCAGCGCATGAACGGCACCGGCTCGTGCGCCGTCACCGAGTAGCTCACCGCGCCGCAGTGGCAGGATCCTTCCAGTTGCATCGTCGCTCTCCGCGTGGCGGGCGCGCGTCCGATCGTGCGCGTCCCTCGCCGGGTTCGGCAAGAGGCGTACCTTACGCGTCAGGCGCTTTGCGGAACGCGATCGCGAGGCGGTTCCAGCTGTTGATCATCGCGATGGCCAGCGTCAGGTCCATGCGTTCCTTTTCGGTGAACTGGGCGGCGAGCGCCGCGTGGACGTCGTCGGGCGCGCCGCTGGTGGAGATGGCGGTGACGGCCTCGGTCCAGGCCAGCGCGGCGCGTTCGCGCGGCGTGAAGAACGGCGTCTCGCGCCAGACCGACACGGCGTGGAGCCGGCGCTCGGTCTCGCCGCCCTTGCGGGCATCGGCCGCGTGCATGTCCACGCAGAAGGCGCAGCCGTTGATCTGCGAGGCACGCAGCTTCACCAGCTCGAGCAGGGGCTTCTCGAGGCCCAGCTTCTCGGTGCCTGCCGAGAAGGCCAGCATCACCTTGATGGCGTCGGGCGAGGCCTTGTAGAAGTCGAGGCGGGGTTCCATGGTCGATCCTTTCGTTGGGGTGCGACTGGATCGTAGGACGGGCCTGGGCACGGCCGGGCGGCCAATCCGGGCGAAGACGAGGAGACCACTGCCGATGCCCGAGAATCGCGCCATGGAACTGCACGTCGTGATCACCGGCGACAAGGATCTGTCGGGCCAGCTGTACCGCCAACTGCGCGACGCGGTCCGCTCGGGCCGGCTGCCGGCCGACGAGCAGCTGCCGCCGTCGCGCCTGCTGGCAGAGCGGCTGCAGGTCTCGCGCAAGACCGTCTCGGCGGTCTACGCCCGGCTCACCTTCGAGAAGCTGCTGGTGGGCCGCGTGGGCGTGGGCACCTTCGTGGCCGCGCCGGCGGCCGCGCGCGCGTCCCCCGCGCCCGCGCGCCCGCTCGCGAGCCACGCCGCGGTCGAGAAGTGGCGCGCGCTGGACCTGCCGCTGCGCCACCCCCCGTCGGCCGGCAGCGCGCGCTACGAGTTCATCGGCGGGTCGCCCGCCATCGAGCTGTTTCCGCATGCCGACTGGCGCCGCTGCACCCTGCACGCGCTGCGCGAGAACGCGCGCACCCGTGCGTTGTACGGCCCGGCCGAGGGCCAGCCCGAGCTGCGCGAGGCCATCGCGCGCCACGTCGGCTTCGCGCGCGGGGTGCGCTGCACGCCGCAGGACGTGGTGGTGACCAGTGGCGCCCAGCAGGCGCTGGCGCTGCTGGCGCGGGTGCTGGTGCAGCCCGGCGACACCGCCGTCGTCGAGGATCCCGGGTATCCGCAGGCGCGCCTGATCCTGGAGGCCAACGGCGCGCGCGTGCTGGGCGTGCCAGTGGACGCCGAGGGCATCGTCGTGGACGCCATTCCCGCCGACGCGCGCCTGGTCTACGTGACGCCGTCGCACCAGTTCCCGCTGGGCATGCCCATGAGCGAGGCGCGCCGCCGCGCACTGCTGGCGCGCGCCGGCGAGATCGGCGCCATCGTGGTGGAGGACGACTACGACAGCGAATTCCGCTACGAAGGCCGCCCCACCGACTCGCTGCAGGGCATGGACGACACCGGCAACGTGGCCATGGTGGGGTCGTTCTCGAAGACGGTCTCGCCGTCGCTGCGCCTGGGCTATGCGATCGCGCCGCCGGCCGTGGCGCAGGCGGTGGCCAACGTGAAGCACCTGGTCGACTGGCACGCGCCCACGCAGACTCAGGCGGCGCTCGCCAAGTTCATGGCCGACGGCGACCTGCAGCGCCACGTGCGGCGGTGCCACGCGGCCTACGCGCAGCGGCGCGAGCGGCTGCTGCACCGCTTCGCCGACGACCTCGCGCCGTGGTTCGAGCTGGTGCCCGCCACCGCCGGCTTCCACATGGCCGCGCTGGCCCGGCGTCCGCTGGACCTGCCCACGCTGCTCAACCTGGCGCGCCGGGTGGACGTGGGCCTGTATCCGCTGGCGGGCTTCTACCGGTCGCAGGCGCCGCGCGACGGCCTGATGCTGGGCTTCGGCGTGATCGCCGCGCAGGACATCGATCCGGCGCTGGATCGGGTGCGCGACGTGCTGCAGCAGATGGCGTAGTTGTCATCCTGCGACTGCGCGCAGGATGACGCTACTTCAGCCGCACGACCAGGTACCCCACCAGCATCGCCTCGAGCTCGCGCATCGCCGCCCTGAGCTCGGCGCCGTCGAGATCGCCGCGCAGTTGCACGGCCGACTTCATCACGTGCTGAACCACCGGCGCCATCGCATGCAGCGTCCTGGGATCGGCCTGCGGTGCGTGGCTGGCGAGGATGGCCTCGACGCGCTCGCGCACCTTGCGCCGCACGCCCGAGATCAGTGGCGACGGCGGCCCCGGACGCTCCACCAGCGTGGCGAACGACGGGTGGTCGGCGCGGAAATCGACGAGGCAGACGGCCAGGGCGTGCCCCAGCTCGGGCGTGGACAGCGACGGCGCGCGTTCGGCCAGGCCGGCCAGCCGGCCCCACAGCGCGTCCACCTGCTGGCCGATCAGCGCGTCGGCCACGTCCTCCTTGGTGCGGAAGAACTGGTACAGCGAACCGATGGACGACTCGGACTGGGCGGCGATGCCGGTCATCGTCGCGGCGTCGAAGCCCTTGGCCGCGAACTCATCGGCCGCGGCGGCCAGCAAGGCCTCCACGCGCAACTGGCCGCGCGCGCGGCGCGGCGCACGCGGCGCGGCGGCCACGGCGTCGTCGGCCGGGGCGACGGAATCCCCTGGAACGGACAGGGCGCTGGACACTTGTGAGTGCTCCCTCATAAAATTGTAGATGAGGATGTCCTCATATTAATCCGGAATGCCGCCATGCCCAACGCCACTCCCCTCAAGCTCGATCCTGCCACGACCGCGCTGGTGCTGATCGATCTCCAGCAAGGCATTCTTCCCTATGCCCAGGCGCCGTACGACGGCGCGGCGGTGCTCGCGAAGGCGGTGCCGCTGGCCACGGCGTTCCGTGCGGCGAAATCGCCGGTGGTGCTGGTGAAGGTGGGATTCTCGGCGGACGGTGGCGACGCGCTGAAGGCGACCGTCGATGCGCCGAACCCGCCCGGCGCGCCGCCCGCGCACTGGCTGGACGACACCCCGGAGCTGCCGCCGCAGCCGGGCGACATCCACATCCTGAAGCGCCAGTGGGGCGCGTTCCACGGCACGGAGCTGGACCTGCAGCTGCGCCGGCGCGGCATCAAGACCATCGTCCTGGCCGGCATCGCCACGGCGATCGGCGTGGAGTCGACGGCCCGCTTCGCCTGGGAGCTGGGCTACGACATCGTCTTCGCCGAGGACGCCACGAGCGGCCCGGATGCCGCGATGCACGCGAATTCCTTCGAGAAGGTGTTCCCGCGCCTGGGGCGCGTCCGAAAGACCGCCGACGTGCTGGCAGCGATTTCCTGATTCAACCGTAGTTGCGGATCCACTCCAGCCCGGAGCTGTAGGCCGCCTCGATGGCGGTGTCCTCGTCCGTGTACGCGCCGCGGGGCACGGCGATTTCGCGGGGCCGCGTGGGCCACACCTGCTTGGAGACGATCAGGTTCGGGGCGAAACGTCCTGCGTCGACCGGCTTGGCACTGCAGAGCAGTTCATAGTTCTGCCACTTGAAGACCCGTGTCGTGTCCATCACCGCTCCTGCTGTAGAGATGCACAGTATGCGCCACCGCCGATGACAGATCCGGAGCGCGCCGGCGGGGTCGCGCAAACCACGGGTTTTCATAGGGCGGCCTGTTGCAGGCGAGCATCGCCGCGACGTCGCGGATATTTCGCGCAACGGTGTCAACCGCGGCTCGCCGGGCGCCGTTGAACCTCCAAGTCCGGCCACTGCCGGGCCCGCTCGAGAGAGTCGGAGCCAAAAACGAATCTCGTCTTATCTGGAAACCCGAAATGACCAAGACCCTCATCGTTGCCGCCCTGCTCTCGTCCTTCGCAGCGGTGTCCTTCGCCCAAGCCTCCGCCCCGGCCGACGGCGCATCGGCTCCGGCCAAGCACGTCAAGGCCAAGAAGGCGAAGAAGGCGCACAAGGCCGCGTCCGCCGCGACGAACCCGGAAGCGAGCCCTGACAAGAAGGGTGGCAACTAAGCACTTCCCCGGTCGCACGACCGGAGAAGGCCGGTTGCGAGCCGGGCGCACCACGCCCGCTCAGCTGCGGAAAGGGTCGACGAGAGTCGGCCCTTTTTGCTGCGCGCGCGACAATCGCCGCCCACGATGTCCCCCACGCGCGCCCCTCGCCAGGCCCACCATGTCTACGTGGTGCTGCTCGACGACCGCGTCTGGAACGAGCCCGCGTTCCGCAAGGCCAACCCCGACCACGCGCTTGCCCGGCCCTGCGTCTACGTGGGCATGACCGGCCTCGACCCCGACCTGCGCTTCGACAAGCACAAGGCCGGCATCCAGTCCAACCGCTTCGTCTTCAAGTACGGCCTGCGCCTGCTGCCCGAGCTGTACGCCGTCTACAACCCGATGCCTTACGAGGCGGCGCGGGAGATGGAGGTGGAGCTGGCGATCGGGCTGCGCGAGGCGGGGTACGGGGTGTGGCAGGCGTAGGCGTATCCTGGCGGCCTCTCCACGGCCGGGCTACCAGCATGACGATGACCAAGACACTGATGATCGTGGCCGAGCTGGCCGTGATCAATTGGGCGCTGATCGTGGCCGCGAGCCTGATCAAGTCCAAGGCGTGGAAGCCGTCGGGGCTGATGGCCGCCATGGGCAATCGCGAGAAGGACCAGCCCTGCGACGGCTTCCCGGCCCGCACCGAGCGCGCCGCGAAGAACATGCTCGAGAACATGGTGCTCTTCACGGCGCTGGCGCTGGTGGCCAGCGTGGGCGGCGTCGCCGACCCCCACGTCGAGCTGGGCGCCCGCATCTTCTACTGGGCGCGGATCGTCTACATCCCGATCTACATGATCGGCATCCCGGTCGCGCGCACGGGCATCTGGGCGATCAGCGTCATCGGCATGGGGTTGATCTTCGCTTCGATCGTGCAAGCGCTGCCTTGACGGCGGTTCATCTTCCAGACGGCGGTGCTCAGAACCGTCGCGAAGGCGACCCACGCCACCAGCGGCACCGCGGTGGCCGCGGCGGGCCTGTCCACGGGGCGGGCGGCGGCGACGTAGGCCGTCGCGGTGGCCGCGATCGCGGCCGAGCCGGCGGCCGCCGCGCCCAGGTCGTGGCGTCCGAAGAACAGCCTGGACCAGCCCGCGATCATCGCCACATTGGCGGCGCACAGGCCCAGCGCGCGGTTGCGCTCGGGGGTCGCGGGCTTGCGCGCGAGGCGATAGGCACCGACGGCCAGCGCGCCGTCGAGCAGCGTCCACACCACGGGAAACACCGCCCTCGGCGGATTGAAGCGCGGCTTGCGCAGCAGGGCGTACCAGATCCTGTTGGAGCGCGAGCGCGACGGGCTGTCGCCCAGCGATACCCATGCCGGAGCGACGAGCGCCGTGGCCGCCAGCGCGGCCGCGACGGGGCGGGACAGGCTGCCGTCTTCGAACAGGTTCTTCTGCTGCATGCGTTTGACTCCTGTCAATGGATGCGCGTGGGCAGCAAGGCACGCGCCCGGGCGTCACGCGCACGTCGATTGCCGACTCGGTCGCATGCTCGAGAACCTGCCCGATTTCGTCGGCCACGCGCTGCGCGACCAGCGCGCCGGCCTGGACCAGCTCGCGTTCAACCGCCTGCCCCTGCGCGGCGGCCAGGGCGCGATCACCGTCACCAGCCTGGCCTTCGTCGACCACGGCCCGCTGCCGGCGCTCTACACCGCCGACGGCGAAGGCGTGTCGCCGCCGCTGCAGTGGACCGGCGTGCCCGGGTCCGCGACCTCGGTGGTGCTGATCGTCGAGGACGCCGATTCGCCCACGCCGCATCCGCTGGTGCATGCGATCGCGGTGGCGTTGCCGGCGGGCGACGGCACGTTGCGCCAGGGTGCGCTGGACGACGATGCCGACGCCCCCGAAGAGAGCCGCCTGGGCCGCAACTCGTACCTGCAGCACGGCTGGCTGCCGCCCGACCCGCCGCCCGGCCATGGTCGCCACCGCTATGCGTTCCAGGTGTTCGCGCTGGCCGGCGATACCGCGTTGCCCGAGGCGCCGGGCCGCGACGCGCTGATGGAGGTGCTCGCGCGCGACGCCATCGCAAGCGGCCTGGTCGTCGCCACCTACGAGCGGCGCGACACCACCGTGAACGCGTCCGAAGAGGCCGTGCCGCTGGGCGCGACGCTCGCCTGAAAGCCACCACTGCGCGTAGAGCTATCGAGCTCGCCGGATAATGACACCCATCATGAAAACAACTCGCCACTTCCTCGCCCGCGTGGGCCGGGTGAACAAGGCCACGCTCGCCACCTGAGTGCTCTTCGACCCATTCGTCGGAGGGCCGCCGCGCCCTGCCGACACCAGCGAACCCCGGCAGGCGCAAGTCTCCCGGGGTTTCGTCTTTCTCCACCTGCAAGGCACGCCATGCGCACGTACGACAAGCTGATCGCCACGATTCCCGACCGCCGGGACGTGGCCTCGCCACGCCCGTGCTCCGGCCACGGGACCCGACAAGACGGCTGACCGCCCCGGTGATCTTCCAGGCGGCGGCTGCGACGAACAGCACTCCCTGAGAGAATCACCATGACCACGAACATTTCCCGTCTTCGCAACCTGCGCAACATCGGCGTCATCGCGCACGTCGACGCAGGCAAGACCACCACCACCGAACGCATCCTGTTCTACACGGGCGAGAACCATCGCATCGGCGAAGTGCATGACGGCAACACCCGCATGGACTTCGACCCGCAGGAACGCAAGCGCGGCATCACCATCAACAGTGCAGCCATCACGGTGCACTGGAACGGCACGCAGATCAACCTGATCGACACGCCCGGGCACATCGACTTCAACATCGAGGTCAACCGCTCGCTGCGCGTGCTCGACGGCGCGGTCGTCGTGTTCGACGGCGTGGCCGGCGTCGAGCCGCAGACGGAGACCAACTGGCGACTCGCGGACAAATACCGCGTGCCGCGCATCGCCTTCGTCAACAAGCTCGATCGCACGGGCGCGGACTTCGCGCGCGTCGTCGCGATGATGCAGGATCGCCTGGGCGTGGTGGCGTTGCCGTTGCAGTGGCCGATCGGCGCGGAAGCCGACTTCCGCGGCGTCGTCGACCTGCTGCGGATGCGCGCGCTCGTCTGGGACCAGGACGACGCGAGCGCGCCGCCACGCGTGGCCGACGTGCCCGCCGAGCTTCTCGCCGAAGCCCGGCGCGCCCGCGCGCGCCTGGTGGAGGCCGTCGTCGAACAGGACGACGCGCTGCTGGACGCGTGGCTGCGCGGCGACGAGATCGCGGTCGAGTCGCTGCAGGCGGGACTGCGCGCGGGCACGCTGGCCGGCGCGTTCGTGCCGGTGCTCGCGGGCTCGGCCTTCAGGAACCGCGGCGTGGAGCCGCTGCTGGACGCGGTCGTGGACTACCTGCCAAGACCTGGAGAAGTGAATCATGAAGACGCCATCCTGAATGCCGACCCCGATGCGCCGTTCGCGGCCCTCGCGTTCAAGGTCGTCGCCGACGACCACGGCGCGATGACCTTCGTGCGCGTGTACCGCGGGCGCCTCGCGCGCGGCGCGAGCGTGTTCAACGTGGCCACCGGCCGCAACGAACGCGTCTCGCGCGTGTACGAGGTGCATGCGGACAAGCATCTCGAGAAGGACGAGCTGGTGGCGGGCGACATCGCCGCCGTCGTCGGACTCAAGGACACGCTGACCGGCCACACCCTGGCCGATCGCGCTCATCCGGTTCACCTGGAGGAGATCGTCGTGCCCGAGCCCGTGATCGACGTGGCGATCGAGCCGAAGTCGCAGGCCGACCAGCAGAGCCTGGGCAAGGCGCTGCAGGCCATGCTGCGCGAGGACCCGAGCCTGAAGTTGCGTCACGACGCCGACTCCGGGCAGACGATCCTCTCGGGCATGGGCGAGCTGCAGCTCGAGGTCTCGATCGAGAAGCTGCGGGCGCGCCACGGCGTGGAGGTGTCGGTGGGCCGCCCGCAGGTGGCTTACCGCGAGACCATTTCAACGGACAGCGAGGTACATCATGTGCACAAGAAGCAGACGGGCGGCCCCGGCCAGTTCGCGGAGCTGACGCTGCGTCTCGCGCCCCTGGCGCGCGGCGAGGGCTTCCGCTTCGCCAACGAGAGCGTCGGCGGCGCGATCCCGCGCGAGTTCGTTCCCGCGATCGAGGCCGGCATCCGGCGCGCCGCGCAGGTGGGCGTCGTCGCCGGGTTCCCCACCGTCGACTTCGAGGCGACCGTGCTGGACGGCGGCTTCCACGAACGCGACTCGTCGTCGCTGGCCTTCGAGCTGGCCGCGGCGGCCGCGTTCCGCGAGGCGGCGGCCCGCGCGAACCCGCTGGTGCTGGAGCCGGTGATGGCCGTCGAGGTCATCACGCCGATCGAGCACCTCGGCGACGTGATCGGCGACCTGCATCGCCGGCGCGGCAACGTGCTGGGCCAGGTCCAGCGCGGCAACGCGTCGGTGGTGACGGCCACGGTACCGCTGAGGGAGATGTTCGGCTACATCGGCCACCTGCGCGCCATGACCTCGGGACGGGCGCAGTACTCGATGCAGACGAGCCACTACGACGCGGCGCCGGCGCGCGAACGGCTGGCGCTGGCGGCCTGACCGCCGCCCGGAGGGCGCGTGTTCCGCGAGGGGCACGCGCCCTTCCCTTGTGCGATCGGCGGGCTTGTCGGTTGCTTCGGGTTGCGCATGCGAAACGAACAGGGCGGCATGTCGACACGGCGGTGCGTCGCCGGCTTGGCGGTCGTGCTCGTCCTGTCGTCGCAGGCGCGCCGGGCGACGGCACAGGCCGGCGAGACGGCGGCGCAGCAGGTCGAGGTGACCGCCGCGCGCCCGGGCCCCCACGACGAGAAGACGCTCGCCCAGCTGCTGAGCGCGCGGGAGGCCTTCGAACGCCACCATGCACTCGCGCCCGCTGCCATCCTGGCCTTCCGCCTGTACCCGCGGCTGCATCCGCAGGACCTGCCCGGGATGCGTCTCTACCTCGTCGACGGCAACCGGCGCCGCGAGGTCTCGCTCGACGACCAGCAGCGCTTCGCGCTCGACCCGACCTGGACCCGCGCGGACGCCGACCGCGGCGTGCTGCTGCAGACCAGCCTGCCCGACGGCGCCGTCGCATGGAAGGTCGACGTGCGCACGCCCGGCATCGCCGCCGACCGGCGCCGCCTCGGCGACCTGCGGCTGGAGTGCGAGGCCGACACCTTCCACGGCAACCTGCAACGCGGGCTGCGCACGCCGATGTCGGCCGTCCTCGACGCCAGCGACGAGCTGTGCCTGCTCGACGACGCGCAGGTGTGGTTCGCGGAGCGGCCGATCTTCGGCGTGACGCTGGTGTCCGGCGCGCGACGCCGCACGCTGCCCTACGACTACCTGCACGGCAGCACCGGCACGATGGCGCTCGCCGGCCTGTTCGACTGGCCCTACGCGCTGCGCGATCGCGCGTACTTCCTGCCGCTGGACGACAGGTCGTGGCCGGACGACACCGAGGTCGTCTTCGATGCGATGGACGACCCGCAGCCGGGCGCGACGCCATGAGCGCTCCACGCGTCGCGGCGCTCGTCGTCGTGCTGGCCGCCGTGTGCGCCGGCGGCTGCAGCAGCGTCGGCAATGGCCGGATCGCGCAGCTCGACGACGCCCATGCGCAGGCGCTGCTCGTGCCGGGCCGCACGACGCGGGACGACGCGCGGCAGGCCCTTGGCGACGGCGCGGTCATCCGCTTCCAGAGCGGCATGGAGACCTGGCGCTACCAGTATCGCGAAGGGATCGCCAAAGGCTGGGACGACGTGCCCTACGTCAACCTGGTCGTTGCCCGGATCGATCCGCTGACCCGGGAGCTCGTGCTGTTGTTCGATGCGAGCGGCGTCCTCAGGCGCTGGTCGCTGCAGGCGTACCGGGCGCGCCACGACGCCGCCGCGCCGCCTTGACGGCGAACCCGACCGGCAAGAGGGACTTGCCGGATATAGTTGCATACGGTACTATCTCATCATGAATAATCAGGACAGAAATCGTTCGGCCGTCTCGATGGCCGCCGCCGAGCGGGCCCACAACCGCGCCACCGGCGGTGGCGGGCTGGGCGACATCGCGCTCTACATCCTCATGCGCACCTGCAACGAGATGATGGGCGAGCGCCTGAGCGGCCTGCTGGCGCCGCACGGGCTGGCCCCGGTCGGCTACATCACGATGATGGCGCTCTACAGCCGCGTGGAGAACCTGGCCAACCCGTCCGAGCTCAGCGAGGCCACCGGCGAGACACGCGGCAACATGACGCGCATCTGCGACGAGCTGGTCGACAAGGGCTGGATGAAGCGCGTGCCGAACCCGGAAGACCGCCGCCGCGTCGACCTGTCGCTGACGGATTCGGGCATGGCCCTGCTCAACACGCTCGCGCCGCAGCTGCGCCAGAACGCGGACGACTTCTACAGGAGAACCTTCAGCAAGACCGAGAAGACGACGCTGCAGCACCTGCTGACCCAGCTGTCGGTTGCCCTCGCCGACGAACTCTGACTCCCGAGGCGCCCGTGTTCCGGGTGCCCTTTTTTTGACCAAATGGTTTCAAAATGAACTATCAATCAAGTGACTATTGCCACGGAAATCAAAGGCTACGACTGGCGTCGGTCGTCGTCGCGGCGATGCTGGCCGTGCTCGCCGGCTGCGCGCCGCTGCCCGTCAAGGATCCCGCGCCCGTGCTCGCCAGCGCGCGCGTGGCCGACATCGTGTCGGACGCGTCCGCCATCGCCACGGCGACACCCGCGGCGAAATCGGCGCCCGTGCTCGGCGACTACGGCGACGCGCAGCTGGACCGGCTCGTCGTCCTCGCCCTGCAGGACTCGCCGACGATGGCCGTCGCCCAGGCGCGCGTGCGCCAGGCCGACACCGCCGCCGGCCAGACCGAGGCCGCGGCCGGCGCGAACCTGGCGCTCGACGGCCAGGCCACGCGCGAGCGCTATCCGCAACACAGCCTCTATCCGCCGCCGATCGGCGGGTCGTGGCGCACCAGCGGCCACCTGGCGCTGGACTTCTCCTACGACTTCGACTTCTGGGGCCGCAACCGCAGCGCCCTCGACGCCGCGCTGGGCCGCGCGCAGGCGAGCCGCGCCGACGCGCAGGCCGCCGCGGCGACGCTGGCCACCAGCGTCGCCCGCACCTACTTCCAGTGGCAGGCCGCCGACCAGCACCTGCGCATCGCGCAAACCATCGAGACGCAACGCACGGCGCTGGTCGAACGCCAGGCCCGACGCGTGCGTGCCGGTCTCGCGCCGGGCGCCGATCTCGCGCCGCTGGCGGCCGACGCCGCCGCCCCGCGCCAGAGCATCGTGCAGCTGGAGACGCAGCGCGCCCAGGCCCAGCGCCAGTTGCAGTCGCTGGTGGGCGTGCATGCATTGCCCGCGCTGGAGCCGGCGCCGCTGCCCGCGCCGGCCGCCGTGCCCGATGCCGACGTGCGCCTGGACCTGCTCGCGCGCCGTCCGGAGATCGCCGCGGCGCGCGACCGCGCGCAGGCGTCGCTGGAGGACGTCGACTCGCAACGCGCCGCGTTCTATCCCGACGTGAGCATCAGCGCGCTGGCCGGCTTCGACGCGCTGCAGCTGAGCTCGCTGCTGCACGGCGCGAACCGGGAGATCGCCGCGACGCCCGCGATCCACCTGCCGATCTTCGACGCCGGCCGCCTGCGCGCCGGCCTGGACGCCCGGCGCGCCGACGTCGCGCTGGCCGTCGCGCAGTACGACCAGGCGGTGCAGCAGGCGGTCGGCGAGGTCAACGACGCGACGCTGCGCGTGCAGGGCGCGCTGCGCGAGGCCGCGCCGCTCGCCGCGCAGGTGCACGCCCGCGAGCGCGACCTCGCCAGCGCCCGCGCGCGCGAGGCCGCCGGCCTCATCGACGGCCAGCAGCGCCTGGTCGACGAGCTCGTGCTCACCGGCCTGCAGGACCAGGCGCTGGGCCTGCAACTGCAGACGCTGCTCGCCCGCATCGACCTGGACCACGCCCTCGGCGGCGCCCTGCCCGCGCCGGCGCAGGTCGCGACCAGCGCCCGCTGAACCCCCGAACGATCGAACAAGAGGAACACACACCATGACCGACACCAACACCACCCCCGCCGTCGAACAACCCGCGAACAAGCGCTCGCGCGCCAAGGCGCTGCTGCTCGCCGGGGGAACCGTCGCGATCGCGGCCGTCTCCTACGCCGTCTGGGTGCTGGGCTACGCGCAGTACCGCGAGAGCACCGACGACGCCTACGTGCAGGCCAACCTCGTCTACGTCAACGCCCAGGTGGGCGGCACCGTCACGGCGCTCGGCGCCGACGACAACCAGCCGGTGAAAGCCGGCCAGACGCTCGTCTCGCTGGATCACGCCGATGCCGCCGTGGCGCTGGCCGACGCCGGCGCGCAGCTGGGCCTGGCGGTGCGCCAGGTGCGCGAGCAGCAGGACGCCGTCGACGAAGGCCTGGCCGTCGTCGCGCAGCGCCGCACCGACCTGCAGCGCGCCACCGATGATCTCGCGCGCCGCACGCAACTGGCCGGCACCGACTCGATCGCGGCCGAGGACCTGCAGCACGCGAAGCAGGCCGTGGCCGCGGCGCAGGATGCGTTGACCGTGTCCGAGAAGACGCTCGCGAAGACGCGCGCGCCGGTCGCCGGCATCTCGCTGCGCCAGAACCCCTCGGTGCTGCGCGCGCGTGCCGCCTTCGTGCAGGCCTCGCTGGCCACCCAGCGCAACGACGTGCAGGCGCCGATGGACGGCGTCGTCGCGCGCCGTTCGGTGCAGGTCGGCCAGCACGTCGCGCCGGGCGCGGCGCTGCTGGCCGTGGTGCCGCTGCAGGGCGCATGGATCGACGCCAACTTCAAGGAGCCGCAGCTGCGCCACATCCAGGTGGGCCAGGCCGCCACCGTGTCCACCGACCTGTACGGCGGCCACGTGGAGTACCACGGCATCGTCGCCAGCATCGCGGCCGGCTCCGGCGGCGCGTTCTCGCTGCTGCCGCCGCAGAACGCCACCGGCAACTGGATCAAGGTGGTGCAGCGCGTGCCGGTGCGCATCGCGCTGGACCCGAAGGAGCTCGCCGCGCATCCGCTGCGCGTGGGCCTGTCCACCGACGTGACGATCGACACCCGGCAGCGCAGCGACGAGCAGAAGCCCGCGATGGCGCTGCCCGGCGCGAACTTCTCCACGCCTGTGTTCGACGCGCAGCTCAAGACCGCCGAGGCGCGCGCCGACGCGCTGGTCGCGCAGGAAGCCGGGAGCGCCCAGTGACCACCGCCGCCCTCTCGGCGGACGCTGCGCCAGCCCGGGCCGCCGCGCCGGCGGCGATCCCGCCGCACCTGCTGCCCATCTTCACGATCGCGGTCGCGCTGTCCACGTTCATGGAGGTGCTGGACACCTCGATCGCCAACGTCGCCGTGCCCACCATCGCCGGCAACCTGGCGGTGAGCCCCAACATGGGCACGTGGGTGATCTCGTCGTACGGCCTGGCCGCGGCCATCGTGGTGCCGCTCACCGGCTGGATCGCGCGCCGCTTCGGCGAGGTGAAGACCTTCTGCGTGTCGGTGCTGCTGTTCACCATCGCCTCCGCGCTGTGCGGCCTGGCCACGAGCCTGCCGATGCTGGTGGGCTTCCGCTTCCTGCAAGGCCTGGTGTCGGGCCCGATGGTGCCGTTGTCGCAGACGCTGCTGCTGCAGAACTACCCGCCGGCCAAGCGGGGCATGGCGATGGCGCTGTGGTCGATGACCGTGGTCGTCGCCCCGATCTTCGGGCCGCTGCTGGGCGGCTGGATCACCGACAACGCGACCTGGCCCTGGATCTTCTACATCAACGCGCCGATCGGCGTGTTCGCCGCGATCACCGCGTGGACGCTGCTGCGCCATCGCGAGACGCCGACGGCAAGCCAGCCGATCGATGTCGTCGGACTCGTCGCGCTGTTCATCGGCGTGGGCAGCCTGCAGCTGATGCTGGACAACGGCAACGACCTCGACTGGTTCAACTCCAACGTGATCGCCACGCTGGCGGTGGTCGCCGTCGTCGGCCTCACGTTCCTGGTGATCTGGGAACTGACCGACGACCATCCGATCGTCGACCTGTCGCTGTTCAAGACACGCAACTTCCGCTTCGGCGTGATCGCGATGGCGCTCGGCTACATGGCCTTCTTCGCGATGACGGTGCTGCTGCCGCTGTGGCTGCAGACGGTGATGAACTACACGCCCACGTGGGCCGGCATCGCCACCGCGCCGGTGGGCATCTTCGCGCTGATCGTGTCGCCGCTGGTGGGCAAGAACAGCCACCGCTTCGACCTGCGCCTGGGCGCGTCGCTCGCGTTCGTCGTGTTCGGGCTGACCGCGTGGTGGTTCTCCACGTTCGACCTCGACACGTCGCTGGGCCACCTGATCTGGCCGCGGCTGCTGCAAGGCGTCGCCGTCGCGTTCTTCTTCATCCCGATCAACCAGATCCTGCTCTCGGGCGTGACGCCGGAGCGCATGGCCGCGGCCTCGGGCCTGTCGAACTTCTTCCGCACGCTCTCGGGCAGCATGGGCACGGCCATCGTGACGACGCTGTGGGCGCACCGCACGCAGGTGCACGAGGTGCGGCTGGCAGAGAACCTCACCGCCAACGGCGTGGCGTCGCAGTCCTATCTCGACGGCCTCTCGCAGGCCGGCGTGCAAGGCAACGCGGGCTACGCGCAGGTGCAGGGCCTGATCCACGCGCAGAGCGCGATGCTGGCCACCAGCGAGGTGTTCTGGGGCATCGCCATCCTGTTCGGCGTTCTGATCGGGTTCGTGTGGCTGACGAAGCCGCCGTTCGGCGTGGCGGGTGGCACGGGCGGGCACTGAGCACGAGCCCTCCCGCACGCACCGCCCCCCGGCGGTCATCCTGCGCGCAGTCGCAGGATCCACTCCGGGGCAAGCGCCGCCCGACGCGTGGATCCTGCGACTGCGCGCAGGATGACTGCCACGCTATGATGGACTCGCCCTTCCCCATCGAAGGGCACGTCGCTCGGACGGTTCCGGGCGCTCACGTGAAAGTCCTCCCATGTCCTCTTCCTCGGGCAAGCGCCGCTTCGCGCGCATCGATCGCCTCCCTCCCTACGTCTTCAACATCACGGCCGAACTGAAGCTCGCCGCGCGCCAGCGGGGCGAAGACATCATCGACCTGAGCATGGGCAACCCCGACGGGGCCACGCCGGCGCACATCGTCGCCAAGCTCACGGAGGTCGCCCAACGGCCGGACACCCACGGCTACTCCGCGTCCAAGGGCATCCCGCGCCTGCGCCGCGCGATCTCGCACTGGTACCAGGATCGCTACGGCGTCGAGATCGATCCCGACAAGGAGGCCATCGTCACGATCGGCTCCAAGGAAGGCCTGGCCCACCTGATGCTGGCCACGCTCGACCGCGGCGACACGGTGCTGGTGCCCGACCCGAGCTACCCGATCCACATCTACGGCGCGGTGATCGCCGGCGCCGACATCCGCTCGGTGCCGCTGGTGCCCGGCGTCGACTTCTTCGCCGAACTCGAGCGCGCGATCCGCGGCAGCTACCCCAAGCCCAAGATGATGGTGCTGGGGTTCCCGTCGAACCCGACGGCGCAGTGCGTGGAGCTCGACTTCTTCGAGCGCGTGATCGCGCTGGCGAAGAAGCACGACATCTTCGTGGTGCACGACCTGGCCTACGCCGACATCGTGTTCGACGGCTGGAAGGCGCCGTCCATCATGCAGGTGCCCGGCGCCAAGGACATCGCGGTGGAGTTCTTCACCCTCAGCAAGAGCTACAACATGGCCGGCTGGCGCATCGGCTTCATGGTGGGCAACCCCGACCTCGTGGCCGCGCTGGCGCGCATCAAGAGCTACCACGACTACGGCACGTTCACGCCGCTGCAGGTGGCCGCCATCGCGGCGCTGGAGGGCGACCAGGCGTGCGTCGGCGAGATCGCGGCGAAGTACCAGGCGCGTCGCGACGTGCTGCACAAGGGCCTCACGGAGATCGGCTGGGACGTGGAATGCCCCAAGGCCTCGATGTACATCTGGGCGCGCATCCCGCCGCAGTACCGCGACCTCGGCTCGCTGGAATTCGCCAAGCGGCTGCTCGAGAAGGCCAAGGTCTGCGTCTCGCCGGGCATCGGCTTCGGCGACCACGGCGACGACCACGTGCGCTTCGCCCTGATCGAGAACGAGTCGCGCATCCGCCAGGCCGTGCGCGGGATCAAGTCGATGTTCAAGGCGGACGCGGCGGTCGCGGCCTGAGCGCGGTGGATCCTGCGAGTTCGCGCAGGATGACAAGCCACCGCCATCCTGCATTCAGGCAGCTTCGCCATCGGCGGCCGGCGCCGCACCCTCGGCAATCGCCGCCTGCCGCTTCGAGTGCACGTGGCGGATGCCCAGCGCGATCAGGATGCGCGTGGTCACCGACAGCGCGGCGATGAAGATGCCCACCAGAAGCGTGTCGCGCTCCTGCTCGCGCGTGTCGGCCTGGCGCCGCATCAGGAAATCACGCTCGGTCTGGGCCAGCACGGTCACCTGCTGGCGGATCGCCAGCATCGCGGCGCCGTCGTCGCCGTTGCGGATCGCCTGCTGGGCCGCGTTGAATCCCTGCTGCTGGCGCACGGCGATAGTGCGCCCCAGCTCGGCCACCTTGGCGGCGACCGCCGTGTCCAGGTTGGCGAGGTGGGCCTCCTGCTTCGCGCTCGCCGCGAGCAGGGTCTTCAGGTGCGCAGAATTCTCGGCTTCGGTCTTCAGCGCGGTCTGGAAGACGGACAGGTGCGAATCGTCGCCGGTGATGATGAAGTCGCGCTGCGCCTCGTCGGCGTTCTGCACCGAGATGAACAGGCCGTCGACGACGTCGAGCACCTCGTAGGCGCGGTCGACGCGATCGCGCGTCTGGATCGTGAGCTGGTGGTAGTGGAACGACAGCCACGCGCCCAGCACCACCACCATCGCCATCGGGATGGCGGCGATCGAGTGCCACAGCACCAGCCGGCGCGGCGGCCAGCTGATCGTCTTCCAGAACTTCTCCATGATGTCCACAAGGCCAGGTCAAGTACCCCTGGCAAACCGCAGTCCTGTCGGGTTCGCCACAGGCCGCTACCATCGGTGTCGCGCCCATTTTTCCAACCGACGAGGCCCGCCATGCAAGTGATCACGCCCCACCCCTCCGATCTCGGCGACGGCTTCCTCGTGCACCGCGCGCTGCCCAGCGCCGCGCGGCGCGCGGTGGGGCCGTTCGTGTTCCTCGACCAGTTCGGCCCGGTGCAGCTGGGCCCCGGCAAGGGCCTGGACGTGCGGCCGCATCCGCACATCGGCCTGGCCACGGTGAGCTACCTGTTCGAGGGCACGATCCTGCATCGCGACAGCCTCGGCAGCGTCGTGCCCATCCGTCCCGGCGAGGTGAACTGGATGACGGCCGGCCGCGGCATCACGCATTCGGAGCGCTCGCCCGACGAGCTGCGCGCCGACGGCCCGCGACTGTGGGGCCTGCAGTTCTGGGTGGCGCTGCCGCTGGCGCTCGAGCAATGCCCGCCGGCCTTCGCGCACCACGGCGCCGACGAGATCCCGCGCGTGACGCGCCCGGGGGCGCGCCTGCGCGTGGTGCTGGGCGAGGCCTTCGGCGCGGCGTCGCCGGTCGAAGTCACGTCGCCGATGTTCCTGGTGGACGTGCGCCTGGAGCCGGGCGCGACGCTGGAGCTGGAGGTGGCCCACGCCGAACGCGCGGCCTACGTGCTGGAAGGCGAAGTGCGCGCCAACGACGCCGAGACGCCCACGGCCAGGGAACACCTGATCGTGTTCGACGCCGGCGAGCCCGCGCGGCTGACGGCCGGCGCCGAGCCCGCGCACGTGGTGCTGCTCGGCGGGCCGCCCCTGGATGCGCCGCGCTTCCTGTGGTGGAACTTCGTGTCCAGCCAGCGCGACGTGATCCTCGACGCGCAGGCCGCGTGGTCGGAGCAGCGCTTTCCCAAGGTGCCGGGCGAGACGGAGTTCATCCCGCTGCCGTCGCGGCCGCTGCCGCCGGCGCATTGAAGTGAACACGACGCCCCTGGCCCTGGCGATGCTGAACGGCCACACGCTGTTCACGTTCCTCGACCTGGCTGGCACCTTCGCCTTCGCGCTCAGCGGCGCCGTGGCGGCGCGCGAGCGCGGACTGGACTGGTTCGGCGTGCTCGTCATCGCGTTCACCGTGGCCTGCGGTGGCGGTGTGCTGCGCGACCTGTGCATCGGCGCCATCCCGCCCGCCGGGCTCGCCGACTGGCGCTACCTGCTCGCGGCCGTGGTCGCGGCGGGGTTGACGATGGCCTCGCGCGGGCTGGTCGAGCGGTTGGCGCATCCGGTGGTTCTGTTCGACACGCTGGGCCTCGGCCTGTTCGCCGTCACCGGCGCGCAGAAGGCGCTGCTGTTCGGCGCCAACGCGGAGGTGGCGGTGCTCATGGGCATGGTGACGGCGGTGGGCGGCGGGGTGGCGCGCGACGTGCTGCTGAACCGCGTGCCGGTGATCCTGCAGCGCGAGATCTACGCCTCGGCGGCGCTGGTCGGCGCGGCGATCGCCACGTTCGGCGAGGCGCTGGGGCTGGCCTCGCCGGCGCTCACCTGGTGCGCGGCGGCTGCCTGCTTCGCGCTGCGCATGGCGTCGCTGCGCTTTCGCTGGAACCTGCCGCGCTTCAGGCGCCGCCGGGAACAGGCCCTGGTCGACAAGGTCATCCGGCGCGACAGAGAATGAGCGCCCTTCACCGAGGCCTTTCTTCAATGACCGACCTGTCAGCCTACGCGATCACCCGCAAGTGGCCCGCCTCGCAGCCCGACCGGCTGCAGCTCTATTCGCTGCCGACGCCCAATGGCGTGAAGGTGTCGATCGCGCTGGAGGAGACGGGGCTGCCCTACGAGCCGCACCTGGTGCGCTTCGACACCAACGACCAGTTGTCGCCCGAGTTCCTCTCGCTGAACCCGAACAACAAGATCCCGGCGATCATCGATCCGCACGGCCCGGGCGGCAAGCCGCTGGCGCTGTTCGAATCGGGCGCGATCCTGGTGTACCTGGCCGCCAGGACGGGACAGTTGATGCCCCAGGACGACGCCGCGCGCTTCGAGACGCTGCAATGGGTGATGTTCCAGATGGGTGGCATCGGACCGATGTTCGGCCAGGTCGGCTTCTTCCACAAGTTCGCCGGCAAGGACTACGAGGACAAGCGCCCGCGCGACCGCTACGTGTCCGAGTCGCGCCGGCTGCTGCAGGTGCTGGACAGGCACCTCGAAGGCAAGGCCTGGATCATGGGCGACGAGTACACCATCGCCGACATCGCCAGCTTCCCGTGGATCAACAACCTGGTGGGCTTCTACGAGGCCGGCGACCTGGTGGGCTTCGGCGATTTCGCCAACGTCAAGCGCGTGCTCGGGGCGTTCCTCGCGCGGCCGGCGGTGCAGCGCGGGTTGAAGATTCCGGCACGGCCGGCCTGAACCAGAGCGCTGTCATCCTGCGACTACGTGCAGGATGACGACGCGCGCGGCGGTCGCTCGAACTGCCAGGTGCTGACGCCGCGCCGGAACCCCACCGACTCGTACACGCCGATGGCGACGTCGTCGGGGTCGGCCACCATCACCAGCGTGCGCAGGCCCATGGCCTCGAAGCCATGGCGGCATGCGGCGTGGACCAGCGCGGTGCACAGGCCGCGCCGGCGCCAGTCCGGGTGCGTGGACACGTACTGGAAGCGGCCCAGGCCGTCGTGGTGCGCCGGGTCGCGGAACAGGCCGCACGAAGCGGCGAGCACGGCGTGGCCGCCAACCTGCGTCACCAGGCCGAACCAGTGTCCCAGCCCCGCACGCTGCATGGCGGCGTAGCGTGCCATCTGGCGTTCGGCGAACAGCCGGTAGCCGACGACCTCGTAGCGCTGCGCGTCGACGGCCACCTGCTTGTCGACGACGGCGGCGCTGTCGCGCGGAAGCTCCAGCACCCGGAACTCGAAGCCGGCCGGCGCGGCCCTGGAATGTTCGCGCAACTGCTCGCGCCCGAGCGTCAGCACGGTGGCCTCGTTCAGCGCGAAGCCTGCGGCCGCGAAGTCCGGCGGCAGCACCAGGCGCTCGGGCACGTCGACGCCGAAGGCGCGGTGGCGCGACTCGGGTTGCGGCGTGGCGATCTCCCCGTCGAACAGGGCCATCCAGCGCTCGAGGTCGCCCGCGCCGGGCGCGTGCTGGAACAGCAGGAAGTTGCCCCACCAGAACGTCGGGTTGCCCGGCGTGCGCACCAGCAGGTAGTTGCCGCGGTCGGCGACCTGGCCGTCGAAGCGGGCGAAGATCAGGTCGGTCTGCCAGCCGAGCGACAGCGGTGCGGCGCCGCTCATTCGACGGCCCGCAGGAACGTGTGCAGCGGCGCGGCCAGGCGCAGGGCCTGGAATTTCGGGGCGTCGGAGGCCGAGAGCCTGCGGATGTTCATGACTTGGGCTACCCTGCGCGCACTCGTCCGGCGCTCGAGTCGAGCATAGCCGGTCCCGCCCAGATCCCTGTCGAAGGAAAGCCCATGAAGACCCGTGCAGCCGTTGCCTGGAAGGCCGGCGCCCCGCTGAGCATCGAGACCGTCGACATCGAGGGCCCCAAGGCCGGCGAGGTGCTCGTGGAGATCAAGGCCACCGGCATCTGCCATACCGACCAGTTCACGCTCTCCGGTGCCGATCCCGAAGGGCTGTTCCCCGCCATCCTCGGGCACGAGGGCGCCGGCGTGGTGGTGGACGTGGGCCCCGGCGTCACCACGCTGCGGCGCGACGACCACGTGATCCCGCTGTACACGCCCGAGTGCCGCCAGTGCAAGTTCTGCCTGTCGCGCAAGACCAACCTGTGCCAGCAGATCCGCTCGACGCAAGGCCGTGGCCTGATGCCCGACGCGACGAGCCGGTTCTCGATGGACGGCAAGCCGATCCTGCACTACATGGGCACGTCCACGTTCAGCAACTACATCGTCGTGCCCGAGATCGCCCTGGCGAAGATCCGACCCGACGCGCCCTTCGACAAGGTCTGCTACATCGGCTGCGGCGTCACCACGGGCGTGGGCGCGGTGCTGTTCACGGCCAAGGTGGAGGCCGGTGCGAACGTGGTGGTGTTCGGCCTGGGGGGCATCGGCCTGAACGTGATCCAGGGCGCGAAGATGGTGGGCGCCAACAGGATCATCGGTGTCGACATCAACCCGGCGCGCGAGGCGATGGCGCGCCAGTTCGGCATGACCGACTTCGTCAACCCGAAGGACGTGCCCAATGTCGTCGACGCGATCGTGCAGCTCACCGACGGCGGTGCCGACTACAGCTTCGAGTGCATCGGCAACACCACCACCATGCGCCAGGCGCTCGAGTGCTGCCACAAGGGCTGGGGCAAGAGCATCATCATCGGCGTGGCCGGCGCGGGCCAGGAAATCGCCACGCGACCGTTCCAGCTGGTGACCGGGCGCGAGTGGAAGGGCTCGGCCTTCGGCGGCGCGCGCGGTCGCACCGACGTGCCCAGGATCGTCGACTGGTACATGGACGGCAAGATCGCCATCGACCCGTTGATCACCCACACGCTCAAGCTCGAGGAGATCAACCACGGCTTCGAGCTGATGGAGCGAGGCGAGTCGATCCGCTCGGTGGTCGTCTTCTGATGGCGGCGCTCGAGACGCTGTCGCAACACGGCGCGTTCGGCGGCGTGCAGGGCTTCTACCGGCACGCCTCGGCCGAGATCGGCCTGCCCATGAAGTTCGGCGTGTACCGCCCGCCGCAGGCGCTGGCCGGCGCGCGCGTGCCGGCGCTGGTCTGGCTGGCCGGACTCACCTGCACCGAGGAGACGTTCGCGATCAAGGCCGGTGCGCAACGCGTGGCCGCGGAGCTGGGCCTGATGCTGGTGACGCCCGACACCAGCCCGCGCGGCACCGGCATCGCCGGGGCCGGAGACAGCTGGGACTTCGGCGATGGCGCCGGCTTCTACCTCGACGCCACCCAGGCGCCGTGGGCACCGCACTGGCGCATGGAAAGCTACGTCACGCAGGAGTTGCCCGAGGTCGTGGCCGCGCATTTCCCCTGGCAGCGCGAGCGCCTGGGCCTGTTCGGCCACTCCATGGGGGGACACGGCGCGTTGACGCTGGCGCTGCGCCATCCCGGGATGGTCGGCAGCGTGTCGGCGTTCGCGCCGGTGGCCGCGCCGACGCAGTGTCCGTGGGGCGTCAAGGCGTTCACCCACTACCTGGGCGCCGACCGCTCGGCCTGGGCCGCGCACGACGCCACCGAGCTGGTGCGTTCCGGCGCCCGCGCGCCGGTGCTGCTGGTCGACCAGGGCCTGGCGGACAAGTTCCTCGACGGGCAGTTGATGGTGGACCGCTTCGAGGCGGCCTGCCGCGAAGCCGGCCAGCCGCTGACGCTGCGCCGCCATGCCGGCTACGACCACGGCTACTTCTTCATCGCCAGCTTCGTCGAGGATCACCTGCGGTTCCATGCGCAGGCGCTGACGAGCTGAAGGCGTGCGGGCGCGTCAGGCACGCCTGCGCTGGCGCCAGCCCACGAGCGCGCCGGCCGCCAGGAAGCCGGCGGTGGACAGGAACAGGCGCACGCCGCGCTCGTAGGCCGCGCGCGCGGAATCTTCCGCGCCCTTCTCGTCGCGCAGCACCTGCTCGCGATCCGTCGCCTGCTGCGGCGTCGGGACGAACGCCACGCGATGGCCCTGGTCGTCGATCAGTTCGGTGCGCCGGCCGAGGTACTTGTAGTTCATCGCGGCCACCGCCGTGCTCACCGCCGTGCGGTCGGCCGGCGACAGGGGCGCCTTCTCCCAGCCGCCGGCGGGCTCGCGGCCGTTGACGTAGAGGGCGGCCATCTTCTGGCCTTGCAGCAGTTGCACCTGGCGGACCAGGCCGAGACTGCTGGTCGCCTCCCACACGGGCAGCAGCAGCGCGATCGCCACCGCCAGCGCCGGCCAGCGCGACAAGCCGTCGCGCACCAGGCGCCGCGCGCCGTCGAACATCACCAGGAACGCGGCGACGAAGAGCAACTCCTCCACCACCAGTTCGGTCCACCCCAGCCAGTCAGTCATCGCGCCCGCGCCTTCCGTTCATGAAGCGCGGATTGTCGACGCGTTCGGGATCGAGCGCTCCGAGGCAAAGATCAGTGCCCGGCAACCACCGTGATCAGGCGCACCACGCCGGATTGCGCGCGACGCAGTGTCGCGGGACGCGCGAGCGACAGCGCGCCCAGGTGCACGGCACGCCAGCCGGTGGCCAGGACCAGCGACAGGCCGACGGACTGATTGGATAACCACATCGACATCACGACTCCTTCACGGGCACTCGCGCGCCCACACGATGACAAAGGCAAACACCAGGGACACCACCATGGTGAGCAGCACCAGCGCACCCGGAATCGCCACGCCCCGCGCCATCACGCGAAGCCCTCGCCCTGTTTGTCGAGCCCGATTCGGCCCCGGTGGGTGAATGGGTGTCGCGTGTCCATGGCAGGCAGGATTCGGTAGATCTGGTGATACTGTATGAATCACCAGTCTACGACAATCCGACACCAATGCAAGCCCCTGCTGGCCGTGGTGTGTTTCTATCCACAGCGCGCCCGCGGGCGCCCGGTCACTCGCCGCCCGTGGCGTCCAGGTTGGCCTTGAGCCGGCCCAGCAAGGCGATCAACTGCGCCTGCTCCGCGGCGTCCAGCCCGTCCACGGCGCGCGTGTTCAGCGTGTGCGCCTGGGCATGCAGCGCGCGCTGCACCGCGCGGCCGGCGTCGCTGAGCGTCAGGCGGACATTGCGTCGGTCGACGGGATCGGGCTCGCCCAGCAGCAGCTCGCGTTCGCGCAGCCCCTTCACCAGCTTGGCGAGCTGCGCCTTGTCGCGCCCGCTGTGCGCCACGAGCTCGCTGAGCGTGGCGCCGGGATGGCGCGAGTAGAAGCCCATCACCTTGCTCTCCATGTGCGTCACGCCGTGCACGCCGTCGCGCAGCACCTGGTACTGGCGCCCGCGGAACTGGTGCATCACGTCATGCACCAGCTCGATCACCGCCTCGGCCGACGAGCGCTTCGATGCGGCCGCGGGCGCAGATCCCACATGGTTGACATTGTCTACTGATTTGCGCATGATGGATGACATTGTCAACCATTTTGAAGCCGGCCGCACCTGCGGCGATTTCGGAGAGCCACCCCGTGAACAGCCCCACCGCCGTGCGCCGCGTCGAACGCGTGCGCCACGAACTCAAGCGCCGCCGCCTCACCGTCAACCGGGTCGAGGACCTGACGCCGCATTTCCGGCGCATCACGTTCAAGGACGAGTCGCTGTCCGACTTCGTCAGCGCCTCGTTCGACGACCACGTCAAGGTGTTCGTGGACGACGCGCGCCGCGACTACACGCCGCGCAGCTTCGACAACGCCGCGCGCGAACTGGTGATCGAGTTCGCGCTGCACGGCGACGGCCCTGCCGCCGAATGGGCGGAACGGGCCGCACCCGGCGCCACGCTGGACATCGGCGGCCCCAAGGGCTCGATGATCGTGCCGCTGGACTTCGACTGGCACCTGCTCGCGGGCGACGAGACCGCGTTCCCCGCGGTCGCCCGCCGCCTGGAGGAACTGCCCGCCGGCGCGAAGGCCATCGTGATCCTCCAGGCCGGCGACCCCGCCGACCGCCGCGTGTTCGCCAGCGCCGCCGCCGTCGACCTCACCTGGGTCGAGACGGACGCGCAACTGCTGGCCGCCGTGCGCGCGCTCGATCTGCCGGCCGGCGCAGGCTACGCCTGGTGCGCCGGCGAGGCCGCGTCCATGGCGGCGCTGCGCAAGGAGCTGGTCGACGTCAAGGGCCATCCTGGCGAGGCCATCCGCGCCGCGGCGTACTGGAAGCGCGGTGCGCACGGGCACCACGAGAACCTCTGAGCGGACGCTGCCCCTGCCATCCTGCGACTCCGCTTCGCTTCGCGCAGGATGACGGCTTCTTCCATGGCCTGCCTCCCTCACTTGCCGGCAAGCGGCGTCACCAGGTCGGCCAGCGCCTGCAACTCGTGCGGGTTCGCGTCCGAGACGAAGCAGAACGCCAGGCCGCCCTGGGTGCGCTCGATCACGTTGAAGCCGCGCACCACGCTCAGGGCCTCGCTGCCGTTGGCCGCGTCCGAGCCGGCCGGCCGCACGAAGACGGAGATCACGTGCGCGCCGTGGCGGTACACGAGCGCCGCGGCGGTCTCGCCGGACAGCACGTCGCGCCGCGCGCCCAGCAGCGGGTAGCCCTGGGCGGCCAGGTCGACGACGGGCGGCACGAAGTTCAGCCGCGCCGACAGCCACGGCCGCACCGTGTGCTGGTCGGAGCTGGCCACCTCGATCGGGTGATCCACCAGCAAGGCGCGCGTGTGCGCGCTGACGGCCTCGGAGGCTTCCGCCGCCTGCAGCGACGCCGCGACCACGCCGCGATGCCAGCCGAGCGCGGCGGGATCCACCGCGACCAGCGTGCACAGCGTCGCGACGCAGGCGCCGCCGAACGCCGCCATCCACGGCCGCGCCGCGGCCCGGCGCAGGGGCACGCGCGCGCGCGTCGCGCCCGCGTCCGCGGAGGCGGGCGCGGAAACGCGCGGCGCGAGCATGGCCTCCAGGTGGGCGCGCAATTGCGCCGGCGCCGCGTGCCGGGTCGCCTGCGCGCGCACCGCGTCGCGCAGCGCGCGCCGTTCGTCCAGGCGCTTCTGCAGCGCGGGCTCGGCGGCCAGGCGGCGTTGCAGCGCGAGGCTGGCCGCGCCGTCGAGTTCGTCGTCGAGCAGCGCGTCCAGCCAGAGATCGTCGTCGTTGTTCATGTCAGTGCCCTCAGGGCATGGGGCCGCAATGCGTCGGCCAGCAGGCTGCGGCCGCGCGACAGGCGCGACATCACCGTGCCGATGGGCACGTCGGTGATGCGCGCGATGTCGCGGTACGAGAGCTCCTCCAGTTCGCGCAGCACCACGGCCTCGCGGAACGCGATCGGCAGCGCGGCGATGGCGGCGTCGATCTCGCGCCGTTCGGCCCGGCGGATCGCGAGCGTCTCGGGATCGCCGGGCGTCGCGCCAAGCGCAAGGCCGGCGTCGAGCTCGTCGTCGGGCAGCTCCACCTCGCCGGGGCGGCGCGCGCCCAGCCAGGCGAACGCGGCGTTGCGCACGATGGCCAGCAGCCACGGCCGCGGATCGCCGCCGCGAAAGCCGTCGAAGTGGCGCAGCGCGCGCACGAGCGCGTCCTGCACCACGTCCTGGGCGTCGTGCGCGTCCCGCACGAGCCAGCGCGCGAGGTTGTAGGCCGCGTCGAGGTGCGGCAGGACCGAGGCGGCGAAGCGCCCCTGGGCATCGTCGTGCATCTATGCCTGGACGACGAGGTGACCATTCATCCCTTCGTGTCCGTCGCCGCAGAATACATCGCAAAGGAAATCGAAGCGCCCGGCCTTGTCGGCCGTGAACGGCACCCGGGCCACCTCGCCCGGCACGACCAGCGCGCGCAGGCCCAGCTCGGGCGCGCTGAACTCCAGCACCACCGATTCGCCCTGGCGCACGGCGATCTCGTTGGGGATGAACACGAACTTGCGCGCCACCACGGGAATGCGGCGTGGCTCGGCCGCCGCGCGCGCAGCCACGGCCACCAGCATGGCGGCGAAGCCGGTCAGGAGAAGGCGTCGATCCGTCGTCAGGCTCCCGTCACGGCGTGCTGGGCCAGGGCGAAGCCGGCCACGCCGTGGCGCGTGGCCCAGTCCCACTGCGGCGCGAGGTCGAACGGCGGGCGGTGCGTCAGCGCGACGACCGGGGCGTCCTTGTCCAGCGCGGTCAGGTCCCTGGCGAGCCAGGCGAGCATCCGCCTGCGGCGCTCGTGCGGGTCGTCGGTGGCGTGGGTCAGGTCGCCGGTGAGGACGATGAAGTCGGGCTGCAGCGGCAGCGCGTTGACCTCGGCGACGGCACGGGCGAGCGTGTCGCCGGCCTCGGGATTCACGGCCGGGCCGTTGAAGCCCCAGTGGCTGTCGGACGCATGGGAACTCCTCGTAGTGGGTTGTCCCTGCTTGATCGGGCCAGGCGCGCGTTCATTCCCGTCACGCCTCAAGAAGATGTCTGGTGGAGAATCGTCCACATGACCTTCGCCATCGAACTGGCCGATTCCGAGCTTCGCGACATCGCGGTGGCGCGCGCCACCGTGCGCCTGCGCTTCGCGGCCACCGCGGTGCGGGACGACGCCGGCGAGCGCGGATGGCTGGCGTCGGTGCAGATCGAGATGACCGGCGCCTCGCTGCATGGCGACGCGGCCCATGCGTTCGGCAAGATCGCGCAGGGCGCGCTGCGCCACGATGGCGTCGCCGCGCGCCTGGAAGTGCCCGGCGCGCTGTCCGGCGAGCTCGAACTGGCGCTGCGCCTGGCCAACGGCACGCAGTTCGTCGTCCGCGGCCACGCGCTCGTCGCGAGCGCCGCGGAGGGTGCCCGCCTTGCGCCGGACCTGTCCTGCTGAGTCACCACCGTCACATGATCTACAGCTCGACATTCATCTTCGCCAAGAAGCAGTTCGACGACGAATTCCACCGCCTCGACCAGGTCATCGCCGCGGCGGCCAAGGCGCTGCCCGGCTACCTCGGCGAGGAGGCCTGGGAGAACCCGGCGACGGGACTCGTGTCCAACGTGTACTACTGGTCATCGCTGGAGGCCCTGCAGGCGTTGATGTCGCACCCGGCACACCTGCAGGCCAAGGCGTCGCAGGCCCGCTGGCTCGCGGGCTACCGCGTGGTCATCGCCCAGGTGATGCGCGCGTACGGCGGTGGCGAGATCGGCGATGGCGTGGTGATGTTCGACGCGGCGTGAGAGCCCCGTCATCCTGCGCGCAGTCGCAGGATCCACCGCCGCGGCATCACGCAGATCCCGCGACTGCGCGCAGGATGACGATCAATCCCCGCGATCCCCGGCCCGCCGCAGCAGCTCCGTCGCCCGCAGGCCGTCCGCCGGGTGCGCCGCCGCGCCCACGCGCACCGCCACCTGCAGCAGTTCGCCGGCCACGCGGTAGTCGCCGCTGATCAGGCGCTCCAGGCGCCGCCCCACCCGCTGGGCCGTGCTCGAGTCGGCGCCGGGCATCACCACGCAGACGTCGCGATCGCTCTCGCGCAGGATCGAATCGCTGCCGCGCACGGCGTTGCCGATGCGGTTGGAGACCTCCTGGCGCACCAGGTTCTCCATGTTGGCGCTGACCTCGCCGCGGGGCGACGCCACCGAGTCGACGCTGACGCACAGGAGCGCCAGCACGCCGCCGCGCCGCCGGCACTGCGACAGGTGCAGCTCGAGCCGCGCCGCCACGTCCGCGGGGCCGCTCACGGCGGTGCACCGCGGCGCCAAGGGCTGCCGCTCCGGCACGCCCGCGGGTTGACCGTTGTCTTCCTCACGTTCGGGTCGGGTCGGCGACATCACGGGGAGCGTCCTCTCGAGGGATCTGCTGGCGCCGGGTCACAGGCGCGCCAGGAGGGGTGAGGAGCGGAGTTCCGAGGCGGCCCTCCGGGCCTCCCTTCCGCCGAAACACCGCTCCTCGATGAATAAAACGCGAACGTCGGCGCAAACCCGACAAGGGCATGCGAAAAATTTGTGTAACTACACGTTAGAGTCGGGGCATGCGGGCGCCACGCGCCCGAAACGTAAAAGCGCATGTCCGACATCACCTCCCTGCTCCAGGCCGCCGGCACCGGCAACCGCGCGGCGGCCGACCAGGCGTTCGCCCTGCTGTATGCCGACCTGCAGCGCCTGGCGCACAGCCGCATGCGCCGCTCCGGCAGCATGACCATGCTCGACACCACCGCCCTGGTGCACGAGAGCTGGCTGCGCTTCCAGGGCGCCGGCGCCGGTGGCGCGGCCTTCGCCGACAAGCAGCACTTCATGGGCTACGCGGCGCGCGTGATGCATGCCGTGGTCGTCGATTTCGTGCGCGCCCGGCGCGCGGCCAAGCACGGCGGCGACGTGGAGCACGTCACGCTCAACACCGCCATCGGCGACGCGGCGCACGCCGCGCACGACGACGAGATCCTGCGCGTCGACGAGGCGATGCAGGCGCTCGCGGTGGCCGACCGGCGCCTGCACGACGTGGTGGAACTGCGCTACTTCGGCGGCCTCGCCGAGGCCGAGATCGCGGCCATCCTGGGCGTGACCGAACGCACCGTGCAGCGGGACTGGCAGAAGGCGCGGCTGTTCCTGTCCGCCGCGCTCGAAAAATGACGGCCGGAAAGGAGACCTGGGGCCGGCTGTCGCCGCTGCTGGACGAACTCCTGGACCTGCCGGACGCCGAACGCGACGCCCGCCTGGCGGCGCTGCGCGCGCAAGACCCGAAGCTGGCCGACGCCGTCGCCGCGATGCTGCAGCACCTGCCGGCCATCGAGCGCGGCGAGTTCATGCCCTCGCCGGCCATGCCCAAGCCCGCCGGGCTGGCGGGGCAGTCCATCGGCCCCTACACGCTGGTGCGCGAGATCGGCCACGGCGGCATGGGCACCGTCTGGCTGGGGCGGCGCAACGACGGCCGCTACCAAGGCGAGGTGGCGATCAAGTTCCTGCGCTCGGGCCTGTTCGGCCACGGCGACGCCGCGCGCTTCGAACGCGAGGGCAGCATCCTCGCCCGCCTGTCGCACCCGCACATCGCGCGCCTGCTGGACGCCGGCGTCGTGCCCGATGGCACCCAGCCCTACCTGGTGCTGGAGTACATCGACGGCGAGCCCATCGACGAGTACTGCCAGCGCGTCGCGCTGCCCGTCGCGCAGCGGCTCGCGCTGATGCTCGACGTGCTGGCCGCGGTGGCCCAGGCGCACAACCGGCTGGTGCTGCACCGCGACCTGAAGCCCAGCAACATCCTGGTGACGAAGACCGGCGACGCGAAGCTGCTGGACTTCGGCATCGCCAAGCTGCTGGACGACGCCGGCGGCGGCGAGGCGACGGCGCTCACCGCGCGCGCCGGCAACGCCTTCACGCCGGAGTTCGCCGCGCCCGAGCAGGTGCAGGGCGGCGACGTGACCACCGCCACCGACGTCTACGCGCTGGGCGTGCTGATGTACCTGCTCCTGGGCGGCGACCACCCCACCGCCGCGGCCACCGGCGCGCCGCTGGACCGCATGCGCTCGGTGATCGAGACGGTGCCGCGGCGGCTGTCCGAGGCCGTGCTGCGGCGCGGCGGCCCGAAGGCACGCTGGTCGCCCGAGTCGCGCAAGCTCTCCGGCGAGATCCGCGGCGACATCGAGACCATCGTGGCCAAGGCGCTGAAGAAGGCGCCGTCCGAGCGCTACGCCAACGCCGCGGCGATGGCCGACGACATCCGCCGCTACCTGGGACACGAGCCCATCGCCGCGCGCCCCGACACGCCGCTGTACCGCGCCACCCGCTTCGTGCAGCGCCACGCCGCCGGCGTCGCGATGGCCAGCGTGGCCGCGACGGCGCTGGGCGTGGGCATCGGCGTCGCGCTGTGGCAGGCGCGCGAGGCGCGCGCGCAGCGCGTGCAGGCGGAGGGGCTGGTCGAATACATGATCGGGGACCTGCGCAAGAAGCTGGAGCCGGTGGGCCGGCTCGACGTGCTCGATGGCGTCGGGCTGAAGGCGCTGGACTACTACGCCGCGCAGGACCTGGACAAGCTGGACGCCGACTCGCTCGGGCGCCGCGCCCGCGCCTTCCACATGATCGGCAGCATCGCCGAGCGGCGCGGCCATTTCGACGAGGCGGTGCGCGATTTCCAGCTGGCCGCCGACACCACCAGCCATCTGCTGAAGGCGCGTCCCGACGATCCGCAACGCATCTTCGACCAGTCGCAGAGCGAGTACTGGGTCGGATACGTCCAGTGGTATCGCGGCCGCCTGCCCGAGGCCGAGGCCTCGTTCCGGCGCTACCTCGACATGGCGGAGCGCATGAACCGCGCCAAGCCGGGCGACCACGGCTGGCAGCTGGAGGACGTGTTCTCGAAGACGAACGTGGGCATCGTGCTGACCGAGCTCGGTCGCGCCGAAGAGGCCTTGCCGCTGCTGGCGCAGGCGCGTGCCCAGATCGCGGAGCTCGCCCGCAGCCACCCGGAGGACGCGGTCAGCGAAGGCAACACAATCGGATGGAGCGTGGTCACGTATGCCACGCTTGGTCGCGACGAAGACGCCATCCGGGCCGACAACGACAAGATCGCTGCCGTACTGCGCGCGCCGAATGCCGACAAGGACCAGGACGTCCAGTTCCTGGTCGCGAATGCGCACGACGAGATCGCGAAATGGGAGCGCAACCTCGGTCACCTCGATGCCGCCCAGGCCGGAGCCGCTCGCGCGCTGGCGGAACTGGCGGACCTGAATGCGCGCGATCCGGCCAACGTCTACGACATCGCGGAAATCGTGAGCACGCAGGTCTTCCTGGTGCACGTCCTGGCCGACCGCGGCGACTTCCTGGATGCACGCGAGCAACTGCGCCAGGTCAGCGCGCGCCAGGCGTTGCTGATGGCCAGTCCCACGCCCAAGCGGGCCTGGCGCCTCACGTACCAGGGTCGCATCGCCGAAGCCCGCGGACGCCTGGCCGCGACCGACCGCGAGCGCGCCACGGCCTCGACCGAGTTGGCCGCCTACATGGCCGACGTGCGCCGATACGAATCCGGGGGCGGCGTGGTGCCGGCGCTCGACGCCGTGCTGATCGCGAGCGCCGGCTTGGTTCAGGGCGACCTACTGGCACGCGCCGGCCTGCCTGAACAGGCCCGCGACGCATGGGAGTCGGCCGCGCGCCGCGTCCGGCCGCAGGCCGAGCGGCTTCTCCCAGCGGCGATGACTCAGCTCGGGCAACTGGACTTGCGACTCGGCAGCATTCAAGATGCCCGCGCATGGGCCGATAGAGTGGTTCCCACGACCTATCGGCACCCCGCCTTCGCCGATCTTCAACAACGACTTGGGCCGACGCAACTGGCGGGGGAAGCGGCCAGGCCCTGATCAAGGGAAGCATCATGGAAGCCACCACACCCAAGCGCGTCGCCCAAGTCACGGTCGACGTCACGACCGCCCCTGACGGCAGCGTCGTCATCGCCTGCAGCCCCAACCCGGTGCCGATCGACGTGGGCGCCAGCAACGTGCTGATCGCCTTCACGTTGGCCACGTCCGGCTATCGGTTCAAGTCCGCCAAGGCCATCGAGCTGGACGAGCCGGTGGACGATTTCCCCTACGCGTCGTGGACCCTCAGCGACACCTCGGCCGCACTGTACGACCGCAACAAGGTCGCCGACACTTTCAGCTACACGGTCAACATCGTCGACGTGACGACGGGCCAGGAATATAGCGTCGACCCCGAGATCCAGAACGGCGGCGGCGGCACCGGCCTCAGCGACTGCTGACACTAGCTGTCTGCGTAGAGCGCCGCGATGGCGCTCACCCGTTCCACCAGCGCGCGGCGCAGCGCCGCGGGCCCGAGCACCTCGGCCTGCGCGCCCAGGCGCAACACCTGGGCGGCGGCGTGCGCGATCGATTCGATCGGGATCGTCACGCGCCGCCAGCCTTCCTCATCCGGCGCGCCGGCCGATGCCTCGGCCGCCTGCGCCACGGACGCGCCCAGGTCCCGCAAGGCCTTGAAGCCCTCGGCGGTCACGCGCAGCTGCGCCGTGTCCACGGCCAGTTCCTTCTCGAAACGCTTCGTCGACGCCTGCCACCAGGCGGCCAGGTCGAACGCGGGCGGGCGTTCGAAGGCTTCGTCGGTCGGCTGCAATTCCAGGATGTTCGACAACCGGTACGTGCGAACCCCGTTGCCGACCTGCGCGGCCAGGTACCAGATGCCCGCCTTCAGCACCAGCCCCAGCGGGTCGACACGGCGCGACACCTCGCCCTTCCAGCTCTCGTAGCGCATCGCCACGCGGCGCTCGCGCCACACGGCCCGCGCGATCGCCGGCAGGTGGTCGGTGGCCGACGGGCCGCGGTACCAGTCGATCGGGTCGAGGTGGAAGCGCGCGCTGTCCCGGCGCGCGTCCTCGCGCCAGCCCTCGGGCAGCGCGGCCAGCAGCTTCAATTGCGCCGAGGCCATCGCCTCGCCCAGGCCCAGCTCGGCCGCCGGGCCCGGCAGGCCGCCCAGGAACATCGCCTGCGCCTCGGGCGCGGTCAGGCCGTCGACGCGCGTGCGCCAGCCGGGCTGCAGCTGGAAGCCGCCCAGCCGGCCGCGGTCGGCCCAGATGGGCACGCCGGCCGCGCTCAGCTCGTCGACGTCGCGGTGGATGGTGCGCACCGACACCTCCAGCGCCTCGGCCAGCACGCTGGCGCTCACCCGGCCGCGCGACTGCAGGAGCATCAGGAGCGAGAGGAGGCGGCTGGCACGCATGGAGGACAGTCTGCCTCAAATACATGCCATGCCTTGTCATGTATTCGGCGCGAACATGGCGACCTCCTGGAAAAAGGATCGCACCATGAACTCCCCCTGCCTCGGCCGTCCCCACGACTTCGACTTCCTCGTCGGCGGCACCTGGCTCGTCGCCAACCGCCGCCTGCGCCACCGCCTCGTCGGCGGCGACGACTGGATCACGTTCGAGCACCGCTTCCAGGCCCAGTCGCTGATGGACGGCCAGGTCTCCATCGACGAGAACGTGTTCGCCAGCGAGGGCTTCACCGGCCTCACCTTCCGCACGCTGGACGTCGCGGCGAAGCGCTGGGCGATCTACTGGATCAACAGCCGCGACGGGCTCGTCCAGCCCCCGGTGCACGGCGGCTGGGACGGCGACCGCGGCGAGTTCTTCGGCGACGACGAGGACGCCGGCCGGCCGGTGCACGTGCGCTTCCTGTGGGAGCGGCTGGGGCCCGACGCGGCGCGCTGGTCGCAGGACTTCGCGCTGGCCGGGCGGGACGGCGCCGCGGACGGGCCGTGGGAAACCAACTGGGTGATGGAGATGCGCCGCGTCAGGCTCAGGACGCGGCGTCGAAGTCTGCCAGCGACCGCACGTAGGCCGGGTCGTCGATGATGGTGTTGTGGCTGGCGCCGGGCACGACGACCTCGCGCACCTGCGCCGCCGGGAAGCGCGCGCGCAGCGCCTCGGTGCTTTCCGCGGGGATCGTCTCGTCATGCTCGGCGCGCAGGATCAGCACCGGCGCGGTGATCTTCGGCACGTAGCGCCACGTCTCGTACTTGTCGATGAGCAGCCAGCGCACCGGGAACAGCGAGAAGCTGCGCTGCGCGATGCCCAGCAGGCTGTCGTAGGGCGTCACCAGCACCAGCCCGGCCACCGGCCGCGTGCTGGCCAGGCGCGCGGCCACGCCGGTGCCCAGGCTGCGGCCGATGACGATCACGTCGGGATGCAGCGCATGCACCTGGTCGAACAGGCCGGCGGCGTCGGCGGCGATGTCGGCCTCGGTGGGCGTACCGGCGCTGCCACCGAAGCCGCGGTAGTGCAGCATCACGATCTCGCGGTCGGGGAACGCGGCCAGCAGCGGGCCGACGCTGCCGGACACGTCCTCGGCGTTGCCGCCGAAGTACAGCACCGCGCCCGGTCCGGCGTGCGGGCGCACGGTCAGCTGCAGCAGCGTGGTGCCGCTCTGGAACGTGCCGGCCATCTGCGTGGGGCCCAGGCGGCGCGACGTCGGGAAGTACTGGAACGTGCGCTGCTTGAAGTAAAGCGCGATGCACAGGGCCACATAGAGGAGGGCCAGGGCGACGAGGGTCTGGATCAGCATGCGCTTCACGTGGGACGGACAAGCCAGGATCCGGTCCATTCTGCCTGCGAACGGCGGCCGTCCCGCGGCGGCGTGGATCCTGCGACTTCGCGCAGGATGACCGGCACCTTGTCATCCTGCGCGAAGTCGCAGGATCCACCCCGCAGGATGACCGGCACCTTGTCATCGCGGGGACCTGATCGCCAGGATGACGCGCACCTTGTCATCCTGCGCGAAGTCGCAGGATCCACCCTGGCGACAGCGCCCGCCGACAATGGGCCGATGCCGCCCCTCCGCTCGTTCGCCCTCGCGCTGCTGTGCGCCTGCACCGCCGCGCGTGGCGCCGATGCGCCGCCGGCCGGCGGCATCGCCTGGATGTGGGACGGCGCCCGCGTGCCGCAGCCGCTGCCGCTGCCGGCCGAGATCGCACCCGTCTTCCAGCAGATCCTGTTCCGCGGCACGCAGGTGCTGGTGCGCCCCGGGCATCCGCCGCACGGGCTGCCGCCGGGCGTGCGCGTGACGCCGGTGGTGCATGTCGAGATGAGCGTCGTGCGGCCGCCGGTGGACATCGACGCCCACGAGTCCCTCGTCGTCGACGCGGTCGCGCACGCCGCCGCGCGCTCCACCTCGGGCTGGGTGCAACTGGATCTCGAGGCCCATCCGTCGCAGCGCGCGTTCTGGCGCCGCCTGGTGCGCGACGCGCGCGCGGCGCTGCCGCCCGGCACGCGCCTGAGCGTCACCGCGCTCGCGTGGTGGTGCCGCTCGAACGACTGGCTGGACGACCTGCCCGCCGACGAGGTGGTGCCCATGTTCTTCCGCATGGGTCGCGACGGCCCGGCGATGCGCGCGATGCTCGCCGCGCAACCCGATCGCCTGCACGCCCGCTGCCGCGGCGAGGCGCTCGGGCGGTCGCTGCAGGAACCCTTCCCGGACACGGTACTGCCGTCTTTCCGACGCACCTACTGGTTCGACAATCGACACTGGACCGACCCGACTTCCACGCCATCGCCATGAACCTGCCCCGCCGACTCCACGCCCTGACCCTGGCCGCGCTCGCGCTGCTCGCGGCGCCCTCTGTCCATGCCAGCGGCGGCGGCGGCGACGCGCCGCAGGACGAACTCGTCTCGCGCTCGGCGCCCGACTACGACCGCGACCAGATGCTGCGCGGCCACGTGGGCATCCTGCTGCCCACCTGGGATCGCGCCTCGCAGTACCTCGCCTGGCGCGCCATCGTCACCGGCGGCAAGGCGCCGTCGGCGCCGAGGCCGGCGTCCAGGGCGGCGAGCGATGTCCCCGCCGGTTGGCGCGACGCCGCGAAGGCGCCGCCCGCGGCGATCGGCGGCATCGACATTCCCACCATCAACGCCAATTCGGTGTTCGACCGCCCCAACTGCAACGCCGACGCGCAGGACTTCGCCGCCGCCACGCTCGCGGCGGTCCAGGCGCGGCCGGATCGCACCCAGGCGCGCGTCGACGCGTGGGTCGCGGCCCAGACACGCGTCTTCAAGCTGTGCGAGCGCGACCCGCTGGAGGTGCTGGCCGCGCCCGATCCGCTGATCGAGCCGCTGCCGGCCACGGAACCCTTGTACTGGCGCCAGCTGCGCGAGTACCAGGCCGCGGCGGCCGCGTTCTACGCCGCGCACTACGCGCAGAGCCAGCAGGCGTTCGCGCGCATCGGCCACACGCCCGGCCACCCGATGCAAGGCTGGGGCGCCTACCTCGCGCTGCGCTCGCACCTGCGCGCGGTGCAGCTGTCGACGACGCCCAAGGCCGGCACCGCGACACCCGCGCCGGCACGGCCGGAGCAACTCGCCGACCTGGCGACGCTGCGCAAGGAAGGCGCCGCCATCCTGGCCGACGGCGCGCTCGCGCCTATGCACGCGGCCACCGAGGCCACGTTGCGGCGCGCCGCGTTCCTGCTGGCGCCCGGCCATCGCTACGCGGAGCTGACCGCGATGCTGTCCGACCTGAAGGCCGACCCGTCGCACGAGGACGCGCTCGACGACTGGCAGCTGATCGGCAGCTCCCGGCCCGACGCCCTGACCGACGAGCACGCGATCGAGGCGCTGTTGGAGGCGCATCCGTGGTTCGACTGGGTGAGCGGCCTGCCCGGCGGCACCGACGCGCTGCCGCCCGCTCCGGCGCGCGCGGCGTCGTCGGCGTGCCCGGCCGATTGCGTGCACGCGAATGAGGCCTTCGCCGGCGCTGCGGGCAAGGCGGGCGAGCGCCGCGCCTGGCTCGTGGAGGCCCTGATGTTCGCGGCGCCGCCCTCGTCCGCGCTGGAGACCGCCGCGCAGGCCGTGCCGCCGCAGGCGCCCGAGTACGCGACCGTGCGCTACTACCTCGCCGGCCACCTGGCCGCGTCCGGGCGAGCCGATGCGGCGCGTTCGATGTCGGAAGGCCTGCTGGGCCGGCTGCAGTCGGGCAAGCCGCTGTCCACCAGCGCGATCAACCTCGTCACGCAACAGCGCTTCGGCCTGGCCACGTCGGTGGCGGACGCATCGTCGTGGCTGCTGATGTTCCCGAACGCCTCCACCAACCCCGACACCGGCGAGCGCGCCGACCCGGCCGCGGCCGTCCTGGCCCCGTCCGACGAGGGCATGCGCTGGCTGGATCGCAGCCTCTCGGTGGCCGACCTGCTCACGCTCGCGCATTCGCTGAAGACGCCGTCGGCGTGGCGCAGCCGCATCGCGGTGGCGGCGTGGATGCGCGCCGACCTGCTGGGCGACGCGCCCGCCGCGCTGGAGGCCGCGTCGCTCGTCGAGCAAGAGGTGCCCGCGCTGAAGGCCGTGGCCCTGCGCTATCGCGTGACACCCGCAGGCCCCGAACGCCAGCACTGGCTGCTCGTCGGCGCGCTGCGCCACGGCCTGTCGCCCGACTTCCCCCGCTACGGCCGCGACATGGGCGCGACGTACCCGCTCGCCAAGCCCGACGAAACCGTGGCCGACCTGTGGTGCCGCATCGGCGACGACGAACTCGACGCTGATGCGGGGGCGCGCAGGAGCCCGCTGCAGCCGCCCGAGGTGACCGCCGACGCGGCCCGCCGTGACGCCGAGCGGGCGCGCCTGTTGAAGATGCACACGGCCACCGGTTTCGTGGGCCAGCACGTGCTGGCCTGGGCCGCCACGCATCCGGCCGACAAGGACCTGCCGTGGCTGCTCTACGTGGCCGTGCAGTCGTCGCGCGGCGGCTGCCTGGACCCCGACCACACGGCGATCTCGAAGAAGGCCTGGCAACTCCTGCACCAGCGCTTCCCGCGCAGCCCGTGGACGGAGCAGACGCCCTACTTCTACTGACGCGGCGCACCATGTCCTGGCGTGTGCCAACCTGGAACACCTGCCCCGTGACACGGCGCGACAGGATGCGCTCGCCATGTGTCCGTTCGTCGGTGTTTACGTTGACGGCATGACGCCGTCGCGGCCTTTGACGGCGTTGTTGACAGGTTGGCACGCGACTCGCAATGTGAGTCTCCGACCGCTCCCGCGACCCCGCCTTCGGTGGCCTCGCGCGAGCCTCGTTCCCAAATCGAACCAGATCAGGAGACTCGCCATGGACATGCTCGAACCCGGCCGCTTCGGCTTCGCCGTCAACTTCAAGAAGCGCTACGCCAACTACATCGGGGGCGAATGGGTGCCGCCGGTCAAGGGCGAGTACTTCGAGAACATCACCCCCATCACCGGCCGCGCGTTCTGCGAGATCCCGCGCTCCGGCGCCGAGGACGTGGAACTGGCGCTGGACGCCGCGCACGCCGCCAAGGCGGCCTGGGGCAAGACCTCGCCGACCGCGCGCGCCAACATCCTCAACAAGATCGCCGATCGCATGGAGGCCAACCTCGAGCTGATCGCCACCGCCGAGACCTGGGACAACGGCAAGCCCATCCGCGAGACCATGGCCGCCGACATCCCGCTGGCCATCGACCACTTCCGCTACTTCGCCGGCTGCGTGCGCGGCCAGGAAGGCGGCATCAGCGAGATCGACGAGACCACCTACGCGTACCACTTCCACGAGCCGCTGGGCGTGGTCGGCCAGATCATCCCCTGGAACTTCCCCATCCTGATGGCCGTGTGGAAGCTGGCGCCCGCGCTGGCCGCCGGCAACTGCGTCGTCCTCAAGCCCGCCGAGCAGACGCCCGCGTCCATCCTCGTGCTGGCCGAGCTCATCGGCGACCTGCTGCCCAAGGGCGTGCTCAACATCGTCAACGGCTTCGGCCTCGAGTGCGGCAAGCCGCTGGCCTCCAACAAGCGCATCGCCAAGATCGCGTTCACCGGCGAGACGACCACGGGCCGGCTGATCATGCAATACGCCAGCCAGAACCTGATTCCCGTGACGCTGGAGCTGGGCGGCAAGTCGCCCAACATCTTCTTCGCCGACGTGCTCAGCAAGGACGACGCGTTCTTCGACAAGGCGCTCGAGGGCTTCGCGATGTTCGCGCTGAACCAGGGCGAGGTGTGCACGTGCCCGTCGCGCGTGCTGATCCAGGAATCGATCTACGAGCAGTTCATCGAGCGCGCGATCAAGCGCGTGGCGGCCATCAAGCAGGGCAACCCGCTGGAGATGTCCACGATGATCGGCGCGCAGGCCTCGAGCGAGCAACTCGAGAAGATCCTCAGCTATCTCGACCTGGGCAGGCAGGAAGGCGCGCAGTGCCTGATCGGCGGCGAGCGCAACATGCTCAAGGATGACCTCGAAGGCGGCTTCTACGTGAAGCCCACCGTCTTCAAGGGCCACAACAAGATGCGCATCTTCCAGGAAGAGATCTTCGGGCCGGTGGTGTCGGTGACGACGTTCAAGGATGAAGAGGAGGCGCTGTCCATCGCCAACGACACGCTGTACGGCCTGGGCGCCGGCGTGTGGTCGCGCGACATGAACACCGCCTTCCGCATGGGCCGCGGCATCCAGGCCGGGCGCGTGTGGACGAACTGCTATCACGCCTACCCGGCGCACGCGGCATTCGGCGGCTACAAGCAGTCGGGCATCGGGCGCGAGAACCACAAGATGATGCTGGATCACTACCAGCAGACCAAGAACCTGCTGGTGAGCTACAGCGACCAGGCGCTGGGATTCTTCTGAGCATCCCGGGCCCATGAATGTGCCCGGTGTTCGCGAAGAAACGCGCAGTGCCAGCCTGTCATCCTGCGCGAAGTCGCAGGATCCACGAGTTGGAAGCGTTTCGCCCCGGGG
>Ga0302151_10000087_pt1 | contig 54451 bp, 50 predicted proteins | sample I_Bog_N1_3_FD_192428 | JGI IMG/M metagenome (GOLD analysis project Ga0302151, IMG submission 192428) | Peat permafrost microbial communities from Stordalen Mire near Abisko, Sweden - I_Bog_N1_3 | ecosystem: Environmental > Terrestrial > Soil > Wetlands > Peat | place: Sweden: Abisko, Stordalen...
ACGCTCCCGGCGCGGCGGCGGCGAACCGTCGTTCAACGAGCCCACCGACCCGTTGCCGGAGATCCCCCAGGACTGACGTCTCGCCCAGTAGCCGGGCTCTCGTGTCTGGGTTAGAGTGCAACCGCCAATTAGCACAGGAGACGTTCTATGGCGACCGATCCCAAGTCTGGCGGCACCAAGGCGCCGACGGGATTCCCCGACTTCGACTTCACCCGCATTTTCGCCGAGCTGAAGCTGCCGGCCGTGCCAGACCTGGAGTCGTTCCTGACGGCGAGCCGGAAGAACATGGAGACCCTGTCTGCCGCCAACCGGGTGGCTTTGGAGGGCGCCCAGGCTGTCGCCCGCCGGCACCTGGAGATCACCCAGCAGACCATGACGGAGTTGACCGAGGCGCTGCGTTCGTTCGCGACCACCGAGCCGCCGCAGGCCAAGGCCGCCAAGCAGGCCGAACTGCTGAAGCAAGGCTACGAGCGTGCGGTCAACAATATTCGCGAGCTGTCGGACCTGATCCAGCAGTCCAACTCCGAGGCGCTCAACCTGCTGAACAAGCGATTCACCGAATCGCTGGAAGAAATCAAGGCGCTCGGTTCAAAGAAGTAGCGTTCGGGGACCAGCAATCCTTTCTGGCTCCAGCCGTAAGGGATGTTCGGTCATCGCACAGGAGCAGCGCGTCCAGTTCGACCTGGAAGCGTTATTTTCGTCTCGGTCGCCGGCTCGGTGTTGCGAGCGAGGCGGCGGCCGGGACCATCCTTCGGCGGGTGGACAAGCATTGCGCTGTCCACCATTTCCGCCAGCCGCACCGCAAGCGGCGGACGGCGCTTCGCTGGTCCACAAATCCGAGCGTTCGGAACGGGCCGACGATGTGGTTGCGTCGCTCCGACCAATCGCGCCTCGGTGCAGACCTACAGCGGCAGTCTGATCCGCGCCCGGAGCCCGCCCAGCGGGCTGTCTTCCAGCACGATCTCGCCGCCATGGGCGCGGACGATGTCCCGGGCGATTGTCAGCCCCAGCCCAGTGCCACCGGCGGCACCGCTTTCGAACGGGCGGAACACGTCTTCCCGCCGCTCGGGCGAGATCCCCGGTCCGTCGTCATCCACCGTGACCTGCACCACGCGTCCCAGCGGGATCGCCGCCAGCGCCACGTGCCGCGCGTGACGCCTGGCGTTGTCCACAAGATTGGTCAGCGCCCGGCGCACCGCGTGGCTGCGCAGCGACAGCGTCAGCGCCGGCGGCACGGTGACCGCCACGTCCGCCCCGGCCCGGCGCGCGCCGGCCGCCACCTCCTCCAGGACCGCTGACAGGTTTACCGGCTCGGCCTGTTCCGCTGCCTCGCCGCGGGCGAAGGAGAGATAGGCGGTGACCATCCGTTCCATTTCCTCGACGTCGCCGACCATGTCCTCGACGTCCTGCTCCAGCTCCTCGGTCGGTGGCAGCATGGCCAGTGCGAGCTTCAGCCGGGTCAGCGGCGTGCGCAGGTCGTGCGACACGCCGGCCAGCATCTCGGTGCGCTGCGCGAGGAACCGCCGCACGCGCTCCTGCATCCGGTTGAACGCGGTCGCCGCCTTGCGCACCTCCGCCGCGCCCTGCGGGGTAAGCTGGTCGGTGTCGCGGCCCATGCCGAAGGCCTCGACTGCCTCGGTCAGGCGCCGGATCGCGCGTACCTGGTTGCGCATGAACAGCGCCGCGATGCCGAACAGCAGCAGCGACGAGCCGACGACCCAGGCGATGAAGATGTATATCGTGCCGGTGTAAAGCCGCTTGCGCGGCGCCTCGATATCCAGCACGCCGTTTGGCAATTGGACCCGGATCAGCACTGATTGCGGGTCCGACTCCCAGTCCATGGCAAACGGCAGCCTCAGCTTCTCGCGTAAGGCCTGGGCGAGGTCGTCGTCCATCGGTCCCAGCACGTTCGCCCAGGTGGTGCTGTCCAGCACCGCATCCGGCTCGACGCGCATTTCGAGGCCGAACTCTTCGCGCGCCAGGCGCAAAATCCAGGCCCGGTCCTCGGGTGTCGGGAAGCGTCGCATCAGCTCGTGGGTGTAGGCGATCTCCCCGGCGACGCTGCCGGCGAAGCGGCGGGAGATGATGTCCAGATGGCTGCCGTAGAACACCTGCAGGGCGACCGCCTGCAGCAGCACCAGCGGGGCGAGAATCATCAGCAGACTGCGGCCGAGCAAGGAGCGCGGCAGCATGCGCTTGATCCAGCGCTCGCCCGGGAATGGCAGGCGCATCCGGGCTAGAGTCCGGGCTTCAGCACGTAGCCTCGGCCGCGCACCGTGTGCACGAAGCGCGGCTCGCGCGGATCGGCCTCGACCTTGCGGCGCAGGCGGGTCACCTGCACGTCGATCGCCCGCTCGCCCGCGTCGTCCATGCCGAGCGCCGCGCCGATCTCCTCGCGCGACAGCACCTCGTTCGGCTTGCGGGCCAGCGCGCCGAGCAGCGCCGCCTCGCCGCCGGTCAGCCGGATCGGCCCGGCGGCGTCGCGCAACTCGCCTCGCTCCAGGTCGAACACCTTGTCGCCTAGTTGAACCGGGCTGTCCTGGTAGCCGGCAGGGGCGGGCGGCGGCGTGGCGCGGCGCAGCAGGGCGCGGATGCGCAACGCCAGTTCGCGCGGTTCGAACGGTTTGCCCAGGTAGTCGTCCGCGCCCGCCTCGAACCCTGCAATGCGGTCTTCCGGCGCACCGCGCGCGGTCAGCAGCAGGACCGGCACTTCGTGACCGTTCTCCTGCCGCAGCGTCTCGGTGAGCGAAAGTCCGCTCTCCCCCGGCATCATCACGTCGAGCACGATCAGGTCCGGGTTGATGGCGCGCAGCTTGGCCCGTGCATCGGCGGCGCCTTCGGCGGTGGTCACGCGATAGCCTTCCCCGGCGAGATAGCGCGACAGCAAGGCGCGCAGCCGGGCGTCGTCGTCCACCACCAGAATATGGAAATCGTCGGTCACGCGGTCAGCCGGACCGGCCGCGTGCCTGGCGGCGGGCCTGCTCGTTGCTGTCCAGATAGGCGCGCGCTGCGTCGTCCATGATGGCGCGCGTCACCCGGCGGAACCCATCCACGGCGGCGCCGCCTGCTTCGCGATAGGCGGCGGTCAGCCGCTCCTTCTGCCGCTCGTACAGGCGGCGCTCCAGCGCCTGCCCGGCGCCGGTCAGCGTCAGCAGCCGCTGCCGCCGGTCCGCCCGGCCTGGCACCTGGGCGACGTAGCCCTGCTCGATCAGCAGCGACAGCACCCGCGCAAGGCTCTGCTTGGTGATCCGCAGCACGCCGAGCAGGTCGGAGACTGTGATGCCGGGGGTCCGACCAATAAAGTGCAGGGCACGATGGTGCGCCCGGCCGAGTCCCAGCTCTTCCAGGATGACATCCGCCGCGTTGGTGAAGTCGCGGTAGGCGAAGAACAGCAGATCCTGGGCCAGCCTGATTTCTTCCTCGCGCAGGAACAACAGGTTCGCGCCAGCCTGTGCCGGTCCCAGCGTGACGGAGACCGGGGGTGCCGGGAGCGCGTTAACCGAGGCTGTGGGCATCGCCACCCGCTTCGGCTCGATTCTGCCGGAGCGCGAGTGTGGCTCCTGGATGATTGACTCGCCCTTCTGCGTGGGCATGGCAGGCATACCTCCGAGGAGCGATGTGGTTAAGGCAGCTTCGTTGACTTAAATGGGGCTGCATTATACCGTCCCCAAACGCAAAGCAACATTATTGCGGAGAAGGCGTTCATGGCGCTAGTTCCTTACGACGACCGCGATGGCTGGATCTGGCTGGACGGTGCCCTGGTCCCTTGGCGCGACGCCAGGCTGCATGTCCTCACCCATGGTCTGCACTATGCCAGCGCCGTCTTCGAAGGCGAGCGGGCGTATCGCGGCAATGTGTTCCGGCTCCGCGACCATACCGACCGGTTGATCAACTCTGGGCGCCTCCTGGGCTTCGAGATCCCGTGGTCGGCGGACCAAATCGACGCCGCCTGCAACGAGACGCTGAAGGCGAACGGCCTGACCGACGCTTATGTCCGCCCGATTGCCTGGCGCGGGTCCGAAATGCTCGCAGTCTCTGCGCAACAGACCAAGATCCATCTGTCCATCGCCGTCTGGCCGTGGCCGAGTTACTTCGGCGAAGAGCGGCTGAAGGGTATCCGGCTGGGCATGGGCGCCTGGAAGCGCCCCTCGCCGGAAACCGCGCCGGTCGCGGCGAAGGCGGCCGGGCTATACATGATCGGCACGCTGTCGAAGCACAAGGCGGAGGCGGAAGGCTATGCCGATGCGCTGATGCTGGACTGGCGCGGCCGCGTCGCGGAGGCCACCGGCGCCAACATCTTCTTCGTCATGAACGGCGATGTTCACACGCCCACGCCGGACTGCTTCCTGGACGGCATCACCCGGCGCACCGTGATGAGCATTGCCAGGCGCCACCAGATGACGGTGATCGAGCGGCCGATCGAGCTCGACGAGATTGGCAAGGCGACCGAAGTCTTCCTGGCCGGCACCGCCGCCGAGGTCACCGCCGTGCGCGAAATCGGCGAGCACAGCTACACCCCGGGCCGCATCACCGAGACGCTGATGAAGGACTACGAGGCGCTGGTGCAGCAGTCGCCGGAAGACGTGGCCAAGGCGATCGCCGTGTGATGCTTGCCGCCCGCTGGTGAACCGCCACATCTGGTGGCGGAATAAGCCGGAGGATCCCCGATGGCGCATGTCGCGCCGGATATCGACGTTGTGGTGATCGGGGCCGGCCTGGCCGGTCTCGGTGCTGCACACCGGTTGCGTGAGCTTGGCATGCATGCGGTCGTGCTGGAGGCGGCGGGGCGTATCGGCGGCCGCGCCTGGACCGACCATCCCCCGGCTTTGGGCGGCGCCTGGTTCGACATGGGCGCGGTCTGGCTGCACGCGGCAGAGCAGAACCCGCTCGCGGCGATCGCCAGGTCCGCCGGCGAGGCGCTGATCGACGCGGACGAGCTTCGCCAGGAGCGGACCTTTGTCGGCTCTCGTCCGGCGACGCCCCCCGAGCTGATCGACTACACGCATGCCTGGCCCCGCTTCGAGGCGTCGGCCGAGCGCCTGCTGCACGCCATGCCGGACACCAGCCTGGATCATGTCGCGCGGCATTTGCCGGACGATCCCTGGGCGCTGACGGTGGAAAGCTGGGAGGGGCCGGTGATTTGCACCGCCGATGCCGGCCGGCTCAGCCTGCGCGACTGGCGGCGCAACGGTCTGTCCGGCGCCAACCTGATGATCGAGGGTGGCATCGGTTCCTTCGTGCAGCGCCGCTTGGGCGAGGGCCTGACGATCAGGCTTGGGACGCCCGTGACGCGCATCCGCTGGGCCGGCTCCGATGGCGGCGTTGCGGTGGAAACGGCGGACGGGACGATCGCCGCCGGCGCCTGTATCGTCACCGTCTCGACCGGCGTGCTTGCGGCCGGCGCGATCGACTTCGACCCGGCGCTGCCTGCCGCGGTCCAGGACAGTGTGCACGCGCTGCCGATGGGCCTCGCGATGAAGGTCGCGTTGCGCGCCACGTTGGCGGACCGGCTCGACCTGCCGGCGCACTGCACGGTCGATCGCCAGATCGCGCGCAGCCTGGAGCCGATGATGGTCTTCCAATGCTGGCCGTTCGGCCGCGACTTCGTGCAGGGCTGGGTTGGCGGCACCACCGCCTGGGAACTGGCGCGCGAAGGTGACGCAGCCGCGGCGGATTTCGCGCTCGCCGAACTGCGCCGGCTGTTCGGCGGCCGGGTGGACCGGCTGTTCGCCGGCGGCGGATCGGTGGTGACGCATTGGGAGTCCGACCCCTGGGTGCGCGGGGCCTACAGTTACGCCATCCCGGGCCATGCGGACGCGCGCCGGCAGCTTGCCGCGCCGCTCGCCGATGGGCGGCTCTGCTTCGCCGGCGAGGCCTGCCACGATGGGTTCGCCGGCACGCTGGCCGGCGCCTGGATCAGCGGTCGCGACGCCGGCGCCGCCGCATCGCGCGCTCTGCACGGGTGAAGGCGATGTTCTGGCAACGCACCCGGATTGGCGTGATCGAATTGCGCGGCCTGATCGCAAGCCGGCCCGGGCTGCTGAACGCACAGGCTGTCAGGCCGCTGGTCGAGCGCGCGTTTGCCAAGGCCGGCGGTTTGCCGGTGATCCTGGAGATCGAAAGTCCCGGCGGCTCTCCGGTGCAGTCCGACCTGATCGCCACGATGATCCGGCGTGCCGCGGAAAAGCAAAACGTGCGGGTCCATGCCGTTATCACCGAGGTCGGCGCCTCAGGCGGATACTGGCTCGCCTGTGCGGCGGACGAGATCCATGCCAACCCGATGAGCATCGTGGGCTCGATCGGCGTGCGCGGCGGGGGTTTCGGGTTTCCCGATCTGCTGGCGCGCATCGGCGTCGAACGGCGGCTTTATACGGCGGGCACGAACAAGGCGCGGCTCGATCCGTTCCTCCCGGAGCGGCCGGACGACGTGACGTTCATCCACGGTTTGCTCGATGACTTGCATGCGCAATTCACCACCTGGGTGCGCACGCGCCGCGGCGACCGGCTGAACGGCGAGGAGGCCGAGTTGTTCGATGGCAGCTTCATGCTCGGCGACCGCGCGCTGAAGCTCGGGCTGATCGACGGGTTCGCCGATGTGGACGGGCTGGTGAAACAGCTCGGCGGCGAGCGCGCGCTGCCGCGCCGCTTCCGCCCGCGCCGCCGCGGCTTGCTGGGACGCCTGCCGCGTATGATGCTCGACATGGTGCTGGACGCGATCGACGAGCGGCGGTTCAGGATCGAACTGCTGCGCTAGAAGTCTGCGTCAGAGGTCTGCGTCAAAGGTCTGCGTCAAAGGTCTGCGTCAAAGGTCTGCGTCCCTTGGGGGCGGTCACCCCCGCCCGACGAACGGCATCTTCGTCGCCATGATGGTTACGAACTGGACATTCGTATCCGGTGGCAGGTTCGCCATAAACAGCACCTGTTGTCCGACATGATCCACGTCCATGCGCGGCTCGGGAATGATTGTCCCATTCGCCTGCGGCACGCCGTGTTGCATGCGCTCAGTCATCGGTGTCGCGGCGTTGCCGATGTCGATCTGGCCGCAGGCGATATCGTACGCCCGGCCATCCAGCGCGATGGTTTTGGTCAGCCCGGTCACGGCGTGTTTGGTCGCGGTGTAGGCAACCGAGCCGGGACGCGGCGCGTGGGCCGAGACCGACCCGTTGTTGATGATCCGTCCGCCGCGCGGCGTCTGGTCACGCATGACGCGGAATGCCGCGTTTGCACACAGGAACATGGCGTCGAGATTTACCGCGACCACCTTGCGCCACATCGCGAATGTGAAATCGCCGAAGTTCGTGGCTGGCACGTTGCCGCCGGCGTTATTGAACAGCAGGTCGATGCGACCGAGGCTTTGCCGCACAGTCGCGAACAGCGCCTCGACCTGTGCGGGCTCCGTTACGTCGGTGGGCAGTACGACAGCGCGCCCGGCCTTCGCCAAGTTTGCAGTCTCCTGCAGCGTATCCTGCCTGCGGCCTGCAAGGGCGACGGCCCAGCCATCGGCCAACAGCGCCAGCGCCGCGGCCCGGCCGATGCCGCTGCCGGCTCCCGTTACGACGGCGACGCGGTGTCCCATGGCTGCTCACTCCGGCGGGATTATCCGCAGCCTTATACCAACCGCCGACCGGTCAGGGCCAGCGTAGGGCGGAAAAGCGAAGCGTCTTCCGCCTCTTGCGGTGCGGCTGGCGGCAATGGCGGATGGCGCTTCGCTGATCCGCCATACACAAAAAGAGCGGTCACCGCAAAGGGCGGATGGTGGACCGCACGGCGTTCCTGGTGAAGACGACCGTTGATCCGCGAACGCCGGCGTGCCAGCGTGCGAGCGGAGGAAACGGAGGCACAATAATGCTGCATTGCAATGCAAATTATTCTTTCGGTTCACATTTTTATCAATCGGCGTCAGACTCGTCGCAAGCAGGTCAGCGTGGTATCGCCGCCCTAACGAGTTGCTCGCGTCGAGGTCGCGCCGCTGGAACAGTTACCGGACAAGGAGGATACGTGGAATGAGCGACGCCCCTGCCAAGGTGACTTGCCAGGTCTATGGCAGTTCGTGCGACCTTTGGCTGTGCCGCCATGGCGGATGCCACGCGGCCAGGCTGCAGGAGCAAGAGGCTCTGGGCGAGATCCCGCCGCCGCCGGCGAGACTATGGTCAGGCTGCCGGCCGCCAGCGCAGATCGACACCGACCTCGGATCGGGCAATCAGGGATGACAGCGTATTCAGCCGAATCATGCGCTCCGAACGTCGGAAATCCGGATCGCTGAAACTGATCGAATGCAGCCCGCGCACGAGTCCCGCTATCGACTCATCGAGACCAAAGCGCGGCTGGTGCGCCGGGGCGAGTTCGCGGAAAAGAGAAAAGTCCACCCGATAGGACCGCGCATCAGGCGGCGCCGCCTGGTTGATGCTGACGGTGGTGCCCGGCACCGCGGCGGCCACCGCCTCGGCCAGATCCCGAACGCGATGGTTCCGGCGATCCGAGCCGACATTGACCTGCAGCACCCGCCCGCCCCTGTTGGCGGGACGCTCGATCGCCCACTCGATCGCCCGCGCCATGTCCTGCACGTCGATCAGCGGCCGCCACGGGGTGCCGTCGGACAATACCGTGATTTCCCCCGCCGTCAGCGCGCAGGCGGTAAAGTCGTTCAGCACGAGATCCAGCCGCAGCCGGTCGGACATGCCACACGCAGTGGCGAAGCGCAGGCTGGTGGCGGTCATGCCGTTCAGGTCCATTTGCGCCAGCCCCTCCTCGGTCGCCACCTTGGAGCGCGCGTAGGCGGTCAGCGGGTTGAGCGCGTCGGTCTCGCGCCGAGCCACGCCTTCGGCGGCGCCATACACGCTGCAGCTTGACGCGAATACGAAGGCGCGCACGCCGGCGGCGGCGGCAAGCGCGGCAGTACGCAGGCTTGCAGCGCGGTTGATCTCGTCGGTGACAGCCTCGAACCGGTTGCCGATCGGATCGTTCGACACGGCGGCCAGGTGTACGACCGCGTCGACACCGCGCAGCAGCCCGGCGCTCAGGTCGCGCACATCGCCGAAATACTGTGCCGTCAGGGTCGTCTCGGGCGCGCGACCGTTGGTGGTTAGGCACGATCCGAACAGGCCGCTGTCGTAACCGATCAGCTCCGCCTCGGGATACCGCCGTCGCAGATGCGCGGCCACCACCGGCCCGACATACCCCATGTTCCCGGTGATCAGGACCCGCATCGTCCGCTCCGCCTTGTTGAAGCGCCGGTCTACACCGCCGCTTGCGGCGAGCGGATCAACGTTGCTTGACCGAGATCGGCACGGTTTCGATCGGCTTGCCGCTGTGCAGCGCCGCGGGTTATCCCCGAACCATGGAGCCTTCCTTCGTGGGTCCCGGTCAGCGGGCGGTTGTGACCGGTGCGGGCAGCGGCATCGGCCGAGCGATCGCGGTGGCTTTGGCGCGTGCCGGGCTGCATGTCTGCCTGGTCGGTCGCGATGCGGCCAAGCTGCGGCTCGTCGCCGGGGAGATCGAGACCGGCGCGACGGTTGTGGCGGCAGACATCGCGACAGCTTCAGGCCTGGCCGCGGTTGCGCAAGCGGCCAGTCCCGCGCTGCATGTGCTGGTGCACTCCGCCGGGGCCTATCTGCGCGGCAGGCTGGAACACCTGACCGCGGCCGAGTGGCAGGCACTGAACGCCGTGAATCTGCAGGCGCCGATCCTGCTCACGTCGGCGTGCTTGCCAGCCTTGCGCGCCGTGTCGGGACAAGTCGTGGTGATCAACTCGAGCGCTGGCCTGCAGCCGGGTGCCGGCGTTGGCGCCTACGCCGCCAGCAAGCACGCGCTGAAGGCGGCCACCGATGCGCTACGGCAGGAGGTCAATGGCGAGGGCATCCGCGTGCTGAGCGTTTTCCCCGGTCGGACCGATACGCCGATGCAGGCCGCCGTGCTGGCGGCGGAGGGACGCGAAGCCGGGCCAGGGACGCTGATGCGACCGGAGGATGTGGCCCACATGGTCGTCAGCGCGTTGTCTGTCCCGCGCACCGCCGAGGTCACCGACATCGTGATGCGTCCGATGTGTCCGATGCGGCCTTTGCCGGCCGCGCGTTAGAGAGGCGCGTCGCCAGCAAGGTTCGGACACAAAACTCGGCGTGTGCCGGGATGCGTGCCATGCGATGATGGCGTGTGGGCTCGGGTGGTGCTGCCGGACAACCTGCCCCCCTCCTCCTGTCCCTGAATAGAGTGAAAGACTATGGCTTGTGCTGAACGCCAGCTCGCGCAGTTTCCATTCCCGGTAGTGCCGAAATGAACGCCGCCGCCCGCTTTGCGACTCACGCGCTCGCGACAAGCTTCGAGGATCTGCCGGCCGACGCAGTGCTGAAGGCCAAGACCTTTGTGCTCGACAGCCTGGGCGTCGGCATCGCCGGCACGTCGCTCGGTGGTGGCGCCGGCCTGCTCGCCGTCGCCTCAAGCTGGGGCGCCGTGGAGGAGGCGCAGGTCTGGGGACGCACCGCACGGCTGCCTGCGCCGGCCGCCGCATTCCTCAACGCCTGGCATATGCACAACCAGGAGTTCGATTGCCTGCACGACCGCGCCTTCGTCCACGCCATGGCCAGCGTGCTGCCCGCAGCGATGGCCGCGGCAGACCGGCGCGGCGGCGTGCCCGGCAAGGAGTTGATCGTCGCCATCGCCGTGGGGGTGGATGTGGCGGCCTCGCTCGGGATGGCGTCCCGCGCCGGGTTCCGCTTCTTCCGGCCCGCCACGGCCGGCGGGTTCGGCGCCGTTGCCGCCGCCGGACGCGTGCTGGGGCTGGACGAGGGCACCCTGGCGGGCGCCTTCGCCTGGCAGCTCGCCCAGGCCAGCGGGACCATGCAGGCGCATCAGGAGGGCAGCCCCATCATTCCCGCGCAGGTCGGCTTCAACGCCCGCTCGGCGCTGCATGCCTGCGAGCTGGCACCGCTCGGGTTCTCGCCGACCCGCAATGTTTTCGAAGGCGAGTTCGGTTACCTGCCGCTGTTCGAGGCCGACTGGGACCTTGCGCCGGCGCTCGATGCGCTGGGGCAAACGTTCCTGATCAGCGGCGTCAGTCACAAGCCCTATCCTGCCGGCCGTGCCGCGCATGCGGGCATCGAGGGCGCCGCGACCCTGCAGCGGACCCACGGTTTCGCCGCCGAGGACGTGGATCAGGTCCTGGTAATCGCACCGCGCCAGGTGCAGCGCATGGTCGGGCGGCCGGTCAGGCCCGACGCCGGCCCTGCCTATGCGCGGCTGTGCATCGGCTACGCCATCGCCAAGGTGTTGCAGCACGGCGCGCTCGACCTGGCGCATTTTCGCGGCAAGGCGCTCGCGGACACCAGCACCCATGCATTGGCCGAGCGCGTTCGGGTAGAGGCCGATGGCACGACGGGCTCGATTGCGCTGGCCCCGCAGCGCGTGGTGGTGCGGCTCCGGAGCGGCGTCGAGCACGAATGGGGCTGCGAGACGCTGCCGGGCTGTCCGATGCGGCCGCTCGACCGGGAGCGGCATCTGGCAAAATTCCGCCGTTGTCTGGACTTCGCAGCCGAGCCGCTGGCGCCGGATGCAGCGGAGCGGCTGATCGCCATGGTGGACCGGCTGGACGAACTGCCGGATACGCGGGAGCTAAGCGCACTGGTGGCGGCTTGGTGATGACAGGCGACTCGCCGGACGCGAGCACCGCTGATGGAAGCGCGCAGAGCAAACCCCAAACGGTGCATAGCTCGGCTGGAGTCGGTGTGTAGAACCGGTCGATTCCCGCAACCGCGAGGTCTCGTGTCCACTTCGGGTCGAGCGGCTTCAGACGCGGGACATTCCGGGCACCGTCACAACCAGCAGGCCGGTTCCCGGGGATCAACCGATGCGAAAAGGACGGGGGCGGGTGAAGCCGGGCCGCAAAGGTTGCGAGGTCCCTGTCGATAGGGACGATCCAGACCCTGTCGGAGTTCTTTACAGCTTGCTGGTGCACGCCCGCGCGAGCTTCTGCTAACTGGCTGTAACCAAATAATTTTAGGCGCACGGCATGCATTTTGCTTAGGCGCTGCGTGCGCACACGGCTGTCTGCGGAGAGAAGGCGTGGCGCCTGTCTGCGGCAGCGATCACCGATATCGCAACGAAATAGAAGACACATGGCAAGGGAAGACTCGATGACGCACACGGTTGGTCGCGCTGGCGACCAGGATAAGCTTTTCCGACTCGGCGCAATCGCCCTGGCGGCGGGCGCTTCGATGGTTTGGGGCCGGGAGGCACGAGCCACCCTGGTGACCCAGATCATCGATCAGGATATAGCGGCAGGTAACGTAAACATCCAAATCGGCGACGGTTCACCGTCGGGCCAGCCGCAATATATCGCATCGTCCATCGGGTTTGCCCTGCCGGCGACCAGCACCGCCGCCATTGAAGGTGTTTACGCCAGCCTTCCCAAGGCGTCCGACATCGCTGTGGGCGATACGATTGGGCCTGCCAATTCGTTCCTCGACCTAGGCAATACCAGCCCGTACCTTGGAGTATTCTACTCGGCGACCCAACTTAACAATGTTCAGACCCAGACCGGGACGAGCTATCTCGGCCTTCGGTTCAACATCGATGGCGGCCCAAATCTTTACGGTTACGCGACGCTCGACGGCTCCGTGGTTGAAAGCGTCATCTACGACGACGCCGGCAATCCGGTGACCGTTGTTGCCGCCGCCGTCCCCGAACCCGCTTCCCTGGGCCTGCTCGCCCTGGGTGCCGCCGGGATCGCCGGCCTTCGCCGCCGCCGCCGCGCGCTCGCCGCCTAGCCGTTGGGTGCCAACGCGGATCGCGCCCCCACGCGATCCGCGCTACCCGCCAGCCACCACCCGCCGCAGCACGACATCGGTCGCCGATCGCTCGGCACCGGAGCGGCGGGCGAGGTTGACGGTATCGATCACCCGGTCATCGCAGAAGAACCGGAACCGCCGCGAGCCGTGCAGCACGCCGATCCGTGTCCCCTCCTGCGTCAGCAGCAGATTGGCCCAGCCGCGGCGCAGCGTCGGCAGCACCACGTTCGCCTCGACCTCCGGAATCCCGTCCGCGGCGATCGCGACCAACTGCACCCCGACCACCGCGCCGTCCAGCAGCAGCACGACCGAGCGCTGCGGATCGGGCGGTGTGCCGGCCCGTCCATGCAGCCGCGCCAGCATCGCGCCGGGGTTGTTGTGAAATTCGCGGCCGACCAGATGGGCCACGTCCGCCTGCGGCGCCTCCAGCAGCGGCACCACCCGCGCGCCCGCCGGAATCCAGCCGGAGCGATCCAGCTTCTCCCGATATGGCGTCAGCATCCGCTCCATCATTTCCGCCTCGCCGACGAAATGCAGGATGCGGTGGTGCACGGTGAAGCCGGCGGACAGGCAGAACGCCGCCTGGGCGCTGTCTTCGGGCAACACGGTCCAGGGCTGCAACGCCGGCGCCTCGTCCCGCGCCAGTGCGGCAACAGCATCGAGCAGCGCCCGTCCCAGCCCGCGCGACCGCGCCGCCGGCAGGACATGCACGGCGACCGGAAACGCCGGCGGATCGCCCACGGCTTCCCAACCGACCGTGGCGGCACCGGCCAGCGAGCCGTCCGGGCCAAACGCGACCAAGGCCTCGGGCGCGTTGCCGGGGGAGAACGTTTCAGGCAGCAGCATCCGGCAGGCCCGCATGTCTGACGCATCGGCATCCCGGATGGAAAACGCGCATGTCTGAGGCGGCATCGTCCGGCTCCCGCACTCCCGCCGCCGGCCCGCGGCGGCGGGAACGGCTGCTGCTGGTCGGTTTCACCTCCTGCGACCGAGCGATCGCGGAGCGTCTGATGGCGGCAGGCCGGATGCCCCACCTCGCCCGCCTGCGCGCAGAAGGCGCCTGGGGCCATATACGGCCATCCGAGCCATTGTTGGCCGGAGCGTTATGGACGACGGTCGCGACCGGTCGCAACCCGTCGCGGCATGGCGTGCTGACGCCCTGGGCCGTCCGTCAGGATGGCGGCGGCGTCGGGCCGGTCGGGCGGCCGGCGTGGCGCGCCCCGGCGTTCTGGCAAATCCTGGAAGCGGCGGGCCGCCGCACCATCACCGTCGGCTGGCCGGCGACGGTGCCCGCGACCGATTGGCCCGGAGTGCATGTGGATGCGCGGTTCGCTCAGCCGACCGGGCCGGATTTCGCCACCTGGGCGGTCCCGCGCGGCGCGGTGTCTCCCGCCGTTCTACTCAGGTCGTTGCGCGACCTGCGAGTCCATCCCACCGACGTGAACGCCACGATGCTGGCGCCGTTCGTGCCGCGAATCGCCGAGATCGACCGGTATCGCGAGTCCGGCCTGGCAACGCTCGCCGTGATGCTCGCTGGCGTCTCGACCATCCATTCCGTCACGACCGAGATGATTGCAGCCCAGGACTGGGACGTGGCCGCGGTGCATTACGACTGGCTGGACCACATCCAGCGCTCGTTCCTGTCTCACGGGCTGGAGTCCCGGTTCGCCGGGACCGTCGATGCCGCCTACAGTTTTGTCGATGCGCTGCTCGGCCGCCTGATGACCCTGGCCGGAGAGGACACGACACTGTGGGTTGTGTCGCCAAATGGCGTGCGCGTCGGGGCGGCGGGACACGTCGCGCGCCCCGGTGCAGCGGAACGCTCCATGTCCTGGCGTGGCGCCGGGTTCATCGCGGCGCGCGGCCGATGGATCGCGAGGGGACAGACGCTCGCCCCGGCACGACTGGAGGATATCGCGCCGAGCCTGCTGGCGCGGTTCGGGCTGGTGGCGGACATGGATGGGAAGAGGATACCCGCCCTGGCGCCCGGCATGTCGCGCCGCACTGTGACCGTGCCGGTCCTGGCGCCGCCGGCACCGGACCGTCACGTGGCTGCGCTGAAGGCGCTCGGCTATGACGACACGCCATCCGAAGCGCAGGCGGCGGCTATGACCCGGGCCGAGGCGGCACGGCTGATCGCTCTGGGGGAGGCGCTGCTGGCGGCCGGACGCCTGGGGGAAGCGGAATCCTCGCTGCTGGCGGCGCGGGCGATGTTGCCGGCGGACAGTCCAAGCGGGCTGCAGCGGCTGGCGCTGTGCCGCCTTATGCGCAACGACGCCGATGGCTGCCGGGCGATCGGCGAGACGTTGCGCCGGATCGCACCGCACGAGGGCTGGGGCGATCTGATCATCGCCGCCGGCCATGCGTTGGCGGGCAACAAAGCGGCAGCCAGACCGCACATGAACACGGCCGAGGAGAAGGGCGGCCACGACCCGGACCTTGTCAGTCGGCTTGGCGGCATCGCTTTGCTGCTGAACGACGAGGCCTCCGCGATGGGGCACTTCACGGCCGCGCTCGCGCTAGACCCGGAGATGGAGGCCGCGAGGCAAGGTCTTGCCATGGCCCGAGGCGGACCCGGCGATAGCAACGCGCCCATCTGAGGAATGCGCGGCAACCGCACGCCGGGGGCGCGTTTTCCCAGCGCGCCACCAGTTTCGCCATTTTACCAATGGTCCGGCTGTGTATGCTGTATCCGGCAAGAACAGGAGGTCGGACCATGGCGCACGGTGTCTTCGTTTGGAGCGAGCTGATGACCAACGACGTCGAGGCGGCCAAGGCGTTCTTTGCCGCGACCGTTGGCTGGAGCTTTGTGGCCAAACCGACGAAAACCGGCACCTATTGGCTGGCGCAGGTGGACGGCAAACCGGTGGCAGGAATCATGGACATGACCGGCATCTGCCAGCCCGGCGTGCCGCCTCACTGGCTTGGTTATGTGGAGGTCGATGACGTGGACGCCAGAGTTGCCACGGTCCGGGATCATGGCGGCAAGATTCTAAAGGAGCCGTTCGATATCGAAGACGTGGGGCGAATCGCCCTGGTCGCCGATCCGACCGGCGCCGTCCTGGGCCTGATGACCTGGAGATTATTACCTGCCTGACGCCGGCCAGCCTCGCATCAGCAGGGCATTCGCCACCACCGAGACGCTGGATGCCGCCATGGCCGCGCCTGCGATCAGCGGCGACAGGTACCCCAGCGCCGCGAGCGGGATGCCGACGATGTTGTAGGCGAACGCCCAGAACAGGCCCTGGCGGATCTTCGCCGTGGTGCGCCGGGAGACGTCGATGGCGTCCGCCACCAGGGCGGGATCGCCGCGCATCAGGGTGATCCCGGCGGTCTCCATCGCGACGTCGGTGCCGGTCGCCATCGCGATTCCGATGTCGGCCGCCGCCAACGCCGGACCATCGTTGATGCCGTCGCCGACCATGGCGACGACGCCGTCCTGCCGCAGCGCGGCGACGGCGTCGGCCTTGCCGTCCGGCAGCACGTCGGCGCGGACATCCTCGATGCCCAGCGCCTGCGCCACCGCGTCCGCGGCGCCGCGGCTGTCGCCGGTCAGCAGGACCGTGCGCAGCCCCATGCGGTGCAGGCGGTCGATGGCCGCGCGCGCGGTTGGCTTCACGGTGTCGCCGAACGCGATGCGGCCCAGAACGCGTCGCGAGGGGGCGGTCTCGGCCAGCCAGGCCACGGTCTGGCCGGCGTCGTCGCGCGCGGCAATGCCGTTCTCCTCCAGCAGCCGGCGGTTGCCGAAGATCAGGCTGCGGCCTTCCACCTCCGCCGTCACCCCGCGGCCGGGCAGCGCCCGAAACCCCGTCGCGGGCGGCGGGTCGATGCCGTCCTGCTGCGCGCGGGCGCGCACCGCGGCAGCGAGGACATGCTCGCTATCCCGCTGCAACGCCGCCGCGAGGCGCAGCACTTCCGGCGCCGCGGCGTCTGCGCCAACGATGTCGCTGACACGGGGCTTGCCTTCGGTCAGGGTGCCGGTCTTGTCGAACACCACCACGCGCACGGCGTGTGCGTGCTCCAGCGCAGCGGCGTCCTTGATCAGGATGCCGCGCCGGGCCGCCAGTCCGGTGCCCACCATGATCGCGGTCGGGGTGGCAAGGCCCAGCGCGCAAGGACAGGCGATCACCAGAACCGAGACGGCGTTCAGCACCGACAGGGGCACCTGGCCCGTGGTCCACAGCCAGGCCGCGAAGGTCACCAGCGCAACCGCCAGCACCACGGGCACGAACACGGCCGCCACCCGGTCCACCAGCCGCTGGATCGGCGCCTTGGACGCCTGCGCGCCTTCCACCATCCGGACGATGCGCGCGAGCATCGTCTCGGCGCCGATGGCCGTCGCCGTGATCGCCAGCACACCGTCGGTGTCGATCGTGCCGGCGGCGACCGTGGCGCCGACCGAAGCGTCCACCGGCAGGCTCTCGCCGGTCAGCATCGAGGCGTCGATCGCGGCGCCGCCTTCGATCACGCGCCCGTCCACCGGGATGCGCTCGCCCGGGCGCACCACCACCACGTCGCCGACGCGCAGGGCCGCAATCGGCAGTTCGATCTCCGAGCCGTCGCGGCGGACCCGCGCGGAGTCCGGGCGCAGCCGCATCAAGGCGCGGATTGCCGCGGCGGTCTGGCCGCGGGCGCGGTGCTCCAGCCATGTGCCGAGCAGCACGAAGGTGATCAGCAGTGCCGAGGATTCAAAGTACAGGGCGGGATCGGGCTGGGTCAGCCAGGTCCAGACGGACAGTCCGTAGGCGGCGCTGGTGCCGAGCGCGACCAGCAGGTCCATGTTGCCGGACAGGGCGCGGGCCGCTTTCCAGCCGGCGATGTAGAAGCGAGCGCCAAGCCAGACCTGCACCGGCGTTGCCAGCGCGAACTGCACCCAGGCGGGCAGCATCCACGGCAGCCCGGCCGCGTGCGCGATCATCCCCGCCAGCAGCGGCGCCGACAGCGCGGCGGCGGCGATCAGGTGCCACAACTCGCTCCGGTCGGTCGGAGCGTCCGGTGGCGCTTCGGGTGCGATCGGGTGGGCTTCGAAGCCAGCCCTCGACACGGCCTGGACCAGTGCCGTCACATCCTGGCGTCCGTGCAGCGCGACATGCGCGCGCTCGGTCGCCAGATTGACGGCAACGTCGTCCACGCCAGGCACCGCGGCGAGGGCTTTTTCGACGCGCCGAACGCAGGACGCGCAGGTCATGCCGGTGACGGCGAGATCCAGTTCCGACCGAGCAATTTGTGCGTCCATGCCGGCAGATAGGGGGAGGCGGAGTGCCGGGGTCAAGGTTAAGCTGGCCCTCATGCGTCAGGGGCTGATCGTCGTCGGGTTGTTGCTGCTGGTTGCCGGGCTGGCATGGCCCTGGATCGCGCGGCTGGGGCTGGGCCATCTACCGGGTGACGTCCGGATCGAGCGGCCCGGCTTTGGCTTGTATCTTCCGCTTGGCTCCAGCCTGGTCGTTTCGATCGTGCTGACGCTGGCGCTTTGGCTCTGGCGACGCTAGCGGCCGGGCCGATATAGCGGGAGAACGAGAGGAGGGAACGGACATGGGCGATGAACTTGCGACCTTGGGCGGCGGCTGTTTCTGGTGCCTGGAGGCAGTGTTCAAGGAGTTGCGCGGGGTCAGGAAAGTGACCTCCGGCTATGCCGGCGGCACGGTGCCGAATCCGACATACAAGCAGGTTTGCGGTGGCCGGACCGGGCATGCCGAGGTGGTGCAGGTCGCATTCGACCCGGCGGAGATTTCTTACGCCGACTTGCTGCGGGTCTTTTTCACCGTCCATGACCCGACGACGAAGGACCGGCAGGGTAACGATGTCGGTACGCAGTATCGCTCGGTGATTTTGACGCAGACGGATGCTCAGCGCGACACGGCCCAGGCGGTGATCGACGAGATTACAGCGTCCAAGATTTGGCCTGCGCCGTTGGTGACGGAAATCGTGAAGCTGCGGCTTTTCTATCCAGCCGAGGAAGATCATGAAGATTACTTCGCGCGCAACCCAGGAACCGGCTACTGCCGGGTGGTTGTCGCGCCGAAGGTGGTAAAATTCCGCAAGATGTTCGCAGATAAACTGAAACGCGCAGCAGCGGAATAAATTAACGCGGGTCCAGGGGCCGCTGGCTCCTGGCAGGGGGTCCAGGGGGACAGCGTCCCCTTGGCCTTTGCAACACAAGTCCCGCAGCCAACAGCATAAGCGCCATGCCAACGACGTCGCTGGTCCGTAGTCGTTCGTCCAACAGCCCCGATCCGATCACCACCGCGATCACGGGCGACACGAAGGCATAGGTCCCAGTTCGGCTGGCGCCCCAGTCGCGCACCAGCACAAAGTAGATCACGGACGCCATGAGCGAGCCGGCCAGCAGGAGGTAGAGCCAGGCGAGCCTTGCTGGCCAACCCCAGGCGCCGGCCAGGGCGGCGCTGCCGCCTGGTTCGACCAGGGTCGAGACCGCCAGCATTGTTACTCCGCCGATCAAGTTCGTGACGGCTGCCAGTGTCACTGGCGCGACCGAGCGCATCAGCGGCCGCGCGATCACGGTGCCGGCCGCGTAGCATAGCGTGCTGACCACGACGCCGAAGGCGCCCAGCAGTTCCAGCATGTCGCGTTCGCTGTTCAGCGCCGAAGGGCCAAACAGCACCAGGATTCCTGCGACGCCAAGCGCGGTCGCTCCGGCTTGGCGCCGGCTGAAGGTTTCCTGTCCTGATATCACGCTGAATCCGAGCAGCGCGATCGGTATGAGTGCCGATGTCAGCACGGCCGCGAGGCCCGCGGTGATGTGCCGCAGGCTGTAGAGTACGATCGCCTGATTCAGCGATATCATGAGCAGCGAAATGACAACTGTCCGGCCAATCGCGTTGGTGCGGACAGTGACAGTCTCGCCGCGGGCCAACTGGAACGCGATCAGGGCCAGGCCTGCCACCGTCCAGCGCGTGCCGGCGAAAACGCCCGGCGGCACGGCGGAGGCGCCGACCTTCATGGCGATCCAGGTGGTGCCCCAGACGAAGCAAAGGATCAGGAACAGCACGCGCTGTCGCGCTGACGACGAGAGGCTCATGCGACACGCGTCCGTGCGGGGGAAAGCAGCAAGCGTAGGCGTGCCTGCCGCGCATGGCCATGGCGACGCGGCCGGCGCCGGGCGCTGGTGGGGGGCGCCGCAAGGGGGGCACCGGAGCGGGGCGCGCCACTGGCGCACCACTGGCGCACCAGTGCTGGACGCCGCCCGTCGCGCCCCATTGTCCGTTTCAGAAAGGCAGCTATGCTCTTGGCGCATGAAGTTGGCCACCGAGCCGATGGTGGTCCGTCTGGGACTTAGGCGGGGGATGCGAATGGCGGGAGTCCGTCTCCGGCTCATAGGGTGTTGTCTGGCGCTGGCCGGGCTGATCGGGCTTGCGGGGCCGGCCACGGCGCAGCCTGACGTCAAGAGCCCGACGATCGATGCGATCAGGCGACGCGGCGCGTTGGTCTGTGGCGTCGATACCGGCATTCCGGGCTACGCCTACAAGGATGCCAAAGGCGAATGGCAGGGACTGGACGTCGCCTATTGCCGAGCCATCGCGGACGCCGTGCTCGGTTCGCCCGAGAAGGTCAGATTCGTCGGCACCACCACTCAAGAGCGCTTCGTCAAGCTGCAGACAGGCGCGATCGACGTTCTGATCCGCGATTCCGAGCAGAGCTTCCTGCGCGACACCGAACTCGGCCTCTCCGAGCCGGCGGTGAACTTCTTCACCGGTCAGACCTTCATGGTGAACCGGAGTCTCGGCGTATCCCACACCCGTGATCTGAATGGCGCCACGATCTGCGTGCTGAAGGATACCACTGCCGAACCCAACATCGCCGACTACAACCGGCTCAACGGCATCAAGATCGGCACCCTGTCGTTCGACAAGCCGGAGCAGGCGTTCGCGGCCGCCGAGGCGGGGAAGTGCGACGGGTACAGCGATGACGGCGGTGCGGTCGCGGCGGCGCGCTCCGCCATGAAGCGGCCGGCCGACTGGATATTTCTTCCGGAAATGATCGGCGGCCTGTCGCCCCTCGGCCCGTTCACCCGCGCTGGCGACGAGGCGTGGACCCGGCTGGTCAAGTGGGTCCATTACGCCATGCTGGAGGGCGAGGCGCTTGGTATCACACGGGACAATGTCGAGGAGCAGAAGAAGACTCCGGAAGACCCGGAGCTGCGGCGTTTCCTGGGGCTCGAAGGCGATTTCGGCAAGCTGCTCGGCGTGGACAACTTCTGGTCGTACCGGATCATTCGTGACATCGGCAACTACGCCGAGGTCTACGACGGGACGTTTGGCTACAAGGGCCTCGGCCTGCCGCGGGGCATGAACAATCTTCCCGACGAGGGCGGTCTGCAGACCCTCCCAACCTGGCACTGACGGCTTTGGTCAGGCGACGGGGCGGGTCATTACTCTCTGGCGCGCTGCTTGCCGCGCCTGGGCGGATCAATTTTGCCGTGAAGCCGCGTTTTTATCACCGCGCCCCCGGTGCCCGCCTCGGAACCGAAGAGAGTGCCATGAACAACCGAATAGCCCTGCTGGCCTTCGCCTTCGCCCTGGCCGGCTTCGGTGGCGGCGCCCAGGCGAAAACGCTGGTGTACTGCTCGGAGGGATCGCCCGAGAACTTCAACCCGATGATCAACACCACCAACACGACCTTCGACGCCAACCTGCCGATCTACAACGGCCTGGTGGCGTTCAGGCCAGGCAGTACGGAGGTTGCACCCGCTCTGGCCGAACGGTGGGAGGTCTCGCCCGACGGCAAGGTGTTCATCTTCCATCTGCGCCACGGCGTGAAGTGGCAGTCGAGCCAGATTTTCAAGCCGACCCGCGACTTCGATGCGGACGATGTGATCTTTTCGTTCGAGCGGCAGTGGAAGGACGACAGCCCGTACCACACGGTGTCCGGCGGCGGATACGACTACTTCCATGACATGAGCCTCGACAAGCTGATCGCCGCGATCGACAAGCTCGACGATCACACCGTCCGCTTCGTCCTCAACGAGCCGCAGGCGCCGTTTCTTGCCGACATGGCGATGGACTTCGCCATCATCCAGTCGCGGGAGTACGGCGATGCGCTGCTGAAGCTGGGCAAGCCGGAACTGATCGACCAGCAGCCGATCGGCACCGGTCCGTTCGAGCTGGTGCAGTACCAGCGCGATTCCACCATCCGCTATCGGCGCTTCAACGACCATTGGGGTCCGAGGCCGAAGCTCGATGCGCTGGTGTTCTCGATCAACAAGGACCCGGCGGTGCGGCTCGCGAAGCTGCACGCCAACGAGTGCCAGGTGATGGCGTTCCCGAACCTCGCCGACCTGCCGCAGATCAAGGCGGACCCCGCGCTGCAGTTGCAGGAACAACCCGGGCTGAACGTCGGCTATCTCGCATTCAACAACCAGAAGGCGCCGTTCACCGACAAGCGGGTGCGCATCGCGGTCAACCTGGCGATCGACAAGCAGGCGATCCTGGACGCGGTGTACCAGGGGGCCGGCCAGCCGGCGAAGAACCTCATCCCGCCGACCATGTGGTCCTACAATACCACGATCCACGATTTCCCGCACGATCCGGAGCGGGCAAAGAAGCTGCTGGCCGAGGCCGGATTCCTGGACGGGTTCGAGACCGATCTCTGGGCGATGCCGGTGCAGCGGCCCTACAACCCGGACGCGCGGCGCATCGCCGAACTGATGCAGGCCGACCTGGCCAGGGTCGGCATCAAGGCGCGCATCGTCAGCTACGAATGGGGCGAGTACCGCAAGCGTGCCCAGGCGGGCGAGCACCAGATGGCCCAATTGGGATGGACCGGCGACAACGGCGACCCGGACAATTTCTTCGTTCCGCTTGCAAGCTGCGCCGCTTCACGGCCCGGCGGCGGCAGCATATCGAAGTGGTGCAACCAACAGTTCGACGCCCTGGTGAACACGGCGGCGACGCTCACCGACCAGGCCGAACGCGCCAAACTGTACGAGCAGGCGCAGGCGATCATGCATGAGGAGGCGCCATTCTACCTGATCGCCCATTCGGTCGTTTTCATGCCTATGCGTAAGGAGGTGGACGGGTACAAGATGAGTCCCTTCGGTCGCCACCAGTTCGACCAGGTGACCCTGAAGTAAGACGTTGCAAACGTAATCGGTCGGGGAGGGCCGTTCGTGTTCCATCAGAATCTGACACCGGTCGCGGGGTCGCTGTTCTTATCGTTTGTCGTGGCGGCGTTGCCGATTGTCGCGGTCCTGGCGCTGCTCGGCGTATTCCGCAGGCCGGCTTGGCAAGCGTCGCTCGCCGGGCTGATCGTCGGCTTGATCGTCGCCGTGTTCGCCTGGGAATTTCCGATTCCCCTTGCCCTGGACTCGGTCGCCGCGGGCGCCGTGTTTGCGCTCTGGCCGGTGATGTGGATCGTGGTCAACGCCTTGCTGCTGTACAACGTCGCGGTGGATTCCGGCCGCTTCGATGCGTTCCGCGACTGGCTGGTGGACCACCTGCCGAACGACCGCCGGGTGATCCTGGTGGTCGTCGCCTTCTGCTTCGGCGCTTTGCTGGAGGGAATCGCGGGGTTCGGCACCCCGGTCGCCATCACCAGCGCATTGCTGATTTCGGTCGGCTTCCCGGCGCTGGAGGCCCTGACCTTCACGCTCATCTTCAACACCGCACCGGTCGCATTCGGCGCGCTCGGCGTGCCGATCACCGTGCTGGGCACAGTCACGCACCTGCCCGCCGCCCAGCTTGGCGCCATGGTGGGACGGCAATTGCCGTTTCTCGCGGTGCTGCTGCCGTTCTACGTGATGGCCGTCTATGGCGGATGGCGCTCGATCAGGGCGCTGTGGCCAATGCTGCTGGTCGCCGGCGGCGGCTTCGCGGCTACGCAGTTCGTGGTGTCCAACTTCATCGACTACAGCCTGACCGACGTGCTGTCCTCGCTGGTCTCGATCATCGTTACCATCGGATTCCTGCGCGTCTGGCGTCCGCGCCATGATCCGGATTTCGCGGTCCGCGCCCCGGTGCAGGACTCCCTGCGCCGCGGTGTGACCCGCAAGGCGTGGGAGGGCTGGCTGCCGTGGGTCGTCGTTTCCGCGGTGGTGATCGTCTGGACGACGTTCCAGGTGTTTCTGATCGGTCGCGCGCGCGTGCCTTGGCCGGGGCTGCACAACGCCGTCGCCATCACGCTCTATAAGGATACGCCCTACGCCGCGGTATGGGACTTCCAGCCGCTGGGTACCGGCACGGCGATCCTGCTGGCGGCCCTCATCACCGCGGCACTGGTCGGGATGAACCCGGCGGCCTTCTGGCGCGCGGTGGTGCAGACCTGGCGGCAGGTCCGCATCGCCATCCTGACGGTCGCGCTGATCATCGGCCTGGCCTATTTGATGAACTACGCCGGGATGACCTACACACTTGGCCTCGGCGTCGCGTCCGCCGGTCTGCTGTTTCCGTTGCTGTCGCCGTTCCTGGGCTGGACCGCCGTGTTCCTGTCCGGCAGCGACACGTCGGGTAACGCGCTGTTCGGCAATCTGCAGGTGGTGGCGGCGAAGCAGCTCGATCTGAACCCAGTGCTGTTCGCGGCGACCAACTCGTCCGGCGGTGTGATGGGTAAGATGATCTCGCCGCAAAACATCGCCACTGGCGTCACCACGACCGCGCTGAAAGGACAGGAGGGCGTCGTGTTCGCGCGCACCTTCCCGCACAGTATCATCCTCACGCTGCTGCTGGGCGGGCTGGTGCTGGCGCAGCAGTATTTGGTGCCATGGATGATCCCAGGCTGAGCGGATGCTGAGATTCCTGCTGCGCCGGGTGGCGATGATCGTCCCCACCTTCGTGGCGGTCACGTTCCTCAGCTTCCTGCTGATCCACCTGGTGCCTGGCGACCCGATCGAGGCGCGCTCCGGCCAGCGTGGCATCACGCCGGAGCGTCTGGCCGAATTGCGCCATGAGTATGGCCTCGACCGGCCGCTGTGGCGTCAGTTCGTGCAGTATGAGCAACAGGTGGCGAGCGGCGACCTTGGCACGTCGCTCGTCACCCATCAGTCCGTCTGGCGTGAGTTCCTGCAACTGTTCCCGGCCACGGTCGAGCTGTCGATCTGCGCGATCCTGTTCGCCGTGGTGCTCGGCCTGCCGCTCGGGGTGATTGCCGCGGTGCGCCGGGGCACCGTGTTCGACTACGGGCTGATCGGCGTCTCCGTCATCGGCGCCTCGATGCCGATCTTCTGGTGGGGGCTGATGGCGATCCTGATCTTCTCCGTCACCCTCGGCTGGACGCCGGTGTCGGGCCGCATCGGCGATCTGTATTATGTCGAGCCAGTGACGGGGTTCATGTTGATCGACTGCTGGTATTCCGATGACCCAGGCGCCTGCACATCCGCCGCACGCCATCTGGTGCTGCCGGCGATCGTGCTGGGTACGATCCCGCTGGCGGTGGTGGCGCGGATGACCCGCTCGGCGATGCTTGAAGTGCTGAACGAGGACTATATCCGCACCGCGCGCGCCAAGGGGTTGAGCGAGCCGCGCGTGGTCATCGTGCACGCCCTGCGCAATGCGCTGATCCCGGTGGTCACCGTGATCGGCCTGATGGTCGGCACTCTGCTGTCGGGTGCAATCCTCACCGAGACCATCTTCGCATGGCCCGGTGTCGGTCATTGGATGGTGGAATCCGTGCTGCGGCGCGACTACCCGTCGGTGCAGGGCGGCCTGCTGTTGATCGCGGCATTCGTCATGCTGGTCAATTTGGGTGTTGACCTGACCTATTCATTTCTGAACCCGCGACTTCGCCATTGATGTCGCAGGCAACAACCACCGTGACAAGGCCGGAGTCCCAATTCTGGCGCAGCTTCGCCGCGAATCGCGGGGCCGTGCTGGGGCTTGCGATCATGCTGGTGCTGGTGGCACTCGCCGTCTTCGCCAGCGTGGTCGCGCCGCACGCGCCGACCGAGCAGTTCCGCACCAATTTCCTGACCCCGCCCGCCTGGGAAAGCGGGGGCACTGTGCGCTTTCTGCTCGGCACCGACGATGTTGGCCGCGACATCCTGTCCCGCCTGATCTACGGCGCGCGGCTCTCGCTGCTGATCGGCGCCGCCGTGGTCGGGATTTCGCTCGGCATCGGCACCGTGCTGGGGCTGACCGCCGCCTTCGCTGGCGGTCTGGTGGATGTCGCCATCGTTCGGCTGATGGACGTCGTGCTGGTGTTTCCCAGCCTGCTGCTGGCGATCGTCATCGTCGCCATCCTCGGTCCCGGCCTGTTCAACGCCATGCTGGCGGTCGCCGTCGTGATGCTGCCCAGCTTCACGCGGCTGACGCGCGCCTCGGCGATGTCCGAACTGGCGCGCGACTACGTTACCGCAACGCGCGCCGCCGGCGCCTCCACGCTGCACCTGATGTTCGACACGGTGCTGCCGAACTGCCTGGCACCGCTGATCGTGCAGGCGACGCTTGGTTTCGCCAGCGCCATCCTGGATGCCGCGGCGCTTGGCTTCCTGGGACTGGGCGCGCAGCCGCCGACGCCGGAATGGGGAACGATGCTGGCGGGCGCGATGCAGTTCTATCAGCGCGCCTGGTGGGTGCTGACCTTCCCTGGCCTCGCCATCCTGGTCACCGTGCTGGCGTTCAACCTGTTCGGCGACGGGTTGCGCGACGCGCTCGATCCGAAACTCAGGCGCTGATGACGCTGCTGGAGATACGCAACCTGTCGGTGTCCTTCGCCACCGCGCGCGGGACGTTCCGCGCGGTGGACGGGCTGGACATGACGCTCGATGCCGGCGAGATCCTCGGCGTGGTCGGCGAGTCAGGGTCGGGCAAGAGCGTCGCGATGCTCGCGGTCATGGGGCTTATCGGCTATCCCGGTCGCGTCACGGCCGATGTGATGCGCTTCGGCGGTGCGGACCTGCTTGCGTTGACGCCGCGCCAGCGCCGGCTTCTGGCCGGCAAGGACATGGCGATGGTGTTCCAGGAGCCGAACGCCTCGCTCAACCCCTGTTTTTCCATCGGCTGGCAGATCGCCGAGAGCCTGACCGCGCACCGTGCGGTGCCGAGGCGGGAGGTTCGTGCGCGCGTGGTGGAATTGCTGCGCCAGGTTGGCATCCCCGCGCCGGAGACCCGGCTCGGCGCGTTTCCGCACCAGCTCTCCGGCGGCATGAACCAGCGCGTCATGATCGCCATGGCGATCGCCTGCAATCCGCGCCTGCTGATCGCCGACGAGCCGACCACGGCGCTGGATGTGACGATCCAGCGGCAGATTCTCGCCCTGCTGCCGTCGTTGCAGAGCGAGCGCGGCATGGGGCTGGTGCTGATCACGCACGACATGGGGGTGATCGCCGAGACGGCGCACCGCGTGCAGGTGATGTACGCAGGGCAGATGGTGGAGGAGGCCAACACCGCGCGCCTGTTCGCCGCACCGCGTCATCCGTATACGGCGGCGCTGCTGGACGCGCTGCCCGAGCGTGCGCTGCCCGAGCGTGCGCTGGGCCGCGGTCGCCTGCCGACGATCCCGGGCGTGGTGCCGGGGATCGACGACCGGCCGGCCGGCTGCCTGTTCAATCCGCGCTGCCGTTTCGCGGACGCGCGGTGCCGCACGGAGGCCCCGCCGCTCGACGGTCCGGCCGGCGCGCGGGCTCGGTGTCACTATCCGCTGGGCCACGATCCGGCGGGCCAAGAGCCGCTGGGCGATCCGCTGGACCACGATCCGCTGGAGGGGACGAGCCCGTGTTGATGGAAGGCCGCGCGCTGCACCGGCACTATCCGGCGGGCGGCGGCATGTTTGCGCGCAAGGGCGTCGTGCGCGCGGTGGACGGCGTGTCGTTCACGCTGCGTGAAGGCGAGACGCTGGCAGTGGTTGGCGAGTCCGGCTGCGGCAAATCCACGCTGGCACGCATGGCCGCCCTGCTGGAGCCGCCGACCGACGGCATGCTGCTGATCGACGGCAAGCCGACCGCCGGTATCGACTCGGCGGAGCGGCGGCGTCAGCGGCTGTCGGTCCAAATGGTGTTTCAGAACCCGTACGGCTCGCTCAACCCGCGCAAGACCGTGGGCGAAATCCTGGACGAGCCGCTGGCGATCAACCGCCGCCGTGACCGCCCAGCGCGGGCGGCGGCGGTGCGCGCGATGATGGACAAGGTCGGCCTGCGCCAGGATCAGCACGGGCGCTACCCGCATATGTTCTCCGGCGGACAGCGCCAGCGTATCGCGATCGCGCGCGCTCTGATGCTGAACCCGCGCATCGTCGTCGCTGACGAGCCGGTCTCCGCGTTGGATGTCTCGATCCAGGCGCAGGTGCTGAATTTGCTGATGGATTTGCAGGACGAGTTCCGCCTCGCCTACTTGTTCATCAGTCACGACCTGTCCGTGGTGCGCCTGATCGCGCGTGACGTGCTGGTGATGTATTGCGGCCGTCCGGTCGAGCTTGGACCCAAGCAGGCGATCTTCGACACGCCTCGGCACCCCTATACAAGCGCGCTGCTGGCGGCGACGCCATCCGTCGCGCCGGGACGCAGGATCGTCCCCGATGCCTTGCGCGGCGAGCCGCCGTCACCGCTCGACCCGCCGGAGGGCTGCGCTTTCGCTTCGCGCTGTCCGCACGCAACCGATCGCTGCGTGGCGGAGCGGCCGGTGCTGCGCACGATCGGTGTGCAGTCGGTGGCCTGCCATTACGCGGAGAGCTTTGGGTGAGGCGTCGAACCACGATGCATCATTGTGGGATGTATGTCGGCGATCGAGGTTGTGCGGATTGGGAGCCGAGGTGAGAACGGGATATGAGGAGGCACCGATGAATAAGCCAGACCAACAACACCGCCTCGTTGTTGCAGAAAGAGACGGCGCCGAGTCGTGGGAGGGCGGAATGACCAAGACGACCGGACCTGCTCCGTACACCTACCCGGCCGAACGTTGCGATGTCCTGGACAAGGCAAATCTCGGCAGATTTCGAGAGAAGCGAGCGCAGTGGATTGAGTTGCTGGAGAAAGACAAGCTTCACAGCGTTGGCACGCAGCTATCGGCGCTCGTTTGGCAAGACGCTGTGTTCCGACTGCTCAATGAGGCGTGGCGGCTGAACGACCCAGCAAACCCAACAGCCTCGATGGCGTCGCTGCTCGTGGAGGCGCTGACGAACGGCTATGTGACGGGCCTCGTCCTTGGGGTGAGTCGTCTAACCGATCCGAGAAAGCAGACCAAGAAGGGCGATCAGGACGTCGTCAGCCTCCGGCGAGTATTCGATGACATTCGTGCCAATCGAGATATCATCACGCGCGAGGTATTCGTTTGCTACGATGGCCTCGTCTACGATATCGGCGATATCCCGCCGCCCTCCGCGCGAGGGGGACGGTCCGGCGCATTCACCAGCGTCTCCATCGGCGGACCGCTTGATGACGTCACACCGACCCTGCTGCATGAACATTTTGACAAGCTTTCGGGCGTGTCCCCGGATAAGCGAAGGCGCGAAGATCTGATTGGCGAGTCCGAATTTGACGAGATCACCGCTCTGATGACCATTCCGGTGATTGAGAAGCTGCGGACCCTCCGGAACAAGATCGTCGCCCACGCTGCCGACCCCGCATCGAGAGACTCATTAACGAGCTTCGGCTTTTCGCTTGCTGAGGCGGAGGAGGCGCTGAAGGCGCTGACGCAGGCCCAGCAGCGCGTGCAACTCAATTTGCTTTGGAATACAGACAGCGGGGTCATGCCGATTCCACAGTTCGATATCATGGAGCACATGGACCAGCCGTTTCTGCGACCGGAACAACTTGAGGCTCTTGCCCCATTTTGGGCGCGGATTGCCAAGGAACGCGAAGATTGGACAGCGAAGGAGCAAAGCGGCTGAATACAGTCGTTTAGCTGATGCGCGGCCGGGGCAGCAGCATAGCTGCGCGCTGCGGTGCGGCCGGCAGCAACGGCGGACGGCGCAAGGGCTTGTCCGCCCTACATCGCAACCTGCAGCCCGGTCAGCCGGATACTGACAGATCGGTCAGGCGGCGGTGTTCGTCCATGGCGTAGCGGTCGGTCATGCCGGCAATGTAGTCGCAGACCACGGTGGCCGCGCGGGCGGTCTGGGCCTCGCCGGCTCGGCCGCGCCAGTCGTCCGGGAGCATGCTCGGGTCCGCGTGCAGCAGGCGGAACAGCTCGCTGGTCAGCAGGCGTGCCTTGCCGGTCATGCGGTTTACCCGCCAATGCCGGTACATCCGCGCGCGCAGGAAGTCCTTGATCACCTGGTTAGCCTCGGCCATCGCCGGGCTGAACGCCGCGACACGCTGCTTGGCGCGGCGCACCGCATCGGCGTTCTTCGGCGCCAGTTTCGCGATCCGCCGTCCGGTTTCCCCGATCAGGTCGTTCACCATGGCGTCGATCACCCGCCGGATGGTCTCGTGCCGCAACCGCGGCGGCGGCACGTCCAGGCTTGACCGCCGCGCCGCCTCCAGCGCCTTCCCGACCACCGGCAGGTGGGAAATCTCCTCCGGGCCGAACAGCCCGGCGCGCAGCCCGTCATCCAGGTCGTGGCTGTGATAGGCGATGTCGTCGGCCAGCGCCGCGATCTGCGCCTCGGCGCCCGCGAGCGTCCCGAGGTCAAGCCGGTGCCGCTCGTTGTATTCGGCGATGAAGGGGGGCGGCTTGTTCACCGGGCCGTTGTGCTTGACCAGGCCCTCCAGCGTCTCCCAGGTCAGGTTCAGCCCGTCGAAGGCGGCGTAGCGGCTCTCCAGGATGGTCACCACCCGCAGCGACTGGGCGTTGTGGTCGAACCCGCCGAACGGCTTCAGGGCCAAGTTCAGCGCGTCTTCCCCGGCATGGCCGAACGGCGGATGGCCGAGGTCGTGCGCCAGCGCCAGCGCCTCGGTCAGGTCCTCGTTCAGGTCCAGCGACCGGGCGACCGAGCGGGCGATCTGCGCCACCTCGATAGAATGCGTCAGCCGGGTGCGGAAGAAATCGCCCTCATGGTTGACGAACACCTGGGTCTTGTACTGCAGCTTGCGAAACGCCGAGCTGTGGATGATGCGGTCGCGGTCGCGCTGCCAGGGCGAACGCAGCGGCGCCTCCGGCTCCGGGTGAAGCCGGCCGCGGCTGGCTGCCGGCTGCACCGCGTAGGCCGCCACAATCGTCTGATTCATCGAGGGCTCATCGCCGGGGGCTTACACCGCCCATCACGGCGCTTCAATTCCGTTGCGGCGCACCCTATCTTGTTGCCATGCAACAGTTCGATGTGACCGAGCGGGCCGCCGCCCGCATCGCCGAGATCGCCACCGCCGAGGGCCGCGCCGCGCTGCGCGTGGCCGTGCTGGCCGGGGGGTGCAGCGGATTCCAGTACCGCTTCGAGCTGGACGACCAAGCCCAGCCCGACGACCTGGTGATCGAGCGGAACGGGGCCCGGGTGGTCGTCGATCCCGCCAGCCTGGACCTGCTGGCCGGCGCCGAGCTGGACTATACGGACGCGCTGATGGGCAGCCACTTCGCGGTGCGCAACCCGAACGCTTCCGCCTCATGCGGCTGCGGGACCAGCTTCTCGGTGGAGTAGGGCGGGCAATGCCCGCCGATCTAACCGCTGTTCCGGGCGAAGGGGTAAGCGGGCAGGGGGGCGAGGGCTGGGCGCCATGACAGGGAACGACCGGGAGACTCTGATCCGCCAATACGCCGCCGGCGAGGTCACCTGGCACGAGCTGCGCGAGCGCGGCTTCGAGGACTATGTGCAGGTGCTCGGTGCCCTTGGCGATCTTGGCCTTCGGCCTCCGGTTGTCCCGATGGAAGGCCCGAACGTCGAGGCGCGTCAGCGTGGCCGGGCGATCCTACGCGAGGCTTTGCGGGCCCAGAAGTGAGCACGGCGTTCCGACTGATTGTCACCGACACCTCGCCCTTGTTCACGCTCGTGCTTGCGGGCTTCCTTGGGATCAGGCGGCCTTCTCGCAGTTGACCATCCACGGTGTGCCGAATTGATCGACCAGCATGCCGAAGCGGTGGGCCCAGAAGGTTTCCTGGATCGGCATCTGCACCGTGCCGTTTTCCGCCAAGGCCTGGAACACGCGGTCTGCCTCCGTCGGATCGTCAATGCCGAGCGTAACGTGGAAGCCTTTCATCGGCTCGTAGCGATCGGGCATCGCGTCTGATCCCATCAGGACCTTGTCGTCCACGATCAGCCGGGCATGCATGATCCTGTTGCGCCATTCAGGCGGCACCTGTTGCTCCATCGGCGAACCTGCGTGCGGCATCATTGCGACAATCTTGCCGCCGAGAACCTTCTCGTAGAACCTGAACGCTTCCTCACATCGGCCATCGAAGTTCAAATATGGATTCAGTTGCATCTGGGACTCCTTTGTTTGGCCGTCATAACGGCCGGCGATCGGTGTTGGACGCGTGTCGGCGGTTACGGCTTTCCGGCCCACTCCGCCCGGCTGCGGCTCCCTGCCTCGCAGAGTTCGGGCGTGAACTCGGCGCCAAAATCCTCCGGTTCGTACATCTGGCGAATCTCGATCTGGACGTCCCCGTCACCGTCCAGCGCCGGCCAGCGCTTGACCCACTCGATTGCCTCCTGCTTCGACGGAACCTGGATCATCGCGAAGCCGGCCAGCAAATCGGTCCGCCCCGGGAACGGTCCTTCGGTGACGGTCGGCCTGCCTCCCGAGAAATTGACGCACGCGCCCTTCGAGGTTGGTTGGAGTCCGTCGCCCGCCAGCAGCACGCCCGCCTTCCCCATCTCTTCCATGTAGTGCCCCATGGCGTCGAGAAGCTGCCGGCTCGGCATCACGCCAGCCTCGGTGGCCTTGTCGGCCTTGCGCAGGAGCATGAATCGCATTGCGTTTTTTCCCCGTCCTGATCCCTGGGTTCGGCTTTTCGTTTGCGAACGGTTCGAGGGCGGCTGAGCACCCCTCGATCAGAGCACGGAAACACCGGCTGGGTTCTGTAGGAAGGCGATTTTTTGCGAGGACGCCGCTAGCTTACGGACAAGTCATGTCAGGCGGAGAAGCGTAGCGCCGTGCGGCGATGCGCGGCTTGCGGCAATGGTGGACGGCGCTTCGCTGGCCCCCCTACGCGCTGCGCCCCTCCGGGGGCGACCACATGCAAGGCCCCAACCCGAAAGGGGGCAACCGCGCGAAACGGTCCAAGCCCGATATCTGCGACCAGCGGCACGTTCCCGTTCGGAGCCGGCGAGCGTCCATTTCACAGGCGGATGAGCGCCCCGGCGGGCCGCACAGGGTCAGAATTTCGGGATTTCGATGCCGTATTTGCGCACCGCATAGCCGATCTGGCGCGGGGTCAGACCCAGCAGCCGGGCGGCCTTGGCCTGCACCCAGCCGCACTTCTCCATCGCCTCGATCAGCGACTCGTGCTCGGTCTTGCCGGCGCGGTGAAGCTCCGCCATGGCGCTGCCATCCGTGCGCGGTGCCGGCCTGGGCTCGCGGTCCACCGGGGCGGGCGCCGAACAGCCCTGCGCCTGGCACGGCTGGGCGCCTGGCTGCGTCTTCCATAGCACGGACGACAGGCAGCCATCGTTGCGACAGGCGAAATCGCGGTCGATCAGCTTCTCGCCGTGCGACAGCGTCGCGGTCCGCCGGATACAGTTTTCCAGCTCGCGGATGTTCCCCGGGAAATAACACTGCGCCAGCACGGCCAGCGCCGAGGGCGACAGCGACAGCCTGGTGTCGTTGTCGGCGTTGAATCGCCGGAGGAACTCGTTGGCGAGCAGCGGGATGTCTTCGCGGCGGTCGCGCAGCGGCGGCAGGTAGATCGGCACGACATTGATTCGATAATACAAATCAGCGCGGAACGTGCCCTTGGCCACCGCGTCTTCCAGGTTGCGGTTGGTGGCGGTGACCAGGCGGACATTGACCTTCAGCGTGCGGCTGCCGCCGACGCGCTCAAACTCGCCCTCCTGCAGCACGCGCAGCAGCTTGGCCTGGAATGCCGGCGAGATCTCGCCGATCTCGTCCAGGAACAGGGTGCCGCCATGGGCCAGTTCGAATCGGCCTTTGCGCTGTACGATCGCGCCGGTGAAGGCGCCTTTCTCATGGCCGAACAGCTCGGATTCCAACACGCTCTCCGGCAAGGCGGCGCAGTTCAGCTTGATGAACGGGCCACCCCGCCGCGGCGACAGATCGTGCAACGCATTGGCGAACAGCTCCTTGCCGGTGCCGGACTCGCCCTGCAGCAGCACCGTCGAGTCCCGCCGAGCGACCAGGCGGAGCTTGTCGAGGACCGCCTGAATCGAGCGGCTCTCGCCGATGATCCCCACGCTGCGGCGGGCGCGCGCGCTGCCGGCGTCGGCGCCTTCGCGCTCCTTGGCGAGCCGGTTCTGGTCCTCCAGCATGCGTTCGCGATCGCGCGTCACCAGCCGGTGCAGCCGCACCGTCTGGCCGATCAGGTTGGCGACCATTTTGAGAAATCGGACGTCGTCATCCAGGTGGGCGCTAGGCCGGACGGTCCAGGTGCGGTCGATGGTCAGCGTGCCGACGACGCGGTCCCGATCCTTGATCGGCACGCCGAGGAAGGAAAAATTCTGTCCCTGCTGTCCCCAGGCGCTGGTTTCCCAGGCAAATGCGCTATCCAGCGCCACGTTGTTCACGGCCAGCGGGATCTCGGTGACAACGATTTGGCCCAGGGCCTTTTCCGGCAGCGACTCGTAATAGCGCTTGGCCTCGGTGTCCGGGGAGGCGGCTACCAGCATGTCCACCCCGCCTTCCGCGTCCAGCAGGGCGATCAACCCGTTGCCCATGTCGAGGAAGCTTTTCAGCACGCCGAGCGTCGTGGTCAGAATGCTATGCAGGTCACCCGGACCGCACAGAATCTTCGAGATCTCATAGATTCCGTAAAGCGCGACCTCCATCCGCCGCGGAGGCCGTTCCGTCTGCTCGAAAACCGCTGCGGTCTGCACTTCGATCATTTTACCTGCCGGGACAGTGGACGAACCCACCTAATGACGCCGAGGCATCATCACGGACACGCTAGAGAACCCAGAGGTGTACTTGCAACACTTTTTTGCATTGCAGCATTGAAATACTCACAACCGGTTGACGCCGAGAGGAATCCTGGCGGCCGGTTCGAACGGATTCCAGCAGCCAGTTCGTGACAGCGGACGCGCACACCGCTTGAATGGCCCCATGGACATGCCTTACGAGCCCGCTGCCCAGCATGGCGCGATCCCCGTGACCATTTTGCGCCCGGCGGAGCAGACCGTGCCGGTGATCTTCGCCTCGCCGCATTCCGGCCGGGTCTACCCGGCGGCGTTCCTCGCCGCCGCCCGGCTCGACGCGCTGGCGCTGCGGCGCAGCGAGGACAGTTTCGTGGATGAACTGTTTGCCGCTGCCCCGTCGTACGGCGCACCGCTGCTCGCAGCCACCTTCCCGCGCGCCTTCTGCGACGTGAACCGGGAACCCTGGGAGCTTGATCCGGCGATGTTCGCCGACGCTCTGCCGGCCTGGGTGAACACCAGCAGCAGCCGAGTGAAGGCCGGCCTGGGCACCATCGCGCGCGTGGTCGCATCCGGCGAGGCAATCTACCGGGGCAAGCTGCCGTTCGCCGAAGCCGAACGGCGCGTGCGGGACTTCTGGCAGCCGTTTCACACCGCGCTCGCCGCATCGATCGAGGAAACGCGGGCGCGCTTTGGGTTCTGCCTGCTGCTCGACTGCCACTCCATGCCATCGCATGCCGCGCACGGCCGGCACACCAAGGCCGATTTCGTGCTGGGCGACGCCCATGGCACGGCCTGCACGCCGCGCGCCACAAGGCTCGCCGAGCGGTTGCTGAGCGATCAGGGCTACACCGTCCGCCGCAACGAGCCCTACGCGGGTGGTTACATCACGCGCACCTACGGCCGCCCGCGCGAGCAGGTGCATGCGCTGCAAATTGAGATCGCCCGCGAGCTTTATATGGACGAAGTAAGGATCGAGCCCCTGCCCGGATTCGCCGCCGTGCAGAGCAGCGTGACGCGCTTCATTGCCGCCTTCACCAGCCAGGTCGCCCACATCAACGGTCCATAACGACGGAGGGACAAGCATGAGGGCAAAAAAATGGCGGCGCTTGCGGCGCCGCCAAGTTTAGGGAGGAAACGTCCAAGAAAGCAGACAGCGCGGCAAGGCCGCATTGCTGCGATGCACAACCTAGTGGCTCGCTCATTCGTTCGCAAGCAATTTTTTGCAACGCAGCATTTCATCGGCGTGAGCGTGGTACTGGTGCACCATAGCGGCGCCGCGAACCGCTCATGGAAAGGTTTCGCTAAGGCCCTTGGCTTACTCCTGCCGCCATGCGCTGCCTTTGCCTCCTGGCCGTGGTCGTGGTGTTGCTGGCAAGCCCCGCCTTGGAACAGCCCGCCTCGGGACAGCCAGTGTGGGGACAGCCAGTGTGGGGACAGCCCGCCTTAGGACAGCCGGCCGGAGAGGCGGGCTTGCTGTGCCGGGCCGCCATCGAGGCCGCCGAACGGGCCAACGCCGTCCCGTCCCGCCTGATGGCGGCGATCGGGCGGGTCGAGAGCGGACGGCGCGACCGATCGACCGGACTCTCGCACCCCTGGCCCTGGACGGTGAACGCCGAGGGCGACGGATTCGTCTACGAGACCAAGGCGCAGGCTGTGGCGGCGGTCCGGGCGATGCAGGCGCGGGGCGTGCGCTCGATCGATGTGGGGTGCATGCAGGTCAATCTTATGCACCATCCGGAGGCCTTCGCCTCGCTCGAAGACGCGTTCGACCCGGTCCGGAATGCGGCCTACGCGGCGCGGTTCCTGACCCAGCTCCGTACACAGACCGGCTCCTGGCCAAAGGCGGTCGCCATGTATCACTCCGCTACCCCGGATATCGGAGCGGACTATCAGCGGAGGGTGATGGCGGTCTGGCCCGAAGAGCAGCAAGCGGCCCATTCGGGGGGCTCGCCGCTGGCAGCCGCCTGGGCAGCAACGCTTGGCGAGGGCGCAGGGCGCAGCGGCTTCGGGTTCGCGCCCCAGCCACCGATGGGGGCGCCGCCGATGGGTGCAATCCAAACGGCGCGAACCGCGTCGGGCGGGTGGGGAACCGGGGTCGCCGGCACGCCGCGTAACGCCGGAGTCATGCCGGTACCGGGCGGTCAGCCCACACCTGGCAGGGGGCTGGACGCATACCGGGCGGCGCCGGTCACATTGGCGTTCCGCCCGCTTCGGCCCTCGGGCTAGGCCGATAGTCACCCTCCCCCGACGTTCACGGCCAGCACCGGACCGCCGGAGGACGGCGGTACCGAATGGAGCGCGATCAACTCCGTCAGCAGCACGAAGGTGGACTTGCTATCAAGGTCGTTATCTTCGATGTAGAACCATGCGTTCCGATAATTGATTGCAACGCTCGCGTTCGCCGGCGGTGTCGGCGAGGATTTCACCCGGAAGATGCCAGCGAGCATTTCCTGCCAGTCGAACGGCGTTTTGCCGTCGCTGTGGACTGTGGGACGCACCCGCCCGGCTTCGATATCGCGCTGCGGCGGCTCGACACCCTGCGACACATAATTCAGCGCCGCCATCAGCGGCCGTGTGGTGATTGCAAGCGTGTGGTCGTTCTGGTTTTCCTCGCCGGACATCAGCGTAATATGATCGAGTGACGGATTGAGATGCAGCATTTCCTTCAACCGCATCGCCGTCTCGCTGTTGGCCTGGCCGTGGAGAATGCGGAACTCGACGGTCTTCTTGCCGGCGCTCTGCGCGAGAACCAGATTATGCTCCCGCTGCAGCTTTCGCATCAGATGGACTGCCTCCCGGAAGGGTTGGAACTCCGGCTCGTAGGACGGTGTGGGTCCGGTCGCGGTCGGCGCGTTTTCCAGCCCGTTCATCTCCTGCACGGCGACCGTGAAGACCCGGTCGAGCGACCAGCCGGACCGGACCAGCAGCTCAAGCGTTTCTGGGCTCATCGGCATCATCATCTGCTGGACAAATTTCTGGCCCTCGATCGGCGCATAGAACACGGTCGGATTCTCGGTGACCGAAACGGATGCAGGCACACTGATGGATTGTCCGACCGTCAGGCCGGGAATGGTGCCGTTAACGAATGGCAAGGGCAGCTCACGGTTCTGACTGAACGTCGCGCCCGCGTTGACACCCAGGCTCTTTCAAGTTGCTGGGTTGCCGCGATACGCTCCACCGTCGTAAAATACAGCGTATCGCGATAGCGGATACGGACAATATTGAGCAAGAGCTCTTGATCGTTGGTTTGCTGTATCGCCTGATTGTAGTCGGCTCGATTGGCCCGAATGCTTTCAGGGCCAATGGCCGAGCAAGCGGACAGCGCCGTGAAACAAAGCAAGATACACGTGGTCGCCGACAAGCGTGGCATGTCACCAAGCTCCGATCCGATTTCTTATCATTTTTCTGGACTGGCTAACACTGTCACGTTGTAGTGAACGGGCCTGAAATGTCAATCGGATTGGTTAGGGCGCACCAGGACTTTGGCTGTTTCGTGGAATGCTTGCCCGATGACTGACGAGTGACGGCGGTCGCGTCATTTCACCGTTAACAACGGGTCATTACTGGAGCTGGCGGGGCCGATGACCTTGCAACGTCCGCCATGCGTCGCCGGGCCGTTGCCTGCAGCGATGCGCCTAGCGCAGGTCCTCGTGCCAGGTCCGCCCATCGCGCTCGATCAGTGCGATCGAGGCGGTTGGCCCCCAGCTTCCCGCGGGGTAGGCGCGCGGATGGTCCGGCCGCGATTCCCAGGCCTCGATGATCGGCTCGACCCAGCTCCACGCCGCCTCCACCTCGTCGCGGCGCATGAACAGGGTTGGGTCGCCGCGCACCGTGTCCATCAACAGCCGCTCATAGGCGTCCGGAAAGCGCACGCCGAAGGTTTGTTCGAACTGGATGTCGAGCCCGGTCGGCGACAGCCGCAGCCCTCCGGGTCCCGGGTCCTTCGTCATCATCTCAAGCCGCATGCCTTCCTCCGGCTGCAGCCGGATGATCAGCCGGTTCGGGCTCCACTCCGCGGCGTCCGCCGGAAAGATGGAGAACGGCAGCGCCCGAAACTGCACCACGATTTCAGATACCTTTTTCGGCAGGCGCTTGCCGGTGCGCAGGTAGAACGGCACGTTCGCCCAGCGCCAGGTGCAGATCTCGGCCTTCAAGGCAACGAACGACTCGGTCCGGCTCGGTTCGTTGGCGCCCAGATCGGCCAGGTAGCCAGGAACCGGCCGCCCGTCGATGGCACCCTGCGTGTATTGGCCACGAACCGACAACGTCGCGGCCTCGTGCGATTCATAGGGACGCAACGCACGCAAGACTTTCAGTTTTTCGTCACGCACCCGGTCGGCGTTCAGCGACACCGGCGGCTCCATGGCGATCAGGCACATAAGCTGCAGCATGTGGTTCTGCACCATATCGCGCAGCGCGCCGGACCTGTCGTAGTAGCCGCCGCGGCCCTCCAGCCCGACGGTCTCGGCCACGGTGATCTGCACGTGGTCGATCACGTCGGCGGTCCACAGGCGCTCGAAAATCGTGTTGGCGAAGCGCAGCGCCAGCAGGTTCTGGACCGTTTCCTTGCCCAGGAAATGATCGATGCGGAAAATCTGGTCTTCGTCAAAGACGGCGCCGACCTGCTCGTTGATCTTGCGCGCCGAGGCCAGGTCGCGGCCAATCGGCTTTTCCAGGACCACGCGGGAATTGGCGGTCGCGAGCCCGTGTGCGCCGATATTGCGGCAGATCGGGCCGTATAGGTCGGGCGAGGTCGCCATGTAGAACACCCGCACGCGCTCAGGGTCCAGCAGGTGTCCGAGCGCATCCCAGTTGCCGCCCTCGGTCCGTGCCGCGTCCAGCGAGACATAGGCAAGGCGGGCCAGGAAGCGCCGCAGCGCTTCGTGGTTGAGCGAGTCGGCGGCGACATGCTCCCCCAGCGCCTCCTCGGCGCGGCGGCGGAAGCCCTCATCGCCCAGATCGGACCGCGCGGTGCCGATGATGCGCGCTTCGTCGGGAATCTGGCCGTCGCGGCAGCGGTGGTACAGCGCCGGCAGCAGCTTGCGCAGCGTCAGGTCGCCGGTGGCGCCGAACACCACGCAGTCGAACGGCGCGACCGGAATGATCTTTGACATGGGGCCCCTCGCGGCAATTGCATCAGGAGATGGGGCTCCGCGCCATACGCCGCCAGGGGATGCCCGGTGGGGGGTTCCTTGTGGGGGCAGTCCGGGGGCAGTCACGGTGGCGTCAGTCCGGGTGGAGTCAATCCCGGTGGGGTCGTCGAAGGGGGCTGCCTGATGCGGCTTCTGTGCGGCGCTGCCTTGAGCGGCCCCCTCCGCCGCTGTCTACGCCGCAGCGCTGAGCCGCGCCGCCGCCGCACTCTCGCCATCGAGCGTGGCCGCCGTGGCGTGAACCACCGCGGCGATCCGAACCGTGGCCTGGACCTGCTCGACTGTCACCCCATGGCCGCGCACCGCGCGCTCGTGGCTTTCCATGCACATCCCGCAGCCGTTGATGGCGGAGACGGCCAGCGACCAAAGCTCGAACGTCGCCTTGTCCACGCCGGGCCGGGCCATGACGTTCATGCGCAGCTTGGCCGGCAGGGTCGGATAATCGCCGCCGACCAGATGGGTGAAGCGGTAGTAAATGTTGTTCATCGCCATGATGGCGGCAGCGGCCTTGGCGGCGGTCAGCGCGTCCGGCGAGAGCTGGGGGCCGAACTCGGCCAGGATCGCCGCGGTGGTCTCCTGGTTGCGGCTGGCGAGCGCCGCAGCAACGAAGGTTCCGGCGCGCTGTTCCTGGGTCAGGCTCGGCTCGGTCGCGAGCGAGCCAAGGTTCAGCCGGATGTCCTTGGCGTAGTCCGGCAAGCGGTTCTTCAAGGCTTCAAGAGACACGGGTTCGCTCCTTGATGCAGGGGCCGGGCACGCCGGCCTGGAGGGACGCCAGCGCGCCCGGCCCCTGCGTTGGGCGGGTTCAGGCCGCGGGGCGCAGGACCTGCTCGCCCTTGTTCCAGTTGCACGGGCACAGTTCGTCGGTCTGCAGCGCGTCCAGGACGCGCAGCACCTCGGCGGGGTTGCGTCCGACCGACAGGTCGTTGACCGAGGCGAAGCGGACGACACCGTCCGGATCGACCAGGAAGGTGGCCCGCAGCGCAACGCCCTCCGTCTTGTCGAGCACGCCGGTCTCGGCCGAAAGCTCCCGCTTGATATCGGCCAGCATCGGGATCGGCAGATCCTTCAGGTCGGCGTGGTGGATGCGCCAGTTCAGGTGAACGAACTCGCTGTCGATCGACACGCCGTAGACCACCGTGTCACGGTCGGCGAAGTCGCGGGCCAGCTTGCCGAACGCCACGATCTCGGTCGGGCAGACGAAGGTGAAGTCCTTCGGCCAGAAGAACACCAGCTTCCACTTGCCGGGGTTGGACTGGTCGGTGATCTCGGTGAACGCGGTGTCGAGCCTGAGCCCCTCGGCGCCGCCCTTGACGGCCTTGAGCGAGAAGCTGGGGAATTTGTCGCCAACTGTCAGCATGGGCGTTCGATCCTTCGGGTGGTTGTTCGCGGTTGCAGCACGAAGTATGGCCACCGCAACAATTTCATGCCAATTGATAATTTCAACGTGATTGATCGACAGGCTCGATGACGCCCCTGCCTTCGCCGCAGCAGCTTCGCTACCTGGTCACGCTGGTGGAGCTGCGTCATGTCGGCCGCGCAGCTTTTGCCTGCTCGGTGACGCAGTCCACGCTGTCGTCGGGGATTCTGGCGCTGGAGCGGCAGTTGGACACCGCGATCCTGGACCGGACGGCGGGCAAGCGGGTGGTGATCACGCCGCTGGGCCTGGAACTGGCGGAGCGGGCACGGGCGGCGCTGACGGCGCTGGAGGCGGTGAGCGAGGCTGCGGCGGCGGCGCGGGCGCCGATGGCCGGCCCGTTGCGGCTGGGCGTGATTCCGACCATCAGCCCGTTCCTGCTGCCGCGGCTGATGCCGGCGCTGCGCGAGGCGTTCCCGCGGTTACGGTTGTACCTGCGGGAGGACACCACGGGGCGGTTGGTGGACGGGCTGGGGGCCGGCCGGCTGGACCTGCTGCTGCTGGCGCTGCCTTGCGACACCGGCGGCGCCGACACGCTGGCGGTGGCGCGTGACGAGTTCCTGGTGGCGCTGCCGCCGGGGCATCGTCTGGCGGCGGAGGCGCGGGTGCCGATGGCGGCGCTCGGCGGCGAGCGGCTGCTTCTGCTGGAGGATGGGCACTGCCTGCGCGAGCACGCCCTCGCGGTCTGCGGCCTGCTGGCGGGGGAGCGCGCCGATCACGAAGCGTTCGCTGCCACCTCGCTGCATACGCTGGTGCAGATGGTAGCCGGCGGGCTGGGAGTGACGCTGCTGCCTCGGCTGGCCGTGTCGGGCGGGGTGGCGGCCGGGGCCGACATCATCCTGCGACCGCTGGCGGGGGCGGGTGGCTGGCGCACGCTGGGGCTCGCATGGCGCCCGGCTTCGCCGCGTGCGTCCGACTTCCGGGCGGTGGGCGCGCAGCTTGCCGCGGTCTGCGCGGAAGCGCTGGCGGGCGTGTCGGGGTGACCCGATGCCGCTCGTCGCCGGGCGTTGCCGCGGTCGGTTAAACGATTCCTTAAGCTCCGCAGTCCCATCCTGCGCGCTGCGGAGGTGCCGGTGGTGCTGCAGACCGTGCGTACGATGTTCGGACGTGCCGCGCCGGACATGCTGCCGATGGCCGCGGCGCCGGTGCGGCCGCCGCCAGGCCCCGAGACCCCGCCGGCAGAGCCCACGCACTGGCCGGCCGGGCGTCTGGCAGTCGCCGAGGCGCTTTGGGGCGAGGGCTACCTGTTCCCCGGCGGCGAGGACGAGACGCTGCGGCTTGCCAAGCCGCTCGGCCTGTCCGCAGAGGCGTCCGTGTTGATGATCGGCGCCGGCTCCGGCGGGCCGCCCCGAACCATCGCCGCTCACCTGGGCAGTTGGGTCACCGGGTTCGAATCCGACCCCGCGCTGGTCTCCCTGGCCGCCGCGCGCTGCGCCCGCAGCGGGCTGGGCCGCCGGGTCAGCGTCGCCAGTTGGGACCCGGAGGCGCCGGATTTCCGCGCCCGGCAGTACCACCATGGCCTGGCGCTGGAACCGCTTCGCGTCGCGCATCCCGAGGCCGCGCTCGCCGCCATCGCCGGCGCGCTGAAACCGTCCGGGCAGTTCCTGCTGGTCGAGACCGTGACGGAGCAGCCGCTGGACCTGGATGATCCGGTCGTCGGCGCGTGGATGCGGCTCGAAGCCCGGTCCCATCCGCCGCCGACCGAAATGGCCGTGACGCGGATGCTCGGCCGGCTTGGTTTCGACGTGCGCGTGACCGAGGATATTTCGGCGCGCCACGCCGCCCAGGCGCTGCATGGCTGGCGTTGCGCGGTGGCGGCGTTGCAGGACGATCCGCCGGACGCGCGCCGCGCCGCGCCGCTGGTCGCCGAGGCGGAGCTGTGGCTGCTGCGGCTGCGCCTGATCCGGGACGGGAAACTGCGGCTGATGCGCTGGATCGCACTCGGCCACGGCGGGATGTGATGAGGCACGGGCGGCAGGCGCGATGCCTCCGGCTTCGTGCATCGGGATGGAGGGCCGGCACAGGGCGGCCGCCGACAGCGCCAGCACCGAACAACCTCCAGTAGTCATATCGGATGCCGATTCGGCTCGCGCCATGGTGATCGCTCGCGCCCCGATAGCGGCGAAGAATGTCCGGGACTCCGGTCGTATGTGCCGATACCGTTATGCCACCGGCCACAAGTCCTGCCCCTCCGCCTCCGGCCGTCCTGGCTGCCATAGGTATCGCGCGCAGAGCTCGCGGGCTGGTCGCGCGCCATAGTATAAACTTATACCAGCGTCCGACCTCTGCCCGACCGCTCCGAACCATAAGCCGATAGTACTGTTCTCTCAGACCATCAATTCCGACCTAACAAACCAGGGAAGGAGGAGATCACATGAAAGACCTGATGAATTCCCTTGCCGGAAAGCTACTCCTGGCTGCTTTCTTTGTTGTTCTTGCTATTGTCCTGCCGGGGTTTTGGAACGGATCCGGCTGGAACGAGGCGGCACGGAAAGACTTCTACACCCGCGACCAGGGCTCCCGCATCATGCCGCTGGCCTGGATGCAGGCCCTGAAGCAGCCGAATGGCGAGCCCTTCCTGGCCGACAGCCTGAGCCGCTATGGCTATTTGCCGAACGCCTCAAGCCCCACGCCCGGGCTTCCGGTCGGGTTCGTCGCCGCCGGTCCGGCCGGCGGCCTATCCATCGGAATGACCTGCTCCGCCTGCCACACGCGCGAGATCGACGTGAACGGCACCGCCTACCGCATCGACGGCGGTCCGGCGATTGTCGATTTCCAGAGCTTCCTGGCCGATCTCGACAGGGCGGTGGGCACGGTCCTGAGCAGCGACACGGCGTTCGCGGCGTTCGCGAAGGCGGTGCTCGGTCCGACGCCGGCAGACCCGGCGACGCTGCACGCCGAGCTGAACCTCTGGTACCTGCGCTACCACACGCTGATCGAGAAGGCGTTGCCGACGCCGGCCTGGGGGCCGTCCCGGCTGGACGCCGTGGCGATGATCTTCAACCGGCTGACCGGCCTCGATATCGGGCAGCCGCCGAGCTACCTGATTCCGGACAATATCAAGCCTGCGGCGGCGCCGGTCCGCTATCCGTTCCTGTGGAACGCACCGGTGCAAGACTGGACGCAATGGCCAGGGTTCGCCCAGAACGGCAACGATCTGCTCGGCCTGTCTCGCAATCTGGGCGAAGTCTACGGCGTGTTCGCCGATTTCCATCCAAGACAGGACCCCAGCATTCCGCTGCTGAAGGTTGACTATCTGACCAACAATTCCGCGAACTTCGTGGGCCTGCTCGCGCTGGAGACGCTGGTCAAGCGACTCGCGCCGCCGAAATGGCCGTTCGCGGTCGATACTGCGCTGGCCACGCAAGGCCAGGCGATCTTTGCGCGAACGACCGAACAGGGTGGATGCGCCGATTGCCACGGCATACGGCAGGGAGACTTTCGCTTCCCCAATCAGACCTGGGCAACACCAATCCTCGACGTCGGCACCGACAGCCGGGAGCATGATATTCTGGGCTTCAAAGTCACGACCGGTGAACTTGTGGGCGCCAGAATCCCGCCGCTGACTGCACCCCTGCAGCCGGTCGACGCGGCGTTCAGTGTTCTGGCCACGTCGGTCCTTGGTTCCATCTTGCAGGAACTCGGACAAGAACTGGGCGTCCCGGCGGTCTCCGCTCGCACCGCGCAACTCCTGGGCGTGCCGGCGCAATCGATGGTCGGCACGGCGACGTCGTCCCTGAAGGGCGCGTTCATTCCGGCTCCGACCACCGGCTATCCCTACGAGTCTCGCGTGCTGCAGGGGGTCTGGGCGGTCGCGCCTTACCTGCATAACGGCTCGGTGCCGACGCTGGCCGAGCTGCTCAAGCCGGCGGCCGAGCGGGCGAAATCGTTCAAGATCGGGCCAGCCTATGACATCGTGAACGTGGGGCTGGCCGCCGAGCAGACGAAGTTCAACTACACCCTGGAGACGACCGACTGCGCAGACCGGAACTCCGGCAACAGCCGGTGCGGCCACGAGTACGGCACGAAGCTTCCAGCAGAGGAGAAGCGGGCGTTGCTGGAATACCTGAAGACGCTCTGACCGACGAGGCGGCGGCGCTGCGCGGCGCAGGAATTCAGCCGCGCAGCGCCAAGTTGACCCGATGATCCTCCTGCCAACGCGCCGTGTGCCAAGACGGCGCGCTGGCATGGAGTGTGATCGACACGCGCCTGACCCGCGCGGAATCCCATGATCAACGAATCAGGGACGAAGGAAAGCACATGAAACCCTTGGTGGCCCACTGTAAGCCGTTGGTCTCCCGCCTGGTCGGAGGCTTGGCGCCGCTTGCCGTTGCCCTCGCCCTGCTTGCGCCCTGGTCAACGCCAAAGGCGCAACCAAGGCCGCTCGACCAGGGAGCCGACTGGACCGACGCGGCGCGCAACGACTACTACACGCTGGACCAGGGCTCGCGCATCATGCCGCTGCGCTGGATGCAGGCCTTGCAGCAGCCGAACGGCCAGCCCTTCCTGGACGGAAGCCTCAGCCGCTACGGCTACCTGCCGAACGATTCAAGTCCCACGCCGGGGCTGCCGGTCGGCTTTGTCGCCGCGGGTCCGCCCGGCGGCGAAATCGTGGGCATGACCTGCGCCGCCTGCCATACGCGGCAGATCGACGTCGGCAGCGATACGTTCCGCATCGACGGCGGCCCGGCGATCGTGGATTTCCAAAGCTTCCTGGCCGATCTCGACGTCGCCGTAGGCAACGTCCTGGGCAGCGGCACGGCATTCGACGCGTTCGCAAAAACGGTGCTTGGACCGGCGTCAGGGCTGGTGGACCCGTCCACGCTGCGCGACGAACTGAACCTTTGGTACCTGCGCTACCACACGCTGATCCAGAAGGCGCTGCCGAAGACACCCTGGGGACCCGCCCGACTGGACGCCGTGGCGATGATCTTCAACCGGCTGACCGGCCTCGATATCGGGCCGCCGCCCAGCTACCTGATTGCCGACAATATCAAGCCTGCTGTCGCGCCGGTCCGCTATCCGTTCCTGTGGAACGCGCCGGTCCAGGACAAGACACAGTGGCCCGGTTTCGCCGACAACGGCAACGATCTGCTCGGCCTGTCCCGCAACCTCGGCGAAGTGTTCGGCGTGTTCGCCGAGTTCCACCCGCGGAAAGATCCGTTCCGCCTGCTCAAGGTGAACTACCTGGACAACAACTCGGCAAACTTCCAGGGCCTGGGCGCGCTGGAGGGCCTGGTCAAGCGGCTGGGGCCGCCGAAATGGCCATTTGCGATCGACACCGCGCTGGCCGAGCAAGGCAAGGCGATCTACGCGCGGGGCACCGCACAGGGCGGCTGCACAGATTGCCACGGTATCCGGCCGGGAACCACCCGATTCTTCGAGCAGAAGACCTGGGCGACGCCGATCCTCGATGTCGGCACCGACAGCCGGGAATACGAGATTCTTGGCTTCACCGTGCAGACCGGCGAACTGGAAGGCGCGAGGATTCCCCTGATCACCCAACCGCTGAAGCCGGTCGATGCGGCATTCAACGTGCTGGCGACGTCGGTCATGGGTTCCATCCTGCAACATACCGTCCTGGTGGCTCCGAACGGCCAGGACGCGCTGGCTCTGCTGAACAGCCCGCAAATGATGGACATGAAGGGCATGTTCAAAATGGCCCAGACCCCCGGTTTTGCCTATGAATCCCGCGTGCTGGAGGGGATTTGGGCGACCGCGCCGTATCTGCACAACGGCTCGGTGCCGACGCTGGCCGAACTGCTCAAGCCAGCCGGCCAGAGAGTCGCCTCGTTCAAGGTCGGGCCGGCCTACGACATCGTCAACGTGGGACTGGCGGCCGGGCAGACGAGGTTCAACTACACCCTGCAGACGACCGACTGCTCGGACCGGAACTCCGGCAACAGCCGGTGCGGCCATGAATATGGCACGCAGCTTCCACCGGACGAGAAGCGGGCGTTGCTGGAGTACCTGAAGACGCTCTGATCGACGAGGCGGCGGCGCTGCGCGGCGGCGGACTCCGGCCGCGCAGCGCTACGCAGCCGGCCAACGCGCCGTATGCCAAGACCGCGCGACCGGTTTGGAGCCTGGTCGGCTTTGGTGCCATCGCATCCGTTGGCAATCCCTATCCGGCCAAGACGGCGCAGTTTGCATTGTGGAGGGGCCGCGGCGATGCCGATCGCTTGAGCAGCCGCCCGGCTTCCTGGTCGTGGAGGAGTGCCAGCAACGTCGGATTCGTCCTGCCATGGCCGGCCGCTAGCAGTCCGATCACCCGATCATCTGGTTAAAACGTATAACACATAGATTAAAACAATTATCCAAAATATAATCATAAACTTCGGAATAATGTCAGGAGCGCCCATGCCATCCGCTTGAATGGCAGGGCTACGCAGACCCCATGGTTCGATTAATGTAGCCTTTTCACTATCGCTGTATGACCGCACGGAAAAAAATTCAGAAATCAACTCATCCTTTTTTTCTTTCAGGACGGCCTGGACACTCAGGGCGGCTTGAATCGATTTGTGAATCGAAAGCGAGATTAAGAAACCAAGGATTGGCAAAACGATCGCCAGCCATCGAAACGTATTGTCTCGGTTACCCAGTGTTGCGACACCACCTGCCAGGAATGCTTGGGCTGCCACAAACCACGCCATTCGACTGCTGATAAGGCCATGTTCCTTGTGAAACTCGTCCATATAAAGCGAGAGCCTACGTCGGAATTCTATAACTTCTTGATTTTTGTCAATAGTCATCGATTTCGCTTCCTTTATCCAAACGCCCCCTGCCGCAGCGAAGACGCCTGGCATCCAGCCAACGCTTAAGGTCATTGCGCTGTCCTGAACCCACACCAGGGCGACGCGGCCGCTGGAACCCTTACTTTCTTAACGAAAAGGGTCAAGGGGCCTTTCGGGCAGGGCGATCCAGTGGGCGCGGCAGGATCGGCCTGGCGCTGCGCAGGCTCCGCGCGAGCGACTGGTCCGCCTCGTTGCCTGCCGGTGCGGCCACAAATACGGCACGCAGCTTTCACCCGACGAGAAGCGGGCATTGCTCGAATACCGGAAGACACTCTGATCGGGGAACTGCCGGGGCTGCGCGGGGGTCAGATCCGGCCGCGCAGCCCCGCCCAGGTAACCGCGAGCCGATCGCCAACGCCGCGTGCGGGCGGCCGGAACGGCGTGCGGGCGAGGTCGCGCCGCGCGAGCACCGCCGGCAGCACAGCGGCGATCGCCTGGCGCGGTACCCGGACGGCACGCGCCGCATCGAGAAAGCTGCGTCCTTCCGCCGCCAGCGCTTGCAGGACCGCGCGCAGCCGGGGATCGCCTGCCGCCATTCCGTTCGACGTTCCCTGCGAAATTCCCCCCTTCGGTATCGCGCCAGGTACCATGCCCGCCTGCACCGGGCGGGGGGCGATGCGGCGTTCGGCGGCGCGTTGGCGCCCCCCCGCCGCCACGCCTTCCGATATCACGCCCTCTGGCACCAGCCCCTGCGCCGCGAGCGCGTCCGCAGGCAACAGGCACCTCCCCTGCCTGGCGAGCGCAGGAACGCTGCGCAGCACGCCGGCCGCGCCGTAAGCGGCGCCGAACGGCCGCAGCGCCTCCGGCTCGGGCGCGCCGAGCAACCGCCCCGCCGCCACCGCGAGGCCACCGGCGCCACCCAACAGGTAGTCCCGCCACGCCGCCACCGTCCCGATGGCGGGGTCCGCCTCCACCTCGCGGGCCGCGATGACGCCCAGCAGGTCGGCCCGGTCCAATACGCCCGCCTCCAGCAAGGCACCGAGCGGCTCCGCCACCGGATGCCGCCGCCGGGCGCCCTCCACCACCTCGCGCCACCACTGGAGTCGAATCAGCGCCAGCATCGGCTCGGAGGCGGCCTCGCGCGCCCGCGCCAGCTCGTGGTTGAACGCATACAGAACGAACAGCGCCTCGCGCCGCGCGGGGGACGCGAACAGCGCGGTCAGGAAACGGTCCGGGTCGTGGCGCCGCACCAGGGCGCCGATCCCGCCGGGGTCTGGTTCGTCAGACATCGTGCCCGACCTGGGCCGTGCGCGACGCCCGCGCAAGCTTGAACACTGGCCGGGTGGTCCATACCTGAATGCAACTAGCTCTCACTCTGAACCCCGGAGGCCTCCCTATGGCATTTGAACTGCCCGCCCTACCCTATTCCACGTCCGCGCTAGCCGAGCGGGGAATGAGCCAGGAGACCCTGGAACTGCACCATGGCAAGCATCATCAGGCCTACGTCACCGCGCTGAACGGGTTCGTGGAGAAGGACCCCAGCCTGCAAGGCAAGTCGCTGGAAGAAATCATCAAACTGACACACAACCAGCCCGACAAGGCGCCGGTGTTCAACAACGCCGGGCAGCATTGGAACCACATCCTGTTCTGGCAGAACATGAGCCCCAGCGGCGGCGGCGTTCCGGGCGCGCTGGAACGCAGGTTCGCCGAGGATTTCGGCGGCGTGCAGCAGTTCAAGGACGCGTTCAAGGCGGCGGGCGTCGGCCAGTTCGGCTCCGGCTGGGCCTGGCTGGTGCTGGGCAGCGACGGAAGGCTGAAGATCACCAAGGCGCCGAATGGCTCCAACCCGCTTGCCACCGGCGAGGGCAAGGTGCTGCTCGGTGTCGATGTCTGGGAGCACAGCTACTATCTGGACTTCCGGAACCGCCGCCCGGACTACCTGCAGAACTGGGTGGACAAGATCGCCAACTACGAGTTCGCCGAGGCGCAACTCAAGGCGGCATAGGGCCTTTCGGCTGGCTGGCAGCTCACGAGCAAATCGGGCTGCCAGCCTCGCGAAGCCACCTTTCTGCTGCGTCCGGCCCGAAGCGGAACGCGATGGACCGGGCGAGCGAATCGCTCATCGCCTGCGCAAGTCCGAAATCCACGGCCGGTCGTTCTTGGTCAGATGTCTTGGGCGCCGTCATGCGGCGCCAGGGAGCGAGCCGCGCACGATTTCGCCGGCTCAGCGAAAATCGCCCGCTAGGAGGCGCTCTCCTTGGTCGGCTTCGGCTCGGCAGGCTTGGCACCCGGCTTTGCGGTCTTGAGATCGGCCGGCTTGGCTGCCTTCGGCTCGCTCTCCTTGACCGCCTTCGTTTCTTTCGTGGGCTTCGGATCGTTGGCCGCCTTTGGCGTCACCACGCTGTTGATCGTCTCGCGCAGCACCGTCACTTTGATGTTCGGCGCGATCTCGACTTCCAGCTCGCTGGACGGCACCTGGTTGCCGTCCTTGTCCTGCGTCATCGGCACACGGGACACGGTGCCGACGATTCCGCCGCCGGTCACCACGCGGTCGCCGCGCTTCAGCCCAGCGACCATCTGGCGCATTTCCTTCTGCTTCTGCTGCTGCGGACGGATCAGCAGGAAGTAGAACACCGCGAAGATCAAAACGAGCGGCAGGTATTGCACGGCGCTGGCCAACGAGGCGGTGGCGTCCTGCGCGTAAGCGGGGGAGATCAGCATGGGGCTGTCCTTGCGGTGAACCGGGCCGGACCATAGTTTCCGCACCCCCGCCGTCAAGCCTCACCGGAATTGCCATGGACCACCGCCTGATCGATCTGGCCGCCCGCATCGCCGATGCGCTGGACCGGGTGGCCCCGCCCCCGCCGGCGCCGCCCGCGCTGGAGTCCGCGGAGGCCTTTATCTGGCACCCCGCCCCGGCTCGGCTCGCGCCGGTGGCGAAGGTGTCGCGCGTTGAGATCGGGCTTTTGCAGGGGGTGGAGCGGCAGAAGCGCCTGCTGCTCGACAACACGCTGCGCTTTGCCCGCGGCCTGCCGGCCAACAACGCCATGCTGTGGGGTGCTCGAGGCATGGGCAAGTCCTCGCTGGTGAAGGCGACGCATGCCGAGGCCAACCGCGCGGTCGCTGGCGACGGCGCCCATGGGGCGCCCGGGGTCGGCCCAGGGGCGGCGCCCGGGGACAGCACGAGGGGCGCGCCGGCACGCGATCTGGCGTCCATCGCCCTGATCGAGATCCATCGGGAGGACATCCGAACCCTGCCCGAGCTGCTGACGCTGCTCCGCGGCCAGCCGCGCCGCTGCCTGATCCTGTGCGACGACCTGTCGTTCGAGCGCGAGGACACCGACTACAAGGCGCTGAAATCGATCCTGGATGGCGGCATCGAGGGACGGCCGGAGAACGTCCTGTTCTACGCCACGTCGAACCGCCGCCACTTGATGCCGCGCGACATGATCGAGAACGAGCGCTCCACCGCGATCAACCCGAGCGAAGCGACGGAGGAGAAAGTGTCTCTGTCGGATCGCTTCGGCTTGTGGATCGGCTTCCACAATTGCGACCAGGAAACGTACTTTGCCATGGTGGACGGCTACGCCGCCGCCCTGCGCCTGCCGATCGACGCGGCGGCGCTGCATGCGGAGGCGAACGAGTGGTCGGTGACGCGCGGCTCCCGCTCTGGCCGCGTCGCCTGGCAGTTCATCCAGGATTTGGCCGGACGGCTGGGGGTGAGGACGGGCTTCCAGCCGGAGAGATGATTATTCTGCCACGTTGCCGACGGTGTCGTCTGGCCGCGCCGTTTACGACCACGGTTCACGCCGCTGCTCAGCCTTGGCTTCCAAGAGGGGCTCTTTTCCGCGGGATGAGGGCGGATTCCCCCACCGTAAAGTGCAGCCGGCGTCTCGATGTCCGGCACGGTGCCGGAACTGCGCATCCCAAGCGCAACGACAGCCATTGCTTGTCCCGGGCCGCTTTGTTAGGCCACCCGCACGAATCGTGCGATCCTGCGGGGACTTTCATGACAACTTGTTCGTCTCTCGGAATCGACAGCGCCGGCGCGCGACCGGCCCCAATTCGCTATGCCCAGCCCGACCGCCCGGCGGTTCGGACAGGCTGATCCCCATGCGCATCCTGTACAGCCACCGCATCCAGTCGCGCGACGGACAGAGCGTCCACGTCGAGGAACTGGTCGCGGCGTTCCGCCAGGCGGGCCATGAGGTGCTGGTGGTCGGTCCCGCCTTCTACGAGCAAGCCAGCTTCGGCGGCGAAAGCCGCCTGGTGTCGCTGATCCGCGCGCGCCTGCCGAAGGCGCTCGGCGAAGTGGCCGAAATCTTCTACAACGTGCCGGCCTATTGGCGGCTGCGCGCGGCGCAACGCCGATTCGTTCCGGATTTGATCTACGAACGCTACAACCTGTTTCATCTCGCCGGCACGCTGGTTTCGCGTCGCGCGGGGGTGAAGCTGTTCGTGGAAGTGAACGCACCGATCGCGGAGGAGCGCAGCCGGTTCGGCGGGCTGCGCCTGCAACGCCTCGCCCGTGCGCTGGAGGCCGCCGTCTGGCGCTCCGCCGACCGCGTGCTGGCGGTCACCGGCGTATTGAAAGGCATGATCGAGGCGGCCGGCGTTCCCGCGGAGCGGATCGAGGTCGTGCCGAACGGCAGCAAGCCCGAGTCGTTCGTGGGGCTCCGCCGGCAGCCCGGCGTGACGGGCGCGATCGTGCTCGGCTTTGTCGGCTTCGTGCGGACCTGGCACGGACTGGACACCGTCATCGCCGCCATGGCCGAGCACGCCGACGCGGCCGCGCTGCAGCTTGTGGTGGTGGGCGAAGGTCCGGCCCGCCCGGAGCTGGAGGCGCAGGCGGCGGCGCTCGGAGTCGCCGGGCGGATCAGCTTCACCGGTCTGCAGCCGCACGAAGCGATCCCCGCACTGGTGGCGCAGTTCGATATCGCCTTGCAGCCGCGCGTCGTGCCTTATGCCTCGCCGCTGAAGATCTTCGACTACATGGCGGCCGGCTGCGCCATCGTCGCGCCCGACCAGCCAAACATCCGCGAGGTGCTGGTGCACGACGAGAACGCCCTGCTGTTCGATCCCGACCAGCCGGGCGCGATGTGGGCGGCGATCCACCGGCTGGCGATCGATCCGGCGCTGCGCGAGCGGCTGGGCGAAGCTGCCCGCGCACGGATCACCCAGGCCGACTACACGTGGCGCGGCAACGCCGCGCGGGTGGTCGCCTGGGCCATGACGCAACGCCGTTGAAGCCGCTTTCCGCGAAATAGAAGAAGCCGGGCTTGCGCCCGGCTTCTTCGTCTTCAGCAGACCGCGCGGTGTCAGTGCGTGATCGCGTGCTGCAGGAACGCCGCGAGCGTGGGCGGTGAGCTGCCCTCCAGCGTGGCGATGACGGAGCTGGCGCCGCCTGCCGTGCCCGACGGCGTGACGCTGATCACCGTCCCGTCGCTGCCGGCGGCAACGTGCAGGTAGTTGCCGATCGAGGTCAGGTCACCGGCCCAGTTGGTCTGCGCCAGCGTTGTGCGCAGGTCGAACTTATCGCCATTGGTGAGCACGTGGCCGGCGATGGTGTCGCTGCCCTTGCCAGCCGCCGACAGGACGATGGTGTTGTTGGTGCCGGTATCGGTCAGCGTGTTGTTGCCGGCGCCGGCATTGATCACGTTGTTGCTGCCGCCGACGTTGATCATGTCGTCGCCCGTGCCGGTGGTGATCGTGTTGCCACCCTGCAGGGCCGAGACGGTCTCCGTTCCGCCTGTCGCCGTCAGCGTGTTGCTAGTGCCGCCGATGAAGATCATGTGGTCGCCGGCGGTGGCGGTGATAACGGCGTTGCTGACATTCACCACTGGGGTGGCGTCGTTGGCCGCGATGCTGATCGTGTTGGCCGCACCGCCGCTCGTTGTGGAGGGGGCCACCGCTGCCACGCTGGTGGCGGCGAGGACGGTGGTTCCTGCGGCGGTGACGGTGATCGGGACAGTCTTGGTCACTTCCACGCCGGCCTGGTTCCAAACGTCCACCGTCAGCGTGCCAGTGCCAGCGGAGGCCGGTGCCGTGAGTTTCAATGACGCGAGATCGGCGTTGAGCTGCGACAACGAGCCGGAGAACGATGCGCTGTTGGCGTAGGTGGTCCCGTTGATCACGAACGAGCCGGTCGTGTCGTAGACGTTCAGCGCCATCGTACCGCCGTTGCCGGCAGCCCAGGCATCACTGATCGAAACCCCGGACACGGCGACGGTGCTGCCAGCGCTGACCGACTTAGCGGCGGGAACGTTCACGACCAGGTCGTTGGGACCTGTGACGCCGCCGGAACCGGTGCTGCCGGTCGAGCCTGTGCTACCCGTCGAGCCCGTGCTGCCGGTCGAGCCGGTGCTACCCGTCGAGCCCGTGCTGCCGGTCGAGCCCGTGCTACCCGTCGAGCCCGTGCTGCCGGTCGAGCCCGTGCTGCCAGTCGAGCCCGTGCTGCCAGTCGAGCCGGTGCTACCCGTCGAGCCCGTGCTGCCGGTCGAGCCCGTGCTGCCAGTCGAGCCCGTGCTGCCA
>Ga0302151_10000089_pt1 | contig 54330 bp, 48 predicted proteins | sample I_Bog_N1_3_FD_192428 | JGI IMG/M metagenome (GOLD analysis project Ga0302151, IMG submission 192428) | Peat permafrost microbial communities from Stordalen Mire near Abisko, Sweden - I_Bog_N1_3 | ecosystem: Environmental > Terrestrial > Soil > Wetlands > Peat | place: Sweden: Abisko, Stordalen...
TGCGGCGCGCCGGCGCACCCCTTCGGGATCGCCGTCGCCCCACACGCGCGCCGGCAGGATGGACTCGTGGCGCGCGTCGATCAGGTCGCACACCGCCTGGCCCACCAGGTGGTTGCCGATCGCCAGGCACTGCAGGCCGTGCGCGGCCAGCAGCCCCCGCTTGTCGCGCACGTACTGCGGCGAGGCGAGCGCCTGCGCCACGTCGAAGTGGTCGCCCCAGCAGGCCAGCTCCAGGCCGTCGTACCCCATCCTGCGCGCCAGCGGCGCCAGTTCGGCCAGGGGCAGGTCGGCCCACTGGCCGGTGAACAGCGTGATCGGGCGTGCCATGGCGATGTCTCCCGCGAGATCAGAACGGAGAATCCGGGAAGTAGAAGTCCTTCGCGTTGTCCTTGGTGATCAGCACCGACGGGATGATCGTCTTGGGCGGCAGCTTCTCGCCCTTCAGGCGCGCCTCGGCGGTGAGCTTGATCGCGTCGTAGATGAACTTGGGCGAGTACGACACGTTGGCCTGGATGCGCTTGTCGGTGCCATCCTTGAGCGTCTTGATCATCCCCTTGGCGCCGGCGCCGCCGAACACGATCTTGATGTCCGTTCGCCTGGCCTGGTCGATCGCCTTGATCACGCCCACGGCCATGTCGTCGTCGGCGGCCCACACCGCGTCGATGTGCTTGAAGCGCGTGAGGAAGTCCTGCATGGTCTTGAACGCGTCGTCGCGGTTCCAGTTGGCGTACTTGGCATCCAGCAGGTGGATGTCCGGGTAGGCCTTGAGCACGCCCGTGAACGCGTCCATGCGCTCGTTGTCCAGCGTGGTGGCGATGCCGCGCAGCGCGACGATGTCGCCCTTGCCGCCCAGCGCCTTGGCCAGGTACTCGGCCGGCACCCTGCCGAACGCGGTGTTGTCGCCGGCGACGTAGGCGTCCTGGCCGCTCTCGTCGGTGAGGCCGCGGTCCACAACCGTCACGTACACGCCCTTGGAGTGCACCTGCTCCACCGGCTTGGTGAGCGCCGCCGACTCGTGCGGGAAGATCACCAGCGCGTTGATCTTGTTGGCGGTGACGAGATCCTGCAGCTGGTTGGCCTGCTCGCCGGCGTCCTTGGACGTCTTGACGGTCACCTTGAGGTCGGGGTACTTTTTTTCCAGCTCCTTCTTGGCCTCGTTGGCCCACCAGACGATGCCGCCGGTGAAGCCGTGGTCGGCCGAAGGAATGGCCACGCCCAGGTTGACCTTGTTCTGCGCGAAGGCCGGGAACGGCGCGCTCGCTGCCAGGCCGGCCGCGCCCAGCGCGAGGACGAGTCTGCGATGGATGGTTTTCATGCATGTCTCCAGTCGTTGTGGATAGGATCGGAAAACGGCCCGCCGGCCGCACGGAAAGGCTAGCGCAGCGCATAAGTGCCGCTTGGCGCCGAACACTGCACTAGCGTCGCCGGCGCTGCATGAACGCCACGACGATGATGACACCACCCTGCACCGCCGCGTTCAGGTAGACGCTGATGATGCTGGTGAGGTTGAGGATATTGCTGATGACCGACAGCATGATCGCGCCCACGACCGTGCCCACGACGCTGCCCGACCCACCCTTGAGCGCCGTGCCGCCGACGATCACCGATGCGATCGCCTCCAGCTCCCACAGCAGCCCGGTGGTGGGCGACGCGGAGCCCAGGCGCGGCACGTACAGCAGCGTCGCCACGCCCACGCAGGCGCCCAGCAGCACGTAGGTGACGATCTTGGTGAAGTCGACGTCGACCGCGGCGTAGCGCGCCACCTGCTCGTTGGAGCCGACGGCCTGCACGTAGCGGCCGAAGGCCGTGCGGTTGAGGATCGCCGCGCCGACCACGGCCACCAGCAGGAACACCCACACCGGCACCGGCACGCCGAGCAAGGACGCGTAGTAGACCGGCGCGTAGGCATCGGCCAGGTCGTTGTCCAGCGTGATGGCGCCGCCGTCCGACAGCCACGTCAGCGTCGCGCGGAAGATGCCCAGCGTGCCCAGCGTGACGATGAAGGGCTCGATGCGGCCGTGCGTGATCAGCAGCCCGTGCGCGAGCCCGAACAGCGCGCCCAGCAGCACGGCGAAGCACGCGCCGGCCGCCACGGCCAGCGTGGGCGGCACATGGTGCTTGCCGAGCGAGTTCATCAGCAGGATGACGCCGCCGGCGATCAGCGCCGCCATCGACCCCACCGACAGGTCGATGCCGCCGCTGACGATCACGAAGCACATGCCCACCGCGATGATGCCGATGAAAGCGGTGCGCGTGAGCACGTTCATCGCGTTGTCCAGCGTGGCGAAGTCGCGGTTCAGCGCGAAGCCCGCGACGCACAGCACGACCAGGCCCAGCACGGGACCGAGCCCGCGCACGCGCGCCCAGGCGTGACGCGCACGCGCGCCGGCTTCAGTGGATTCCGGTGGCGTGGGCAATCAAGGCCTCCTCGGTGAGCTGGTGGGCGGACAGCGTGGCCTGCTGCGTGCCGGCGCGCATCACCACGATGCGATGGCAGACGCCGATCAGCTCCACCAGTTCCGACGAGATGACGACGACGCCCTTGCCGGCGCGCGCGAGCCGCTGGATCAGGAAGTAGATGTCGCGCTTGGCGCCGACGTCGACGCCGCGCGTGGGCTCGTCCAGCACCACCACGCGCGGATCGGGATGCAGCACCTTGGCCAGCGCGAGCTTCTGCTGGTTGCCGCCCGACAGCGAAGACGCCGGGATGTCCAGCGAGCCGGTGCGGATGCCGAACTCGCCCACCGCCGCCGCCAGCGCCGCGCGCTCGGCCGACGGACGCAGCCACGGTGTGGCGTAGCGCTGCAGCGCCATCAGCGTGAGGTTCTCCGCCAGCCCGAAGTGCACGTGCAGGCCCTTGCCCTTGCGATCCTCGCTGAGGTACGTGAGGCCCTGGCGCGCGGCGTCGCGCGGGTTGCGGATGCGCAACGGCCTGCCGTCCAGCTCCACCAGGTCGACGCGATGCGGACGCAGGCCCAGCAGGCCCTCGAACAGCTCCGTGCGCCCGGCGCCCACGAGCCCCGCGAAGCCGAGGATCTCGCCCGGCGCGACGTCGAAGGACACGGCGCGTGCCCAGCCCGGCACGCTGAGGCCGCGCACGCGCAGCAGCGGCGCGGCCCGCGGCGCCGGATCCTTGTCGGGGTAGAGGTCGCTCAGCTCGCGGCCGACCATCAGGTTGGCCATCTGGCGCCGCGACAGCGCGCTCGTGGGCTCGCGCGCGACGAGGCGGCCGTCGCGCATCACCACCACGTCGTCGGTGATGCGCTCGATCTCGTCGAGCTTGTGCGAGATGTAGACCACCGTCACGCCGTCGGCCTTCAGCTGCGCGATCACGCCGAACAGGCGCTCCGTCTCGCCGGGCGTCAGCGTGGCGGTGGGCTCGTCCATCACCAGCACGCGGGCGTCGCGCTGCAGCGCCTTGGCGATCTCCACCAGCTGCTTCTCGGCCACGATGAGGTCGCGCACGGGCGTGTCGGGCGAGACGGCCAGGCCCACCATCTTCAGCACCCGCGCCGTCTCGGCGCGCATCGCGCGGTCGTCCAGCCACCAGCCGCGCTGGAGCTCGTGGCCCAGGAACACGTTCTGCGCGATGGTCAGGTCTTCCGCCAGCGCGAACTCCTGGTGGATCATCACGATGCCGCGCGCCTCGGCCGCGCGCGGGCCGTCGAAGCGCGCGGGCACGCCGTCCACCACCACGTGGCCGGCGGTCGGCGCCTCGTAGCCGGACAGGATCTTCATCAGCGTGCTCTTGCCCGCGCCGTTCTCGCCCAGCAGGCCCAGGACGCGGCCCGGCGCGAGGCCGAAGCTCACGCCGTGCAGCACGCGCACCGGCCCGAAGGCCTTGACGATGCCGTCGAAAGACACCGCCACCCCGGTCATGCCGCCGCCACCTTGCCGCGCCCGCGCAGCAGCTCCTGGAGCGCCAGCACGCCGGCGCCGATCAGCCCGGCCTGGTCGCCCAGCGGCGTGTAGCCCACCTCGAGGTGGCGGGTGGACAGCGCCAGCGAGCGCTGGTAGACGCACTGGCGCAGCGACGCGAGGAACAGCGGCCCGATGCGCGTGAGGCCGCCGCCGACGAACACGTGCGACGGGTTGAAGAAGTTGACCACCGAGGCGAGCATCTGGCCGATGGCCGTGCCCGCGGCCTGCACGATGCGGTTGGCCGCGGCGTCGCCGGCGCGGCTGGCGTTGCCGACGTCCTCGGGCGTGAGCACGCCGCTCGCTGCCAGGCGCTCGGCCAGCGCCGGGCTGCGTCCGGCCTGCGCCGACGCGACCGCCTCGCGCGCGATCGCCGGGCCGCCCGCCATCGTCTCGACGCAGCCCACGTTGCCGCAATGGCAGCGCGGCCCGGCGGGATCGACACAGATGTGGCCGACGTCGCCGGCCGAGCCGTTCGCGCCGCGGTAGACCTCGCCGTGGCACACGACCCCGCAGCCGATGCCCGTGCCCACCTTGACGACGAGGAAGTTCGCCAGCTCGCGCTTGAGGCGCCACAGCTCGGCCAGCGCCATCAGGTTGACGTCGTTGTCCACCCACACCGGCGCGTCGTACTCGGCACGCAGGTCGTCGCGGATCGAGAAGCTGTCCCACTGCGGCATCAGCGGCGGCTCCACGAGCTGGCCGGTGGCGAAGTCCACGGGCCCCGGCACGCCCATGCCGATGGCGAGCACGTCGCGCGCCTTGCGCCTGCAACGCAGCAGCACCTCGCGCATCAGCGCGCGGATGCGCGAGAGCACGAGCCCCGGCCCGATGCGCACGTCGATCGCCTCGCCGTGGCGCGCCATCACCTGCAGGTCCAGCGACAGCACGGCCACCTCGATGCTGGTGGCGCCGAGGTCGGCGCACAGCAGCACGCCCAGGCCGGGATGCAGGCACAGCCGCTCGGCGCGCCGTCCGCCCGACGACTCGCGCTGCCCCGCCCGGTCCAGCCAGCCCTGCTCCAGCAGCCCGGCGATGACGGCGTTGACATGGGTGCGCGAGAACGCCAGCCGCTGCGACAACGCGTCGCGCGAGGGTCCGTGCAGCCAGAACGTGCCTTCGAGCACGCTCAGCTCGTTCGCCGACAGTGCGGCCCAGCGGCTCATCGTCTCTTGTCTCCGTCGCGCGACCTCTTCGGGTCGACTGCGCGAATGTAGGCCGATGACTTCGGCCTTACAAGAGTCGACTTTCGACTCTTTCGGGCAAAAGTGGGCCGTGGCGTCGCGGGCGGCCTCCCTGCGCGGCTCGCTGGCGTAGCATGTCCTGCGCGGGGAACTGTTCGCCACGGTCGAGGTCAACCCGGGTTCCCACGCAACCCCACCGGAGAAGAAGATGAAGCGCTGGCTGTCCAGGAACAAGGGGTTCATCGTGTTCCTGCTGTGCTTCGGCGTGTTCCGCACGGCCATCGCCGACTGGAACCCGATCCCGTCGGGCTCGATGCGGCCCACGCTGCTCGAAGGCGACGTCGTGTTCGTCAACCGGCTCGCCTACAACATCAAGGTGCCACTCACCGACATCGTCGTGGCCCCGCTGGGCGACCCGCGGCGCGGCGACATCGTCACCTTCTCCTCGCCGCGCGACGGCACCCGGCTGATCAAGCGCATCGTGGGGCTGCCCGGCGACCGCGTGGAGATGCACCGCGACGTGCTCACCATCAACGGTGTCGTCGCGCGCTACGACGACACCTGGAACGCGCCCGATCCGGTGGGCCCGGGCCGCACGCTGGAATCGATGCACGCCACCGAGCACCTGGCCGGCAGCGCCCGCGAGGTGCAGTTCCTGCCCGCGGTGCGCGCGCGGCGCGACATGGCGCCGCTCACCGTGCCGGCGGGCCACTACTTCATGCTGGGCGACAACCGCGACAACAGCGAGGACTCGCGCTACATCGGCGTGGTACCGCGCGAGTTGATCATCGGCAAGGCCAACCACATCGTGGTGTCGGCCGACATCCTCGACCACTGGCACCCGCGCCTGGATCGCGTGGGCAAATCGCTGGATTGACCGCCGGCCGCCCCCACCTCCTCGTCGTCGCCCTGGGCACCGCCGGCGACACGTACCCGTTCCTGCGCATCGCCCGCGACCTCATCGCGCGCGGCCATCGCGTGACGATGCTGGGCATCGAGGTGCATGCCGCCGTCGCCGCCGCCGCGGGCGTGCCGTTCCACGCCCTGGGCACCGCGGCCCAATACCGCGCGGCGCTGGAGCACCCCGACCTGTGGCATCCCCGCAAGGGCTTCGGCGTGCTGTGGGCGAACATGCGCGGCAGTGAAGACCTGTTGCCCGACTACGTGGCCGCGCTGCCCGCCGACGAGCCGCTGGTGATGCTGGCCCACCCGCTGGCGCTGGTCGGCGCGGCTCTGGCGCGCACGCGCCGTCCCGGCCTGCGCATCGTGGCCGCCTGGCTCGCCCCCGCCAACCTGCGCACCGTGCACGACCCGCTCACCATCGGGCCGCTGCGCATCCCGCGCTGGACGCCGCCGGCGTGGCGGCGCTGGCTGTGGCGGCGCGTGGACGCCGCCCTGGTCGATCCCGTGGCCGTGCCCGACGTCAACGCGGCCTACGCGCGCCACGGCCTGGCGCCGGTGCGCCACTTCATCGACACCCTGCAAGGCGTGGCCGATGCCCACCTCACGCTGTTCCCGGCCTGGTTCGGCGCGACGCCGCCCGACTGGCCCGGACCGCTCACCGAAGGCGCGTTCGCGCTGTACGACCCGCACCCGGCGTCCGCGCTGCCCGCCGAGCTGGAGGCCTTCCTGCGCGACGGCGACGCGCCGGTGGTCTTCACGCCCGGCAGCGGCAACCGGCAGGCGCGCCGTTGGCTGGCGCGCTCGCTGGCGGCCGCCCGACGGCTCGGCCGGCGCGCCGTGCTGCTGACTCCGCATCGCGAGCAGGTGCCCGAGCGCCTGCCGCCGGGCGTGCTGTGGCTGCCCTACGTGCCGCTTCGAGTGCTGCTGCCGCACGTGGCCGCGCTGGTGCACCACGGCGGAATCGGTACCACGGCCGAGGGCCTGCGCGCGGGCGTGCCCCAGGTGATCGTGCCGCTCGCCTACGACCAGTTCGACAACGCCGCGCGCGTGGAGGCGCTGGGGGCCGGTCGCGGGCTCGCGGGCGGCGCCGCGGGTGCGCGGCCGCGCGCGCTGGCGCGGGCGTTGGCGCGCGTGCTCGCCTCGCCCGATGTGCGCGCCGGCTGCGCCCGCGCGGCCCGGCTGGCTGCCGACGACGCGGCGCGGGATCTGTCCGGACAGGCCGCGAACCTGCTCGGCCTTGGCGCGCCCTGACGCGAAATCGACGCCGAAAAATCCGCATGAACCGGAATTGTTCGGGAAATCGGCAGCTGTGCTGCGGATCGGTTGCGCTCAATCGCGCCCAGAATCCTCCGATAAAGATTCCGATGCGCCCCCAAAAGCCTCGCTGGAGCGGCCTTCACCGTCTCCTGCCCCCTGCCTTTCACGCCGCGCTGCGCCGCGCGTCGGGCCGCGCCATGGCAGCGGCGATGCTGGTCGTGCTGGCGCCAGGCGCCGGCGCCGACGTTCCCGCCGAGCCGGCCGGAGGGCAGGAGTCCAGCGCGCTGCCGGCAGCCGCCTCGTTCGCCCCGGGCGATGTACTCGCGCGCCTGCAGTTCGAGGGTCGTGCCCAGCCCGACATCGCCACGGTGGAGCTGCTGCGCTACGCCGACACCCTGCACGAGGACGACCCGCGCTGGCTCGAGACCCTGCTGGAAGTGGGCTCCGAATACGTCGGGCTCAACAAGGGCGACCAGGTGGAGCGGCTGGCCGCGCGCATCGAGTCGATGTCGGACCGCGTGCCGCTGGCCCGCCCGGCCGCGATGCTGCTGCGCGGCCAGTGGATGCAGACGCACGGCGAGGTGAGCAAGGCGGAGCGCCAGATCATCGAGGCCTCGGCCCTGCTGCCGGCCAATCTGCCCGGCTACCTGCGCCTGCGGCTGCTCACGAGCTCGGCCTACGTGAAGAACCGCGGCGGCCACTACGACGAGGCGATGCAGCGCTACAACCAGGCGCTCAAGCTGGTGGACGAGACCGGGCCCACCTGGCGCCGCATCGACCTGCGCACGCTGATCGCCAACCTGCTGCAGGACGCCGGCCAGGCCGACAAGGCCGCCGAGGTCGCCCGCGAGCAGATGCGCCTGGCCACCGAATCGGCCGACGAGTTCGGCATCTCCGCCGCGTACACCACGCGCGCGATCCTGCTCAACCACGGCAACGACGGCGCCACCGTGCTGGCCTGCTGGCGCGCGGCGCTGGAGCACGCTCGGCTGGGTGGCAACCGGCACCAGATCGCCATCGGCATGGCCAACATCGCCGACTACTACCTGCAGCACGGCGATTTCCAGACGGCCTACGACCTGTCGGAGAAGGCGCTGCCGCTGGCCTTGGCAGCCAACGACCTGTCGGCAGAAAGCGTGGCGGTGGCCAACAAGGGCCTGGCGCTGATCGCGATGAAGCGCAAGGACGAGGGCCTGCCGCTGGTGCGCCAGTCGGCCAGCATCGACGAGCGCTCCGGCACCGCCACCAACATCTCGGATTCGCAGCTCGAGCTGGGCGGCTACCTCGAGCGCGCCGGCTACCTCGACGACGCGCTCGTGGCCTACCACCAGTACCGCCAGATGAGCGACGAGCTGAACCAGCAGGATCGCCAGCGCGCCCTCATCGAGCTGCAGGAAGGATTCGCCAACGAGAACCGCCAGCACGAGCTGGACATGCTCTCGCGCGAGGGCCGGCTCAAGGACGAGGAGATCGTCCACCACGACCTGCAGATCAAGCAGTGGGCGGCCGCGGGCATCGCCAGCCTGCTGCTGCTGGCCCTGCTGGGCGTGCTGGCGCGCCGGCTGCGCGTGCGCAACCAGCTGCTGTCGGCGAGCAACGAGCAGCTGCGCATCCAGGCCGAGATCGATCCGCTCACCGGGCTGTCCAATCGCCACCACCTGCAGGCCGTGATGGCCGAGCGCCCGGGCCGCGCGCTGGAGGGCACGCTGTACCTGCTCGACGTCGACCACTTCAAGCGCATCAACGACCAGTGCGGCCATGCCGGCGGCGACAGCGTGCTGGTGGAGATCGCGCGCCGGCTGCGCCACACGCTGCGCGACGCCGACCTGATCGTGCGCTGGGGCGGCGAGGAGTTCCTGATCCTGGTGCGCCCGCTGCCGCCGGGGGAGGCCGAGGCGCTCGCGCAACGCCTGCTGTGCGCGCTGGCCGACACGCCGGTGATGCACGCCGGCCAGCCGATGGGCGTGTCCGCCTCGATCGGCTTCGGCCTGTTTCCGATGCGCGCCTCCCCGCCGCGGCCCGAGCTGCCGATCCACTGGGAACGCGCGATCTCGCTGGTCGACACGGCGATGTACATGGCCAAGGCGCACGGCCGCAACGGCGCGTGCGGCATCCAGCGCATCGACGCGGCCACGGATGCGGAACTCGAGCAGATCGCCGAACACGTCGAGCAATCGGAGCGCGAAGGGCGCGTCGAGCTGCGCTTCCAGCATGGGCCCGCGGTGTGGGGCACCAGCCCGCCCGCGCAGCGGCCGCTCGACGGCCTGCGCGCGCCGGCGCGCGGCGCGGAGGTGTCGTGATGCGCCGCGCTCGCGCCGCCGTCGGACTGGCTTTGGCGCTCGCCGCCGGCCTCGCCTTCGCGAGCGCGCAGGCGGGCACGGGCGACCTCCTCGACCTGATGGACAACCTCGTGCGCAAGGGCGACGAGACGCCGCAGGACGCGATCGATTCCCTCCACGAGCTCGCCGTCAAGGGAGACGCGGCCACGTCGCAGCTGCGCCGGACGGCCATCACCAGCATCGGCATCGTCGAGGCCCGCAACGGCCGCAACGCCGACGCGCTCGACCAGGTAGCGGCGCTGACGCCCGCGGGCCAGCCGGCCGACCCGCTGGCCGAGGCCGACGCCCATCTGGTGCGCGCCGAGATCGAGGTCAACGCCGGCCACAACCAGGCCTCCTACGAGCAGGCGCGCGCCGCGCTGGCCCTGTTTGACACGCTGTGCGCGCCCGGCCCGAAGCACCGCACCGACTGCGACTACCGCGAATGGTGGCGCGCGCTCGACGTGGCCCAGCGCGGTGCGTCCGACCAGGGCAACACGGTCGTCGCCGCCGCCTACGCCCAGACCATGATCGAGGTCGCGCGCAACGCCGGCGACCGCCCGCGCGAGGCCATCTCGCTGGGCATCGCCGCCCTGCAGCTCGACGCCAACGCCGACCCGCTGGGCGCCAACCGGCTCGTCTCGCAGGCCCAGCACGTCGCCCGCGCCGACGGATCCGCCTGGGTGCAGGTGCGCGTCGCCGTGCTCGACGGCCTGCTGCACTTCAAGCGCCAGCAACCCGAGGCCGTGCAGCGCGACTACGAGGCGGCGCTGCTGATCGCCAACGCGGCCGGCCTGAAACGCCCCGCCATGCTGCTGCGCGCCAACCTCAGCGACGCCTACATCCACGAAGGCCGCCCCGCCGACGCGCTGGCCGCCATCGACCTCGCACTGCCGGTGGCCAGGCAGCACGGCGACTTCCGCACCGAGCGCCTGCTGCTGCACAACGCCACGCTCGCCAAGCTGGCGCTGGGCCGCGTCACCGAGGCGAAGGCCGAGATGGCGCAGGTGCTGGATCTCTGGCAGAAGAACACCGGCCCCGGCCAGCGCCAGGAAGCGCTGCGCGAGTTCGGCGACGCGCTGGCCAGGGCCGGCGACGCCGCCGGCGCGATCGACCTGTTCCACAAGGAAGAGGCGCTGTCCAGGGAGATCCGCGCGGCCAACAAGGCGGCGGCCGAGGCGGAGCTGCGCACGCGCTACGACCAGGAGTCGCAGAAGCGCCGCATCGAGCTGCTGGGCCGCGACAACCAGCTGAAGTCGGCCGAGTTGGCCAACCAGGCCCTGGCGCGGCGGCTGTGGATGTTCGCCGGCGCCGCGATGGTGCTGCTGGCCATGCTGGCCGTGCTGATGTACCTGCGCATGCGCGAGCTCAATCGCACCCTCGTCAGGCACGAGTCCCTGTTGCGCGCCCACAGCGAGCGCGACGCGCTCACGGGACTGGCCAACCGCCGCCAGTTCCGCGAGGTGATGCGCGTGCGCGGCGCCGAGCGCGCCTTCCGGGGGGCGCTGCTGATGGTGGACGTGGATCATTTCAAGCGCGTCAACGACCACTACGGCCACGCCGCGGGCGACCGCGTGCTGGTGGAGGTGGGACGCCGCCTGGGCGCCGCGATGCGCGGCGACGACCTGGTGGCGCGCTGGGGCGGCGAGGAGTTCCTCGTGTTCGCGCCCGACATCGAGGGCGCCGAGCTCGACGACCTCGCCGAGCGCGTGCGCGCGGCGATGAAGCAGGCGCCGGTGGTGCTGGACAACGGCACCGCCATCGAGACCACCGTGTCCATCGGCTACGCCGCCTTCCCGCTGCCGGGCAGCCACGTGCCGGTGACCTGGGAGCAGGCCGTCAACCTGGCCGACCTGTCGCTCTACACGGCCAAGAACCAGGGCCGCAACTGCGCCGTGGGCATCGTGCGCACCACCGCCGTCACCGGCGCGGCGCTGCGCGAGGTCGAGGCCGACATCGCCCAGGCGCGCCAAGACGGGCGCGTCACGCTGAAGGTGACCCCGGAGCCGGATCGCATCGCGGCCTCGGCGTCCTGAAGATCCGGCCGGATCTTCAGGCGGCACCGCAGGGATAATCGCGCCCTCATGTCGAACGCCGCCCTCCCTTCCCGCTGCGACGTCCTCGTCGTCGGCGCCGGTCCGTCCGGCGCCGCTTGCGCCCAGTTCCTGGCGCGCGCCGGCGTCGACGTGGTACTGGTCGACCAGCACGACTTCCCGCGCGACAAGGTCTGCGGAGACGGCCTGATTCCCGACGCCCACCACGCGCTGGAGCGCCTGGGCGTGTACGCGGAAGTGATGGCCGCGGCGCGCCAGCTGCCGTCGCTGGCCTGCGTCGGCCCGCGTGGCGGCCGCGTGGAGGTGCCCGGCCGCGTGGCGATGCTGCCGCGCCTCGAGCTGGACGACATCGTCTGCCGCGCCGCCGTGCGCGCCGGCGCGAAGCTGCACACGCCCTGGCGCTTCGACGCGCCGCTGCTGGACGGCGAGCGGGTGGTGGGCGCGTTGCTCAAGCAGGGCGACGCCACCTGCGAAGTGAGCGCGCGCTGGGTCGTCCTGGCTACCGGCGCCTTGCCGCAACCCCTGCTGGCCACCGGCATGTGCACGCGGCGCGCGCCCAGCGGGATCGGACTGCGCGCCTACGTGAAGAACGACGCCATGGTCGAGCGCATCCGCACGCTGGAGGTGGTGTGGGACAAGCGCACCGCGCCGGGCTACGGCTGGATCTTCCCGGCCCCGGGCGGGCGCTTCAACATCGGCGTGGGCATCGGCAACACGAGCGCCGGCGACGACGCCACCACGGCCAAGATGAAGGACGTCAACCTGCGCCAGGTGTTCGACAGCTTCTGCGAGTTCCACGAGCCGGCGCGCGAGCTGATGCGAACCGGCACGCTGGAGGGCGGCGTCAAGGGCGCGCCGCTGCGCTTCTCGCTCACCGGGGCGCGCGCCGCGAAGGCCGGCCTGCTGGTCACCGGCGAGGCCGCGGGCAGCACCTACGCGTTCACCGGCGAGGGCATCGGCAAGGCGCTCGAGACGGGCATGCTCGCGGCCGAGGCGCTGCTGGCCGTGCCGGGCGGCGTGCCCTCCGGCGATTCGCCGGGGGTGCCCGAGCGCTACGCCGCGAGCCTGGCCGCCCTGAAGCCGCGCTTCGATCTGTACGAGCGCGCCAACCAGATCAACGCGCACCCGTGGCTGGCCGACCTGGTGATCTGGCGTGCCCGCCACAGCCCGCGCCTGCTGCGCAAGATGTCGGGCGTGCTCGAGGAGACCAGCAACCCCGGCAACCTGATCAGCGCGCGAGGGCTCCTGAAGGTGTTCTTTCCTGGCGCGTGATGCGCAAGACACAGATCGAGCAAGCACAGTCCCCATCCGCATGACGCCGCGCGTATGCTTGGCGCATGTGTCAACTGCTCGGCATGAACGCCAACACGCCGACCGACGCGATGTTCAGCTTTACCGGGCTGGCCACGCGGGCGGACGAGCACAAGGACGGATTCGGCATCGCGTTCTTCGAGGATCGCGGCCTGCGGCTGTTCGTCGACCAGCACAGCGCCCGCCAGTCGCCCGTGGCCGAGCTGGTCAAGGGCTACCCGATCCGCAGCGACAACATCATCGCGCACATCCGCAAGGCCACCCAGGGCCGCGTGGCGCTGGAGAACACCCACCCGTTCATGCGTGAGCTCTGGGGCCGCTACTGGGTGTTCGCGCACAACGGCGACCTGAAGGACTTCCGGCCGCGCCTGCACGGCAGCTTCCGCCCGGTGGGCGAGACCGACAGCGAGCACGCGTTCTGCTGGCTGATGCAGGAACTGTCCAAGGCCCACGCCAGCCTGCCCGAGATCGACGAGCTCAGCAACACGCTGTCCGAGCTGCTGCCCCGGCTGCACGGCCACGGCACGTTCAACATGCTGCTGTCCAACGGCAAGGCGCTCTGGGCGCACTGCTCCACGCATCTGCACTACGTCGTGCGCGAGCATCCGTTCGGCGCGCCGGTGCTGGCCGACAAGGACATGATGGTCGACTTCGCTCCGCACACCGGGTCGCACGACCGCGTGGCCATCGTCGCCACGGAACCGCTCACGCGCAACGAGCCGTGGCAGCCGATGGAGCCAGGCCAGCTGATGACCTTCACCGCGGGCGCGGTGGCCACGCGGCAGTGCGCGGAGCTGCAGCGTTAGGCTTTCCGCCACTGGATGAGAACCGTTCGCATTATCATGGAGTCCCTTTCCCAGGATCTCCATGACCTCCCACCGCTGGCTGCCCTTCCCTGATCGACGCGTCCTCGCCGGTGCCGGACTGCTGGCCGCCGCCGCCGTCCCCGCCGTGGTCTGGGCGGCCACCTACAGCACCGCCGACGAGGCAGCGCGCCGCTCGTTCAAGTCGGCCACCGCGTTCGCGGACGTGCTGGTGGCCCCGTCGCCCGACGACGCCGCCGCGCTGGCCGCGCCCGGCAGCCCACCGCACGGTGCGCTGCGCACGATCGAGGCGCGCCAGGGCGACACGGTGCTGGGCCGCGTGATCGTCGACTCGGTGGTCGGCAAGTTCGAGCTGATCGACTATGCCGTGGCGCTCGACCCGGCCGGCAAGGTGCTGGCCGTCGAGATCCTCACGTACCGCGAGGGCCACGGCTCCGAGGTGCGGATGACGTCCTGGCGCAACCAGTTCGTCGGCAAGTCGGCCGCCGATCCGGTGCACATCGGCTCGGACATCTCCAACATCAGCGGCGCCACGCTCAGCTGCACCCACGTCACCGACGGCGTGCATCGGCTCGTGGCCTGGGCGGCACGCCATCCGATGGCCGCGAAGGCCGCGGCCTGACGGCCATGAAGGCGGCCGCGCGATGATGCACCGGCGGGCGCGTCCGCTGCTGGGCACGCTGGTGGAAGTGCGCGCGCAGGCCGCCAGCGCCACCGCCTTCGACGGGGCAGCAGACGCCGCCTTCGACGCCGTCGCCCAGGTGCACGCGTTGATGAGCTTCCACGAGGCCGCCAGCGACCTGCGTCGCATCGCGCGGGCGCGCGCGGGCGAGCGCGTCGGGGTGCATCCGCACACGGCGGCCGTGCTGGTGCGCGCGCAGCGCTGGGCCCGCGCCAGCGACGGGGCGTTCGACGCCGGCTGTGCGCCGCGGGCCGTGGCGCAGGGCTGGCTGCCGCCCCCCGACGACGGTGCGCCGCCGGGTGCCTTGCCGTTCGAGGACGCCCTCGAGGTGGACGGCAGCGACGTGATCGTCCACGCCCCGGTGTGGCTCGATTTCGGCGGCATCGCCAAGGGCTACGCGGTGGACCTGGCGGTGGCCAGGCTGCGCCGCGCCGGCGTGCGCAGCGGCGCCGTCAACGCCGGCGGCGACCTGCGCGTGTTCGGCGCGCTGGAAGAGACCGTGCACGTGCGCTCGCCGTTCGACGCGTCGGCGCTGTGGCCGGTGGCGGCCCTGCGCGACGCGGCGTGTGCCACCAGCGCCAGCGGCGCGGTCGCCGCTCGCATTCCGGCCACCGGCGACGCGCCCGCGCCGCGCTCGGTGACCGTGCTCGCGCCCAGCGCCTGCGCCGCCGACGCGCTCACCAAGATCGTCTGGCTGCGGGGCGAGGGCTCGGTCGCGCTGCTGCGACGCAGCCGCGCCCGCGCTCTGGTCGTGCGCGCGGACGGCAGCGTCTGGCAAAGTTGAGACGATGCATCCCGAAGACTCCGCCCACGTCGTCGCCCATGGCCAGGGCCGCCGCGCCCGCCACCTGCTGATCTGGGGCTGCATCGCGCTGCTCGCCACGGGCGTGGCGTGGCTCGTGGGACATGACGTGTGGCTCCAGCAGACACCGTTCGGCGCGCAGCCGCACCCGCTCGTGGCCTGGCTGCTGCGCGCGCACGGCGCCATCGCGTGGTGCACGACGCTCGTCGGCGGCGTCGTCTGGCAGGTGCACGTGCGGCCGGCCTGGCGCGCGGTGCGTCGGCGGCGCGCGCACCGCCGTCACGCCCGCACGTCGCGGCCGGTGCGCCACGGACGTGCGCGCACGGTCAGCGGCGTGTTGATGGTGGCCGCGCTGGCGGTGCTGCTGGGGTCGGCCATCGGCCTGCAGTACGCGCCGGAGCAAGCGCACGATTGGTTGTCGGTGACGCACTGGACGCTGGGGCTCGCGCTGGCCCTCGCCCTGCTATGGCACTGGATCGCCCGGCTGCGGCACTGACGGCCTGCAAATGGACCCGGCGCAGAATCGGGCATCGCCGACTCACCTGCCACCATGAACGCACCCACCCTGCCGACGCCCGATTTCAGCCGCTTTCCGCGCTACGCCGAACTCACGGCGCTGCTGCAGGCCTACGCCGCCGCCCGCCCCGACGTCGTCGAATTGCGCTCCCTCGGCAAGAGCCACGAAGGCCGCGACATCTGGCTGCTGGTGCTCACCCGCAAGAGCAGCGGCGCGGACACGAACAAGCCGGCCTTCTGGATCGACGGCAACATCCACGCGGCCGAGCTCACGGCCTGCACCGCGGCGCTGTACTACCTGCATCACCTGCTCGCGAACGACGCCGCCGACGCGCGGCTGGCCCACCTGCTGGACACCCGTGTCGTCTACATGGTGCCGCGGCTGAACCCCGACGGGGCCGAGCTGGCGCTGGCCGACGTGCCGCGCTTCATCCGCTCGTCCACGCGCGGCTATCCGTTCGACGAGGAGCCGCCCGAGGGCATGACGATGGAGGACGTGGACGGCGACGGCCGCGTGCTCTACATGCGCATCCCCGACCCGCACGGCACGTACCGCAAGCATCCGCAGGAGCAGCGCCTGATGATCGCGCGCGCGCCCGGCGAGATCGGCGGCGAGTACTTCCGCGTCATCCCCGAAGGCACGATCAAGGCCTGGGACGGCGTGCGCGTGAAGGTCAACCGCGACCGCGAGGGCCTGGACCTGAACCGCAACTTCCCGTCGCTGTGGCGCCAGGAATTCGAGCAGATGGGTGCCGGCCCGTACCCCACCAGCGAGCCCGAGGTGCGCGCGATGGTGGACTTCTGCGTCGCCCACCCCAACATCGGCGCGGCCATCAGCTTCCACACGCACAGCGGCGTCATCCTGCGGCCGATGGGAACGACGTCGGACGACGACATGACGCCGGAAGACCTGTGGATGATCAAGCGCCTGTCCGACATCGGCGCCAACCTCACCGGGTATCCGGCCGTCAGCGCCTTCCACGACTTCAAGTACCACCCGAAGGAAGTGATCACGGGCACGCAGGACTGGCTCTACGAGCACCAGGGCGCGCTGTGCTGGACCGTCGAGATCTGGGCCCCGAACAAGGAGGCCGGCATCGACAAGTACGACTGGATCCACTGGTACCGCGACCACCCGCCCGAGGACGACCTGAAGCTGCTGAAGTGGAGCGACGAGCAGTGCGGCGGCCAGGCGCATGTCGACTGGAAGCCGTTCGTTCACCCGCAGCTGGGACCGGTGGAGATCGGCGGCTGGGACCGCATGAACTTCTGGCGCAATCCGCCGCCGCAGCTGCGCGAGCGCGAGGCGGCGCGCTTCCCCGCCTGGCTGACGCAGCTCGCGCTGGCCCTGCCCAAGCTGGAGATCCTGCAGGCCACCTGCGAACCCGTGGGCCATGACGGCACGCGCGAGGGCGACACGTGGCGCGTGCGCCTGGCCGTGGGCAACGCGGGCTACCTGCCGGCGTACATCACGCAACGGGCCAGGGAGCGCCAGGTCGTGCGCGGCACGGTGTTCGAAATCACGCTGCCCGAGGGCGCCACGCTGGTCACCGGCAAGCAACGCGAGATCGGCGCGCACCTCGAAGGCCATGCGCCGCGCAGCTCTCTGCAGGCCTTCCTGCCCGATCGCGACGTGACGGCCGACCGCACGCTGCAGGAGTGGATCGTGCGCGCGCCCAGGGGCAGCGTCGTCACGGTCGACGCGCGTGCGGACCGCGCGGGCGCAGTGAGCGCGACAATCACGCTCGGCTGAACTGAAACTCGAATCTCCAGCAAGAAAGCCTTGCCATGTTCCTGATCGCCATCGCCATCGCCCTGGTCTTCGCCGTCGTGCCCGTCATGATCGCCGCCCGCATCGTCGGGGCGCGCCGCAGCGGGTTCTGGATCAGCCTCCTGGCCATCATCGTGTCGCTGCTGATCGTGGGCATCGCGATCCGGCTGCTGCACGGTCTGGGCCTGCTCGCGTTCTTCGTCGCGCCGCTGGGCTACATGCTGATCCTGGACACGACCTACCTGCGCGCGCTGGGCATCGTGGTGCTGCAGTACCTGATCTCGGTGCTGATCGCCGTGGTGCTGGCGGTGCTGCTGTTCGGCGGCGTGATGCACGGCATCGACCGGCTGAAGCACGAAGCGCCGCTGCAGCTGGACGCGCCGGCGCAGTCGGTCTGAGGCCCGGTTAGACCCGGGCCTGTTCGCCGGGATAGCGCAGCCCGAACTGGGCGCGCATCGTGTCCATCCAGCCCACCAGGGCCACGGTCTCGTCAAGCGGCATCACCGGGCTTTCGGCGTGCCCGGCGCGCAGGCAGCGGTGCACCTCCTCCACCTGGTGCACGTAGCGGCTGCCGCGCCAGGGCTTGTCGATGACCTCCACCGGCGTCTCTTCCCAGGCCCGTGTGCCGCGCGCCACGCGCAGCTGCCGGGCGGCGTAGAACGGCGGCGTGATGTCGATGAAGCCGTTGGTGCCGAAGATGGTCGCGCGGCCGGGCGTGGTGGCGCGCAGCGAGCACATGCCCTGGCTGCGCTGCCCGCCGGCGTGGCGCAGGTTGAAGACGGTGTGCGCGTCGACGCCCGTGGGGCCCAGTTCCGCGTCGGCCTGCGCGCCGACGATCTCGCCCAGCACGAAGGCGGCAAGATTGAGCGGGTAGATGCCGATGTCCAGCAGCCCTCCTCCGGCCAGTTCGGGCGCCAGCACGCGATGGCTCGTGGGCAGCGCGGCCGCCGAGAAGCCGAAGTCGGCCGACACAGACACGAGCTCGCCGATCGTGCCCTCGGCCAGCAGGCGCTTGAGCTCCACCATCGCCGGCACGTAGCGCATCCACATCGCCTCCGTCAGGAAGACGTCGCGCCTGCGCGCGAGCGCGACGGCGGCCTCGGCCTCGGCCCGGTTCAGCGTGAACGGCTTCTCGCACAGCACCGCCTTGCCGGCGCCGAGCGCGAGCGCCATCGTCGCGGCGTGGTCCGGATGCGGCGTGCCGATGTAGACGACGTCCACCTCGGGGTCGTCCACCAGCGCCTGGTAGCTGCCATGCGCGCGCACGGGCTCCGTGGCGGCCTCGTGTCCACGCGGCATGTCGATGAAGGCCTGCGCCTTGGCCACGTCGCGCGAGCCGACGGCGACGAGGCGCGCCTCGGGAACGTAGGACAGCGCACGCGCGTACGCGTCGGAGATGCCGCCGGCGCCCACGAGGCCCCAGCCGATGCGCGGGCGCGCGGAGGTGGTCAGTGCTTGCATGCGGGCAGTGTAGTAGTCACAGCGTCACCGCTCCACGCGCGCCTCGGCCTCCATCAATACCTGCCGCAGCGTATGCCGCAGCCGCTCGGCGTCGATCGGCTTGGTGAGGAAGTCGTTCATGCCCGCGGCCATCGCGTCCTCGCGCTCCGAGACCAGTGCGGCGGCGGTGAGCGCCACGATGGGCAGCGTGTTGCGGTCATAGCGCTGGCGCAGGCGGCGCGTGACATCATGGCCGCTCATGCCGGGCATCTGCACGTCCATCAGCACGATGTCGAACGGGTTGCCGGACTGGTGGGCCTGGTCGATCGCGCGCAGCGCGCTCGGGCCGTCGTCGGCCTGGTCGACGATGGCGCCCCAGCGCTCGAGCAGCGCCACGGCGATCATCATGTTGACCGCGTTGTCCTCCACCATCAGCACGCGCGTGCCCTGCAGCGCGTCGAGGCCGGAGGTGCTCTCGTGCGTCTCCAGCTGCTGCGCGCTCACCGGCGGCAGCGGCAGGTCGACCCAGAACACGCTGCCCTTGCCGGGCTCGCTGTTGACGCCCACGCTGCCTTCCATCAGGCGCGCGAGCTCGCTGCAGATCGACAAGCCCAGGCCGGTGCCGCCCACCTTGCGCGTGATCGAGTTGTCGACCTGGCTGAACGGCAGGAACAGCACCGACAGCGCGGACGCATCCATGCCCGCGCCGGTGTCGATCACCTCGAAGCGCAGCCGGTAGCCCACGCCGCGGTGCACGTTGAGCAGGATGCTGCCGGTGGTGGTGAACTTCAACGCGTTGGTCAGGTAGTTGGTGAGCACCTGGCGCAGCCGCATCGGATCGCCGTGCACGTGCTGCGGCACGTCCTCGTCGACGACGACGTAGAGCGTCAGTCCCCTGGTGTGGGCGAGCGCACCGTAGGCCTGCTTGAGCGTGCCGATCAGGCCGCGCAGGTCGAAGGCCACGCGGTCGACGATCAGCTTGCCGGCCTCGATCTTGGAGAGATCCAGGATGTCGGAGAGGATCGCCGACAGCGAGTTGGCCGACTCGCAGATCTGTTCGATGTACTGCAGGCGCCGGCGGTCGTCGACCTCGGGCCTGCGTGCGAGCTGCGCCAGCCCCACCAGCGCGTTCAGCGGCGTGCGGATCTCGTGGCTGGTGTTGGCCAGGAATGCGCTCTTGGCGCGGTTGGCGGCCTCGGCCTCGTCGCGGGCGCGCGCCAGCGCCTGTTCGACGAGGCGCCGCTCGGTGACGTCCTCGGCCAGCCAGATGGTGCCGCTGGCCGGCTGCGTCGGATCCAGCGCCTTGGCCAGCAGGCGGCCGGTGAAGGTGCTGCCGTCGCGCCGCATCATCGGCGCCTCGATGTCCACCTGCTCGCCGCGCGAGAGCGCCGGCGCGATCTGCTCGCTCATCGCATCGAACGCCGCGTCGGACGGCCACACCACGCGCAACTGCTGGTTCTGCAGCGCCCCACGCGGCCAGCCGAACATCTCGTCGAAGCGCGCGTTGGTCATCGCGATGCGGCGGTCGCGGGTGAAGGAGATGCCCACCAGCGCGTTCTCCAGGATCGCCTCGCGCTCGCGCCGCGCCTGCTCGCTGGCTGTGACGTCGCGCGCGCTGGTCATCTGGTAGTCGACGTCGTCGATCGTGAAGCGCGCAGCCGACACCAGCATCGACACGCGGCGGCGATCGCGCGTGGTCATCGTGGCCGGGAAGTTCTGCACCGCCCGGTGCTGGTCCAGCATGCGGTAGATGCGATCGCGCTGCGTGGCGTCGGCCCACAGGCCGAGCTCGCTGGGCGTGCGGCCGATCACCTCGTCGGCGCGGTAGCCGGTGGTGGCCAGGAAGGTCGGGTTGACCATCGCGTAGCGGCCGCTGGCGAACTCGGTGAGCGTGATCCAGTCGGGCGAGGTGGACACGAGGTGCGACAGCAGCGTCTCGCTGCGCCGCACCAGGTCCTCGGCGGCACGTCGCTCGGTGTCGTCGGTGATGATGGACAGGGTCGCCGCCTCGCCATCGGCGTCGACGCGCACGCTGCTCACGCGCACCGTGAGCAGGCGGTCGACGCCGGGCATCAGCGTGAACTCGGCCTCGGGCAGGCCCTCGCCGGTGACCAGGGCTTCCAGGCGCTGCACGTGTTCGGCCGCGCGTTCACGCGAGGCGCCGGCCTCGAACAGCGCCACCAGGTCCTGGCCCAGCAGCGCGCGCAGGTCGGCGAAGCCGAACAGCGCAACGCCCGCAGGGTTGGCGTCGAGCACGCGGCCCTCGCGATGCAGCACCAGCGGCGTGGGGATGCGGCGGAACAGGTCCTGGTAGCGCGTCTCGGTGGACCACAGCGCCTGGCGCGCCTTCACGTCCTGCGTGATGTCGCGCAGCACGCCCCAATAGCCAGCGAACTTGCCGGACTCGTTGGTGCGCGGCTCGGCGCTCAGCGTGAAATGGCGCACGCGACCGGAGGCGTCGCTCCAGCGCAGCGGCACGTCGCGCATCGGCAGGCGCGCAGCGAGCTCGGAGCGGAACGCCTCCAGCACCTGCTGGTCGAACAGGACGCCGCGCGTCTCCCACAGCAGCTTGCCCATGCCGGCATCCACGCCGTGGCGGCGCAGGCCGACGAAGTTGCGCAGTTCCTCCTTCGCGGAGAAGCGGATCAGGCGGCCACTGCCGTCCATCTCCCAGTACGCGTCGGCGGCCACGGCCAGCAGCCCGAGGAAGCGGCGCTCGCGCTCGTCGGCGCTGCGCAGCGTGCGGTCCAACGTGTGCCCGAGCAGCTCGCCGCCGCCGAGCGCGATGGCCAGCACCAGCGCATGAGTCAGCAGCGGTCGCACCAGGCTCAGGGGCGAGGCGATCGGCGCGATGCCGGCCGACGAGAGCCAGTCGAACGCCATCGCCACCGCCAGCAGCAGCAGCATGCCGGCGCCGATGGCGGCGGCCAGGACGCCGGCGCGCAGCCTGCCCACCACGGTGAACAGGCAGAGGAACACGCCCACGACGGCCAGCGCCGGCGACATCAGGCCCTCGCCGGCCACGGCTGCGGCCACGCCCGACAGGCCGATGGCCGCGCCGATCACATAAGGCAGCGACCGCGCCTGCACGCTGCCGCTGGCGTCGCGCCGCAGCGCGAACGCCACGCCGCCCAGGCCCAGGAAGGCGGTGGTCAGCGACAGCCGCGCCACCCAGTCGAGCGGGTGGCCGAAGCCCAGGAACATCAACGCCGACGCGAACGCGACCCCCGCCGTCGCGTCCAGCAGGTGGCGTGTCAGCGATTGGCGCAGGCGGTGCCTGGCCTCCTTGTTCGGCGTCGATTCGGCCATCGGTGTTCTTATGGCGACCCGTTCGCGGCTCGCCCCCCAGGCCCCTAGTTTGACGCGAATTCTCGAGTTCGCTTCGTAACCGGTTGAAGTTGACGGGGAATTCGACGCGCCGGGCCGGCACAACAGGGGCCTTGCGTCGGAGCACGTCACCGACAATGCGGCCTCGCATCCGTGCACCGGCGCTCGGTGGCACGGCATCTGCGCACCATCCCCGGGCGAGTCTGCATTCGTTCGGCTCCGCGACACCTTTGGCTGGTACGCTCGACCCATTAGGGTTTTCCACCATCGGCTCGAGTCGGCACCGCCAGACACGAGCGACAGGTCACCTCCCTGGTTCCGCGTGACAAGCCTCTCTCTTGCGCCTCGCTGACGTCTTCGACATACCAGGTCCATGCTGGCATGGAGAATGCCTCGCCCTGGCGGCAGCAACATTCCACCATGGCCAATCCAGTCCAAACCTCTTCGTCGACCGATTCCACGAGCCAAAGGGCCTCGTTCGCGCAGCCGACTCGGGAAGCCATGAGCCGCTCCCACCTGGCGGCCTTCATGGCCCACGTGGGTCGGAAAACGGGCCTGAGCTTCGCGACCTACAACGATTTCGACCGCTATTGCGTCGACTCGTTCTCGGCTTTCTGGACGGAGTTCATGGACTGGAGCGGGATCGCCCATGAAGGCGACCCCCTGCCCGCGTCGACCAGTACCGTCTGCGAGGAGGCTGTTTTCTTTCCCAATGTCCGCCTGAACTACGCCGAGAACCTGCTGCGGCTGACGGATCCGGCGCACGCCGCGGAGCGTTCGGCCATTGTCGCGGTGCGCAGCAACGGCGCGGTGGTGCGATGGAGCCGAGGTGAGTTGCGGGAGCGCACCGAGTCATTGACCCGCGCGCTCTCTCATCTTGGCCTGGGCGTCGGGGATCGCGTGGCGCTGGTGGCGTACAACACGCCGGAAGCGATCGTTGGCGCCCTGGCCGCTGCAGCCCTCGGCTGTACCGTGTCGACGTTGGCGCCCGAATTGGGACCGACGGCCATGCTGGCCCGGCTTCAGCAGATCAGGCCCAAGTTGCTGATGACCGATTTTTCGCCCGCGCCGGGTGAAGAGGGAGATCGGCTCAGGCTCCGGGTAGCGGAAGTGGCGGCAGAATTGACCGACCTTCAGGCTGTCATCGGCCTGGAGGAAACGTCTCCCCTGGCAAAGGCAGCCGTTCCCGTGCATCGCGCCAGTGCGCTCTGCGACGAACGACGCGCCGAGCCGGTCCCCGCATGGCCGCAGCTTCCGTTCAACCAGCCCCTGTTCGTACTTTTCAGCTCGGGCACCACGGGCATTCCCAAGTGCATCGTGCATGGCGCCGGAGGAACGCTGCTCGAGCACGTCAAGGAACATCAGCTGCACTGCGATCTCCACCCGGACGATCGGCTTTTCTTCCAGACGTCGACCGGCTGGATGATGTGGAACTGGCAGCTGTCTGCCCTGGCGCAGGGTACGTCCATCGTTCTGTATGACGGCCCGATTCAATCCCCCGACGTCCTTTGGAAAATCGTCGTCGAACACGGTGTCACGGTATTCGGCACCAGCCCGGGATATATCCAGTTGTGCGAACGCTCCGGAGGAAATCCGACGCAGGGACTGGACTTCTCGAAATTGCGCGCGGTGCTGTCCACCGGATCGATTCTTTCTCCGCGACAACAGGATTGGGTGAGCCAGCATGTCAAGCCCTTGCCGATCCAGTCGATATCGGGCGGCACGGACATCATCGGCTGCTTTGTCCTGGGCAACCCGATTCTTCCGGCGTACGCCGCGGAACCGCAGTGCCGCAGCCTGGGCCTGGACGTTCGGGCGCTGGATCCGGACGGTGCGCAAGCCAGCGGCGTCGGGGAGCTGGTCTGCGCCAATCCATTTCCGTCGCGCCCCCTCGGCTTTCTCGAGGACCCGGAACGGGTCCGGTTCCACGATGCGTATTTCAGCCAGAACGACGGCTTCTGGACGCACGGTGATTTGATCGAAATCACCCCGCAGGGGTCGTTCCGGATGCATGGCCGTTCCGACGGCATATTGAACGTCAAGGGCATTCGCATCGGCCCGGCAGAAATATATCGAATTCTCGAGCGCGTACCTGCGGTCGCCGCTGCCATGGTGGTGGAGCAGGACCCGGGCGCCACCAGGCCGGAAAGTCGCCTGGTGCTTCTGGTGGTGCTCAGGGCCGGCTTCCAGCTCGACGCGTCGCTGCAGGCAGCGATCCGGCTCGAGTTGTTGCAACAGGGCTCGCCAGCACATTCTCCTGCTGTCGTGCTCGAGGTACCCGAGTTGCCGACGACCTGGACCGGAAAGCCATCCGAGCGCAGTGCGCGCGACGTGCTGAATGGCCGCGATGCCATCAACGCAGAGGCTTTGCGCAACCCGGCCAGCCTGGAGCCGTTGCGCGCTTTCGTGTTGGCCGATGTCGCTGCCGTGGATCAACCTGTCGCTTCCGCGCCCCCTGACGCGACGATTCAGGCGATCAGCGTGGCCGAGATGATTTCTCTCTGGAGCGCGGTCCTGCACCAGACCGGGCTGACTCCGGACAGCAACTTCTTCGATGTCGGCGGCGACTCCCTGGCGGCGTTGGACCTGGCCATGGATGTTTCATCCCGAGCCGGACACAACGTCGAAATGAGCGCCGTATTCGAGGCCCCCACGGTCAAGCAGTTCACAAGTCTCGTGAACAAGGGAATCAACGCGACGTCGAGTTTGCTGGTGACGCTGAAGGAAGGCGACGGGCCGTCGCCGCTCTACCTGGTTCATGGCTATGGCGGTTCCGTCATGGAGTTGCGCGCCTTGGCCCAGTCCATCGATGGCAATGTGCCGATAACGGGAATTCGCGCCAGCGGCTTCGAACCCGACGAGCCAGTCTTCGATCGAGTCGAGGAGATGGCAGCGATCTACCTGGCCCAGATCCGCAGCGCGCAACCAGAAGGTCCCTACCACCTCGCTGGTTATTCGGCCGGCGGCCTGATTGCGGTCGAGATGGCGCGGCAGCTCCTGGCCGAAGGCGCCCGCGTATCGCCGGTGCTGTTGTTGGACACCACGACCCACGAAAGCCATTGGACGAGCAAGACCTGGCGCGAATTCCTGTTTCGCCGAACGATTCACCACCTGCGCAGCCTGTTCCAGGGCCCCGATGTGGGCCCGCGCTTCCTCGAAACGGTTCGCTCGCTTGGCGGGCGATTGCGCTCGGCCTTCCTGGGTTCCGTTCCCCGGCATGACATCGTGCCGTCACTGGGACTGACCGAACAGGTTCGCAAGTTGCGCCATGCGGGCCTGCGGGCCTATACGCGCTACGTGCCCGTGCCGATCCAGGTGCCCATCGTCCTGGTTCGTTCCGAATTGAGGTTTTCCAGCGCCGCGGATCCAGCCACGATCTGGCGCGATTTTGCGCATGGACTGGAAGTGATCGATACGTCCGGGGATCACCTGTCCATGATCCACCCGCCGCATCTGAGCGGGCTTGCAACGGCTGTTTCCAGGGTACTGACGCTGCCGACCCTCCATTGAGGTTTCAGCGGGCGGCGGCGATGGCGGCGTTCAACGCCGCTCGCGTGGCCGATGCCACCTGGCGTGCGGACGCGGCGAAGTCCTCGCCGCCGCCCGCGTACAGGATGGCGCGCGACGAACTCACGATGATGGGGCCGCCGGCGCGCCAGCCGGCGCGCACGGTGGCCTCGATGTCGCCGCCCTGGGCACCGATGCCGGGAATCAGCAGCGGCAAGCCGGGCGCCAACTCACGGACGCGGGCCAGCTCGGCGGGAAAGGTGGCGCCCACCACCAGCGCCAGCTGGCCGTTGCGGTTCCACGGGCCTGCGGCCAGCTTGGCGACGTGCTCGAACAGCTTGTCGCCGCTGGCGAGCACCTGCGCCTGCAGGTCGGAGCCGCCCGGGTTGGAGGTGCGGCACAGCAGGATCAGGCCCTTGCCGTCGTGCTTCATGTAGGGCTCGATGGAGTCGAAGCCCATGAACGGCGAGAGCGTGACCGCGTCGGCCTGGTAGCGCACGAAGGCCTCGCGGGCGTACTGTTCGGCGGTGGCGCCGATGTCGCCGCGCTTGGCGTCCAGGATCACCGGCACGCCCGGCGCGGTGCGGCGGATGTAGGCCATCAGCTCCTCGAGCTGGTCTTCGGCGCGCTGGGCGGCGAAGTAGGCGATCTGCGGCTTGTAGGCCGAGACCAGGTCCTTGGTGGCGTCGACGATGCGCGCGCAGAAGTCGAACGCCTTGCTCGCGTCGCCCTTCCACGCGCCCGGGAACTTCGCGGGTTCGGGATCGAGTCCGACGCACAGCGTGGAGTCGTTGCGCAGGGAGGCGGCTTGCAGGGCGTCGGTGAATCGCATCGTCGGTTTCCTTGCTGGTGTCGTGAGGCGGATGTAAGAACGCGGCCCGTGAGCCGCGTCGTTTGTCAGAGCTTGACCTTCGCGGCCAGTTGCGCCCCGATGCCGGTGTAGCTGCCCGGCGTCATCGCGAGCAGCCTCGCCTTGTCGGCCTCGGGCAGGTCCAGCGCCGAGACGAAACCCTGGATCAGGTCGCGGGTCATCGGCTGGCCGCGCGTGAACTTCTTCAGCTGGTCGTACGGGTCGGGCAGGCCGTGGCGGCGCATCACCGTCTGGATCGGCTCGGCCAGCACTTCCCACGAGCCGTCCAGGTCCTCGGCCAGACGCGCTTCGTTGAGCTCGAGCTTGTCGAGGCCGCGCGTGAGGCTGTCGTAGGCGAGCACCGAGTACCCGATGGAAACGCCCATGTTGCGCAGCACCGTGGAATCGGTCAGGTCGCGCTGCCAGCGGCTCACCGGCAGCTTCTGCGACATGTGCGTGAGCATCGCGTTGGCCATGCCGAGGTTGCCTTCGGCGTTCTCGAAATCGATCGGGTTGACCTTGTGCGGCATCGTCGACGAGCCGACCTCGCCCGGCCTCGTCTTCTGCTTGAAGTAGCCCAGGCTCACGTAGCCCCAGACGTCGCGCGCCCAGTCGATGAGGATGGTGTTCAGGCGCACGGTGGCGTCGAACAGCTCGGCCATGTAATCGTGCGGCTCGATCTGGATCGTGTACGGGTTGAGCTTGAGGCCCAGCCGTTCCTCGACGACCTTGCGCGAGAAGTCTTCCCAGTCCGCTTCGGGGTAGGCCGACACATGCGCGTTGTAGTTGCCCACAGCGCCGTTCATCTTGGCCAGCAGCACCACCTCGGCGATGCGCGCGCGGGCATGCGTCAGGCGCGCGAGCACGTTGGCCACTTCCTTGCCCACGGTGGTGGGGCTGGCCGTCTGGCCGTGCGTGCGGGCCAGCATCGGCACCGCGGCGAAGCGGTGCGCCATCGCCTGCAGGCGGGCGAGGATGCCGTCGATGGCCGGCAGGATCACCTGCTCGCGGGCCGCCTTGAGCATCAGCGCGTGGCTGGTGTTGTTGATGTCCTCGCTGGTGCAGGCGAAGTGGATGAACTCCAGCTTGTCCTGCAGCTCGGGCACGTGGCCGATGCGCTGGCGCAGCCAGTACTCGACGGCCTTGACGTCGTGGTTGGTTTCCTTCTCGATGTCCTTGATCGCCTGCGCGTCGGCCTCGGAGAAGCGCACCACCAGCGAGCGCAGCAGCCCCTTGACGGATTCGGGCAGCGCCGGGAACTCTTCAAGCCCGGCGTCCGACAGCGCGATGAACCATTCCACCTCGACCTGCACGCGGCGATGCATCAGGCCGAACTCGGACAGCAGCGGGCGCAGCGCGGCCAGCTTGGGGGCGTAGCGGCCGTCGAGGGGCGAGAGGGCGGTAAGGGCGGAATGTGGCATGGGAACTCGGGCTGGGCTCGCGCAGGCGCGGGCGGAGGCGGAAGGTGGCGCGACCCGGCGGAAGCGCAAAACCCGTCGATTTTACGGGTCGCGGCGCCCCGGGGCTAGGGGCAACCCGAATACCGAGCCCGATTTCAGGCGCCCGACAGCCCGCATCGGCGCCATCGGCAGCCATTGACGCGTCTGGCCGACCCTCGCACAATCACGCCCCTTTCGCCTCCAATTCCCATGCCGGCCTCCGCCCGCGACTATTGCGCCATCGACTTCGGTACTTCCAACTCGGCCGTGGCCGTGCCCGCGGACACCGGCATGGAGCTGGTGCCGCTGGAGCCGAAGCACGGCGAACGCGGCCGCACCATGCCCACCGCCGTGTTCTACGTGGCCGAGGGCAAGGAACTCCACACGCTGCCCAAGCTGTACGGCCGGGCCGCCATCGCCGCATACGTCGACGGCACCGACGGCCGCCTGATGCGCTCGATGAAGAGCGTGCTGGGCTCGGCGCTGATGGAGCAGCACACCGACATCGGTGCCGGCCGCTCGGTGGCCTTCGGCGACGTGATCGCCAGCTACCTGCTGCACCTGAGGAAGGCAGCGCAGGTGCATGCCGGCCGCGAGATCGAGCGCGTCGTGCTGGGTCGCCCCGTCTTCTTCGTCGACGACGACGCCGCGCGCGACGCCGCCGCTCAGGCCTCGCTGGAAGCCGCCGCGCACGCCGTCGGCTTCAAGGAAGTGCGCTTCCAGTACGAGCCGATCGCGGCCGCGTTCCACTACGAGGAACAGGTGGCGCACGAGCAGACCGTGATCGTGGCCGACATCGGCGGCGGCACTTCCGATTTCTCCGTGGTGCGCGTCGGCCCCGAGCGCCGCGGCCATGCCGACCGCCGCGCCGACATCCTGGCCAGCCATGGCGTGCACTCCGCCGGCACCGACTTCGACCGCCAGGTGGAGCTCGCCCGCATCCTGCCGGCGCTCGGCTTCGGCGCCTATGGGCCGCCGCGCCGCGAACGCGCGCCGCTGGAGGTGCCCAGCCGCATCTACTTCGACCTGGCCACCTGGCACCTGATCAACAGCGTCTACCGGCCGCAGCGCGTGATGGAGATCGCGGCGATGCGCGACGACTACGCCGACCCGCGCCACCACGCGCGCCTGATGACCACGCTGCGCGATCGCCTGGGCCACTCGCTGGCCGGCCTGGCCGAGGACGCGAAGATCGCCGTCGCGCAGGGCGGCACGCACGAGGTCGACCTGTTCGAGATCGAGCGCGACCTGGCCGTGAGCGTCAGCGAGGAGCAGGCCGTGGCCGCGATCTCGCACGACCTCGATCGCATCGTGCAGGCCGCGCTCGACACCGCGCGCCTGGCCGGCCTGCGAACGGACCAGATCGACGCGCTGTACTTCACCGGCGGCTCCACGGGCCTGCGCCTGCTGGCCGACCGCCTGGCCGCCGCCTTCCCCAACGCCCAGGCCGTGCACGGCGATCGCTTCGCGAGCGTGGCCACCGGACTGGGCCTGGAGGCGCGCCGGCACTTCGCCGCGTGAAAGCCCGGGACTCCGGTTGCTGTCGTGTTGCGCCCGGGCGACAGGCGCCCCCCAGTTCGTGGGGCAAGCGCTGGCGCGAAGGCTGCGTCGCGATGTCGCCGGCCCGGGCGTCAGCGGTGTTGCCGCCGGCCTCCGATGCGTTGCTACGCGATTTTCCGGCCCTCGTAAAACCCCCCGATGGGCGCCTTCGGCGCGGCGTTTTTCCAGGGTCGCTTCTATAGAATGAAGCTCAGTCCAAGCTACCTGCCCACATGAAACTCATCGGATCTCTCACCAGCCCCTACGTTCGCAAGGTGCGCGTCGTGCTGGCGGAGAAGAAGCTCGACTACAACTTCGTGCTGGAAGACGTCTGGGGCAGCGACGCCATCCTCGCGTCGAACCCGCTCGGCAAGGTGCCTTGCCTCGTGATGGAAGGCGCCGAGGCGGTGTTCGACTCGCGCGTCATCGTCGAATACGTCGACACGCTGTCGCCGGTCGGCAAGCTCATCCCCTCGTCGGGCCGCGAGCGCGTCGAGGTGCGCACGTGGGAGGCCCTGGCCGACGGCATGATCGACGCCTGCGTGGCCGCGCGTCTCGAAGCCACGTGGAGCGGTCGCAGCGAGGGGCAGCGCTCGCAGGCGTGGATCGATCGCCAGCAGGTGCGCATCGCGGCTGTGCTGAAGTCCATCAGCCAGGGACTGGGCGAGAAGGCCTACTGCGTCGGCACGCACTTCTCGCTGGCCGACATCGCCGTGGGCTGCGCACTCGCCTACGTCGACTTCCGCTTCCCCGAGAACCCCTGGCGCACCGACTATCCCAACATCGCGCGGCTGGCCGACAAGCTCGCCGCGCGCCAGAGCTTCATCGACACGGCGCCGCCAGCGGCCGCGTGAACCAAGGCGGCCGCCCGCACACTGCGAGAATGCCTCGAAACGATCGAGGGAGCGTGGGATGGGATTCGGCGGATCGGCCCGGCAGGGCTGCGTGGGCGCGTGGATGATCCTGCTGGCTTGGCCGCTGGCGAGCATGGCGCAGCAGGCCCCCGCCGGCACGCATGCGAAGGCAGGCAAGGGCGTCGCCACCTTCACGATCGAACGCACGCCCGCCTGGGTGCAGCCGCTCGCCTACGACGCGACCGTGCCGGTGCCCGCGGCGCCGTACCAGTTCCTGTTCACCGAGCAGCAGATCCGCGTGCAGGACGGCGGCTCCGTGCACTACGAGCACACGCTGCGCCAGATCAACGACACGTCGGCGCTGCAGCAAGGCGGCCAGATCGAGATCGACTTCGACCCGAGCTACCAGCGGCTGGTGTTCCACAAGATCGAGATCGTGCGTGGCAACCAGCGCATCGACAAGCTCGACGCGAAGAAGATCCGCCTGCTGCAGCGCGAACAGCAGCTCGAGCGCCAGATGATCGATGGCCGGATCACGGCCTCTATCGTGCTGGACGACCTGCGCGCGGGCGACCGCGTCGAATGGTCGGCCTCCGTCATCGGCGACAACCCCGTGTTCGGCGGCCGCTTCGTGGCCAACGACTGGGACGCCTACTCCAACGCGCCCATCGGCGTGTGGCGCATGCGGCTGCTGGCGCCTGCCGCGCGTGACATCCACGCACGCGTGGGCGATCCGGCCGGCACCACCGTCACGAGCACGGTGCACGACGGCATGCGCGAGACGGTGTTCAAGCGCGTCAGCGTGCCGCAGGCGCAGGGCGACGACCACCTGCCGCCGGCGGAGTACCTGAAGTGGCAGGTCGACCTGAGCGAATACGCCGACTGGAAGGACGTGGCGTCCTGGGCCACGCAGCTGTTCGCCAACGCGATGCAGGCCAGCCCGGCCGTCGACGCGCAGGTGGCGGCGCTGAAGGCCAAGGCGCCCGACCGCGACGCGCTGTTGCGCGCCACGCTCGATTTCGTCCAGCGCGACATCCGCTACTTCGGCACCGAGTCCGGCATCGCCTCGCACCAGCCTGCCTCGGCCGACGCCGTGCTGCGCCAGCGCTTCGGCGACTGCAAGGACAAGGTGGCGCTGCTGTCCGAGCTGCTCACGCGCATGGGCTTCGACGCCACGCCGGTCATCGTTTCCGCGCACTACCAGGACGCGACCAGCCAGCGCATGCCCAGCCCGCTCGCCTTCGATCACGCGATCGTGCGCGTGATGCAGGACGGCAAGCCGGTGTTCCTCGACGCGACCCGCTCGCAGCAGACGGGCACCGTGGCGGCGCGCGAATCGCTGGACCTCGGTGTCGGCCTGCTCGCCCGCGACGGCGTGGACGCGCTCACCCCGTTGCCCAGCGGCCGCGACACGGTGCGCAGCGAGACCGTCGACGCCTTCTCGTTCCCCAGGCTCAAGGAGGAAGGCTCGATGACCTCGGTCACGACGCTGCACGGGGAGTCGGCCGAATGGTTCCGCATGCTGCAGGCAAGCCAGCCACAGGCCGAGATCGAGCGGGCCGTCAGCGCCGAGATCGTGCGCGCCTACCCGTCGCTGACGATGGCCGGACCCGTCGAGTTCGAGACCGTCACGGAAGACAACACCGTCAAGATCACGTCGCACTTCCGCACCGGCGACTTCTGGACGCTGCCGGAGCAGCGCTGGCTGGTGGGCCGCTACGCTCTCTACGGGCTGGCCGTGCCGCTGCGGCTGCCCGACCAGGCCACGCGAACGCAGCCCTACCGCATCGGGCCCCCGGGCCGCTACCTGCACCACGCCAGCGTGGTGTTCGGCGAGCCGTTCCCGGGCGCACCCGTCAGCACGCACCTCGACGAGACGAACAACGTCTTCGACCTGCGCATCCGTTTCGAGGCGCAGTCGCCGCGCCAGGACGCGTACGGCGAGCTGCACCTGCTCGCCGACACCATCGCGCCGGCCGACTGGCAGGCCCATCGCGACAAGCTCAACAAGGTGTGGCCGCGGATGTCCGGCAACTTCGGCGCCTCGCCGATCTCCGCGGAGCAGCAGGCCGCGCTGCGCACGGAGGGCGACGCGCTGGTCGCCAAGTTGCGCCGGGGCGACATGCTCGCCACCACGCCGGTGCAGGCCGCCGCATACCTGAAGGCACTCATGTTCGACAAGGAACTCGCCTCCGACCGGCTGCCGCCGCTGCTGCGCGCCCAGGTGCTGTCCGCCAAGGGCGTGGCGCTCGACCACCTGGGCAAGGCGGAGGCGGGCAAGGACGCCTTCGAGGCCTCGCTGCTGCTGGACCCCGCCAACGCCGACACCCACGGCGCGCTCGCCGAGAACGCGATGTACCGCGGCGACGACGCCACCGTGTTCAAGGAGGTGGCCGAGTCACTGCGGCTCGCGCCGTCCCGCACCGACGTCTACCAGACGCGCGGCATCGCCCGCTACCTGGCCGGCGACATGGCCTCGGCCCGCGCCGACTTCGTCTCGACGCTGCAGGCGCGCGCGGAGGTCGAGCGCATGTACGCCACGCTCTGGCTGTACCTGGCCGCGCGGCGCGACGGTGCGGACGGCGTGCAGGCCGTCAAGCCCTACGAGCCGACCGCGGCCTACCCGGAATGGCCGTACAGCGTGCTGCAGCTCATGGAGGATCGCATCGGCTTCGCGGCGGCCCTCGAGGCCTCGCACGAGAACGGCCAGCGCAGCCCGAGCCGCGAATGCGAGCTGTATTTCTACGCCGGCGAGAAGGCCCTGGCCGACGGCGACCTCGCCACCACGCGCAAGTACCTTCGCCTGAGCGTGGCCACCGGGGTGACGGAGTTCGTCGAGTACCAGACAGCGAAGCGCGAGCTGGCGCGCATCGGGGAAAAATAGGGAATCAGAGAGCGAGGTCGACGGCCGCCTCGTCCAGCGTCGGCAGCGGCACCTTGAGCGCGTCGGCGGCGCTCGACGGCGCGAAGCTCTCGGCGCGTGCCAGCGGCCAATACATCTTGTAGACGTTGTGCGGCCACTCGATCTCGCCGCGCGCCGCCGCGAGAAGCGCGCCCGGCGCGATGAACTCGAGGTGGTTGGCCAGCAACTTGACCTTGTCGCCGGCCACGCGGCGCACCACGTGGTTGGCCGTGATCTGGTTGGGGTGCTTCAGGCCCGCGGCCTGCACCAGCTCCTTGAGCGCCTCCAGCGTGTGGCGATGGAAGTTGTGCACGCGCTCGATCTTCGAGGGCACCACCAGCGCCTTCTGGCGCAGCGGATCCTGCGTGGCCACGCCGGTGGGGCAGTGGTCGGTGTGGCAGCTCTGCGCCTGGATGCAGCCGAGCGCGAACATGAAGCCACGCGCCGAATTGCACCAGTTGGCGCCGAGCGCCATCATGCGCGCGATGTCGAACGCGCTGACCACCTTGCCGGCGCAACCGATCCTGATCTTGTCGCGCAGGTTCAGGCCCACCAGCGTGTTGTGCACCAGCAGCAGGCCTTCCTGCAGCGGCGCGCCGACGTGGTCGGTGAACTCCAGTGGCGCGGCACCGGTACCGCCCTCGCCGCCGTCGACGACGATGAAGTCGGGCAGCAGGCCCGTCTCCAGCATCGCCTTGGCGAGCGCGAACCACTCCCACGGATGGCCCACGCAGAACTTGAAGCCGGTCGGCTTGCCGCCCGAGAGCTCGCGCAGCCGCGCGATGAACTGCAGCATCTCGATCGGCGTGGAGAACGCGCTGTGGCTGGCCGGCGAGATGCAGTCGACGCCGACCTCCACGCCGCGCGCATCGGCGATCTCCTGCGTGACCTTGGGGCCGGGCAGCACGCCGCCGTGGCCGGGCTTGGCGCCCTGGCTCAGCTTGATCTCGATCATCTTCACCTGCGGCTCGGTGGCATGCTTCGCGAAGAGTTCGGCGTTGAACGTGCCGTCGGGGTTGCGGCAGCCGAAGTAGCCCGAGGCCACTTCCCAGATCAGGTCGCCGCCCTGCGCCCGGTGGTGCACGCTGATGGAGCCTTCGCCGGTGTCGTGCGCGAAGTTGCCGCGCAGCGCGCCGCCATTCAACGCGCGGATGGCCGCGCCGCTCAGCGCGCCGAAGCTCATCGCGCTGATGTTGAAGATGCTGGCCTCGTAGGGTTGGGCGCAGTTGGCGCCGATGGTCACGCGGAAGTCGTGCGACGCGAGCTTGGTGGGCTGCAGCGAGTGGTTGATCCACTCGTAGCCCTCGGCCTGCACGTCGAGCTGCGTGCCAAGCGGGCGCTTGTCCTGGTCGCCCTTGGCGCGCTGGTACACGAGCGAGCGTTGCTGGCGCGAGAACGGCGCCGACTCGTTGTCGCCCTCGATGAAGTACTGGCGCATCTCGGGGCGGATGAACTCGAACAGGAAGCGCAGGTGGCCGATGACCGGGTAGTTGCGCAGGATCGAGTGGCGGCGCTGGCGCACGTCGCGCACTCCGGTGACCACGCCCACCAGGCCCAGCACCGCCCAGACGCCGCCGGCGTGCACGACGACCTGCGTGAACGCGCCCAGCAGCATCACGATGGCACACGTGATCCATGCCAGGTAGCGGATCGGGAAGAAGCGATCGAGCGACAGCAGCCAGATGGGCATGGGGATGTCTCGTGGTTTTTCGTGAAGGGCTCGTCCGCAGGGGAGAAGCCCGGTCTCGGCATCTTCGGCGCCTGGCCACCGGAACTTGATGACGGCCGGTGGAACGATTTGGCGCCCGGCGCGCGTTTCCGGCAATGTAGCGCCGCGGCACGCGGCGCGGCCGGGTGACTTCCCTCGCTCAGGCCGAGCTCACTCCACGCCGGACTCGGCCGAGTGCCACACGCCCCAGATCAGGCTCACGCCGATGCCCGCGTCCTGCCTGCTGCGCACCAGCGGGCTGTCCTCGTTGGCCGCTCCGCGCACGGTCTCCACCTGCGCGAAGTACTGCAGCCGCAGTGTCGAGCTGATGCGGTGGCGCAGGCTGGCGCTCAGGCGCGAGGCGATCAGGCCTGCCTTGGCGTCGTAGGCCGGGCGGTCGGCCGTGGCGTACGGTGAATCGACGCCGTAGTAGAGGTGGTTCAGCGTGCGGTCGCCGAACAGCGTGCTGGCCGAGAGCACCAGCGCGAACGACGGGCCCGTCCACGCGGTGTGCGACAGGCGCGGCTCGAAGGTCCAGCCGCGGTGCGCGAAGCCGTCGCTGACGTCGAACACGGCGCGCACCGGGATCTCGAGCTGCGTCAGGCGCGGCTCGCGCTTGTCGTCCACCAGGTCGCCGAGGTTGACCCTGAGCGCGGGCCCGATCTCCACCAGCGTGCCGATGGAGGGCATGCCCTCGCGCACGCTCACCTTGTTGGCCGACGAGCCGAACGAGCCGGAGCCGCTGACGTCCCACTCGAAGCGCGGCGTGCGAAGCGCGCGCAGCCCGATGCCGTTGCCGTCGGCGCGCAGCACCGAGCCGCGGTAGATGCCGAACGGCAGGATGCGCACGCGCGCGAGGTCCTGGTCGGAGCCCGGATACGCCGGCTGGTACGCGGCGATGGCCACGAGGCCGATCTCCCACAGCGGCTGCGGCTCCTTCGGGCGCGTGGGCTCGGTGGCGCCGACGGTGTCGGCAGCGGTTTCCTGGGCCTGGGCGGCAACAGCCGCCAGCAGGACGAGCGCGCCCGCGACGGCACGGACGGAGGGCGGCAGGCTTGGCTTCATGTAGGCCCACTATAATCAGGGCATAGCGCCGATTTGATTTCCGGCTTGCGGGCGCTCTACAAATATCGCTAAAGAGGGCGCCCTGTCGGTGTCCGTGCTTGCCCCCGGATGACTTGAGAAAGGGTGCCTAGATGGGTTCCATCGGCCGGATCGAGCCGCAGGCGATGCATTTCGCCGAGCCGCTGCCGCTCACCAGCGGCAAGCAGCTGAACGACTACACGCTGGTCTACGAGACCTACGGCACGCTCAACGCCGCGCGCGACAACGCCGTGCTCGTGTGCCATGCGCTCAACGCGAGCCATCACGTGGCGGGCGTTTCGCCCAAGGGCGAGACCGGCTGGTGGGACAACCTCGTCGGCCCGGGCAAGCCGCTCGACACGAACCGCTTCTTCGTGATCGGCATCAACAACCCCGGCTCGTGCTTCGGCTCCACCGGTCCCACGTCGCCCAATCCCGATCCGGCCGCGGGCGGACGCGTCTACGGTGCCGACTTTCCCGTGGTCACCGTGGAAGACTGGGTCGACGCCCAGGCACGACTCGTCGAGCGACTGGGCATCGCCCGGCTGGCCGCGGTGCTGGGCGGCAGCCTGGGCGGCATGCAGGCCCTCGCATGGACGCTGCGCTACCCCGAGCGCGTGGCGCACTGCGTGGCCGTGGCGAGCGCGCCCAAGCTGTCGGCGCAGAACATCGCCTTCAACGAGGTGGCCCGGCGCGCGATCATCACCGATCCCGACTTCCACGGTGGCCACTACACCGCGGCCGGCACCATCCCGAAGCGCGGCCTGCGCGTGGCCCGCATGATCGGCCACATCACCTACCTGTCGGACGACTCGATGGAGGCCAAGTTCGGCCGCACCACGCGCGCGGCCGGCGACGCGATCGGGCCGCGCCACAACTACTCGACGCAGGACATCGAGTTCCAGGTGGAGAGCTACCTGCGCTACCAGGGCGACAAGTTCAGCGAGTACTTCGACGCCAACACCTACCTGCTGATCACCCGCGCACTCGACTACTTCGACCCGGCCCACTCGCACGACGGCGACCTGTCGTCCGCGTTCGCGGCGGCGCGCGCCTGCCGCTTCCTGGTGGTGAGCTTCACCACCGACTGGCGCTTCGCGCCGCAGCGCTCGCGCGAGATCGTCAAGGCGCTGGTGGACAACCGCGCCGAGGTCTCGTACGCCGAGATCGACGCGCCGCACGGCCACGACGCGTTCCTGCTGGAAGACCCGCGCTACCACGGCGTGATGCGCGCGTACTTCGAGCGCATCGCGCAGGGGGTGGCCCGATGAGTGAACGTCGCGACCTCGAGATCATCGCGGGACTCGTGCCCCGCGGCTCGCGCGTGCTCGATCTCGGCTGCGGCACCGGCGAGGTGCTGGCCCACCTGATCGCGCACCACGGCTGCAGCGGCTACGGCATCGAAATCGACGACGCCAACGTCCTCGCGAGCACCCAGCGTGGCGTCAACGTGATCCAGCTGAACCTCGAGGAGGGCCTGGCGCTGTTCGACGACCACAGCTTCGACGTGGTGCTGCAGCTCGACACCCTGCAGCACCTGCGCAACACCGAGAAGATGCTGCGCGAGACGGCGCGCGTGGGCCGGATCGGCGTCGTGAGCTTCCCCAACTTCGCCCACTGGCCCAACCGCCTGCACATCGCCACGGGCCGCATGCCCGTCACGCGCGTGCTGCCCTACGAGTGGTACGACACGCCCAACATCCGCGTCACCACGCACGCCGACTTCGAGGTGCTGGCACGCAAGAACGGGCTGGACATCCTCGAGTCGTTCGGCCTGCAGGGCGGGCGCGTGGTGCGCCGCCGGCCCAACCTGATGGCCAGCGTGGCCGTCTTCAAGTTCCAGCGGGCCTGACGCCCGGGCTGGCGCGGATCAGGTCGGCGTGGGCGGGGTCTTGCCCAGCTGCGAGAAGAAGACGATCAGCGCGATCCACCCGACGACGGGCACCACGACGAGGGCCCACCACCACGGGCTGCGGTCGGTGTCGCGCAGCCGCCGCGTGCCCACCGCGAAGTAAGGCACCAGCATCACCAGCCCGAACGCGCCCGCCGCCCATTCGGCGGCGAAGCCGAGCATCGCGTTGATGACGCACACGAACAGCACGAACCACCAATACTCCGAGCGCGTGGCGCACGAAGTGAAATCGGCGTACTTCTTCGTGACGCAGGTCTCGACGGCTTCCTGGATCTGCATGGCGCGCGCTCTCCGATTCTCATGTCCCTGGTGTGCCCGGCATGGTATCCGGGAAGCGCTGCGATGTGAACGTGGCCAACGCGCGGGACAGGCTCATCCCGCGATCCGTTTCTCGAAGCATTGCGACGCATCGCTGCCCGCGTAGCGCCCGTAGCCTTCGATGGGCCGGTAGCCATGGCGCAGGTAGAAGGCGACGGCGCGCTGGTTGACGCGCCGGGTCGACAGGCGCAGGCAGGCGTAGCCCCAGCCGGCGGCCTGGTCTTCGAGGAAACGCAGCAAGGCGGTGCCCACGCCTGCAGTGCCGGGACGGGCGAACATGCGCTTCAGTTCGGCGCAGTCGTCGGTCATCGAGCGCAGCGCGCCGCAGCCCAGGGCGCGCCCCCGAGCGTCTCGGGCGAGCGCAAAGCCCGCGCGGGCCACGCGCACGTCGTCCGGGTCGAAAGAGGCCTGGCCGGTCGCGCCGGTGAGCGCCTCCAGCACGGCGGAGAGTTCGGCGACCAGGGCCTGCGCGTCGGCTCCGGCCGGATCCTCGAGGGCGACGTGAATCTTCATCGCAGCGCCCGCCAGGAGGCACGCATCGCCTGGCAAAGCAGGAGGTAGCCGCCGAAGTAGAGCAGCACGGTGGGCAGTGCCGACACCGTGAAGGCGTCCGCGATCACGCCGGGCAAGGCATCGAGGAGGATGCTGGGCCAGTACACCAGCACGTAGACGAGGCCGGTGCGGCCGTCGTCATCGAGCAGCCGCCAGGCCATCGAGCCGCCCAGAAGAGGCGTGCAGACGGCCAGCGCGGCGGAAATCAGGATGCTGGGGCGATTGGGGGCGACCATGGGTCGCCATTCTCGCCGTGCCCCACGATCGTGCGAGTCCGGCCCCCGACGGGAACGAACTCCGCACGAACCGTCTTACTTGGTGACGGCTTCCGATGCCGACGACGCCGCCTTGTGGGCGACGTGCTTGACGCCGCTGGCAGCCTTGTGCGCGGCGTGGACCGTGCCGGTGGCCACTTCGGAGGCGACGTGCTCGGTGCCGGTGGCGACTGCGGACGCGCCCTTGGCGACGGCGTGGCCGGTGGCCTTGGCGGCGTGCTTGACGGCGCTGGCGGCGCTGGCCGGAGCGGTCGCGCCGTCGGCGGCGGAGGCGATGGAGGCAACGCCGATCAGGGCGGCGGCGATCGAGAGGGTACGGAAGTTCATGTTGTGTTCCAGGTAGTTTTCAGATCAATGCGCATGGTGCCTTGAGGCACGCCGCACCGCAATGTCGAGCAACCGAGGAAGCTTCATCACGAGGCATGCAAGCAATCAACGCGAAACATGCGGGGTCGGTTGACCGCGCAGCGCCTTGCGGATCACCAGCTTCAGGCCGGACCACACGTCGTTCACCGCGCACACCTTCACATCGACGAAGCCGAGTGGCAGCGCGAGCTCGCGGATCGTGTCCTCGGTGATGTCCGTGGGCACCTTGGCGGCCTTCTTCGGCCACGACACCCAAACGGCAGCGGCCGGGGCGATGCGCCCGCGCGCACTGTCGAGCTTGGCCGCCAGCTCCGCTCGCCGGTCTGCGAAGACATGCACGACGTCCGCCTGAGCCGACACCTTCGCGTCGAAACGCACGCCCTCGGGCAGCGGCGCCAGCCAGTCGCGATAGCCGGGTGGCTCGTTGACGACCACCACGCGCATGCCCGCGGAGATGCCCAGCTTGCGCGCCAGCGGCGTGCCAGAGTAGCCCGGCGTGGAGGTGGCCATTGTCAGGGCGCCATCAGGATGTCCAGCACCCTCTCGCGATACAGCAGGAAGTCGCGCGTGATGCAGAAGTGCTCGGTGTCCTCGTAGCGAGCGGGCCGGATGCCCTGTGGCCCGCAGTGCAGGGGATCGCCGGCAACGAGAACGGATATCGGTCGAAGCTCTCGACCTTGTCGCGCAACAGCGTCACACGGCCGGCGAACTGAGTCGAGACGACAGGCATGTCAAGGCCTGGCGATCTCGCCCAGCGGATCGAACGTGGCCGGCTTCTTCGCCTGCCACGCCGCGATGGCGCGCGCCATCTCGTCGATGTCGAAGACGGCGCTCTGGAGCAGCGCCATCTGCGCCAGCGAATCGGCCGTGCCGTGGTCGCGCGCGTGGTTCAGGGCCGCCTTGCTGGCGGCGACGGCCAGCGGCGACTTGGCCGCGATGGCGGTGGCCAGCTTGCGGGCGTGGGCCAGCAGCACGTCGGCGTCGGCCACCACGGCGTTGACGAACCCGGTGGCCAGCGCGCGTTCCGCGCCCAGGCGGTCGCCCGTGTAGGCGAGCTCGCGCGCGAGGCCTTGCGGCAGCAGGCGTTGCAGCCGCTGCAACACGCCCAGGTCGGCGGCCATGCCGATGTGGATCTCCTGCACCGTGAAGAACGCGTCGGCCGCGCAGACCCGCAGGTCGCAGGCCGCCGCGAGGTCCAGCGCGCCGCCCACGCAGGCCCCCTGCACCGCGCAGACGACGGGAAAGCGCGCGGCGTCGATCGCGTCGAAGCTGGCCATCAGGCGGCGCAGCTGGGTCTGGAACCCCAGGCGCTTGCGCGCGCTGCCGGTGTCCAGCATCGCCTGCATCGCGCCGTCGGGGGCGAAGGTGTCCAGCGCCATGCCGGCGCAGAAGTGCTTGCCCTCGCCGCGCACGATCAGCACGCGCGTGGCGCCGGCGTCGTCGAGTGCCTGGACGGTGTCGCGCAGCGCGGGAAAGAAGGCCGGCGCCATCGTGTTCATGCGCTCGGGCCGGTTCAGCACCAGCTCCGCGATGCCCGTGGCCGGGTCCTGGTCGATGCGGAAGAAATCGTTCATGGTCAGCTCCAGAGGGTCGTCGTCGTCGTCGTTCAGCGATCCGGCACGGATTCCCGATCGACATGCTGCACCAGCGCCAGCATCGCCTGCTCCGCAGCCTCGCCCTGGGCCTTCGGCGCGGTGCTGCGCACCATGAAGATGCCCTTGTCGCGGAACACCAGCACCTGTTGCGAGACCAGCGGCTGGCGGCTGCCGGCAAAGTCGCCGTCGAACGCGTAGGTCACCAGAGTGGCCTCGTGGCTGTGCGCGCCGTGTGTCAGCGTGACGCTGCGGCGGTCGACCACGCGTCCGCCCGGATGCGCCTGCAGCACCTGCCGCTCCTCGTCGCGCGCCTGCGCCATCTTGTCGAGACGGCGCGGATAGAAATACAGCGTGACCGCATTGGCCGCGGCGAGGCTGACGCTGTTGTAGCCGATGGAGAAGTCGGACATGTCGGGCGCGAACGCGTGCACTTCGGCGCGCGCGTAGTCGTCGACGACCGCGGGGAAGCTGTCGTAGTGGCCGAAGCCGGCGATGGTGCCCGGCTGGGCGAAGGCACCGGCCGCGAGGCCGGCCGCCAGGGCGAGCGTCGCCAGCAGGCGCGCGGGCAAGCCTCGAGGGAAACGACAGGGCCTGTTCATGCGTTCCTCCCTGGAAGCCGCTCGGTGTGGGACGCATTGTGGCCGAGCACAGCGCCCGCACTCAAGCCAACGCGATGTGGCGCACGCGCTTGGCGAACAGCCGGTTGGGGAAGTCGTCGCCCCCGAACGAGTAGACGGTGCCGCCCAGGTCCTCGTAGCCGCAGCGCGGATAGAACTGCAACGCCCGCGCGTTGCCTTCCCAGGCCGTCAGCCACAGCATGTCGGCGCCACGCGCGGCGGCGGCCTTCTCGGCCTGGCGCAGCAGGTCGCGGCCCACGCCGCGGCCCGTGAAGCCTTCCTGTACGTACAGCCGGCGCAGCTCCGAGGCGCCGGTCGCGGGCACCAGGGCGTGGCCGGCGCGATCGATGGCCTGCGACAGGCCCACCAGGTGGCCGGCGCGTTCGGCCACGAGGACGGTGACTCCGGCGTCGCACAGCAGCGCCTCGTAGACAGCCACGGAATGCTGCGACAGCACCTCGCGCGCCAGCGCCGGCGTCACGCCTTGCTTCGCATAGGTGTCGAGGAAGACCTGCGTGGACAGCACGCCCAGGCACAGCGCATCGGCGGGCACGGCGGGGCGGAAGGTGATGGTGTCGGGATCGGGATCGGGGATCGTCATGGTCTCGCGGGAGTCTGTCGGGTGGCGTGAGGCCGTGGTGGCGAACCCGATGGTAGCGGCCGCTGCCCGGTCCTACACTGCGCCGCATGAACCCCGTGATCACCGACGATGGCCTGTCCCTCCACTTGCGCGTCTGGCCCGTCGATGATCCGCGCCGCGGCGTCGTGGTGCTGGTGCACGGCCTGGGCGAGCACATCGACCGCTACGACCATGTGGCGCGCCGCCTCAACGGGCTGGGCTTCGCGGTCGTCGGCTACGACCATCGCGGCCACGGACGCTCGCCCGGCCCGCGCGGCGGCATGCCGTCGGACGAGGCGATGTGCGCCGACCTGGGCCGCGTGCTGTACGCCGCGCGCGGCGCATTCCCCGGCCCGCTCGTGCTGCTGGGCCACAGCCTGGGCGGCCTGATCGCCGGCCGTTTCGTGGCCGAGGGCCTGCAGCCGACGCCGGCAGCGTGGTGGCGTGCGGTGGACGCGCTGGTGATGTCCTCGCCCGCGCTGGATCCGGGCACGAACCCCGTGCAGAAGCTGCTGCTGGCCGTCGTGGCGCCGCTGCTGCCCAACCTCGCCGTCGGCAACGGCCTGAAGGTGGACTGGATCTCGCGCGACGTCGGCGTCGTCAAGGCCTACGCGGCCGACCCGCTGGTGCATGACCGCATCACGGGCCGGCTGGGGCTGTTCATCGCGCGCCAGGGGCCCGCGGTGATCGCCGCCGCGCCGCGCTGGACCACGCCCACGCTGCTGATGTGGGCGGGCGCCGACCGCTGCGTGTCGCCACGCGGGAGCGCGGCGTTCGCCGCCGGTGCGCCGGGCGGCGTGGTCAGCGTGCGCGAATGGCCCGGCCTGTTCCACGAGATCTTCAACGAGCCGGAGCAAGGCGACGTGCTCAAGGCGCTGGACGACTGGCTGGCCAGGAAGCTGCCGCAGGCCCGGAAGCCGTGAGCGGACCCGGCGCGTTTTGACGAGCGGGCGTGGCGGATTCGTTCGCAGGTTCTTTACGCATAGACGTTGCGCTCCGCCGGCACAGCGCTGTCGTAGGCCACCAGCTCGATCTGCAGGCGTTCGGGCTCGATCACCACGTAGGCGCTGCGCCGATGTCGAGTGCTGCCGCCGATGTGATCCAGCGGGATGTCCACGGCGCGCAGCCGCGCCAGCGCCGCGTCGAGGTCGTCCACCACCAGCGCCAGGTGGTTGAACGCCGAGCCGCCGCCCGACGCCTGCAGCGCGCTGCCGGGCGGGGTCTCGTAGAGCGACAGGTACTGGAAGTCGTCGCCCACGTGGCGCCATTCGAATTGGTGGCCGCTGCCGTCGTCCCAGGTGCCCGCGCCGCGCACGGTCCAATCGGGAACGATGGCCTGCAGCGCGCGGGTGGCGCGGTCGAGATCGGTGAGCGTGACGTTCAGGTGTTCGAGGCGGTTCGAGGTCATGGCGGCTCCTTGGGAAGTGACGCGTCCAGTCTCGGGCGACGCCGTCACTCGCGCCAGGCGCCTGCGTGCCCACCCGCCCGATGGTTGGTTTGCCGGACACGGCCGGCCGCGCGCCACAATCGCCGCATGTCTCCGCCTCCGCCTCCGTCCACGGCCGACGCCACCTCGCACCTCGCCCGCAACGTGGCCGCGCTGCGCCACACGCGGGGCCTGACGCAGCAGGATCTCGCGACGGCCGCGGGCGTGCCACGATCCACCGTCACAAGCCTGGAGTCGGGCACCGGCAACCCGTCGCTGCAGTCGCTGCTGAAGGTGGCGCAGGCGCTGGCCGCGCCACTGGACGAGCTGCTGGCCGCCCCGCGCGCCGCCGTGCGGTTGTGGCGCGCCGCGGAGTTCACGCCGCAGCACAAGGGCCGCGACGTGGTGGTGCGCTCGCTGGTGCCCGAGCCTGTGCCCAGCGAGCAGATGGAGCTGATGTCGCTCGGCGTGGGCGCGGTGATGGCCGGCACGCCGCACCTGCCGGCCACGCGCGAGTACTTCACCTGCCTGGACGGCTTCGTGACGCTGGTCGTGGCCGGCGAGCTGCACCTGCTGGAGCCCGGCGACACGCTGGCCTTTCCCGGGCACCTGCCGCATTCCTACCTGAATCGCGCGGACGTGCCGGCGCGCGGCGTGTCGCTGGTGGTGTGGGCCGGCGCCGGGTCGCGGCCGACTGCTTGAGCCGCGCGCCGCATATTCCCCGGTTTCGACGCGGTCTGGCGCGCGGCATCCCCGGCGCGAAAAGCGCAAAATGGCAGCTCACCCCGAACTCGCCACCGCGGCGCCAGCGAGCCTGCTCTCGCCCTGCGACGCGCTGGCCCCATGGAGCCCGCCATGAACGCCCCCGAACGCCTGCCCTTCCCCGCCGAACCCGACAACGCCGCGCTGGCCGCGTTCTCCAACACCGCCTGGAACGAGCGCATCCTGCCGCAGCTCACGGACTACGTGGCGATCCCGGCCAAGAGCCCGATGTTCGACCCCGAGTGGGAGCAGCGCGGCCTGCTCGACAAGGTGGTGCGCGACGCGGCGCTGTGGGTCGAGAGCCGCAAGGTGCCCGGGCTCACGCTGGAGGTGATCCGTCAGCCCGGCCGCACGCCGGTGATCTTCTTCGAGGTGGCGGCCACGCGCAGCGCGTCATTCGGAACGCCGCCCACCATCGTCATGTACGGCCACCTCGACAAGCAGCCCGAGTTCAGCGGCTGGCGCAACGACCTGGGCCCGTGGACGCCCAAGCTCGAGGACGACAAGCTCTACGGCCGCGGCGGCGCCGACGACGGCTACGCGGTCTACGCCGCGGTCAGCGCCATCGAGGCCCTCAAGGCCCAGGGCCTGACGCATCCGCGCATCGTCGGCCTGATCGAGACCTGCGAGGAATCGGGCTCGTCCGACCTGCCCGTCTACCTCGAGTCGCTCAAGGAGCGCCTGGGTGACGTCACGCTGGTGGTGTGCCTCGATTCCGGGGCCGCCAACTACGACCAGTTGTGGCTCACCACCAGCCTGCGCGGCGCGGTCACCGGCACGCTGAAGGTGGAGATCCTCACGGAAGGCATCCACTCCGGCGACGCCAGCGGCCTCGTGCCGTCCAGCTTCCGCATCCTGCGCAACGTGCTCGACCGCCTGGAGGATTCTTCCACCGGCCGCCTGCTGCCGGAGAGCTTCCACTGCCAGATCCCCACCGACCGCATCGAGCAGGTGAACGCCGCCGCCGCCATCCTGGGCAACGAGGTGTGGAAGCGCATGCCCTGGGCCTGCGGCGCCGACGGCGCTCCGTCGCTGCCCACCACCACCGATCCGGCCGAGGCGCTCCTGAACCGCACCTGGCGGCCCACGCTGTCGGTCACCGGCGTGGACGGCTTCCCCGAGCTGCGCAATGCCGGCAACGTGCTGCGCCCGTTCAGCGCCTTCAAGCTGAGCCTGCGCCTGCCGCCGCTGGTGGATGCCAACGACGCGGCGGCACGGCTGAAGACCCTGCTGGAGGACAACGCGCCGTACAACGCCAAGGTCACCTTCCAGCCCGACGGCCGCCTGGGGGCCTACGGCGCCACCGGCTGGAACGCACCGTCGCTCGATCCGTGGATGGAGACCGCGCTCAACGCCGCCAGCCACGCACACTTCGGCGCCCCGCTGGGCTACATCGGCCAGGGCGGCACGATCCCGCTGATGAGCCTGCTGCAGCAGGGCTTCCCGAAGGCGCAGATGATGGTCTGCGGCGTACTGGGCCCCAAGAGCAACGCGCACGGCCCCAACGAATTCCTGCACCTGCCCTATGCGAAGCGCCTCACGGCGGCGGTCGCGCAGGTGGTGGCCGCGCACCCCTGAGCGGCGCAGTCTCGGGATCAGCGCCGGTTGCCGGTCACCAGCAGGGCGCCCCCGATGACGATGCCGACGATGCCGGCCCACATCGGGATCGGCACCGTCTTGGTTTCCTTGACGTTCAGCTCGATCGGGCCGATCTTGGCCGCGGTGCGGTCCTGCGTGTAGCTGAAGCCGCCGTAGATCAGCGCCAGCGCGCCGAGAGCGATCAGGAGGATGGCGAAGACGCGCATGGAGTTGCTCCGAGGTCGTGCGGACGAGCCGCGATGACGCCAGCGTAGCGCGCCTCCCGGCCCTGTCGTGTAGGCGTTCGCCGCGCGACGTCGGGCAGGATCGCCCGGCCGCGGCCGCACGAGCGCCATCCAAGGGGCCACGCGCAGGGGCGCGGTTTCGCCGGCTCGTCCGCCCCCCGCGCAGCCTGTCCCGGCAAACCCGACGCCAATCGCTTCGCCCTGACAGCGCCCGGGCGGCCACGTAGAGTGCAAGCATCGACAAAGATCGTTGGGTACTCGGACATGGCTTCCCCCTCCTACAACTCGAAGACCGCGCAGGACCGCTGGCACCAGTTCAGCGACGCCGCAGTGCGGGCCTTCCACCGCTACGCCACGTGGCTGGTGTCGCTGAGCTGGTGGCGCTTCGGCTGGTACGCCCTGCTGCTGATCATCGCCACGGGGCTGATCCAGAAGCTGCCGCCATTCAGCATGACCTACGTCGAGACCATCGTGGAGTCGGCACGCCATCACAAGGCCAAGGTTCCCGCGGTTCCGGCCGCACCGGGCATTCCCGCCGTCCCCGGCGTGACGGCATCGGCAGCATCGGCGGAACGCGCGGAGCGTCCCGAACAGCCGGAGCGCGCTGAAAAGCCCGCGGGCGGCAAGGAGGGCGCGGACACCAAGACGGTCAACATCGACCTGCCGGGCATCACCGTCAACACCAAGGAGCATGCCGGCAAGAACAAGGGCGTGAACATCACTTTCACGGGCAACGGCATCCACATCTCCACCGACGACTCGCCCGAGGAGGCTGCCGCAGCCGCGTCCGCCGCCGCGTCCGTGGCGTCGGCTGCCAAGGCCACCGCGGTGACGGCCAAGGATCGCGCCGACGCCGCCCGCTACGAGGCCGTGGCCCGGCGCGACGCCGCCATGGCCACGGCGATCGCCGCCAAGGCCGCGGCCGAGCAGGCCCGCGCCGCCAGGCTGAGTGGCGCGACAGCGGCCTCGGCGGCAGCTTCGGCGGCGGCGTCCACGGCGGCATCGAGCGCGGCCGCCGGCGCGCAGGAGACCGCCGTCGACATGGTGGTGGGCGGCCAGCACATCCGCATCGCCGTGCCGTCGCATGCCGACGCCGACCAGGTGCGCGACGCCATCAACGAGGCCAAGGACTCGCTGGTGCAGTCGGTCAAGGACGCGGAAGAAGCCAGGCACGACGCGGAGCAGGAGGCCAAGGATGCGGCCCGGGCGGCCAAGGAGGCCGCGCAGGGCGACGACGGGGACGAAGGCGGCGACAACGGCGACGAGAGCGACGACCCGCACCGCTCCACCCGCGAACACACCGTGCACTACGGCAACCTGCCGCTGCTGGCGGTGTGGTGGATCCTGGGTTCGATGCTGGTCAAGATCACCTACAAGGGCCGCATGCAGGCCGAGGTAAAGGCCGCCGTGGCCACCGAGACGGCCGAGGCCGAGTCGCTGCGCCGCCAGGTGCTGGAGGCGCGCATGGCGATGATGCAGGCCCAGGTGGAGCCGCACTTCCTGTTCAACACGCTGGCATCGATCGACCACCTGATCGAATTCGACCCCAAGCGGGCGAGCCAGATGCAGCGCAACCTGATCTCGCTGCTGCGCGCCAGCATGCCCTCGATGCGCTCCACCGACTCGGGCCTGCGCCCGCTGGACCTCGAGCTGGCGGTGGTCCGCCCGTACCTGGAGATCCTGAAGGTGCGCATGGAGGAACGCCTGACCACGGAGATCGACGTGCCCGACGGCCTGCTGTCGGCCGAGTTCCCGCCCATGATGATCCAGACGCTGGTGGAGAACTCGATCAAGCACGGCCTGGAGCCCAAGGCCGAAGGCGGCAACCTCTCCGTCAAGGCCGAGATCCGCCACGGCAAGCTGTGCGTGACCGTCGCCGACACGGGCCTGGGCTTCGCCGGCGCGGCCGGCGGCGAGACGGCGGGCACCGGCATCGGCCTGGCCAACATCCGCGAGCGCCTGTCGCTGCTGTTCGGCAGCAAGGGCGCGCTGACGATCGCCAACAACCCGGTGGGCGGCACCATCGTCACGATCACCGTGCCCTACACCGCCCACACCGACACCCCCAGCGACGAAGGAGCCAAGGCATGACCGCGCCGTTCGACCCCGCACCCGAAGCCGAAGACCGCCCCGCCAGCCCGAGCCGTGCGCTCGTGCCCTACAGGCCGCGCCCGAGCCGCGTCGCCCGCGTGTTCCGCTGGTGGATGGGCCTGAGCATCGGCGTGCTGTTCGTCTGTGCGATCTGCGTGGCGTGCGGCTTCCACAACCTCGACCTCGCCCCGGTGCACATCGTGATCAACGGCGACGACCTCGGCGACGGCGTCACGATCAAGGGCCTCGACGACACCGCGCAGGCGCTGCTGGGCGTGGGCGCGTTGATGCTGGCGCTGCTGCTCCTGCTGCTGATCCCGCTGTTGCTGCTGCTCATCCTCGGCTCGGTGGCGATCGCGCTCGTGTTGGGCATCGGCGCGCCCCTGGTCGTGCTCGCGCTGGCACTCGGCGTGGTCACCTCGCCGTTCTGGATCGTCGGCCTCATCGTCTGGCTCGTCGCCCGCCGGCGCCACTCGCCGTCGCTGCCGCCGTCGGCTAGGATGGCCGCATGACCACGACGACCTCCCATTCGGCCGCTGCCCCGGTGCGCGGCGTGATCGCCGACGACGAGCGGCTGATGCGCGACCAGCTGAAGGCCCGCCTGGCCGAGGTCTGGCCCGAGCTGCAGATCGTCGGCGAGGCCAAGAACGGGCTCGAGGCGGTGGACCTGGTGGCCCAGCACCACCCCGACGTCGTCTTCCTGGATATCCGCATGCCCGGCCTGTCGGGCGTGGACGCCGCGCGGCGCATCGCGCAGCTGCCGGCGCCCGAGGACGATGACGACGAATGGTCGCTGCCGGAGATCGTCTTCATCACCGCCTACGACCAGTACGCCATCGAGGCGTTCGAGCAGGGTGTGGCCGACTACGTGCTCAAGCCCGCCGAGCGCGAGCGCCTGGGTGTCACCGTCACGCGCATCAGGCAGCGCCTGGCGTTGCGCGGCACCGACGACGAGCCGCCGGCCCCGCACCTGCAGCAGCTGCTGCACAAGCTGTCGGCCAAGCTCAACCCCGGCGGCACGCCGCCGGCGCTGAAGTGGATCCAGGCCACGGTGGGCCAGGCGATCCAGATGATCCCGATCGAGGACGTGCTGTTCTTCATCTCCGACGAGAAGTACACGCGCGTGCAGACCGCCACGATCGAGGCGCTGATCCGCAAGCCGATCAAGGAGCTGGTGGACGAGGTCGACCCCGACCTGTTCTGGCAGATCCACCGCTCCACGCTCGTCAACACCCACTACATCGCGGGCGTCACGCGCGACCTGCGCGGACGCCAGATCGTCAGCATCAAGGGCAACAACGAGAAGCTGGAAGTCAGCCGCTCCTACACGCACCTGTTCAAGGGCATGTAGGCGCCGGGTTCGTTCGCGGTCTCTTCAGCCCAGGTGGAGCAGCTTGCCGTGGATCGCCCACCCCAACGCGGCGAACGCGGCCGCGGCCGCCACCACCACCCACGGCCAGGCGCTGCCGCGCCGCGCTCCGCCATCGAGCGCGATCGCGCCCGTCGCGTTCCCCGCGGGCGTGTCGACGTCGAACGCGCTGGTGGGCGCGAAGCCCGTGGCCAGCGTCGTGTCGGGGCCGTTGTTGCCCGAATTGCGGCGCAGCAGCTCCGCCTTGGCGGTGACCCGCTCGGCGTCGGACATCGCGCCCTCGAGCTTGGCGTGGATCTCGCGCTCGGACAGGTTGCGGTAGCTGCGGGCCAGCGTGGCCCGGCCTTCGGTCGGCTTGGGCATGCTCATGCGATGTCTCGGCTGATTTCGTTGGAGGAAGCAACGGCCGCGCGGGCGATGAGCCACTGCGCGAGCCAATAGATGGAAAGGTTCCAGAGCGTGGGCAGCGGCACGCCGCCGACGAACTTGTCGGCCGCGAGGATGGCGTCCGACAGCACGAACAGCGCGCCGCCCGCCGCGACGCTGCGCCAGCGCACGGCGTCAACGCTCCCGCGTCGCGCCAGCCACACCGAGCTGGCCTGCGCCGCCATCGCGCCCAGCGCGCATACGTAGACCAGCACCGGCACGCGCAACCCGGCCGGCACGCCGGCCCACAGCCACGCCAGCACGCTGGCCGCGACTATGGCCCACGCGCCGAACGCCGGCGGGCTGGCGAGGAACTTCACGCGCCGCGTCAGCGCGACGAGGTAGGACAGGTGGCCGAGCAGGAACGCGACGAGCCCGACCAGGAACCCCTGCACGGGCCACAGCAGCGCCACGTCGCCGGCCAGCGAGAACACGAGGCCGATGACGATCCAGCGCTTGACGAGGCCGTCGTCGCTGCGGCCCAGCGCGGCCCACGCGATCACGCAGAGCGTGGCCAGCGGCTTGAAGGCGAGGTTCAGCCACGCGCGGTCGAGCGCCCACGGCGCCGATGCGATCGCCAACAGCGCCGCGACGGCGCCGGCGAAGGGCAGCAGTCGGCGCAGGGCGGCAAGCGCGGGGGTGGCGAACATAGGGCGCGAGTGTCCCCGGGCCGGGTCGTCGCGCCGCTCAGGGATTGCCCGGCAAACCCCCGGTTTTGGGGAAGGGGCCCTGAGCGGAGCTCGCGTCATGTCGCTGCCGTTGGCGGCGACGCGGCCGTCTTGGCGGCGATGGACTCGCGCAGCTTGCGCAGGCGCTCGCGCGGATCCTCCTGCGACTTGGCCTCGTGCAGCTTCATCTCGGCGATGAAGCGGCTGGGCACGCCGGCCACCGTCTCGCGGCCCTTCTTGCGCCGGCGCAGCGTGCTCACGGCGAGCGTGGTGCGCGCCCGCGTGATGCCCACGTACATGAGGCGGCGCTCCTCCTCGAGGCGATCGGCCGTCATCTCCTCGGTGTCGGAGCGGAACGGCAGCAGGCCTTCGTTGATGCCGGCCAGCACCACGTGCGGCCACTCCAGGCCCTTGGACGCGTGCAGCGTCGACAGCACGACCACGTCCTGCTCGTCGCCGCGCTCGGCCAGGCTCAGGATCACGCTGATGGACTGCGCGATCTCCAGCACGCTCTTCTTCTCGCTCTCGAACGTGCCGCCGTCCTCGGTGATCTCGCCGCCGCAGCGCTTGGCCACCCAGTCGATGAAGTCGAGCACGTTGCCCCAGCGGGCCGTGGCCACCTTGTCGGAGTCCTCGTTGTCGCGCAGGTGCTGCTCGTAGCCGATGTCCTCGAGCCATTCCAGCAGCATCGGCTTGGCCGCCTCGGCGCCGATCGTCGCCTTGGCGCGGTGCTGGAAGTCGTTGAGGTAGCGGCCGAACTCGTGCAGGCCGTCGATGGCCTTGGACTTCAGCGCGACGCCCAGCGACTCGGCAAACAGCGCCTCGAACATGCTCACCTTCCACTTGCCGGCGAAGTCGCTCAGCGCGCCGAGCGTGGTGTGGCCGATGCCGCGCTTGGGCGTCGTGACGGCACGCAGGAAGGCCGGGTCGTCGTCCTCGTTGACGATCAGGCGCAGCCAGGCGCACAGGTCCTTGATCTCGGCGCGGTCGAAGAAGCTCTGGCCGCCGGAGACCTTGTACGGGATCTGCGCGGCGCGCAGCTTCTGCTCGAACACGCGCGACTGGTGGTTGGCGCGGTACAGCACGGCGAAGTCGGCGAACTTCACGCGGGCGTCGTTGCCGCGCAGCGCCTGGATGCGCGCCACGGCGCGCTCGGCCTCGTGCTCCTCGCCGTCGCACTGCACCACCTGCACCGGCTCGCCGTCGCCCAGGTCGCTCCAGAGCTTCTTCTGGAAGATCTTCGGGTTCAGCGCGATCACCTCGTTGGCGGCGCGCAGGATGGCGCCGGTGGAGCGGTAGTTCTGCTCCAGCGGGATCACCTTCAGCGTGGGGTACTCGGCCGGCAGCCGCTTCAGGTTGTCGATGGTGGCGCCGCGCCAGCCGTAGATGCTCTGGTCGTCGTCGCCCACGGCCGTGAAGCGCGCGCGCTCGGGGTCGCCCACCAGTTGCTTGAGCAGCTCGTACTGCACGGCGTTGGTGTCCTGGTACTCGTCCACCAGCACGTGCTGGAACAGGTTCTGCCACTTCGTGCGCGTCTCCTCGTCGCGCTGCAGCAGCTTCAGCGGGAAGCCGATCAGGTCGTCGAAGTCGACCGCGGAATAGGCGGTGAGCCGCTCCTCGTAGAGCTTCATCACGCGGGCGGCCACCTGCTCGTCGGCGTCCTTGGCCGCATGCGGGGCCGCGTCGCTGTTGATGCCCATGTTCTTCCACAGGCTGATCGTCCACTGCCACTGGCGCGCCAGCTTGACGTCGGTGGTGGCGCCCGCGTCCTTGAGCACGTTGAGCACGTCGTCGGAATCGAGGATGGAGAACTGTTCCTTCAGGCCCAGCTTGTGACCGTCCTCGCGCAACATGCGCACGCCCAGCGAATGGAACGTGCTGATGGCCAGGTCCCTGGCCGCCCGCGAGCCCACCAGCTGCTTGGCCCGCTCGCGCATTTCCTGCGAGGCCTTGTTGGTGAACGTGATGGCCGCGATGTTCTTCGGCGCCAGGCCGTGCTGCAGCAGCCGCACGATCTTGTAGGTGATGACGCGCGTCTTGCCCGAGCCGGCACCCGCCAGCACCAGGCACGGGCTGTCGAGGTGGTGCACCGCTTCCATCTGCGCGTTGTTCAGCCCGGACGCGGCGACGGACGCGTTGGCATTCGGGGAACGGGATTCGGGAGGGGCGGCCATGGAGCGGGAGACGGGAACCTGGGACAGCGAGACAGCGCGGAAACCCGCAAGGCCTGGGGACCGATCATAGCGGCCCGCCAATTGCCCGATCGGCCTGTATCTCCCCCAAAGGCCCATCATGAAGACCGCCCTCATCGCCGCCCTCTGCGCGGTCGCCGCCACGGCCGCCACCGCCCAGCTCGCCTCGCCGATCTCGCCTGGCGTCAGCCCCACGCTGCGCGCAGATCCGCAAGCCACCGCGCCGGAGCGCGGCCAGTTGCGCGCCGATCGCGACAAGGTGGCGGACGACAAGCAACGCCTGAAGGCGGCCCGCGACGCGCACGACGACGCGGCGATCCGCTCGGAACAGGCGACGTTGCGCGTCGACATGCAGGCCTGGCATGCCGATCGCGAGAAACTGGCCGACGCCAACAGCGGTGAGAGCCTCAAACGCTAGGCTTGCCCCGCGCTGGTGCGGGCGTCCCGGCATTCGCAAGCCTGCATTCAGGTTGCGCGCTCGAAACAGGGGGATTGCGCGCCAGCACGTTGCGCAGCCTCCGTAGTTACCCGACAATTCCGCTCGCACCATTTCCGGTCGCGCGTTCCCGCGTTTTCTTCATCCCGTGAAAGAAAAAGAAGGAAGCACGTAAACCGTTCGTGCCCGGGTTTCGTTAATTCCACGACCCCGCGTCATTCCACTCTTAAAGGTTTCACCATGAAGAAGATCCTCGCCGCCGTCCTGTCCCTGGCCACCGTTGCCGCCTTCGCCCAAGCCCCGGCTCCCGCCGCGCAAACGGCCACCGCTTCGCCGGACGTCGCCGCTTCGGCCGTCGCCAAGAAGGCCGCCAAGCACAAGGCCAAGAAGGCTGCCAAGGCCGCCAAGGCTGCTTCGGCCATGTAATTCCGCCGCGCGGCTCGAGCCGCGCGTGGAATCGAAAAAGACCGATCCGGTTGTCCGGGTCGGTCTTTTTTCGTGTGCGCGAGCCCCGCAATCGGGTAGGAGGAGGGGTTGCCCCCTCCGTCCTCCCACACCACCGTACGTGCGGTTCCGCACACGGCGGTTCATGAGTGACGCTGGAAGCGCTGATGGGTATCCACCAGCGACACGAGCCCCATGCGGTCAAAGAAGGCCTTCTTGAAGGCCACGCTCATGTGGCTGGCTCCGGCAT
>Ga0302151_10000095_pt1 | contig 53329 bp, 44 predicted proteins | sample I_Bog_N1_3_FD_192428 | JGI IMG/M metagenome (GOLD analysis project Ga0302151, IMG submission 192428) | Peat permafrost microbial communities from Stordalen Mire near Abisko, Sweden - I_Bog_N1_3 | ecosystem: Environmental > Terrestrial > Soil > Wetlands > Peat | place: Sweden: Abisko, Stordalen...
CGGTTCAGCGAAAAGCCGCTGAACTGATGTACCGTGCCGAAGTGGCGGAATTGGCAGACGCGCGTGGTTCAGGTCCACGTACTCGCAAGGGTGTGGGGGTTCGAGTCCCTTCTTCGGCACCAAGCTGTCAGGTAAATATAATAAAATCAATCATTTCAATAGGTTGCAAGCAGAGAAATCCCCCAAAATCCAGTCAAACAGTCTCACTGGGGGATAAAACTGCGATCTAGCCTCGCTAAGGTCGAACTGTAGTTGAACTCTAGTTGAATCATAAAGTTAGGTATATTGACCCTACACTTTTTCAACCTCGATTTTGGCCGAAGAATTTCAAGATTTCACTAAGTTCGCACTAAACTTTCCTGCGTAAAGCCTCTGTTTTCAGCACTTCTTTTCATGGGTATTCTGGTTGGAGCGGCTTGGGGCGCACCGCTCCGCGTCACTTTGCTTTCCGTCGCCCTCGGCCAGCGAGGAGTTCTGACCTCCCGACGACCGTTCTCGGGGGCTCCAGCTTCGGCGGGTCGGAGATGCTTTCGAAGGCAGGGTTCGATCTCCATGGGCTCAGGCTGTACATCCGAGAATCCCGCAGTGAGTTAACGCCCTCGCTCCATGCCGCCAACATCCGCTTGCCCGTGTCCCGGAAGCCAGCCAAGCTGTCCATCTTCTCGCGAACTGCCGGGGCGGTGTCGGCGACGGCATCGCTGATGCGTTCGACCATAAGCCGCTGCTCCTTTTCCGGGATGCCGAGGTTGGCGGCGATGAACCGGGCGAGTGTCTTGCCGGGGAGCCACGTCTTCTTGCCCATCAGGCCGATGCCGGGAGGGTTGTGCTGGTACCCGGCATAGACCGAGGTCGTGAAGAAGTCGTAGGCGGGAGCGAGGCTGGCATCGTCCCGCGATGTGTAGAGCAGAGCGATGTTCTTCGCGTGGCAATCGGCGTTCCGCAGAGCGTAGGTCAGCAGCAGCAGCGCAGTCAGCTTCTGGAAGGTCTCGTAGTGGTCTCGCCCTGGCACGTGCGCCCGTACGGCCTTGGCGATTCTCTCCCACGTGGTTTCGTACTTCTGAGCAGGGCGTAGTCCAAGCAGCGAACAAAAGTCCTCCAGAGCACGGAAGGGCTTTCCGGTCTCGTCCACATCGAAACGATGCACCACGAGGACGTTGCCATCTTCGGAGAGTTCCGTCTTGGCCGTGGGCACCAACTTCGCCACGACCTGCATACACAGGTGCTCGTTGGCCGTCGCGAACGGGAGCCGCGAAGACGAGCCCTTGACGATGTGTCGGTGAGTTAGCAGGGTCGCCTTGGGATGCTTCCCCAGTCCGGTCTTCTTCTGCTTCTCCACATCGAGGAACTTAGGCAAGACGCCCGAGACCCCGCTGCTCGCGTGCTCCCGCACCAGCTGCGAGAACGCCTCCTCGGAGTTGTCCCCCTTGAGCAATTCGGCCACTTCGATTGGCTTGGCCGGTTCGTCCAGTACAGCACCCTGTGGGGCCACCTTTAGCCGTCCCACCATGTTGCGGCCAATCACCGAGAGAAGGGCGACCGGGCTGGCACCAATGTGCGGCCCAAATTCCTCCTGCAAAACTTGCAGCAGATAGCCCTCGGGCAGGTTCATGCGAAAGATGGGGTGAAGTTCGTCGTCCCACGGGTATGATTCGGTCCGGACAGGCATCGTCAACGAGACAAGATTCGCTGACGCTGCATCCGGCGTGTAGGCCATGATGCTACGGAAGTCTCCCACTTGCTCCAGCACGCCGACATGCCTGTCGAGCACGTGAACGTTCAGCTTCATATACCACCCCGTTCACGCCGTAATTCATCGAGGGCGCCAGCCGCTCCAACTTCGGTGAAGCTTATCTCCAGTCCAAGAACAGCGAGGACAGCCAACAGCTTGCGTGAACCGAACTCCGATAGCTGCCCTCGCTCAAATCGAACGAGAGTCTCCCGCGTGAGCGCGGTGCGCCTGGCAACCTCGCTCTGGCTCAACTTAAGAGCCTTGCGCTTTGCCGCGGCCGCCTCGCCGAGTTCCACAATAGTCTGCATGAGTGATATATACATCACTTTTTGCAATCATGCAAGCTTAAAGTGATTATAATATCACTTTTCATAGCTGCACCCTGCAGTGCAGTCGAGCACGCCGTTGAATGACGTGACACCTTGGCCGACCGAATATCATCACTACATCATTACCGCTAAGGAAATCGACACTCGTCGCATAGGACGCAAGGTGCTCGTCACTCATCGCAGATTGGTGAGGTATGCTTCGGGAACCCAAGCCGGGGAGGCTTGCGTAGCGAAGGAGACTTGCTGAATTTGCCATTTTGGATTCGCTCCAGTTTCAGATACCCTACTTTCAACAGCGACCAAACTATGGTTCACCGTGGGTAAGGTTCTCTGTCTAATACCAAGTCGCGGGGCGGATTCACTAAGTTCGCGCCAGAAATCGTGTAAACCGTTCATATCAAACAACTTAGGACTTCATGCGATTGTCCATTCTTCGGCACCAGAGATTTCCAAGTGATTTAGAATGAGCCGCCTTCGGGTGGCTCTTGCTGTTTGGCCTGTACCATAAGACGGGGAGATTGAATGAAAGGCGCTCTGTATCTCTGTTTGGCTGTCGCAATCTCGTGTTGCTGCTTTGCCCAGACGGGCGACGCCACGTATGCGGCGATGGACGGCTCAACCCAACTGATGGTGGTGACCACGCCGGATTGGAATGCGGTGGATGGGCGGCTGCAACGGTATGAGCGCCCCGGACCCGACCAGCCGTGGAGGGGCGCCGGGGACCCAATTCCGGTGGTGGTTGGGAAAAAGGGCATGGGTTGGGGGTTGGGCATTGCGCCGGTGGATCGAATGCGTGGAGCGGGCGACCCGGTGAAGCAGGAGGGCGATGGGAAGTCGCCGGCCGGCGTTTTCAGCCTGGGTACAGCGTTTGGATTTGCGGCAAAGGCGCCGGGCGAGTGGAAGATGCCGTATCTCGAGCTCACGCCATCGATCGACTGCGTAGACGATGCGCAATCTAGCCGCTACAACACGATTGCGGACCGCTCGACGGGGACGCCGGATTGGAACAGCGCGGAACACATGCGCGCGGTGGGCGAGGCTTATCGCTGGGGCGTGGTGGTGGACCAGAATCCTGCGCCGGCGAAGAAGAACGGCGGCTCGTGCGTATTCCTGCACGTGTGGAGCGGTGCGGGTCATGGGACTGCCGGGTGCACGGCGATGCCGCGGGAGCGGATCGAGGCTGTTCTCGGGTGGCTGAGTCCTGCGGCGAGGCCGGTGCTGGTGCAGATGCCGGTTGGGGAGTACGAGCGATTGCGGAAGTCGCTGGGGCTGCCCGCGTTGGCTGGCGGCGGCACGCATTGACGGATCGGAAAGAGATGCGGAGCCGAAGAGCGCACCGCGGGGGCTGAACAGGCTGCTGAAAAAGGCCTGTTTCCGTCCATTGAAATCCAAAAAACGTCCCTCAGTGGCTGAAGCCGTCATTGATTCTAAGGCGTTTATGGCACGACTGAACATGTTGGTGAAAAACTCCTGGTCTGCCAGAAATTGGAAGAAGTGGCGCAGGGGCTAAAGCCCTTTCTCTCAATCTAGAGCGGTTTCAGGATAGGTATACCCTATCTGCACTACTGCGAGGTCGCCGCTCCTTGGGGTCGCGTCGACTTGAGTGTATTCCCTTTGGGTACGGCAATCCTGAAACCGCTATAAACGGCTTGCGGCGCGAGTAAACTCGCACCCTGATACAAAGCCCGTCGAAAGGGGAGTTTTTCACCAAGCTTTGAAGTCGTGCCCTTTCAAAAAAATGAGGCCCCGGTCAGCAATGCGCCGGGGCCTTAAGTTTTTTTGCGGCGGCTGGGTTAGAAATCTACGCGGACGCCGAACTGCATTCTGCGGTAGGTGGAGAGGGGCACGGTGTAGGTGCCGACGGTGTTGTTGCCTGTGCTCCCCGACAAGCCGTTCAGGCTGGGGTCGAAGCGGATGGAGTTGGAGATGTTGTAGGCCTCGGCAGCGAACTTCAGCGTGGCCCAGTCGCCCAGGTTCCAGCTCTTCATCAGGGATGAGTCGATGTCGAAGTAGCCGTCTCCGCGGAAGACGTTGCGGTTCCCAGCTTCGCCTGCGTAGGGAAGGCGGATGGGGTTGCCGAAGAAAATCCCATTGTTGATGGAGGCGGCGGTGGTGGAATCGAAGACATGAGGAATTCCGTTGGTGATGTTGCGGTGGGTGTGAACGCCGCCGACGTTGAAGGTCATGGAGGGGTTGTTGTAATTGGTGGGATAGGCGGGGGATTCAAGGCTGAAGGGCAGGCCGCTGGTCCAGCGCCCCAGGCCGGCCCATTGCCAACCACCAACTAGAGCGTCGACAACGCGGTTGGAGTCGCCGAACACGGCTTTGCCACGACCAACGGGGAGTGCGTAGACCCAGTCGGTGGTGACCAGGCTGTGGGTGTCGAAGTCGGAGACGCCCCGGTTGAGCTTGGGGTTCCATGTGTTCTGGATGGCGAAGTTGACGAAGCCGTTGTCCGTATTGGAAAAGATCCCGCCGTAATTGCCGCTGACGCGCTCCGTCTCGGAGCCGTAGTCGAGGGATTTGGAGAAGGTGTAGCTTGCGTCGATCGTCAACCCGTGTGAGGCGGGATGGCGGAGGGTAAACTGCAGCGCGTTGTAGGAGCTGTTGCCGATGGAGGCCATGGAGTAGAGCGAGGAGAACTGGTCGCTCCAGAAGGTGGACTGGTTTGCGCCGCCCGGGGTGAACGGACTGCCGGGGAAAATGCCAAAGACGTCGAGAATCGCCAGCCCCAGGGTTTCGCCGTTAGTGTAGCGCTCCGGCGCCCAGGCATTGTTGAAGGTGGCCTGGGTGGCGTTTTCGCCCATGTAGTCCGTGTTCTTCATGTAGGGAAATACATTCTCGAAGTAGGGAATTGCCGGAATGTTGTTGTTCACTTTGATCCCGTTTGGTCCGAATGGGGCGTCATCCACCTCTTTCGACAGGATCCTGGCGGCGCTGAAGTAGTCTCCTCCACCGGCAGGGTCAACGTAATCGGTCGGCTCGGCGAGATCGAGTTCGTGGAGCAGGTGATGACCAAGGCGGCCGACGTAGGCCTGTTCCAGCGTGAATCCGCCGGGCAACTGGTGCTGCAGGGATACGTTAAAGGACTCGGCGTAGGGCGTCTTGATGTGGTTGTCCATGCCCCAATCGATAGCGAATCCGTCAACTGGCGGGGTGAAGGGGAAGGTCTGGGTGGGCGAGAACGGGGGCAACGGGATATTGGGCAGGTTGTGCGGGCCGGTAAAGCGGGGCGCGTTCTCGTAGCCCAACTCGTCCGCCCCATTCGTGATGCCGGCAGTGAGGCCGTAGGAGCCGGTGGTGTCAAAGGTATTGACCAGGGACTCTCCGTAGTGGTCGTAGTACATGCCTGCACTGGCGCGGAGTGTGGTTCTTCCATTGGGCGCCCAGACGATGCCGGCGCGTGGAGCAAAGTTGTTTTTCTGTTCGGGCCAGTAGGCGGGCGCGTGGTTGGCTTTGCCGGCGGGAGCGAGGGAAATGATGGGTTCGTAGACTTCGCTTTGCTGCGCCGCGGATTCACGCTTCTTGTACCAGGTATCGGTATCGATAGTGGGCGCAATCTGCTGGCCGTGGGTCTCATAGGGGGTCTGGAGCAGGGTGTAACGCACGCCGAAGGTGACGGTGATGTTGGGGCGGGCGTGCCAGGTGTCCTGTACGTAGCCCTCCCACTCGTTGGCGTGGAAGTTCTTACTGATTGGTGCGCCCGGAGCAAGCGCCGTGCCGGTGGTAGGGCCGGTGATCGAGTAGTTGTAGACGTTGGTCAACTCGGGGATGACCCCCATGAGATCGGCCCAGGCCTGGCTCCATTGGTTGGTAAAGCCCGAGGCCATGTTTGCCGGCACCGGCAGATTACCGAAGGTTGAGAGGGTGCTTGCGTACGCGTAGTTGGTGCTTGCGTTGTCAAATGAGCCGTTATTGCTGCTGTGGTTGTTCGTGACGCCGCGCCAGTTGCCGCCAAAGGCGAAGGTGTGCGTGCCCTTGTTCCAGGTGAGGGTGTCAGTGATGTTGTTCACCGGGACATGGAGCAGGGTGGAGCCAGTCTGCGCGGTGGGCTGGGTAAGCCCCGCGATGTCAACCCACACGCCGGGGGCGATGCCGCCGCTTTGCCAGCCCTGACGGATATAACCGTAGCGCGCGTCGTTGACGATGTGGGCAGTGGGAATCCATGTGTGGCCGAAGCTCATGCCCTTGGTGTTGTTGTCATAGAACGAGGCGGCGGGCTGTCCAGGAAAGTTCTCGTCGCCGGCCTGGATATCTTTCTGGAGATTGCCGCGAAAGAAGAAGTGATTCTTGCTGTTCATGTTGTAGTCGATCTTGGCAATGCTGGTGTTGAGCGTGGAGGGCGCGGGGGACGAGAAGAAAATCTCTCCGCTGTTGAGGCCGCCGTCACCACCAATGGCGCTGGTGGTGGTGGGCTCAGTGGAAAGATATGTATTCACGGCTTTGTTGGCTCCGGCGCCCTGAGGGCAGACCGGCGCGCCGTTGAAGGTGTTCGTGGTGCAGGCGGCATCCGCCGTTACAACTTGTTGGGCCGTGAGTGTATCCGTCTGGCCGGTTGTCGCGTCGGGGTAATTGAGGCCGCCGCTCATGAAGGTGGGCGTGGGCACAGTGGCTCCGACGACATCGTGGGTGGCAATGCGCTGGCCTTCGTAGTTGAAGAAGAAAAAGAGCTTGTCTTTGAAGATGGGACCGCCGAGGCTACCGCCGAAGGTGTTCACCAGATAAAAGGGCGGGGTGTTCGGCGCACCGGTGGACACATCGTTGTACTTGAGGAAGTACTGGTTGGCGACGACGTTGTCAGGGCGATAGTACTCGTAGAGCGCGCCATGAAACTTGTTGGTTCCGCTCTTGGTGACGAGGTTGACCTGTGCGCCGGAGGAGCGGCCCGAAGCGGCGGTGCCGTTGGAGGTGGTGACGCGAAATTCCTCAGTGGAGTCGAGCGTGGAGCGCAGGATGCCGGTGAAGGCGGTGCCGAAGATCTGGTCGTTGTCGTCGAGTCCGTCGAGAGTGATGTTGCCCTGGTCAGAGCGTCCGCCGGCGACTGCGCCCTGGCGGCTGTCACTGACTTCAGAACCCATGTAGAGAACGCCGGGCTGGAGGCTGAGCAGGCTGATCGGGTTGCGGCCATCCATGGGCAACGCCTCGATGGTGGTGGTGCCGACCGAGTTGCCCATGGTGGCGTCAGTGAAGTTGAGCGTCTCCGCCGAGGAGCTTACGTCTACGGTGACCGCTTCAGCCTTCACGCTGAGGACGAAGTCGATGGTGGCCGGCTGGTCAACGAGCAGTTCCGCAGTGCGGGTCTGGGTGGCAAAGCCACTGGAAGCGATGGTGACGAGGTAGTGGGCAGGAGAAACAATCGGGAAGATGTAATATCCTGCGGTGTTGGAGACAGCACGATAGGCGTTGCCGGTGGCGGTGTCAGCGATGGAAACGGATGCGCCCTGGACAAGTGCACCGCTGGTGTCGCGGATGACGCCGCGCAGCGACGTGGTTGCAGTCTGGCCGAATGAGAATGGAACAAGGGAAAGGATGCAACAAAGCATCCATCCCAAATGGGATCGTTTCATGCCTGCTCCTCCAAAAGAGTGGGGCTTACAGTTGTTTTGATTTCGGTGTGGAGTTGACAGAGTCCACGAGGGGCGAAGATCGTGAGCCCTAAGATGGGCGATGCGTCCCGGGAAATGAATTGCGCCGCTCGGACGAGATCGAAGTGGCCGATGGAGCGGTGCAAAAGCGAATCAGACTTTCACGGAGGCAACCTTGGGGAACATCGCCTGACAGAATGAGAATCCTATTCTGTAGGAAACTTACAAACATTTCAACATAAATGCGCATAAGTCTCTCTTAAACAAGCGAAGCTCAAATTCAGGGCCTTGGGGCGTGGGGGCTGCCCTTCCTTCCTGCATCGTGTGCCTGGCGCGGCTTCAAGTGAAGCTGAGCACATGAGGAGACGCTGGAACACCCCTTCCCGCGACAGATCAATGCGACGGATAGAGCAGCGCCTTTTCTCTTTCCACTTCAAAGGCCGCGAGCGCGGGGCGCCAGGCCTCGGCGATGCGCTGGGGATCGTGGCCGGCGGTGAGATCGTCCAGGACGCTCTGATTCTCAAGCAGGGTCTTCATCTTCTGCAGCTGGAATTTTTCCGGAAACAAACGATGCAGCGCCGAGGCGATCTCGATGCCCAGTTCGGGCGCATCGAGGGTGTTGCGATCGGTGAGCAGGATGCGGACGCCGTGGCAGAGTTCGCCGGCGTAGGGATAGGGCTTTTGCGGCGTGAAGTCGATGGAGAGAAAGCGAACGCCAGGCAGGCTGCGGCGATTGAGCAACTGGGCCAATGCACGTCCGTCAGTCCCGTGTCCGTCGATCCAGGGCGCGCCGAAGAGTTCAAAGGGTGTGTCCGTACCGCGGCCGACGGAGATGTTGGCGGCGTCGAAGAGTCCGAGCGCGGGGTAGAGCGTGGCTTCTTCAAGGTCACGCAGGTTGGGCGATGGGTTGATCCAGGTGAGATTGGTGGAGTCAAACCAGTCGCCGCGCTGCCAGCCCCGCATGGCTACAACGGTGAGTGGCGCGTTGAGGTTGCGCTGTTGATTGAAGAAGCGTGCCAGCTCGCCGATGGTCATGCCGTGGCGCACGGGAATGGGCATGTAGTTGATGTAGCTTTCGTGGCCGGCATCAGAGAACGGACCTTGCACGAAGGAGCCGGTGATGGGATTGGGGCGGTCAAGAACGACGATCCCGGTGCCGGTTTTGGCGGCTGCCTCAAGAAAATATCCAACCACCGTTTCATAGGTGTAAAAGCGCACTCCTGCGTCTTGAAGATCGATGACGACGACATCGAGGGTGCGGAGAGTTTCGAGCGAGGGACGGCGCTGGGCGTCGGTTGCGCCGTAGAGACTGACGATGGGAAGACTGGTTGCGGGATCGACGCCGCTAGGCACGCCGGGTGAATCGAGAGCGCCGGCGATGCCGTGTTCAGGGCTGAAGAGCGTGGTGAGCGCGAGGCCGGGAATCGACTGCGACGCATCGTGGAAGAGGACGTCGATGGTGCGTTGGCCGTTGGCGTCGACTCCGGTCTGGTTGGTCAACAGGCCCAGGCGCAGCTTGCCGTTGTGCTGCTTTGCAAGGTCGGCCAGTTCGCTGAAGCGATCGGACTCGAGAACATCGATGCCGGTTTTGACTTCGGCGTTGCGCGCGGCCCAGCGGCGCGCACCGGAGAGGGATTCGTTGTAGCCGGTAATCTTTGCGGAGAGCGCGCCGTTATCCGCATGGATGCCCAGCGCGGCGGCGGCCACGTCCGCGACCTTGCCGCGCAGTGCGGTGACGCTTTTGGGGCCGTTGGGATGAACGGAGTTGGCGAGCAGGATGACGTAGGAATCGCTGGTGGGATCGATCCACAGCGATGTGCCGGTGAAGCCGGTGTGGCCGAAAGAACCGACGGGGAAAAGCGAGCCGCGATTGCTGGAGTAGGGCGAATCGATGTCCCAACCAAAGCCGCGCAGCGCGGTGCCGTTGGCGGGTTGCTCGGGAGCGACCATTTTTTGGAGCACCGTTTGCGAGAGCGGGAATTTGCTGGGACGGCCGGCGAGGCGATCGAGGAGATTCTGCGCGTAGATTGCGACATCGTCGGCTGTACTGAAGAGACCGGCGTCCCCTGCTACGCCGTCCATGCGGCGCGCGGTGGGATCGTGCACTACGCCGCGGAGCATGACGCCCTGGTCGTATTGCGTGGGGGCGATGTTTGGAATCCAGGATGCGGGCGGAAGAAAGCGCGTGTGCGTGAGGCCGAGCGGCTCGATGATGTTGCGCCGCGCGTATTCATCGAGCGAGAGGCCGGAGAGCTTTTCAACCAGCGCGCCGAGCACGATGTAGTTGATGTCGCTATAGACAAATTGCACGCCGGCAGGATGGTTTGGCTCGACGGCAAAGGCGCGCGCGAAGCCTTCCTGCTTGCCTTGCCCCTGCTTGCCCGGCCAAGAATCAGTGAGCGAGAGATCGGGGGGAAGGCCGCTGTAGTGGGTGAGCAACTGGCGAATGGTGATGTCCTGCTTGCCGTTGGCGGCGAAGTCGGGAAGGTACTTGGAGACGGGATCGTTGGGACTGAGTTTGCCCTGCTCGTAGAGCTGCATGACGGCGGTCGCGGTCATGAGGGGCTTGGTGAGCGACGCCATGTCGAAGATGGTGTCGAGGGTCATGGGCTCCTGCGTGGGTTCAAGCGAGCGAGAACCGTAGCAATGGCGATAGACGATCTGGCCGTTGTGGCCAATGATGAGAACCGCGCCGGGGATTTGATGTTCTTCGACGGCTGTATTGAGGAGACGGTCTTCGGCGGAGAAGTCGGGCTGAGTTGGAATCTGCGCGGCAGCCGCGTGTGCGCAGAGGAAGAGCGCGAGAAGAGATAGAGGAAGGCAGAGAGTGCGGCGCACGCTAGAGGGTCCTTTCAGCAGCGGAATTATCCGCGGGGAAGATGAGGCTGGCTGCGTAGCCGACGGCGCATGTAACCAGCGAGCCGATGAGGACGAACCATGTCCACGCGACCTTGGGGAAAACGATCGGCAGGATTGAAAAAGCGATCGGGCGTGGCTGGAGCCACAGGAGCAGATTCACGACACAACCGGCAACCATACCGGCAATGGTACCGCTTTCATTGGCCCTGCGGGTGAGCGTGCCGAGCAGGAAGACGCCGAGCATTGCGCCGGAAAGAACGGATGCGATGGAAAGACCCAACTCGACGACATGGCCGCCGCCGCGGGAGAGAATGGCGAGCACGCTGAGAACGAGCGCCCAGAAAAGCGTCATGGCCCGCGAGAGCTTGATGCGGCGCGGCTGCGAGGTTTCAGGATGGCGAGGAAGATAGAAGTCGACAACGGAGGTGGAGGCCAGCGCGTTGAGAGCCGCGCTGAGGTTGGACATGGCGGCGGCGAGAATGGCGGCGATCATGAGGCCGGCGATTCCAACCGGCATTTCGCCGACGATGAATGCGGGAAAGATGCGGTCTGGACCGGCAGAAGGAGCCGCGCCGGCGGAGCGGTAGTAGATAAACAGCCCTGCGCCGATGAGCAGGAAGAGCGCGAACTGGAAGCAGATGATGACGCCGCTGACCATGAGTGCGAGGCGCGAATCGCGCAGGTTTCTTGCGGCGAGAAGACGCTGCACCATGAGCTGGTCGGTGCCATGGCTGGCCATGGTGAGGAAGCATCCGCCGATGAGGCCGGCCTGGAAGGTGTAGGTCTCCGAGATGTTCCAGGAGAAGTGGAAGACGGTGAGCTTGTGAGCCATGGATGCGCCAGCGAGCAGGGCGTGGAAGCCGCCGGGGATCTTGTTGCAGATGGTAAAGAACGCGACCACGGAACCAATGCCATAGAGAAGCACCTGCAAAACGTCGGTCCAGATGACAGCGGTCATTCCACCCTCATATGTGTAAAAGAGTGTGAGGGCGGTGAGGATGGCGATGGAGGGAACGTCGCCGGCGCCGATGGCGATGCCGACGACGATGGCGACGGCGAAGACGCGCACGCCCTCAGCGGCAGCGCGCATGACCAAGAACAGGAATGCGGTGAAGCGGTGCAGGCGCGGCCCGAAGCGCTGGCCGATGAGCTGATAGGCGGTGAGGAGTTCACCGCGAAAGTAGCGGGGCAGAAAGAGAATGCAGATGACGATGCGGCCGAGCATGTAGCCGAGACCCAGTTGCAGAAATCCGAAGTCGCCGGTGTAGGCGAGGCCGGGCACGCTGATGAGAGTAAGCGTAGTGGTTTCGGCGGCGACGATAGAGAGAGCGATGGCCCACCACGGGATGTTTCGATCGGCAAGAAAATAGGCGCGCAGCGAGCCCTGATTCGCTTTGCGGAAGCGCAGGCCGAAGAGTGTGATGCCGACGAGATAGGCGAGCACCAGTGCGAGATCGACGAAGCGCAGATGAGGGCCGTGGGCGGTGAGCAGATTCATGGGCGGCTCCAGGACCCCCTGCGGCAAGATCAGTTGTTTCCCAGGTCTCAAGAGCGAGACCTGGTGTAGTCCGCCGCAAATAGGGTCATTTTCAGGCGGCACTACTTTGACATCGAATTGCCTGAAACCATCCCTCAGGGGCTAGAGCGGTTTCAGGATAGGTATACCCTATCTGCACTACTGCGAGGTCGCCGCTCCTTGGGGTCGCGTCGACTTGAGTGTATTCCCTTTGGGTACGGCAATCCTGAAACCGCTATAAAGCCTCGGTCGTTCCACGCCGTTTGCGGCACGACTGAAGTCGTGCCCTTTCAAAACATAAACGACCATCTGTGTGGCGGACTCCACTGGGGCACCCAGAATTGGAGTTGAAACTACAAAACCTCTTGGTCGCGGTACTAATGCACGGACGGCGGAATACCGATCTCTTCTGGCGTGGGAAGCGTGCGAGTGCGGCTCCATTGCAGGCGGGCGGCGTTGAGCTTGCTGCTGCGCTGCATCCACAGTTGCATGGCGGCGTCGTAGCGGGCGGTGACATTTTCAAGCCAGAAGGGACGATTCTCCATGAGCCACAGATCGCTGAAGCGCGAGCGCAGGTAGCTGTATCCATCGCGCAGGTCCTCGCACTCGCCGTTGTTGCCGGAGACGGCGTAGAGATCGCTTGAAGCGTGGCGGCTGATCTCGGGGTCCTTCATTCCGTCGTAAAGACGGCGATAGCCCGCGGCAATCGCATCCGCAGTTTGAAACTTGAAGGCGAGAAAGTCAATGCGGCGCGCGCCGAGATCGATGGCATCGAGCGCCTCCGGCTCGCGCTGCTTGCCTGACGCCTTTGCGTGGGCGATGAGGGTGAGGGCGCGCTCGGCGTCGAGACGAATCTCGGCGGCGATGGGCCGGATTTTTGCGGCAACCAACTGGCCATCGGGGCTCCACGGGTCGTCCCAGAAATAGACGTCGCGCGCGTCTTCGAGGTCAGCTTTGGCGAGCAGCTTGTGCGCTTCAATGAGGGCACGCTGAGCCTCATCGATGTCACCGCCGATATCGCCGTGAAAGACGGGGCCGTAGTCGTTCTGGAACTGGGCGATGTCACTTGACGCTGGCTGCCATGCGGCCGCGGCGCCGTAGAGAATGCCGTACCAGTCTTCAAGGAAGAGGCCTTCGCCGTCGTCATCCCACACGGTGTTGAGCAGGCCGGTGCTGCCGGCTTTCTGGCCTGCGGCGGCGAAGCCCTGGATGTTGCGCAGACCGAGATCGAAGTCGGGATAGACGCGGTTCCAGTTGTTCACGCCGGGTGAAACCCAGGTCTCCATGCCGGCATGGGTGTAGGGGTCGAGCCATGGGCCATAGCCATCCGGTTCCGGATCGTAATCCCACGCGACGGCAATCATGTCCTGGGGAAGGCGCGGGACCAGGTTGGGGCTCTTCATGGCGATGTCTCCCCAGAAGAGCAGGCGGCGATGGAGCGGGGTGAGCTCATGATGAATCTGTGAAAGGAAGTCGATGTAAACCGCGCCAAGGCCGCGCTGGTTGACTTCATTCTGCGTCTGCCCATGGCCCAGTTCCTCGGTTTCATCGGCGCCGACGTGGAGGAAGGGGCTGGGATAGACGGCGGCGAGATCGTTGAACCACTGACCGATGAGCTTGATGGATCCGGGCTGGCCGGGGGCGAGCACGGAGCCGCTGGGAACCTCGGCAAGCGGCGCGTATTGCTGCCAGTTGAACACCTTGTGGAGATGGCCGAAGGCTTCCTGCTCGGGAATGATGGTGACGTGGAAGGGCCGCGCGTAGGCGACCAGGGCCCTGGCGTCTTCAACCGACATGGAGCCGCCGGGGAGGGCAGGGAGCGGATTCGACGGGTACTGCATGGTGTTTTCAAAGTAGGGCGAGTAGACGTTGATCTTGTAGGCGGCGAAGGTGCGGATTTGCTTCTTCTGGAACTCGAGGGTGGGGACGGGGCCGCGCGAGAGGTCGTCGTGGACGCCGCGATAGTGCATGGCCGGCCAGTCGCGCACCTTGCAGCCGGTGAGGGAGGGGCCGTCCGCACCAGGGTTGACCAACTGCTTGAGGGTCTGCGCGCCGTAGAAGATGCCTTCGGCGGTATGGGCGATGACGTAAACGTCGTGAGGGTCAATGATCAGCACGTAGCCTTCGGCGCGGACAGGCTCGTCGAGGGAGAGCTTTTCGCGGCTGAGGATGTGCTGGGCTGATGGATCGTTATCGCGGAGGAGATGGATGCGGACGGCGGATTTGGCGTCTTGCAGAGAGATGCCGCGCAGCTTGAGATCGGCGGAGAGATCGTCGGCTGCGAAGGCGTCTTCCGGGTCGTGGCCGGGGACGAGGATGGTGACGCCGGCGGCGAGCGAGAGATCGGGCGCGCGCTCGAACTCACGCGGCTGCGGGATGAGCGGCGGGCGGGATGAGCCAGCGGCGGACCAGGCGGGTGAGATCGCGAAGAGGGAAAGCAGGAGGGCAAGAGAAGTGTAGATGGGCCTCGACATTTCTCCATCTTCGATTGTTTTAGCGCGGAAGTCCATGGAGGAGTGTGGGTTGGTGATTTTTTGTTGGGTGTTGGGGCAACCTGGGGAGCGAGTGGGAATGGTCTAGGATGGGGGGATGGAGCCATTGCTCGACATCCGCGACCTGCACATTCGCTTTGGTGCGAACGAGGCGGTGCGCGGGGTGAGCCTGACGCTTGAGGAGGGCGAGGTGCTGGGGCTGGTGGGCGAGTCGGGGTCGGGCAAGAGCGCGACGGCGCTGGCGATTCTGGGCCTGCTGGGACCGGCGGCGCGGGTGGATGGGCAGATTCTTTGGCGAGGGGCTGGAGCCGGTTCGATAGATCTTTTGCGGCAGCCGGCGGGTGCGTTGCGGCATCTGCGGGGGCGGGAGATTGCGATGATCTTCCAGGAGCCGATGACGGCGCTGAACCCGGTGATGACGATCGGGCGGCAGGTGGAGGAGGCGGCCGAGGCGCACTCGCTTTCCTGGACGAAGCGGGCCTGGACGGGGAGAGAGGCGAAGCGGAAGGCGATTGCGGCGCTGGAATCAGTGGCTATTCTGGATGCGGCGCAGCGGTACGGCGACTTTCCGCACCAGTTTTCAGGGGGACAGCGGCAGCGCATACTGATTGCCATGGCGCTGATCAACAAGCCGCGGCTGCTGATTGCCGACGAACCGACCACGGCTCTGGATGTGACGGTGCAGGCGCAGGTTCTGGAACTGTTGAAAGACCTGCAACGGCAGCATGGGCTGGCCATGCTGTTTATTTCGCATGATTTGGCGGTGGTGGGTGAAGTGGCGAGCCGGGCGGGGGTGATGCGGGCGGGGCAGGTGGTGGAAACCGGGCCCTGCGCACGCTTGCTGACCGCGCCGGAACATCCTTATACAAAGAGCCTGCTGGCGGCGGTGCCTACACTGCGGACGGACAGAGACAGGCCGTTGGCGATGGTGGGAAGCTGAGCGGGTCAGCTGTCAGCTTCTTGCACCCAGCCTCCCAGATTTCAGAATCGGGGATCTGGGGCACTCGGACCCGCGGTGGGGCGGGCGCAGCTTTGCGCCAGAGGGATGGGCCAGGCAGGGACGGCAGCGAATTGACCGGGTTTTGTTCCGCAAACGCCGGGTTTGCCGGGGCAAACTGTTTTTGACATGCAAAGTGGCTTCGGAACGATACAATTCCTTCAAAACAGGTCTCGAAACGGGAGGTTCCAGTTAAATAGATGACCACACTGAATCAGTGGAAAACCTGGGTCAAGAAGCTAGGGTATGCGGAGAAGAAGCGGGCTGAAAGGAGAACCCCGTCAGGGTTCACGGCCCGGCGGCGGAACAACGCCAACTCGGAACCGGCCACCATCAGAGATATCAGCACGACGGGACTTCAGATCGTGACAGAAGAACGCTGGCCTCTTGGTGAGTTGATCCCATTGACAGTGGAGGTAGAACGATTGTCGGAGGATCGTTCAGAGCCTCAGATTACAGTGCAGGCACGGGTTGCCCGGTACGCGCCGGATGGCATCGGATTGGAGTTTGTTCTGCCGGAGGGCCTGGATCCAAACATTTGGACAGCCTTGCTGACAGGCGCAATCGTTCTGGAGGGTCCGAAGGACGCTCTGTACCGACTGAAGGTGCTCCGCACAGTCTTGTTCCTGAGCCGACTTTGCCACGCCGAAGCCCGCGAAGCCATTCTGCTGCTTGGCGGAGAACTGGATCAGCAAAGAACTGCACGAGCGCTGGAGATTGCACACCGCGCGGAAGAGCTGCTGGAATCAGAGCCCGATGCCGACAAGATGCGCGCCGATCCACAGCTCATCAAAAACATCCTGAGGCATGGTTCCTGGTCAGATGGTTTGACAGAGCAGTTGTGGGCCGGTCTTCTGGCTACATCCTGCACCGCGGATGGAAAGGACGAGTCCAATCAGGCCTTTTCCGACATGGTGGTGAATATCTCGAACACTCAATGCCGGATCTTCATTTCCGCATGCAAAAAGGCAATGGAGCTCAAGACCGGAACCGAGGATTCTGCCGCAACTCGAGTGACCTTTACGCCGAAACAAATGGTGCGGCTCAGTGGCATGGTCGATGTTGGAAGGATTGGCACGGACGTCGCCTATCTATTCAACGCGGGAATTCTGGAAAAGAACTTTGACTTTACGTCGTATATTCCTGCGGAAAGCTTTGATATCACTCCAACGCCACTGGGACTTGAACTCTACAAACGCTGCAAGGGGGATTCCATCCGTCTTGATACAGCGCCGGCCGTATCGCAGGGCGCCCCGAGCTTGCCGAAGGCCTAAGCACTTGCGGTGCGGCAGACGCTCGGCACCTGCAGTGCGGCAGACGCTCGGCACTTGCAGTGCGGCAGACGCTCGCGGGAGGCTCGCACGGGCATGGTCGCTTCCCACCGCTGCGGCGAAGAGACGGGATCGGGGCGGCTCAGGGGAACCGGGCTATACTCTTCCCATGAACCTGCAATCTTGGATGGATGCCGCATGAGGGGTGTGGCATTTCGTTGCGCGGCAGTGCTGCTGGTCGCCTTATCGGTGTGTGCGGCGCAGAGCACGCAGACCACCCGCCACGCCAAGAAGCCGCCCAAGCCGGAGCCGACGCAGCAGGAGCTGTTTGACTACGTGCGCAGCCAACTGCTGGCCCTGAGCACCAGCGACGGGGTGAATAACAACCTGGAAGTCACGTACGATATGTCCACTTCGGTGCTGTCGATCACACGGCCCGACGGGCACTGCAATATTTTCCTGGCCAACCTGGACCCGAACAGCGCGCTGTGGGAGATCTTCGATCCGAGCGACTCGTACCGCACCCGCGAGCAGGTGCTGCGCCTGACGCTGACCTCGCTGAATGGAAAGAGCGCGCGTACCTGCTACGACGCCCACGACCAGGTGGACCCAACCATGGCGCCCAACCGCGCGCGGCTGCTGTTCTCGCTGGCCGGGACGAACGCCGACACCGGCTTTACAGACAAGATGGACAAGGCGATCAAGAAGCTGATTGTGCTGGCTGGGGGCAATCCGCAGAAGGATATTTTCTAGGGTTGTGGGATTTCAGCAGACGCACGTCCGCCTCTCGGCGGCCCGAGAGGCGGAGTGGACGTGCGCAGGTTCAGTTATTCGGCTGCGGCTTCTTCGGCAACAGGCTCAGCGGCGGCCTCAGGGGCGACTTCCGATGAGGCATCGGCGGCGACCTTGACCTTGACGTGGGCCGTGACTTCGCGGTGGAGCTTGATGGCCACCGTGAATTCGCCCAGGCTCTTGAGGGGCTCGGCGAGCTGAATCTTGCGGCGATCGACTTCAAAGCCCTGGGTGGCGAGATCGGCGGCGATGTCGGCCGAGGTGACGGAGCCGAACAGGTGGCCGGCTTCGCCCGACTTGCGGGTAAAGCTGAGCACCACGGGCTCGAGCTTGGCGACGAGCAGTTCAGCCTGGGCCTTCTCAGTAGCGGAGCGGCGGGCGGCGGAGTTCTTCATCTGCTCGATGACGACCTTGTTGGCTTCAGTGGCCTGCATGGCCAGCTTGCGCGGCAGCAGGAAGTTGCGTCCGTAGCCGTCTGCGACCTTGACCACGTCTCCGCGGCTGCCCAGGTTGACTACGTCTTCTTTCAGAATGACTTCCATGACAAATTCTCCAATGTGGCGCCGGGCGCCTTTGTCCTTTTGGACGAGAGCGGCGGCGATTGAACAGTGCAGCGCGGCAATGCCTGCGCTCGCGTGAATTGAATCGCCGGCAGTGACGGCACGAATGAATCCGTGCCCTTTCAAAGCGGCGACTAAGCCGGCGTCGCTCTAGTGCCGGGTTGCGAACGGCAGCAGGGCGATGTTCCGGGCTTGCTTGATGGCGCGAGTCAGGCGGCGCTGGTGGGTGGTGCAAACGCCGGTGAGGCGGCGGGGCACGATCTTGCCGCGCTCGGCCACGAAGCCCTGCAGCAGACGGACATCGCGGTAGGGGATGGCGTCAATCTTCTCGGTGCAGAACTTGCAGACCTTCTTGCGGCGGAAGAACTTGCCGCGTCCGCCGGGACCGCCGGAGGGACGACCGCCGGGACCACCGGCCGGCCGGCCGCCGGAGCGGGGGGCGGGGCTGCTGGGTCCTGATCCAGATTCAGATGCTTGCGATGGTGCGCTTGTTTCGGGCGCTTTGGATTGAGTTTCTTCAGACATGCTGTTCCCTCTTTACTCTCTCTGCACAGGGGCTAAAGCCCCCGTTGGTTTTGCTGTTTCTCGGCCCGACTCAAGTCGTGCCCTGATACAAGGCCTGGATTGCGTTGCTTCTCGATCCGGCTTCGAGGCCGAATTTGGAAGACGCGCAACCGCGGCTCAAGAACCGGCTGCTAGGCGCTGGCCTGGACCGGCTCGGCAACTTCCGCCGCGGCGGGAGCTGCAACTGGCGCCGCTACAGGGGCTGCGACCGGGGCTGCGGGAGCTGCATGCTCCGTGCCGACCTTGCGGCGAACGCCACGCAGGGCCTTCACTTTGGCCAGGCGCTTCTCTTCCTCGTCGATGCGCACGGTGATGAACTTGATCACCGGCTCGGTGACGCGCAGGCGGCGCTCGAGTTCAAGCACCACGGGGCCATTGGCCTCGATTGTCAGCAGCACGTAGTTGCCGTCGTTGAACTTGCGCACCATGTAGGCAAGCTTGCGCCGGCCCATCTTTTCGACAGACTTGACCACACCGCCGCCACCGGTGACGGTAGCGCTGAAGCCGGCGATCAGCTTGTCAGCATCCTCTTCGGCCACGTCGGGCCGAACAATGAACATCACTTCGTAGACACGAGACATTTGGATTCCTTTTCCGCTGGATTTTCTTGTCCAGCTCCTACCGCGGGGGCTAAAGCCCCCGATTTCTTTCTGACCCCTTGCGGCACGACTAAAGTCGTACCCTGATACAAAACTCCGATACGAAATCTTCATTCAGAGCGTTTACGAATTGCCGTCCCAAAAGCCTTTACCACAGGGGCTAAAGCCCCAGACTTTTTTGTTACTCCTAGCGGCACGACTGAAGTCGTGCCCTTTCAAAACTGGGGCCTCTTTGAGAGGTTCTCAGTTCTTCGTTCCTGTTCCCTGTGTTTCCTGAGCTTCCAGTCCCTAATCCCTGTTCCCTGTGTTTCCTGAGCTTCCAGTCCCTAATCCCTGTTCCCTGTGTTTCCAGTCCCTAATCCCTGTTCCCTGTTCCCTGTTCCCTGTCTTACTCGCGGCGGTTAAACTCGTTCATCGCGGCTGCCGGCCCTTCGGTGAGGATGCGCCTTGTGGCAGTCGCCACACGGCCCAGCACCTCGTCGAGCACCGTCAAATCCGCTTTGCGCATCGGCGAGAGCAGATAATCCCTTCCCGGTCTCCTGCCGCCTGCGGCCGCAATGGCCTCCGGTGGCAGATCCGGTCCTACTCCGATGCGCAGGCGCAACCACTCCTGCCCCCCCAGGGCGCCGGTGACGCTGCGGGCTCCGTTGTGGCCCGCCGGCGAACCGCGCTCCCTGATCTTGAAGGTGCCCAGCGTCAGGTCCAACTCGTCGTAAATCACGAGCAGGTCTTTGACCGGGTCAACTTCAAATTCCCTGACCAGAGCGGCGACTGAAAGCCCGCTCAGGTTCATAAACGTCTCCGGCTTGGCCAGGACCACTTCGCGGCCTGCTATGCGGCAGGTTGCGGTAACGGCCTTCGATCGCCGGTTCTGAACCACAACGCCTTCTTGCTGGGCGATGCGGTCGATGGCCATGAACCCCGCGTTGTGCGGCGTCCATGTGTATTCAGAGCCGGGGTTGCCGAGCCCCACCACCAGGAAAGGCCCAGGCGGGAAAGGGCTACGGCGAACTCCGGACTCACTTGCTTCAGCCAAGACTTACTTCTTCGCCTCGGGCTTTTTGGCCGCCGCTGCTGCATCTTCCGGCTTGCCCTTCTTGGCCACTTCCGGCTCTGCTGTTCCTGCCGCGGCTGCCGCTGCTTCAACTTCGGCCGCCGGCGCCACTTCTTCACGAATCGAGACGACGTGGGCAACGGTTGCATCTTCGGCATTGAGGAACTTGATGGAACCGGTGTGGGGCAGATCGCTTACGCGCAACGAAGCCCAGAGTTCCAGCTTGCTGACGTCGACGTCGATGTGGCTGGGAATGTCGGCCGGCAGGCACTCGATTTCAACCTCGCGCAACACCTGGTCGAGGATGCCGCCGGCGGCCTTGACGCCCAAGGGAATGCCGAGCAGCTTGACGCGCACGCTGACCTTGATGGTCTTGTCCATGGCAATGCGCTTGAGGTCGATGTGGATCAACTGATCCTTGATCGGCTCGCGCTGCCAGTCGACAATCATTGCTTTGGCGGTGGGCAGGCCGGAGACTTCGACGTCGAAAATCGTATTGTGGCCGGACTCGGAAAACAGGATCCGCGAAATCTGCTTGGGGTCCACTTCAACGGCGACCGGGGTGTGGCCCGATCCGTAAAGGACGGCGGGAATCTTGCCTGCGACGCGCACACGGCGCGCGGCGTTCTTGGTGAACTTGCCCTCACGGGGCTTGGCTACGACTACTTCTGGCATTTGTTCTCTCGTTTCCTGGTATCGGGCACGGGGTGTTGAGGTCCGCTCCCTTTGTGAAAGCCAGGGTTCAGGGGTCAGGGGTCAGGGGTCAGAATAGATGCCTTCCGATCGCTGCCCGCCAACTACCTTTTTCCGGCGAGTGGTTGATGTTACGGATCACCGATCCCTGAAACCCGATCCCTGACCCCTGCTTCTAGTTGAACAGCGAACTTACGCTGGTTTCCATGTGAATGCTCTCGATGGCCGCGCCTAACAGGCCGGCAATGGAGAGCACCTTAATCTTGGGCAACTTCTGGGCGGCTTCGCGCAGCGGAATGGTGTTGGTGAAGACCACCTGCTCCAGGCGCGAGTTGGCGATGCGGTCAATGGCCGGGCCGGAAAGCACGGCGTGGCTGGCGCAGGCGTATACGGTGGCGGCGCCGGCGTTGAACAGGGCGTCGACGGTTTTGACAAGGGTGCCGGCGGTGTCAATGATGTCGTCGATGATGAGGCAGGTTTTGCCGGCCACATCGCCGACCACGTGCATGACCTCCGCGACATTGATGTCGGTGCGGCGCTTGTCCACAATGGCCAGGGGCGCGCCCACCTTCTGCGCAAAGAACCTGGCGCGTTCCACGCCGCCCGCGTCCGGCGAAACCACGGTCAGATTGGGCAGGTTGAGCTCGCGGAAATGGCTGACGAGAACCGGGCTGGCGAACAGATGATCGACGGGAATGTTGAAGAAGCCCTGAATCTGGGCGGCATGCAGGTCGACAAAGAGGGCGCGATTAGCGCCGGCGGTGGTGAGCAGGTCGGCGATGAGCTTGGCGCTGATGGCGACGCGGGGACGGTCTTTGCGATCCTGGCGGGCGTAGCCGTAATACGGCACCACCACCGTGATCCTGGCCGCCGAGGCCCGCTTGAGCGCATCAATCATGACCAATAGCTCCACCAGGTGCTGGTCCACCGGATAGCAGGTGGGCTGCACCACAAATACGTCGACGCCGCGCACGTTCTCAAGCAACTGGAAGTAGACTTCGCCGTCGGCAAAGCGCTGCAGCTTGGCCTCGCCTACCGGAACGCCGATGTGGCGGCCGATCTCCTCAGTCAGCGGCCGGTTGGCCGTGCCGGAGAAGAGCTTGAAGCGCTTGTCCTCGCTCAGGTTGCGGGTGCGTTTGCGCTCAGGCGCGGGCTTGCCGTCTTTCGACTTGGCCTGATCCTGCGAGGCAGCCTTTTCGGGCTCTTTGGGCGCACCGTCGCGCGGCGTGTTCGATCCGCTCTCAGGTTGCTGTTTGTCTTCCGCCGTTACCGTCAAAACTTCCGTTCCCATCTCCGAAGACCTCCAAGCTGGTTGGCTTTGGCTGCTTCTATTCAGTGGTCAGTGGACGGTGAACAGTAATCAGAGGTGTGTTGCTTCCGACTACTGCCCACCCGCCGCCGAGAACTCTGGCTGGGCGACTAGGATTCGAACCTAGATAAGTGCCTCCAAAGGGCACTGTCTTGCCATTAGACGATCGCCCAACATTACAGCCGATGGCGAGTCTCTCTCGCACAACGGTCGCCTGTCAATGTGCTTATTCGAGAAGCATTTCACGCCAGTAGGTTGAGCGGGGCAGGGTGCGGGTTAACTGATTTTCCACTCCGGCCGAGCGCAGACGCCGACATGCTGCTTGCGCATCTCCGCGGGTCAAATACAACCCGAAGAGCGATGAACCGGACCCGGACAACGAGGCCAACAATGACCGGGCAGGGAGGGCTGCCTCCGGTGAATTGGCGGCCGCAAGAATGCGCTTGATTTCTGCAAGGGAGGGCTGCTGGGGAAAGACGACGCGTTCAAAGTCGTTCTGGATCCAGCTACTGATCCCGGTGCGGACAAGCGCGGACTCTTGTGGTCCGGCCAGGTTCTCTTGATAGGAGAGAACACCGGAGGAGCCTGCTCCCTGCCGACCTTCCGGGATTTCTCCTCGAATCTCTTCGGGGATCGATCCAGCGAAGGCGCTGGCATAGGCGCGGCTCAACTCATTTAGTTTAGCTTGGCTGGCCTCTGGGGTCAAACCTTCAGCGGCGCAGAGGGCGTCCCAGTCGCGAAAGGCCTGGGGGGTGGAGACGCCGGTGGAGGGTGTGGCGAGGACGCACCAGGTGGGTTCGATGTCGGGGAGGGGGGAGACTTGCTGGCCACGGTCGAGGCCAAGGACGGTGCCGCCGATGAGGAAGAGGGGGACGTCGGAACCGACCTGGGCGGCTAGCTCGAGGCGTTTGGATTCCCATGTCCCAAAGTCGGGATATGGGGCGCCCAGTTCTTTCTCAAGGCCAATTAGCGCGGCAACCGCGTTCGCCGAGCCGGCGCCCAGACCGCCTTGAACCGGGAGACGCTTTTCGATGTGGATTTGGACTTCGGCTGTCACGCCGAGAGAATCCAGGGCCAGCGTGACCATCTTCCAGGCGGTGTTGCGGCTGTCAGTGGGGACGCGGCTGTCGTTGGAGGTGAGGCTCAGAGCGGTGGTTGCTGCGGGACGTGCGGTGACCGTGACGATGTCGTAGAGTGCGAGGGTCTGGTAGACGGTGACCAGGCCGTGGAAGCCGTCAGGGCGCGGGGCGCCGATGTAGAGGCCGAGATTGATCTTGGCGTGGGAACGAACGGCTGTGGGCATACTTCAAGATTGTAGAACCGGTAGCCTGCGGGGCGAAGGCTCAGCACCGGATGGTTCAAGTCAGGACTTTTTGGCCGGCTTCGTGCCGGATTTGCGGGAGCGGCAGAGGTCTTGCCAATCTTTTTCTGTCTGGTCGGCGTAGATGGCTCCGAATTTGCCGAGGGATTCGGCGCAGCCGTCGCCGCTGCCAAGATAGCCTGCAATGACGGCGGGGTCGCCGGAGCGGGCGTGGCCGCGGGCGAGCAACTCGCCGCAGACCTCAGCAAAGGCTACCAGGGCGCCGCCGGCCAGGTCTTCAAGATTGATGGAGCCCTTGTGATCGTTGAGCTGGCGGACCAGGTACTGGCGGCTGCCGATGTGGGTCCAGCCGAGGAACGGGTCGGACTGAATCTGCATGGCGCGCTGGCCTTCCGCAACGCGCTGGCCGTTGTGGTGGGTCGAGTGCCCATTGGGCAGATAAGACGCGTAGCCGGAAGCCGGCTCTTCCTTGATCTGCAGGAAGAGAGGGTCTTCAGGGCCGTTGCCTTCAAGGTAGACGCAATAATCGCGCAGGCCGACGGAGCCGGTGCCGACGACCTTGAAGGCTACGTCGACCGGCTTGTAGAAGGACAGAAGGTGCTGGCGCTGCGGCTCCAGCATTTCGCGATAAGGCCCGAGCGAGGCGAGAACCGCGTCCGCTTGCGCGGCGCTGACGCGTGTCAACATTGGCTTGATTTCTTTGAAGCGGCGACCGCCGGATTTGCCGGAAGCCGGCTCGGTGAGTTGATCGAGGGTGTGCTGGGGCTTGGCTCGTTCGGCCTTCAGCAGTGCATCGTGAATGGGCGTGACCTGGCCCAGGCGGTGCACCTGGTGGCGGCCAATCTCGAGCAAAGACATGCGGGCAAAGGCGTGCATCTGCGCGGAATAGTGCTCAATGAAGTGCTCCACGGCAGCGCGCGCGGCGGAGTCCTTGTGCGAGGCGCCGCGGCCGGCAAGGGTGACTGAGGCCGCCATACGCTTGAGGTCCCATTCAAAGGGTCCGCGGATGGTTTCGTCGAAGTCATTGATGTCGAAGACGAGACGGCCGTCGGGCGCGGCATAGGCGCCGAGGTTGCGCACGTGGGCGTCGCCGCAGAGCTGAGAGACGATGCCGGTGTTGGGCAGCGAGGCCAGATCCGCGGCCATCACCGGCACCGCGCCGCGGAAGTAGCCGAAGGGCGAGGCGGCCATCAAGTCATACTTCAACTTGACGAGCGGCGGGAGGCGGCCGTGCATGGAGCGGGCAAGAAGATCGAGCGGGGAGGTCTTGCGCGCTTTGGGGTTAAATGCGTCGTGCTGCTGGCGGCCGACCTGCTTGCGCCGCGCCTGACCGAGATTGCGCCGTTCTTCAGGAGTTGCCCAGTGCATGAGAGGCACCATATACCGTCAGGCCACCCGGTGCAAAGAGGAGAAGCAGGTGGTTTAGACTTCTGGGTGGAAGATCCGGTCCGCTCCTGCCTGCGTACATCGGTCTGGATTCATCCCTCGAGGAATCTCCTTTGACGCGCACATCCCTACGCACGGTTTTGGCCATTGCTGTTTTTTCTCTCTCTACTGCTGTCCTCGCAGCCCAGGAATCAGCGAAGACTTTGACGGTGGAAGCGATCTATGCGCATGGGTCTCCGGCGGGCAATTCGCCGGACGGTCTGACCTGGTCGCCGGACGGCAGGCACCTGACCTACCTGGACGGCGGGGAGCTGCTGGACATTGATCCGACGACTTCCAAATCGCGCGTGCTGGTGAGCCGGGCCAAGCTCGGCTCATTGGCCGGAGGGACGGACTCGGAGCAGGACCGCGACCACCGCGACCGGTACAAGATGGCGAGCTACATCTGGGCGCCGGACTCGCTGCATCTGCTGTTCGATTCAGATGGGCGGCTGTGGCTTTACGATCTGCGCAACGGGACGGGCATCGAGGTGGGGTTCACCGGGGCGGCATCGGGGGACGATCCGAAGTTTTCGCCGAGCGGCGATGCAATTTCATACGTGCGCGACCACGGGCTTCATGTGCTGCGGCTGAGAGATGCGGGAACGCCTGCGATTGCCGTGGCTGCGACGCAAAACACCAGCATCCTCAACGGTGAGGTGGACTGGGTTTACCTGGAGGAGTTGGACGTGCGCAGCAACTACTTCTGGGCGCCGGACTCGAAGAGCCTGGCGTTTTTGCGGACGGATGAAAGCGCTGTGCCGAAGTACCCGATCACAGATTGGATTACGACGCATGCGACGGTTGATGAACAGCGTTATCCGCAGCCCGGCGACGCGAACCCCGACGTGCGCGTGGGGGTGGTGAGCGCGCTGGGGGGAAAGACGGTGTGGATCAAGCTGCCGATTCGCTCCGGACAGGATTACATTCCGAGATTTGGCTGGGTGAATGCAAAGACGCTGTGGATTGAAACGCTGACGCGCGACCACAAGCACCGGGACATCTACTTTGCCGATGCGGTGTCGGGGCGGGCGCATCCAGTAATGCAACTGAGCGACGACAAGTTTTTCGACGAGACCTACGATGTGGCAGTGGGCGCGGGCGAGATGGTGCTGACGGACTGGGCGGATGACCATACGCATCTCTATCTCTACAGCTACGAGCAAGACAATCTGGCATCCACGACCGCGAAGCTGGAACGGCAACTGACGAAGGGCGACTTTGAGGTGGGCGACGTTCTGGGCGTGGATTTTGCGCGGAAGCGGATTGAATTCGAATCGAACGAGGGCGACCGGCTGGAGCAGCAGTTGTGGCAGGTGGGATTTGACGGAGAACGCAAGCAACTGAGCACCGGTGCGGGAACCCACGAGGGCAACTTTGCGCCGGGCGGAATGGTGTATGTCGACAAAAAGTCGACGCGCATGGAGCCGGCGACGTTGCAGCTTTGCCAGGCCGGGGGCAATTGCAACGTGTTCTGGACCGGGCCGTCGCTGAATGCCTACGAATTGCAGGCGGTGGAGCAACTTGAGGTGAAGGCTCACGACGGCGAGACGCTGTATGCGACGCTGCTGCTGCCGAAGGGAACAACGAACGCAGCGAGCGTGCCGCTGATCGTGAATCCCTATGGCGGACCGGGGCCGATGACGGTGACTGACAAATGGAGCGACAGTCTGCTGTTTGATGAGTTGCTGGCGGAGCATGGGTTTGCCGTGCTGCATGCGGACAATCGCGGAACGGGCAAGCGCGGGCGCGCCTTTGCGCAGGCGGCGTACCACAACTTTGGGCCCGTGCAGCTTGAGGATCAACTGACCGTGGTGGACGCGGTGCTGGCCAAGTATCCGCAGCTCGATGCCAAGCGGCTGGGGTGGTGGGGATGGAGTTGGGGTGGCACGTTTACGCTGTATGCGCTGACGCACTCAGACCGGTTCCGCGCAGGGGTTGCCGTGGCTCCGGTGACCGACTGGCGCAATTACGACTCGATTTACACCGAACGCTATATGAGCGAGCCGGTTGATTTTCAAGAGGGGTATAAGGACTTCTCTGTGGTGAACTCGGCGGCGAATCTGAAGGGGCATCTGCTGCTGGCGCAGGGCACGGGCGACGACAATGTGCACATGGAGAACTCGATCCAGTTCATTCAGAAGCTGATTGAAGCGGGAAAGCCGTACGATCTGCAGCTCTACCCGCGGAAGACGCACTCGATTGCGGGGCCGGATGTAAGGACTCAGTTGTTCAATCGGATTTTGGCGCACTTTGAGGAGTATTTGAAGCCGGCGGTAAAGTGATTGGGCGATTGCTTCAGAAGATTTCTAGAGTTCGCGGCGGCGAAAGAGATCGTCCTTTTCGCGGGCAGGGCAGTCGGAGCAGCCCAGGCAGCAAACGAGCAGGACAGCCACGCCCACCGTCACCAGGACTGCGAGCACGCTGCCGTTCATCACAACCCAATGAACCAGGCTTCGCATACTCAGACACACCCTTCAAGAGATATCGGACTGCCAGCATGGGCCTTGCTCTTCAGACGCGTTCGCAGGGCCGCGGAGAGCAGAAACCCGTCGCGACCAGTGTAGCATCGGCAAGTTTTCCGGTCATCCATTCGTTTTTCGCTTGCCGCGAAGGGAATAAAAAGCGAAAATAGTTGCATCATGGCGGCTGCTCCCAATCCGGTGCCCAGCCCGGCGATGAATCCGGACGTACAGGGCCACCGTACTCCGGTGGGTGTGACCGAAGCTGCCCCAAACGATACACAGGATTCAGGGGTCCCGAATCAGCCTCACGACTCTGGGTTGAACTGGCTGTTCGTCGATTTGAACTCCTACTTTGCCTCGGTGGAGCAGGAGGTGCGACCGGAGCTGCGCGGACGTCCGGTGGCCGTGGTGCCCATGATGGCGGATACAACTGTTTGCATCGCAGCCAGTTATGAGGCCAAGGCGTTCGGGGTGAAGACCGGGACGCAGGTGGGCGAGGCGAAGCGCATGTGTCCCGGCCTGGTGTTGCTGGAAGCGCGCCACGAAATTTATGTCGACTACCACCACCGGATTGTGGAGGCGGTGGAAACCTGTCTTCCGGTGACGGCGGTGCTCTCGATCGACGAGATGGCCTGCCGCCTGATGGGGCGGGAACGGAGCCTGCTGGCGGCGATGGAGTTGGGCAGGCGGGTGAAGGCGCGCATACGGGAGACAGTGGGCGAGACGCTGCGGAGTTCTGTGGGCCTGGCGACCAATCGCTACCTGGCCAAGGTGGCCAGCGACATGGAGAAGCCGGACGGGCTGGTGGCGCTGCCGCTCGACATATTGCCCGAGGCGCTACGGCAACTGACGCCGCGGGATCTGCCGGGAATCGGCGCGCGGACGGAGAAGCGGCTGAACGAGCAGGGCATCAAGAGCATGGACGATCTGCTGGCGCTGGACTGCGAAAAGGCGGGTCAGCTTTGGGGATCGGTGTGGGGCGAGCGGCTGTGGCACTGGCTCCAGGGCGAAGACTTCGACATGACGGAGAACGAGCATCTGAAGTCGATCAGCCACCAGCACGTGCTGGCGCCGGAGATGCGCTCGCCCGAAAAGGCCTGGGCGGTGGCGCACAAGCTGCTGCACAAGGCGGCGATGCGGCTGCGGGCCGGAGGATTGTGGGCGGGCAAGATCGGACTGGTGATTGGGTTTGGGGTTCCGGAATCGAAGGGGACGCCGGCGGTGGGGTTCGGCGTGCCAAAGAAAGGCTGGAAGGCGGAGCTGAAGCTGAGCGAGTGCCAGGATAATCAGACCCTGATTGCGGCGCTGGCGCGGCTGTGGGCGAGCCAGCCGGCGGGACACGCGCAGCCGTATTTTATTGGCGTGCATCTGGGCGAGCTGGTGCCGACGCGGCTGCACTCACTCAATTTGTTTGAGGGCACTGAGGACGCGCAGAGCCGGACGAAGCTGCTGGAGACGATGGATGCGCTGAACAACAAGTATGGGATGAGCACGCTGGCGCCGGCGACGATGCTGACCGCGTTCAAGGCCGCGCCGACGCGGATTGCGTTTCATAGCATTCCGGAGCTCTTCTGATTGAGGAACCGCGGAGCACCCTGGCTGATTTAGAAAAAGACGCTTGTCTGGGCAGTGAACGTGAGTGCGGACGGAACCTTGGGGCTGATTGTGGGGCCGTTCACATAGCTCAATCCAACCCCGAGGTAAGTACCGCGAGCCAAATGCGCAGTGTAGCTGCCTGTGACGGAATCGGACGCTCGCCAATAGGCTTTGCCGGCCGCGGCAAGGTTGCGCAGATAGTCCCGGCTGATATCCGTGTACGAAGCCACGATGGAAACGAAGTCGTCAGGCCGGGTTCTGAAGGGCGCCTCGTAGTAAACCCGCCCTTCATAGTAGGTGCGATAGACATCGAGACTTGCGGGAACCACCATGGCGGAGGCACCGGCGTAGACGCCACGGCCGGGATTTGACGGCAGGGGCTGCCAGAGCTGGTGGTCGGCAAGCAGGTAGCCGCAGTAGTTTCCACTTTGCTTCAGGCCCGTGCGCAGGCTGGTATACGGCGTGTTGTTGGCAATCCATCCTGCCCGGTACCAGGCTCCAAGTTTTGCTGATTTTGACGGTTGCTTCAATCCAGCTTCGCCGATGAGAACCAGTTTGTCTCCGCGGGGTAGGAATCGCAGCCCCACCGCATCGCGCTTCAGTGCATCTTCTTCTGACCCAGGCTCCCCGGCGCGCTGTGCGGCTGCTTTGAGGTAAGGGCCGCCGTCCCAGCGATACTTCAACGTGACCGCCGGTGCGGGAAGCGGTGAATAAGAGACGCCGACTTCGTAAGGCAAAACGGCATAGACGCCCTGCGCTCCGGAGGCGACCTGTCCGCCGACCTGAAGGCCGATGAACTGGAAGTCGGTGGTGAGATAACCCAGCTTCACCTCCACTCGATCCTCGCCGAACTCGCGGTACAGATAGAGACTTTCCATGGTGGCCGCCGCAGGCGCCGCGGGATTCCAGCTTGCCTGCTGCAACTCGGCGTCGATGGTCAACTGCGTCTTTGTGAACCCAAGCTGGCGCAGGTCCGCGCTGAGCACTGGATTAAAGGAATAGCTGCCAAACTGACGCTGGCCCGTGTAGGTTTGCGCATCCGCGGTCACCGCCGACTGCAGCGTGTTCTGGATATACGCCGCGCTTGCTGCCGTACGAAACAGCAAGCCGTGATGGAAGAGTGCGCGACGAAAGGAAGAATCCGCGCCAAGAATCGAATCAGTGAAGGGTGGGTTGTCGGCGGTGCCGCCCTTCAGGTTCAGGTCCTCAATGGAGCGCTGATGCTGCTGGCCAATCGGATGCGCAGTGTCAGGTTGAGGGTCCTCTGCAAGCGCGGGGATTGAGGTCAGGCTGCAAATGGAAGCAAGAAAGAGACAGCGGGCTGCAGTCCGAAATGGATTGAAGGTCAATGTGCGCTCAGAACCCGAGCGAAAACCGGCCGCTATGCCGTGGATGGCTGCCGGAGATCTCCGAAGTTGAAATGGTGTTATCGAGAAGGATACCAAAGGCGAGTGGAACACCGGGAATGAGCCGGGTCCATTGCTTTCCCAGTTCAGGGGCGGGACAACCGCAGCGAGCTGACTTCGCGCTGCTCCATTGGTTCCCTGCTCTCGTCAGAACATCGAACCCTCGAGCGATGGGCTATGGGGATTGATGAAATTCTTCGGTGAGCTTTTCGAATCTCTTCGCATCGCAGAATGCGCAGAGCATTCGCATCTTTCGGCCCATGAACAGATGAAGCGGCTTCCCGCATTTGCAGACGGCGAAGTTCGTTTCCCAACTGGATACCAGCGGCTCTTCGAGTTGCGGGTTGAGTCTCTTTGCCAAATAGGCGAGATGCTCGCGCTCGAATTCTTTCCCGGAAAGCCTTAAAGACCTCAGGTCGGGAAAGGCTGAGGCGACAAAGGAAATGTCCCTTTCCTCAAGCCGGATGTTGGTGATCTCCAACTTCTCCAGGTTTCGAAGGCCCGCGATAGGCCGGACGGAATCGAGCCGAAGAGGTGGATCGAGGCTGCCGCGGCAGCCGGAAAGATTCAATTCCTTAAGACCCTCAAGTGCTGCAATGCCGTCAAGTGTTCTGATTCGAGGAAGATCGTACAGGGTAAGGGTGGCCAGCCATTGCATCGCGAAGAGCGGAGAAATATCTTCAATTTTGTTGGCCCATTCGATGCTGAGCCTGGTGGTATGGCGAAGCCGCTCGACGCCTGCCAGAGACCGGATCTTCAGATAGTACAGCCGAAGGTCTGACGCGTTACACGACGCCAGAATCGTCTCCCAGCCCTTTTGATCAATGCATCGCAGATCCAGTGAGGCTTCCCTGCTGAGAGTCTCCAGGGAGAACTTCCCATCCATCCACATGAGTACTGGGGGCATATGTGGCTCAGTGTACGCCTTTGGTGGCACAGCGTGAATGATGGAAACGATGCTGACGGCATTCAAGGCCGCACCGACGCGGATTGCGTTTCATAGCATTCCGGAGTTGTTCTGAGCTGACGAGAGGTCCGAATTCTCAGTTCAGCAGTACACCGCGATTTGGACTATCCGGATTGGGGCTGTCGAGCGAGAATGTCGGTATCTCAATATCAAACCGCTCACCGCTTTCACTCTCCATCTGGTAAGCCCCGCCCATCATCCCCGATGCCGTGTCGAGAGGTGCGCCACTCGTGTATTCATAGCGCTCGCCGGGTTTGAGGACTGGCTGCTCCCCAACAACACCCGGACCCTTGACCTCAGTGAATTCGCCGCGCGCGTTGGTGATCATCCAGTGCCGGCTCAGTAGCTGTACCGTTTCCTGCCCCTGATTCTCGATGACCACCCGGTAAGCCCAGAAATACTGCGAGCTGGCCGGCGATGATTGCGATTCAAGGTAAGTGGGTGTGACGCTAACCGCTATTTCTTTTGTAATTGCTCTGTACGGTGTCAGCTCTGCCATACAGAGAGCTTAGAGCAAACCGGTGGGATGAGCCAGGATGAAGGGGGCGGCGAGGGCAATTGGTCTGAAAGAACCCAGATCCGGAAAAATGAGGTTGGAGACGAGTTGCCGGTGATACAGGCTTCATTGACATTTGTGACGAAACCAGGTTTTCAGCTGCCCGAAATTAAGTGAAAGAAACTCCGACTCAGTCACGAAGTATGCGTTGAACATCCAGTGAAGCTCAGGTGCCCGATCAACCTCGCCGGTGCCGAACTTGCCTGCCGCTTCTCTGAAGTCAGTTTCTCGCAACAGCGCGTTGAATCGAAGTAGAACCTCTTCGCAGGACCGTCGTGCGTAGGCCGACCAAGTCTCATCCGCCAGTTTGTCAGACGAGTTGGCCTCAAGCCAGAACGGTTCGAAGAGCGAAACATCCGAAACAAGAAACCAGAATTGCCCTCCTAAGCAGGCATATCCCAAAGCGGGCGCACGCTGCAGGGCCTGTGGGAAATCTGACAACTCCCACGCGTATTCTTTGTCGCGGAGAATCGCACCTTGGGTTAGTTCTGGTGGTAACGAATCATTCATCGGAATTGTCGTCGAACAGCAGAGATAACCTGATTTTAAGCTCACCTGCGCAGGGTTATTAGTGAATGGTCGACAATCCGGAGATTACTGCCAAACGGTAAAGTCTTGGATAACCATGGCTAGCGCCTAAGCAACCCTCTCCCGAACTTTTTTCGCTCAATGGCGTACTTCTCTGCATCCCCGCGCACCGATCTTTGCGGATAAGAGAGTAGCAGCGAAACTTATGGCCCACGGCTGGCAGGCGGATTTTGAACAACTCGTGGACTCGCACCAGTCGATGGTGTTTTCGCTGGCATGGCGCATGACCGGCGACCGCGGCCTGGCGGAAGAGATTGCGCAGGATGTGTTTCTGGAACTGGATAGGAATCTGGGCCGGATCGAGTCCGCGGATCATGCCTGCTTCTGGCTGCGGCGGGTAGCGATGAACCGGTCAACCGACGCGCTGCGAAGACGGAAGGTGCGGGGCGTGGACCTGTGGGTGGAGATGGACGAGAGTCATGGAGCGCAGGCGAGTTCGCAGTCGGACGATAAAGGGTCTCCGCTGGGAGCGCGGCTGGAGCAACTGATGGCAACTCTGCCGGAGCCGCAACGGGCGGCGCTGGTGCTGCGCTACCAGGAGGACCTGACGCCGGAAGAGATTGCGGCCACTCTGGATGCGCCGCTGGCCACGGTAAAGAGCCACCTGCAGCGGGGATTGAAGCTGCTGCGGGCCAAGGCGCAGACGCATTTGAAGGAGTTTGTGAGGGATGAGAAATTTGTTGGGAGCAAGGAGCAGGTGAATGGATTTTGAGCCTGGAAACGAATTTGAGCCTGGCGCGGAGTTTGAGCAGGAACTGCGCCAGGCGTTGGAGCGGCGGCCGGCGCCTCCAGGGCTGAAGCATCGCCTGATGGAAAAGAGACGCCAGAAGCAGGCGGAGCAGGTGCGGTATTCGACGATGCTGTGGCAGCGGATGGCTGCGGCGATTCTTTTGACCGCGGTGCTGGCGGGCGGTGTGGCGTGGCGTACTCATGAGCAGCGCCTTGAAGAACAGGCACGGGGCGAAGCGGCCCGGCAACAGGTATTGACGGCGCTGCGCATTACCAGCCGCGCGCTGAACCAGATGAATCATCAACTGGCGGCTCACGGCCGCGATGGACAGGACTGAGATTCGGCCATGCTGGAAGCACGCTTCAATGTGATGTCTCAGGAGTTCGTAGTGGATCAGGCGGAAGCACAAACGCAGATTCTTCGCTTACCACCCCAATGAGAGGCGTTTGGGGCCCCGTGCGCTCAGAATGACACTTGCGATTTTGTGCAGGAACTTGAGGGCCGGACTCTAAAAGCTGTCTCATAAATGCTCTTGCGCAGAGAAAACGTCCCTCAGGGGCTAAAGCCCGGTGGTTTTTTACGACTTTTCGGCACGACTGAAGTCGTGCCCTTTCAAAGCACTATTTATGAGACGGGTTCTAGCATGCAGGTGATTAAGGAGAGCAAATGAAGAACGGGATTCTGAAACTGGTGTTGGCGGTGTTCACGGTGGCGACAGCCGCGATGGCGCAAAGCGGGGGCGCGCAGACTTCGCCGCTGCCGCTGCCGCCGGGAGTGGAGAAGGAGCTGGCGCAGAAGGCCTCCAACGTGACCGAAGTGACGCTGGGGAAGAACATGCTGGCCTTTGCCTCGAAGTTCATGAACGGGAAGGACGACGATGAGGCCGCGACGCGCAAGCTGATCGATGGCCTTGAAGGCATCTACGTGCGGGACTACGAGTTTGACAAGGAAGGCCAGTATTCGATGGAGGACATCGATAAGCTGCGCAAGTACTTTGAGACCAGCGAGTGGACGCCGATTGTGCGCGAACGGGAGCGCAAGACGGGCGAGACCACGGACGTGATGGTGAAGCTGGTGAACGGCGAGTCGCATGGGATGTTCATTTTGACAGCGGAGCCGAAGGAGCTGTCGATCGTGCTGATTCTGGGGCCGGTGCGGATGGAGGACCTGGGCAAGCTGAAACATATCGGCGGGCTGGGCGGGCTGGGCGACATTGCCAAGGACGCGACCGTAAAGGACAAGGAAAAGACCAAGGAAAAGACGAAGGTCAAGACGGGAGAGAACGAATGAGACGGTTCCTTTTGATTCCCATCGGATTTGTGGCGCTGCTGGTTCCAGTGGCAGTGCTTGCGGGCGGCGCCGAGGGCGGATTTGACGGCGTTGTGCACTCGATCGAGAGCCGCTATCACGTGCGAGCCACAAAGATTCCGTTTATGGGCCTGATGAGCCTGGTGGCGAGCAAGTCGACGCACGAGGGCGTGCGCAACCTGCACGTGGCGGAGATCGAGTCGTTCCATGAGAAGATTGACGGGGATGAGTTGAACCAGATGGTCGAGGAGAAGCTCGGCGCAGGCTGGGAGAGGATGATTCGCGACACCAGCCGCCACGGCGAAGAGCAGACGCTGATCTTCATTCGTCCCGAAGGCGAGCGGATGGGCGTGTTTGTGGTGGACAAGGACGGGAACGAGATGGACGTGGTGCAGGTGTCAGTGGATCCGAAGCACCTGGACGACGACATCCAGCGATATACCCACAAGCACGAGAAGAGTGGCGACGGGGACGGCAAGGACCAGGAGTCGGATTAGAACCCCGGTGTGGGGCTAAAGTCACATCTCTCTCATCTTAAGAATCTTTCGGCTCGACTGAAGTCGAACCCTGATATAAAGCGCATCTGCGGCGAAGTTTGTCCGCAGGCTCGGCTCGGGCCGAAATCGAGTTTTCCGCAGGCTGTGATTTCTCTTCCCACGCTGCGTCTATACAGCTCCGTTGCGGCTGGCTACACTCATGGGAAGTATGGCCAGCATTTCTAACTTGGCACATTCGGGTTATCGCGGGCGGCTGGCGCCGTCGCCGACGGGCTATCTGCACGTGGGCCACGCGCGCACCTTCTGGGCGGCATTTCAGAGGGCGCGCGAGGCTGGTGGCACGCTGGTGATGCGGATGGAAGACCTGGACCCGGACCGCTGCCGCTCCCAATATGCTGAGGCCGCTCTGGAAGACCTGCGCTGGCTTGGGATTCGCTGGCAGGAGGGCCCGGACAAGGGAGGGCCGTTCGCGCCCTATCTGCAGAGCCGCCGGCTGGACGTGTATCTGGACGCGTGGCGCAGGCTGGTGCGGAACGGCTACCTTTACCCTTGCCGCTGTTCGCGCAAAGACCTGGAGAGCGCGCTGGCTGCTCCGCATGAGAGCGCGTGGCCGGGCGCGGCGGGAAATCCGCTGCTTGATCCACCTGACGATGAGCCGATCTATCCTGGAACGTGCCGGCCGCCCCAGGATATTGGGCCGACGGCGAATGAGTTGCACGAAGGGATTAACTGGCGTTTCCGGGTTCCGGACGGCGAAGCGGTGGAGTTTGACGATCGCAACCTTGGGCGGCAGCGGTTTGTGGCGGGGCTCGATTTTGGGGACTTTGTGGTGTGGCGGCGCGACGGCGTGCCCAGCTATCAACTGGCGTGCGTGGCGGACGATGCGGCGATGGGCATCACAGAGGTGGTGCGCGGGGCGGACCTGCTGAAGTCGACGGCGCGGCAGATACTGCTCAACAGGGCGCTCGATTTCAAGAATCCGGGGTGGTTTCACTGCTCGCTGGTGGTGGACCACAATGGGCGGCGGCTGGCCAAGCGGCACGACGCGCTCAGCCTGGCCGCGCTGCGGCAGCGGGGTCTGACGCCGATGAATATTCTGTCGGCGGAGCTGCCGGTAGAGGTGTGATCTACCTGCGGTGGGGCAGACGCCAGCTTTCAGCTCTCAGGCTTCAGCTTCTAGTTTCTAGCTTTTGACTGCCCCTTCCCGCGTTGCGTCTTACTTGTGGTGGATGAATTTGCCGCTCTGCAGCTCGCTCATGGCCTGGCGGAGTTCAGCCTGGGTGTTCATCACGATTGGACCGTACCACGCGACCGGCTCCTCAAGCGGCTTGCCGGAGACCAGCAAGAAGCGGATGCCCTCCGGACCGGCCTGCACCACGATCTCATCGCCGCGATCGAAGAGAACCAGCGAGTGGTTTTTGGCGTCGTAGACCGGCTGCGCGTTGGGGTCTGCGCCTGACTCGGTCAGCACGGCCTGCGGGTTGGAGGCATGGCGAAATGTGCCTGCACCGGCGAAGACGTAAGCGAAGGCGTTGCGCGTGGTCTCCACCTGGATGCGCTTTCGCTTGAAGGGCGGCACCGAGATGTCCACGTAGCGCGCGGCGACGCTCGACTCAGTTGCGATGCCCTCGACCGGGCCCTGCTTGCCCCAGAACTCGCCGCAGATAACGCGGGCGTGAGTGCCGTCGTCCTCAGTGACTTCGGGGATGGCGCTGGCAGGGATGTCCTGGTAACGCGGGTCGGTCATTTTGTGGGCTGCGGGCAGATTGGCCCAGAGCTGGAAGCCGTGCATGCGGCCGTTGGCGTCGCCTTTGGGCATCTCCTGGTGGAGAATGCCGCTGCCTGCGGTCATCCACTGTACGTCGCCGGCGGTCATGCGGCCCTTGTTGCCAAGGCTGTCGCCGTGCGCCACTTCGCCGGCCAGCACATAGGTGATGGTCTCGATGCCGCGGTGCGGATGCCAGGGAAATCCGGCGAGGTAATCGGCGGGATTTTCGTTGCGAAAATCGTCAAGCAACAGGAACGGATCGAACTCTTTGGTCTTGCCGAAGCCGAAGGCGCGCTGCAATTTGACGCCGGCGCCCTCGATGGTCGGCGTGGTTTCAATGATCTCTTTTACGGGACGAAGAGACATGGTTGACCTCCTTTCGAGGTTACATTCATTGGATGCGCGAGGGAGATATTCGTTGCAACAAGTATTTTTAGATGGCAGGTAACAGATTACAGATGACAGCGGGCCGTCCCAACTGTCATCTGCCATCTGCTTTTACGCCTTAATGAACTGTATATCGAGGCTGATGTTGACGTCTTCGCCGACCAGCACGCCGCCGGTTTCGAGGGCCGCGTTCCAGGTGAGCCCGAAGTCCTTGCGATTGATTTTGGTGGAGGCGGAAAGGCCAATGCGCTGATTGCCCCATGGATCTTTTGAGGGCTCGCTGACGTCTTCGACGGCGAGAGTGATCGTCTTGGTGACGCCGTGCAGGGTGATTTCACCGGTGACGGCGTAATCGGGGCCGCCGGTGGAGTCAATGTTGGTGGACTTGAAGGTCAGGGTGGGGAACTTCTCAGCGTCGAAGAAGTCGGCGCTCTTGAGATGGGCGTCCCGCTGGTCGTCGCCGGTTTTGAGCGAGGCGATGGCGATGGTCGCCTCGACGGTGGAGTGGGTGTAATCGGTTTCGTGCAAATGGAGGACGCCGGAGAGGCCGCTGAAGCTGCCTTTCACGTTTGAAATCATCATGTGTTTGACCTTGAACTCGGCAACAGAGTGCGCGGGATCAAGGTTCCAGGTGGTCACGGTGCCGGGGGCGGAGGTGGTTGTGGGCATTTTGAGAATGCTCCTTTCAGTTCCTTTGATTCACTTTCTTGGATGCGGGAGCGGAATAAGCGGGATATTCGTTGCAACAAGTAAATGCAGTGAAAGAGTGAATGGGTGAACGCAATGCCTGGAACTCCGATGGGTTATGAAGAGTGGCGGAACACTTCCGCTGCGCGCAATGCAAGGCCGTGCGCCACCGAGGTGAATTCGTTTCCGGCGCGGATGCGATCTTCGCCGAAGCGGGTGGAGAAGATGCGGCGGACGGCTGGGACGAAGGATGTTCCGCCAGTGAGGAAGACGCGGTCTACTTCGCGAGGATGGATGCCGGCTTTGCTCAAGAGCGAGTCGATGCAGGCCTCGATGGAGCGCAGGTCTTCGGCGATCCAGGCTTCGAATTCGGTGCGCAGGATGGGGATGCGGAGGTCAATGCTGGCGTGGCTATGGGGTGTGTCGCGGAAGCGGAATTCGGCGGCATCGCGCTGCGACAGCTCGAATTTGACCAGCTGGACGGATTGATGGAGTTGGTAGCCGAGATCCTCGTCGATGATGCTGATGAGGGCTTCGATTTTTTCCGGCTCCAGCGCCCTGATGCGCGCGCTCTTGAGAATCTCCCGCACATTGTTGGTGCGCAGAAAGGAAAGATAATGCCAGCGCTCGAGGTTGGCGTAGATCCATGCGGGTACGGCGGGAAGAAGCTTGTTGAGCGAGCGGGCCTCGGAGTCCGAGCCGAGGGCCGGCGAAACGAGCTTGCGGACGATGCGGGCGTCAAAGGAGTCGCCGGCCAGGCCGACGCCGCTGTTGCCTAGGAGATCGTTTGCGGTGCGGCCGCGGCGGCGGATTTCCGGGCCGGCGCGGAGCAGCGAAAAGTCGCTGGTGCCTCCGCCGAAGTCGCCGATGAGGAGCAGTTCGTCGTGATCGAGGGTGGATTCATAGGCGGAGGCGGCGGCTACCGGCTCCAGTTCAAACTCAATTTGCTCGAAGCCGGCGAGGGTGAAGGCTTCGCGCAGGCGGGATTCGGCGAATTGGTTATCCTGCTCGGTTTCCGCGCCGACGAACTGGACGGGGCGGCCGACCACGGCGCGGCGAATCGGGCGCTGGAACTGGGCTTCGCTCTGCTTGCGGAGGTCACCGATGAGGCGGGAGAGAATGTCTTCCAGCTTGTGGCGGCGGCCAAAGATTTCAGTGCCAGTGAGCTGGCGGTTGGGCAAGTGCGACTTGAGCGACTGGATGAGGCGGCCTTTTTCGTCGGCGGCGAGGTAATGCTCAATGGCGGCCGGGCCGGTGAGTGAATGGGTTCGGTTGAGGCCGGAAGGCGTTTTGAACTGCTCGAAGTAGAGAACCGAGCGGAAGGAGGGGGTTTCCGCGCCGAGAAACGGGAATGTGGCGAGCTGGACAGGGGCGTCGCCCGCGAGACGGGCCACGGAGCTGTTGGTGGTGCCGAAATCGATTCCGACAAAGTCCGGCGCATTGTTGGCTTGCGGCATTCACCCATTATTTCGCACCACCACTGACCGTGGAGGCGGGCGCTCGCGATTCGCTCGCACTGGCGTACTGCTTCCCACCCATTCCGCAAAAACGCGGAATGGATGGGGCACGGTGCAGACGCTCGCGGGAGGCTCGCGATGGCTTTTTTGCTCTGGGCGGGATGCCGCCGGCGGTGCGGCGGATGCTTGCGACTGGCTCGCGCCGCTCGCTCTCTCCAGCTCCTCGCGAAGGTGTGAACAACGCCGCGGCGCCTGTGCCGTGTCAGGTAGGTCCCCGGTCTGTTTTGTCGGAGATGCGCCCGGTCTATACCCCGTACCGCTGCCCCCTCCCCACCGGGGTATTTTGAGCAACTCTTCTGTTTTCAACGGGTTGGAGCGAGGGTACTCTCGTAAAGTACATTGTTTTCAGGAACATGGAAGCCAACTCTCTGAAAACAGAGAACTTCCGGGCCTTCGTGCGGCGACATCGAAACCGGTGCGATGAAGCGGGCGTACGCACAGTTGAAAACTCCCAGATACAGAATAGCGTCTTGAGACAGACAATCTGCAAACGGGCTGTGAGCGGAAGGCACTGATGATAAAGGGGATACGTCACACGCTGGAAAATTGCGGCTTGACAGGCGGTTTGGGGGGTGCGCGCGTCGGGGTGCAAAAGACCCGCTCATCGCATAAAGCCGCGATGACACGGGGCACAGTGCCGGGTAGCTGTCTGGATATCCACCGCTTGCACATGGGCGGCTTGGAGTGGGCTTTATCCTCAATGTACACGCTACCGTGAGCGATTTTGCCCAAACCGTGAAGCAGCAGGCCGACATCGTCAAGGTGATCGAGGGGTACATCCGTCTTCGTAAGGCGGGGGCGGAGAGGTACAGCGGACTTTGCCCGTTCCACAAGGAAAAATCGCCTTCGTTCAGTGTTCAAGCGATGAAGCAGTTCTACTACTGCTTTGGGTGCCAGGCTTCGGGAGACGTGTTCAGCTTTGTGGCTAAAATTGAGAACGTCAGCTTCCCCGAAGCGGTGCGGATTGTGGCGCAGAAGTGCGGGATTCCGCTGCCCAAGCGGGAGTTCTCGTCGCCGGAAGAGGCGGCGGAGGCGCGGCTGCGCGGGAAACTGCTGGAGTTGCACGAGACCGCTACGGCGTGGTTTGAGGAGCAGTTGCAGGGGCCTGAGGGGGCGCTGGCACGAGAATACCTGGCCGGGAGAGGATTGACGCCGGAGGGGATCAAGGCGTTCCGGATGGGGTATGCGCCGGACAGCTTCAACGCGCTGCGGGACCGGCTGAGCGGGATGGCGGACAACGAGGCGCTGCGGGCCTCCGGCCTCTTCAGTTCAAAGGAACAGGGGGATGGGAGCCTGGGGCCGATCTATGACCGGTTTCGCAAGCGGGTGATGTTTCCGATTGCGAATGAGAGCGGGCGGGTGATCGCGTTTACGGCGCGGACGCTGGAGACGGGCGACAAGGCGGGAGCGAAATACATCAACTCGCCGGAGACGCCGCTCTACTCAAAGGGACAGGTGCTCTTCAATCTGGACAAGGCGAAGGTTTCGATCCGGAAGCACGAGTTTGCGGTGCTGGTGGAGGGGCAGATGGACTGCATCTCAGTCTTTCTGCGGGGGATACAGAACGTGATTGCGACCAGCGGGACGGCGTTTACCGAGCAGCAGGTGGGGCTGCTGAAGCGGCATACTTCTCAAGTTGTGGTGAATTTCGATCCGGACGCGGCCGGGAGCAATGCGGCGGAGAAGTCGATTGCACTGCTGACGGAAGAGGGGTTCACGATCAAAATTGTCACGCTGGAGGGGGGGCTCGACCCGGACCGTTTTATCCGTGAACGAGGCGTGGAGGCTTATATGGCGGCGCTGCGCGGGGCGCGGCGGCAGGCGGATTACCTGATTGAGCGGGCGCGGACGGCGTTTCCGGGGGCGAGCGCGGAGCAGAAGGTGAAGGCGATGAATTATTTGCTGCCGCACATTCGCCGGATGCCGGAAAAGCTGGCGCGGGACCAGTTTGCCCACGATGCGGCACAGAAGCTGAATATCGACTCGGCCGTGTTGCGCGAGGAGTTGCGCCAGGCGGCGCTGAGGCGGCGGGACCACGTGGAGATGCGAACCACGGCGCTCACTGGAGTCGAAAAGGTGTTGCTGCGATCACTGGCTATCACCGATCCGGAATTTGAGCACGGGCGGCGGCTTGCAGTGCAGGCATTGACGGAACAACCCGTCTGGTTTGAACATCTTGGCACATACCAGGCGATGATCGCCTTGATGAATAGGCAAGCCAGGGACCCGATGGACGTGGTGGAGGATGCGGCGCAGCGGGCGCTGCTGGCCGAGGTTCTGCTGGCGGAAGTTAAGCCGCCGGAGGAGAGCGAGATTAGGAGCGCGATTCAGGAAATCCAGGAGCGGGCTATCAAGGCTCAACTGCGTGATCTACGCACGCTTCTTGAGGCGGCGCGAGACGAAGGCTCGCCCGAGTGGAACGCGCTTTTGCTGCGACAGTTGGAGTTGGACCGGGCGCTACGGAGACTTCACCAACATCAAGAACCGGTATAATCGCGGAATCTGGTTCCTTCGCTGCACAAGGAGAGCGCGCCATGATCCTCGAACTCAAACCCGAACAGCAAAAAGTGCTTGATCGGGCTGCGCAATCGGGCATGACCCCGGAAGACGTTCTCGATCAGGCCTTCGCAGTCATTGGCGAACAATACAGGAATGATGACTGGATGCTGGCCGAAAAAGAGGACATCGCCGCCCGGATCGAAGAGGGCTTTGCACAGGCAGAACGAGGGGAGCTTGTGGATGCCGAGCATGCAGTCCAGATCCTTCGGGAACGCAAGACAAATCAGCGAATCGCCTGAGCGGTGCCGACCCAATACCAGCTCACAACGCGGGCGGTCAACGATCTTGGCGAAATCCGGGATTACATTGCAAGAGACAGCGTAGATGCGGCAAATCGAGTAGAATCGGCTATTTTTGCGGCCTGTGCCAGTCTTGCGAGGCACCCAAAACTCGGAACCAAAAGAATTGATATTACTCGCCTTCCTGTTCGGTTTTGGACCGTTACAAGATATCCCAATTTCATTGTGGTCTACCGCCCTGACACCCAACCGTTGCAGGTGGTGACAGTACTCCATGGGAAAGGGAATTTGAAGGAACTACTTCAATAGTCAATGACAAATGGAGGCTGCTTGCACCCTATCCTGAACGGACTTGCTGTGTGGCTCCGGCAAGGGCTTCGTGCATCAATCTGGCCCTAATCTGCGTCTAACCATTAGTACGAGGATCGGGTGAAGAAGAGGATTGCCCGGCCGGGTTAGGAAGCGGTCTGAAAACGCTCCAGGTTCGCCTTGATTTTTGCTTGGTGAAACCGAGCGGGACTGTGGTAATCTATTGATCTCTGTGAGGATGCGCGCCCCTTCTGCCCCACATATGAGCTCCGGCTCGCGGGCGAACCAGGTGAAACCTGAAGCGCTTGTCATCCTGTTCCGAGCAACCACCTGAGACCGCTTGTTTTTTGCGGGCAACCGCAGGTTTGGGTTCGCGTGCGCGTTTATTTCCATGAGCAGGTTTGCTGGAAATATTTTTGCGCTCGGGCCAAGCCGTGCGCCGGTGCGCAACCGGCGCCTAAACTGTTTTGCGCAAGAGAGCAGGGATATTTTGGCGATTGACGACAAATTCGAACACGACATTGACAGCCTGATCGAAGTGGGCAAAGAGAAGGGCTATCTCACCTACGGCGATGTGAACGACATGCTGCCGGAAGAGCTTGGCTCCGCGGACGACCTGGACGACCTGATCACAACCATTGGGACGCAGGGCATCGACCTTCTGGACGGCCCGAAGTTTGGCGGCGACAAGGACTTCGAGCTGGAAGAGGGCGAGGATGTTGAGCTCGACCTGACGCCGGGCACTCTGGAAAAAACCAACGACCCGGTGCGCATGTACCTGCGCGAGATGGGCACCGTTCCGCTGCTTACCCGCGAGGGCGAAGTGGAGATTGCGAAGCGCATTGAGCGCGGGCAGTTGCGCGTGCTGAAGGCGATTTCGCGTTCGCCGATCGTGATTCGCGAGATTGTGGCTCTGGGCGAGGACCTGAAGCGCGGCGTGCGCAACGTGAAGGAAGTTGTGGTCTTCGACGAAGAGGAGCTCACCGAAGAGGTGGTGCAGACCCGCGTGAAGGCAACGGTCATTCGCATCGAAGCGCTGATCAAGCACCAGAAGAAGATTGCGGTGCTCGAAGAGAAGCAGGCTGCATCTTCGGCTGCGACCGCATCGAAGGCCAAGGCCAAGGAAGCGCGTCATGCGCGCTGGCTGATTGCGCGCGAGAAGGTGTTCATTTCGCGAATTGTGCGCGAGCTGAAGTACACGGCCCTGGAACGCAAGCGGCTGCTGGACAAGGTCAACAAGACCGTGGACACGATGCGCACGCTGGAGCGGCAGATCCGTTCTTTGGATCAGAAGTTCGAAGCCTCGAAGAGCGAGGAGCTCAAGAAGGAGTATCGGCGCCAGCAGAAGAACTGCCGGGTGGATCTCGAAAAGATCGAAGGCGACGCGGGCGTTTCCATTGTTGAACTGAAGCGCACGCAGCGCGAGATGATTCAGGGCGACATGGACGCCGAGCAGGCGAAGCGCGAACTGATTGAAGCGAACCTCCGTTTGGTGGTTTCGATCGCCAAGAAGTACACCAACCGCGGACTGCAGTTCCTTGACCTGATTCAGGAAGGCAACATCGGCCTGATGAAGGCGGTGGACAAGTTCGAATACCGGCGCGGGTACAAGTTCTCGACGTATGCGACGTGGTGGATTCGCCAGGCGATTACGCGCGCGATTGCCGACCAGGCAAGGACGATTCGTATCCCGGTGCACATGATCGAGACCATCAACAAGCTGATCCGCACCAGCCGTCAGCTTGTGCAGGAGCTGGGACGCGAGCCCAGCAGCGAAGAGATTGCCCGGCGCATGGACATTCCGGTGGCGAAGGTGCGCAAGGTGCTGAAGATTGCGCAGGAACCGATCTCGCTGGAGACGCCGATTGGCGAAGAGGAAGACTCGCACCTTGGAGACTTCATCGAAGATCGCCAGGCCGTCTCGCCTTCAGAGGCCGTGATCAGCGTGAACCTGAAGGAGTACACCTCGCAGGTGCTTCGCACGCTTACGCCGCGCGAGGAGCGGGTGATCAAGATGCGGTTTGGCCTTGAAGACGGCTCGGAGCACACGCTGGAAGAAGTGGGACAGAGCTTCCAGGTGACGCGTGAGCGCATTCGGCAGATTGAAGCCAAGGCGCTGCGCAAGCTGCGGCACCCCTCGCGCAGCCGCAAGCTGAAGGCGTTTGTCGAAGGCGTCAAAGAGATGTGAGTTTGGCCGGTGTCGGGCTTAGCCCGACATCAACCACGAAGAGCCGTAGCCTTGGAAGGGGTTGCGGCTTTCTTGTTTGTAGGAGGGCTTCTGAAGTGGATGTGATGGATTACCTGATCGATACGGATGACAAGGACTGGGCAGAGCTTTTGTCGGCGTGGCAATTTCTGCTGCCGAGGTCGTTCAATGTATGGCTCGTGAATCGCGTGGGCGATGTGTTCGCCGTGTTTGAGGATGGTTCGGTACACATGCTGGATGTGGGGCGCGGGGCAATTGAACGAGTAGCAGACGATTGCGATCAGTTCGTGACCCGCATCGATGAGGACGATCACGGCAACACATGGATGATGGTGAGCCTGGTGAACGCGTGCGTGAAGGCTGGAATGAAGCTTGGGCCGAATCAATGCTATGGGTTCAAGATTCCTCCCATGCTGGGCGGCAGCTACGAGGTTGAGAACATGGAGCCGACGGATTTGTCGGTGCATTACCAACTACTGGGCGAGATCTGCGAGCAGACCAGGGATCTGCCAAGGGGAACTAAGGTGAAGCGGATCGAGATCAAAGAGCCTTGATGATCTGGAATTGCGGAACGCTTCCACGTGCGTCCGCTTTCGTGCGCTTCTGCCCAGGCCCGTTGTAAAGAGCTACCTCTTCGAACCGATGCCAAGTGAGTAACGAACGATGGCGACCATCCTCCCAAAGAGCGAGGTAAATCTTGATCGGTGGGTAATTCAAGAGTTCACGTTACGGGCTGTGGGGTCCCACACAACGACGCATTCAAGGGGGCTCCGAGTCTCAATTCACTATTGAGTGGGAGCCTTTACAGCCGGAAGTAAGCATTTTCGACATATAAACCGACTTGTCATAGTCGAATACGCCTTTGAAGCCCAAGATGTCATCGATAGCAAATTGGCCGTCCTCGGATATCACCCGCGCGGCGATTCGCCAACGATGTTTCTGGCCACTACGAAGCGACGGATCTCCACCGTCGAAATAGGACCAGACATTAACGTAGACAAGGTAGGAACCATCCGCTTGAGCCTTCGTGGCTCCGACCTCAGCGCCATTGATTTCGCCCCGTTCATTGCTTCCGGAGAAGAGCCCGTCTTCGTAGAATCCGGGAGCCTTCAAAGGCGGATTCACATTCCGGTGCTTGCTTCCCCAATCTTGGTCGCATACATTCCGCGTCTCAAAGACTTTGATCAACCGCTTACTGAGAAGTGGCCAGATTGCTGTTTTGGCTGCTCCATAGGGAACACCTAGTGGATGGCGCGCCACGACCTCGTGGTAGAGCTTTTGCACGACATCCGCTGGCAGCGGTTCCTGAGCAGCACTTTGGCCCGAATATGCCGCCAACTGCAAGAGAAGCAGTGCGCAGGAAATATTCGCTATTGCTGCAGCACTATCCATTTCGCAGTTCCTTTCGTTGTTCCTGATCTCGGTAAGGAGGGTATCACTTTTTACTGAACCAGTTACTGCCCCTCCCCGAAGGGTCGACAGCCGGGGGACTCGATGGCAGCGTTCCACTGCATGGCTGATTGAGGATTGCTGCGGAATGCCGGGTATACTGCCGTCATAGCTATTGAAGGAGTTTCCCCCCATGAGACATTTTGTCCCTGTTGCTTCCCTGTTCGCTGCCACGTTGCTGACTGGCATTGCTGGCGGGCAAACTGCTGTTGCCGCGAAGACGCCGACGCTTGCTCATACGCCGACGATCGATCAGTCGCTGGAAATGTTTTCGGTGAGTTCGCCAAAGATTTCTCCTGATGGCAGGCACGTGATCTACGAGCAGGCGCGCACCAACTGGGAGAGCAATGCGTTTGAGACGGACCTGTGGCTGGCGAATGTTGCTACGGGCGAGCGGCATCTGCTTACCGTCGCAGCGAAGTCGAGCAACAGCGCGGAGTGGTCGCCGGATGGGAGGTGGATTGCGTTTTTGTCCGACCGGTCCGCACCGCTTGCTGGGTCTCCTACGGACAAGACGCAGCTCTACGTGATGCCGGCGGATGGCGGCGAGGCGCAGCAGTTGACGAAGATGGACAAGGGCGTGCACGGATTTGATTGGGCGCCGGATTCGAGCCGCATCGTGATTGCCGGCGAGGCGCCCGACACCAAGGCGATGAAGGATCGGAAGGAGAGCTTTGGCGATTACCACGTGGTGCATGCCGACTACGAGATGACGCACCTTTGGCTGGTGGATTTGCCGAAGACCGATGCGGCGGGGCGGACCATTGCGGGACCGGAACCAAAGCTGCTGACGCCGGGCGAGACGATGAGCGTGGGAGGCTTCTCGTTTTCACCGGACGGGAAGCGAATTGCGTTCAGTGCGCAGCGCGATCCGGATTTGATTTCGGGATTCAGCGCGGACATTTACACGGTGACCGTTGCCGACGGCGCGGTGAAGAAGAGAACGAGAACTGGTTTGGGCATTACATCTGGGGCGATCCGCTGGCGGCCTCGCTGACGCCTACGGTGAAGGCGAAGGATAAGACGGAGGAGAAGGGGAAGCCTTAGGGTGTGTATCAACGATGCCTGTAAGGCGTCCCGAAGAACAGAAGCAGATCCTTCGACTCACCACCCCCGAGCTGAAAAACGCTCGGGGTCCCTTTCGCTCAGGATGACAGCCTCAATTCCGGTGTGGGTCATGAGGCTGGCCGCGCGAAGATTTATAGGCGCCAATCACTGGGCTGCTGCTTCTACTTGGGCCCACTCTTCCGCACTGAGCTTGAGGTTGGCGGCGGCGATGTTCTCTTCAAGGTGCGCGACTTTCGATGTGCCGGGGATGGGCAGAAGCACCGGCGACCGCTGCAAGAGCCAGGCGAGGGAGAGTTGGGCGGCTGAGGCGGAATGTCGGGCGGCGAGAGCGGCCAGGGCGATCGCGGAGGGGTGGTCGGGTTTGAGTTGCTTGCCGCCGGACATGGGGTACCAGGGCAGGAAGGCGATTCCCTCACTCTCGCAGTATTTGAGCGTTTCCTCATTGCGCCGGTCGGCGAGACTGTATCGATTCTGGACACTCACGATGTTGACGATCTTGCGGGCTTCTTCGATTTCGGCAGGGGTGACTTCGCTGAGGCCGATGTGGCGGATCTTGCCCTGGTCTTGCAATTGTTTCAGCGCGCCGAGGGATTCTTCGAGCGGGGTGCGCGGGTCGATCCTATGCAATTGATAGAGGTCGATGCGGTCGAGTTTGAGGCGGCGCAGGCTCATTTCGACACATTGGATCAGGTAGCCGGCGCGCCCCACGTACTCGGTCTTGGCGGGACCCTGGCGGGTGATGCCGCCCTTGGTGGCGATGACCAGGCCGGCTGGGTAGGGCCCTTTTGAACCGTTTAGGAAGGCTTCAGCGATGAGGCGTTCGGCGATTTCGGGGCCGTAGGCGTCGGCGGTGTCGATGAGGTTGACGCCGAGTTCAACGGCGCGGCGGAGGACGCGGTGACATGCAGCCGGGTCGGCCGGTTCGCCCCATGCGCCGTCGCCGACGAGGCGCATGGTGCCGTAGCCGAGGCGATGGACGGGGAGATCGCCGGCGATTAAGAAGGTGCCGCTGGTGGAAGCATTGACGGGAGCTTGCATAGTTGAATTAGATGCTATTTCCCTGCCTCGAAAGTTCTTTTTAAGACTCGCGAAGGACAAAAGCAGATTGTTCGACTCACCGCCCCCGACCTACACCCCGCAGACGAAGACCTGTCTGCGGGGACCGTGGAACTGAAATGCGTTCGGGGCCCCGTTCGGTCAGAATGACAATGGATGTTTTGTTATGAACTTGAGCAACAGACACAATCGACGCTGGGTATGGGAGAATGGCTGCAATGCGGCGGGTGGAACCTCGCGGGTTTTGATTGCGTACCTGTTGAGGAGTGAAGTGGAAGGAGAATCAACCATGAGCAGCGTTCCGTATCCCAATCCGCAGGCCATTTTTTATCAGCAATATGAGTCGGTGCGCCGCGACGAGGTAGTGGGCATTCTGCTGGCGCTGTTCCTGGGAACATTCGGAGTGCACCACTTTTATCTGCGGCGGACGGGGCTGGGGATTCTCTACTGCATCTTCTGCTGGACGGGGATCACGGCAATCCTCGGGTTTGTCGAGTGCTTCTTCATGCCGGGGCGGGTGCGCGAGTTCAACGCGATCCAGGCGGCGGGGATTGCGGCGGCGCTGGGGATCATGATGCCGGGGTGGGGCCAGCCGCTGAATGTGACGGTGAACATGCCGCCGGCGCCGGGCCAGCCGGGGGCACTGATTGCGTGCGGACGGTGCCAGCAGACCAATCCGCCGGGGGCGCGGTTTTGCTCGGCTTGCGGGGGAACGCTGGTGTAGGTTATTTTGACGAACCTTGCGCGGGCGGTTGCGGGGCGAGGGGGAGCGGCAGCTCGATTACGCCGAGGCGGTTGCTCTGGTTGTCGCGGACGCCTACACGGAGATAGCGCGCGGTGACTGGAACATCCAGCACCAGGCGATAGCGGTAGCCGCTGACCTGCGCGGCGGCCGAAGCTTCAGGCGTGATGGCGGTCTTGAGCTGGAGGCGCGCGGCGTTGAGGCTCTGGCCGCCGGGGCCGTAGGCGATGGCCGCGAATTCCATGACAAGATGCTGCTTGCCATCGTCGCCGCGAGTGAGGGTGACGTGGCGGGCGAGCACCGCGAAATTGACGACAACCTGCTGGACGTCGATGGGCTTGACTTCAGGCACACCCTGAAATTTGGCCAGCGCGGCGATTTGCTCAGGGGTTGCGGGGGCTGGTTTGGGGGCGGTGAGATGGGTGAGAAAGGGCAGGTCTTCCACCTGCGGGGTACCGAGCGCGAGGGCTACGCCGAGCGAGTCCACGCTGTGGGTGACGGTGGCCAGGTCGTCTGAAAAATAACTGCGGCGGTAGGAGACCTGGTATCCGTGACGGCTGAGGTCGACGCGGATCTTGCGCAGGCCGCCGTCGAATTTCTTGTCGGTGGGGTCGTAGGAGACGGTGTAGTAGTCGCTGCCCTCGTCGACGGCCTTGGAGAAGGCTTCTTTCAGTCCGTTGGTATTGAAGAAGGCTTCGCCGCCGGTTTCAGCGGCGAGGTTGGAGAGCGTGGCGTGCTCGGCCGCCTGCGAGGAGCTGAAGCGCTGCTGCTGCGTGGTGGCCGGGTTGGCCTGGCTGGGCGCGGTGTTGGCAACGCCGCTGCCTCCGCCGCGGGCCTGGAGGTTGATGCGGCTGGAGGCCGAGAATACCGAATTGATCATGAGGCCGCGCACGTCAATGGCATAGACCGAAGTGTGGCTGAGGTTGAGCAGGTCAGCGACCTTCTTCTGGCTCTCGGTGTAGTTGCGCTGGCTCTGGTCCGTATTGGCGGCAGAGCCCTCGGGCAGGACGGAAAGCGGAAATGAGCCTGAGAGCCAGAGGAGATTTTTCCGGCCCGGAAGCGGCATGAGGAACTGGGCGATGGCGGTGAACGCGTCCTCGGTAATTTGGACCTGCTGGTCCTGGCGGAAGTCGCGCTCGTTATTTTCCATCTGCGAAAGCAGCGCCGCGGCCTGTGCGCCGACGGTGTCGCGGGGGTCAAAGGACGCGGCCAGATTGCTGCTGGTTTCGTGCACGTCTTTGTCGGGAGAATCGACGTAGCTGGGCTGTGTGCCGGCGGCTTTGGTGTTGGCGGCGGCCATGAGCGCGTCCTGGTCCGCGGTGAAGCCCTGGAGAAGTTCGAGGTGGTTGCCGAGAACGAAGATGGCGTAGCGGCCTGGCGGGCGGTTCTTGAGGAACGCGACCAGCTCATCGTGGGCGTAGTGCTGGTAATCGGGGGCCGTGCTCAGCATGTCATAGAGGATGACATTGAGCGGGCCGGAGGCGTTGGGATCGGGGAGATTGGAGAAGGTGTTGGGCGGCAGGGCGGGCAACAGGGGGACCGCGGATGCGTCCTGGCGAATCTCTTCAAAGGAAGCGATCTGCTGCTCGACGCCATCTTCAAAGATGCGGAAATCGCTTTGCTTGAGGCCTTGCAGCGGATGCCCCTGGCTGTCGGAAACGGTGATGTCTTCAAGGACGCGGCGGGATTCGACGTGAATGACGGCGGTTGTGTTGTTGGAGGGAGCCGGTGACTGCGCGCGAACGGCGGCGAGAAGGAGGATGGAGAGGGAAAAAGCCGCGACTGCGGATTTTGTATGCGTTTTCACGATCGGAAGAACTCCTCTGCGATTCCGATTCAATGTTGCTTCAATGTAACTCCCAGATCTCAAAAGCGAGATCTGGGGCAGCCGAGATTGTTGAGTTACATGTTGGCTTGGCCGGAACGCATGGACTCATTGAAATGGGGCTTGCTGAAGTTGAGTGCGGCTTCGAGGGCGGCCTGGTACTCGGGGGCGCGCTGCAGCAGAAGAGGTGTTGCCGCGGCAAACTCGCCGTCGAGCACAAAGAGGCCCTCGCCTGCCTCGGCACCGGCCATGCGCAGCAGCTCGGCCTCAGTGGTGTTGAGATATTGCGCGTCGCGTGGGTCGGCGATCCAGACCGGCTTGCCCTCGCCCAGCGCGCCGGAGAGCCAGTAGACCTTGCGCAGCAGGTACTCCAGGCGCTCGGCTTCGGTGGTCTCAGTGAAGAGGAACTTTTTTTGCCAGCGGCTGTAGAAGCGTGTGGTGACGGGCACGGGCTGGCGGTTGCCGGACTTCACGAATTCAAGCTGGCCGAAGTCGACTGTCTTGCGAACCGCGTTGTAGACGAAGGACTCGGCAAAAGGCTGCTCCATGGCGGGCACAATCTCAGCGAAGGTGAGCGTGACGGAGGCTGCGACCTTGGCGTGAAGGTTGAGCGTGCCGCCGTCGGCGAGATGGATTTCGCCGTGGACGATGTAGGTATCCGCGCCGGAGGTGGAGCGATGGAAGGGCCACTGGAACTGGCCAAAGGCGAGCGGGAGGCCGCCGAGGGTGACGTAGCACTCAGGACGGGGGTTGCGCAGGCGCTTGGCTTCGCCGGCCAGGTGGGCGGTGATGGTGGGCAGCAGGTCAGGCTTGTCGAATTCAAAACCGTCGCTCAATTCCAAACGCAGGCTGCGGCCGGCCGCGTCGCCGCTGGTGAGACCGAGCTGAAAGACGGCGGTGGGCTGGCCGTGGAAGTCGGCGCCTTCAGTGGCGGAGACCAGAACCAGACCGGCCTGGTGGGCGGCGGCTTGCATGGAGGTAACGAGATTGGATTTCAATTCGACTGTCATTGGGAAGGAATCCTGGGTTGGGAATTGCTGCACTCCTATTCTACGGCATTTCCGGAGATGTCCTTCGATAGTCGGGGACATTCGAGGCGGTCGCTCCATGCGGTCGCGTCCGCTTGAAGGCATGGTCTGGTGCGCTCGCGATCTTCCGAAAATGCGATCGGGGAGGAGCGGGGCGGACGTCGCATTTACAATGGAAAAGTGCAGTCAGAGAACGCTTCGCCGATTATTCTAGCCGAGAACCTGACCAAGGTTTATGCGGCCGGGCGCCTTGAGGTAACCGCGGTGCGGGGGGTCTCGCTTGCCGTGCAGCGCGGCGAGTTTGTGGCCATTGTGGGACCGTCCGGTTCAGGCAAGTCCACGCTCTTTTACCTGCTGGGCGGGCTCACCAGGGCAACCAGCGGGCGGGTGGTGATTGATGGCGTGGATTTTGCCACGCTGAACGACGCGGAGCGCACACGGCTGCGAAAAAACCGGATCGGCTTCGTGTTTCAGAAGTTCAACCTGCTTTCAACGCTCTCGGCGATGGGGAATATCGAGATTGCGTGGGCGGTGAGCGGGCGTAAAGAGCCGCTGGATCTGAAGTATCTTGACCATCTTTGCGATCTCTTGTCGATCAGGGGCAGGCTGGACCACAGGCCATCTGAGCTGAGCGGCGGGGAGCAGCAACGGGTGGCGATTGCGCGGGCGTTGATTACGCGGCCGGCGATTGTGCTGGCGGATGAGCCGACGGGGAACCTGGACACGAAGAACTCGGATGCGGTGCTGGAGATGCTGTTGAAGTCGAATCGCGCGCTGGGCCAGACGACGCTGATGATCACGCACAATCCGGAGGCGGCATCGATTGCCAGCCGCATCCTGTATATGCGGGACGGAGAGATTGTGCGGGAGGAAAAGGGTTCGCGGCCTGGATTGGCAGCGGCAAATACAGAGCCGGCTGCGGTTTAGGGCCGAAGACGGGTCTTGGCGGTTTGACCTGGTTTTGGCCGCCCGGTATACTCAGTACTGCAACAAGCGGGAGTAGCTCAGTGGTAGAGCATCGCCTTGCCAAGGCGAGGGTCGCGAGTTCAAATCTCGTCTCCCGCTCCATTCCGCCCTCCGGCGCACTGGCCGGATTGGCTACGGCGGTTTGGAGCGAATCAAAAAATTAAGCAGCCCTGCCAAGGCGCGGTACCCAAGTGGTAAGGGAGAGGTCTGCAAAACCTTTATGCGCCGGTTCGATCCCGGCCCGCGCCTCCAAACTTTCCTCAGTAAAATCAATTAGTTCAGATACTTAGGCTCGTTTTCCACGCGAATTCACAG